>Ga0209987_10001370_pt1 | contig 13318 bp, 10 predicted proteins | sample N074metaG_FD_182134 | JGI IMG/M metagenome (GOLD analysis project Ga0209987, IMG submission 182134) | Deep subsurface microbial communities from Kermadec Trench to uncover new lineages of life (NeLLi) - N074 metaG (SPAdes) (version 2) | ecosystem: Environmental > Aquatic > Marine > Ocean trench... | reverse complement strand
GCCCTGTACAATGCCCTGGGAGCCTATGTAAATCCACGAGCCCGCGGTCATCTGGCCGTACATCATCAGGCCCAGCCTGTCCAATTCGTTAAAGTGCTCCCAGGTGGCCCAGTGCGGCACCAGGTTGGAATTGGCGATCAACACCCGGGGCGCGTTCTCGTGGGTGGGGAAAACGCCCACCGGTTTGCCACTTTGTATCAGCAGGGTTTCGTCGTTCTCCAGGCGCCGCAGCACTTCAACAATCTTGTCATAGCTTTCCCAGTCCCGGGCGGCGCGACCAATGCCGCCGTACACCACCAGGCTGGCCGGATGTTCCGCCACTTCCGGGTCCAGGTTGTTCATCAACATGCGCAGGGGCGCTTCTGTCATCCAGCTTTTGGCGCTGAGGGTTGTGCCGGTGGGTGCCTTGATGCTGCGTGTGGGATCAGTACGAGTCATAATGGTGTCCTCTAATCTGACTGGCGATGTTACTTGTGCATAAGTGTAGTTACAAATAGACTTTTGCATAAGTATTTGGGGTTGATTATATATGGCACAACATTGCGACTGGCTACTCACCAATACCCGGCTTGCCACACTGCTTGATAATGGTACGCCCTATGGCGAAATAAAGGCGGGCGCAATCGCCTTGCGCGATGGCATTATTGTGTATGCGGGGCTCGAGAAAGGGTTGCCGGCGTACACCGCTGAGCGGCGGCTGGACTGTGGTGGCCAGTGGGCCACCCCGGGCCTGGTCGATTGCCATACCCATCTGGTGTACGGGGGTGATAGAGCCCGTGAATTTGAAATGCGGCTGCAGGGTCGCAGCTATGAGGAAATCTCGCGTGCCGGTGGCGGTATCGCCAGTACGGTAAAGCACACCCGGGAGGCCAGCGAAGCGCAGTTGTTTGAGCAGGCCCGCAAGCGATTGCAGTGTTTGTTGGCAGAGGGTGTGACCACCGTGGAAATCAAATCCGGATACGGCCTGACCCTGGAGCATGAAATGAAGATGCTGCGGGTGGCGCGCCGTCTTGGCGAGGAGCTTCCCGTTACTGTTCGCACCACGTTTTTGGGCGCCCACGCCCTGCCGCCGGAATTTGTGGACGCCGCGGGTGACCCCCGCGATGCCTATATCCAGCTGGTGTGCGAGCAAATGATTCCAGCAGTGGCCGATTCAGGGCTGGCCGATGCAGTGGATGTTTTTTGCGAGGGCATCGGCTTTAGCCCGGCCCAGTGTGAAAAGGTGTTTCGGGCGGCGCACTCGGCAGGCCTGCCAGTGAAGGGGCATGTGGAGCAACTGAGTGACTTGAAGGGCGCCGTGTTGGCGGCGCGCTATGCGGCCCTGTCAGTCGACCACCTGGAGTACCTGGCCGAGTCCGATGTGCCGGCACTTAAAACAGCGGGTTCGGTTGCCGTGTTACTGCCGGGCGCTTTTTACTTTCTGCGAGAGACCCAGCTGCCCCCGATTGCCGCGCTGCGAGCACAGGGCGTGCCCATGGCCGTCGCCACCGATCTCAACCCGGGCACCTCGCCCATTGCCTCGCTGCTGTTGGCCATGAACCAGGCGGCGGTATTGTTTGGCCTGACCCCGGAAGAGGCCCTGCGTGGTGCCACCCGAAATGCCGCCCTGGCGTTGGGGCTGCCCGACAAGGGCTTGTTGCGCGAGGGGATGGATGCAGATATTGCATTGTGGGATATCAATTACCCCGCGGAGCTAAGCTACGCGGTCAACATGAATCGACCCAGCCGGGTGTGGCAGGGAGGGCAATGTGTATATTCCAGCGAATCTTGAAAACTGGCGGGGCCGGGTTGATAAAGAAGATGGCAACACCGGTTTGCGCTGGCACCAGTGTGTTCAAACTGAGCAACCCGCCGCAGCGGGGGTGAGCCTGCTGGGGCTGGCATCGGACCTGGGTGTAAGCTTGAACAAGGGCCGGCCCGGTGCCAGTGAGGGGCCCGCTGCGCTGCGCCAGGCGCTTTCGAACCAGGCCTGGCATCACGACTTCGGCCTCTTTGACGACGGTGATGTTCGGGTGCTGGATGCCCTGGACACCGGCCAGCAGACCTATGCCGATCGTCTGCAGGCGCTGTTGCAGTGCCAGCAGTTTGTGGTGGGCCTGGGTGGCGGCCACGAAATTGGCTGGGCCAGTTACCTGGGTTGTCGCCACTGGCTGGACGCCAACGCCCCGGGAAAAACGCTGGGCATCATTAATTTCGATGCGCACTTCGACCTGCGAAAACCAGCGCCTCATACCAGCTCGGGCACGCCTTTTTACCAGGTGTCCCAGCACTGCGCCCAGCATGGACACAAATTTCACTACGCTTGCCTGGGTATTGCCAGGCCTTCCAATACCCGGGCCTTGTTCAGTCGGGCCGACGCACTGTCCGTCCCCTATTTACTGGACACAGATTGTCGTGATGAAAAGAGCCGGCAGTATCTACGGGAGTTTTTGCCGAATATCGATTGCCTGTATCTAACTATTTGCCTGGATGTCTTCCCCGCGAGTATTGCGCCAGGCGTGAGTGCGCCAGCGGCCCTGGGTGTGAGCCCCCACTGGGTGATAGACACAATTGCCACCATCGGGGGGCTGTGCCGGGAATTTGGGGTCAATTGGTTGATGGCAGATATCGCGGAGTTGTCGCCGGTTAATGACGGTTCAGATCGCACCGCAAGATTGGCGGCCAGGTTGGTTGACGAGGTGCTATTCTCCAGATTCTAATCGCATGGAGCAGTGGTAAATGACAGTGCAGCACAGATTATCTCAGGGCCTGGCTATTGTGATTGCGACAATATTGATGACGAGCCAGGTGGTGGCTGAAGAATTGTCCGCCGCAGAACTGGTGCGCAAGGCGGTAGACCACTACCGTGGCCAAACTTCCTATGCCGAGATGACCATGGTGATTCATCGCCCCGACTGGGAACGCAGCATGACCATGCGCGGTTGGACCCAGGGTGATGACAACACCCTGGTACGGGTCACCCAGCCAAAAAAAGACGCGGGTAATGGCACTCTCATGAAGGGTGGCAGCATGTGGACATTTTCCCCCAGGATTAACCGGGTGATTAAAGTCCCCTCTTCCATGATGGGCCAGAATTGGATGGGCAGTGATTTTTCCAACAAGGACATCAGCAAGACCACGGACATTATCGACCAATACCATCACAGCCTTATCGAGCAACGCGAGGAGGGTGGCCACCAGATTTATACCATTCAGTCCGTCCCCCACGAGGACGCCGCCATTGTCTGGGGTAGGGAAGTGCTGGTCATCCGCGATGACTGGGTGTTGCTGGAGCAGCAGTACTGGGACCAGAATAACGTGCAGCTAAAGGTCATGAAGGCGTCGGATATCAAGCAGATGTCCGGGCGCTCGGTGGCCACCCGGCTGCGTATGAGCCGGCTTGAAAAACCCGGGGAATGGACCGAGCTGCAAACCCTGGATATACAATTTGATGTCGAGATGGCAGACAATGTCTTCACCCTGTCCAATCTGAGAAATCCGCGCCAGTGAATGTCACTGCGGTGTTGGCCTGGCGCAACCTGTGGCGTCACAGCAGGCGCACCTGGCTCACGGTGGGTGCCATGATTTTTTGTAACACCCTGCTGGTATTTCTTATTTCGCTGCAGTTGGGCTCCTATCAAATGATGATAGAAAACACACTCAATAGCTTCAGCGGCCACCTGCAAATTCAACACGCCAGTTACAACGACGATCAAAAAATACACCAGAGCGTGCCCAATGTTGAACAACTGGCACAGCGGGTGCGGTTGCAGTTGGGGCTGGAAAGCGTTGCCGCCCGGGGTATGGCCTTTGCCCTGGCCTCCAGCGAGCAGCGCTCCTTTGGTATTCAACTGGTGGGGGTGCAACCGCAGTTTGAAGCGTCTGTTTCCACACTGCCCGGGCTGGTAAGCGAGGGCCGCTACCTGGGCGACCCCGGGGCGGCAGAAATTGTGATAGGCGCCACTCTGGCCATGAACCTCAAGGTGACGGTGGGCGATGAACTTACGTTTTTGGGCAGTGGGCTGGATGGCTCTTTTGCCGCGGGGGTGGCCACGGTAGTGGGCATTGTCAAGACCGGCTTTGACCAGGTAGACAGGTCGGTGGCGGAGGTGCCCCTGGCCTGGTTTCAGGAGGTGTTTAGCATGGGCGACGCGGGCCACAGTGTGGTGGTTCGCCTGCCCAGTTTGACCGCAGTGGACGCCAGTGTGGCCAGCTTGCGCCAGTTTATCGCCGGCTCGGATGAGCGGGTAGGGGCGGCGCTTGCCGTACTCGACTGGAATACCCTGGAACCCGGCCTGCAGCAGGCCATTCAATCGGATATGACCAGTGCCTGGTTTATGTATGGCGTGCTGATACTGCTGGTGGCGTTTAGCGTGCTCAACACCCAGTTGATGTCGGTACTGGAGCGCACTCGCGAATTTGGGGTGATGCTGGCGCTGGGTACGCGCCCGGGTCGCCTGGCCCGGTTGGTGGGGCTGGAAACTTTCATTATGGCCACTCTGGGCCTGGCCATCGGCGTGCTGCTGGGTGGCTTACTCAGCTTATACCTCAGCTACGCGGGGTTTTATTACCCCGGTATGGAGGAGATGGCCGCCAGGTTTAACCTGCCCGACCGCATGTACCCCCAAATAAGCCTACTGTCTCTGTTCTGGGGGCCAGCGACGGTTTTTGTAGGCGCGATGCTGGCGGCGATCTACCCGGCCACTCGTCTGTTTTCCCTGCAGGCGGTGGCCGCGATGCGGGCGGTGTAATGAATACCCGCCTGGCGATTGTCGCGACCCTGGCCTGGCGCAATCTGTGGCGCAACTATCGCCGCACCGCCATCATGCTGCTCACCATTGCCCTGGGCGTGTGGGCCATGATTTTTATGTCGGCCTTGATGCGCGGCATGGTCGATGAAATCGTACGCAACGGCCTGCAAACCCTGCCGGGCGAGGTGCAAATACACCATCTCGATTACCGCCGTGACCCCAGTGTTGTGAACAGCATCGCCATGCCCTCCGGGGAATTGCTCGAGGCCCTGAATCGCCCTCCGGTCACTGCCTGGTCTGCCCGGGTACGGGTGCCGGCGATTGTTTCCAGCGAGCGCGATAGCCGCGGTGTTACCTTGCTGGGCGTAGCGCCCGGCGATGAAAGCAAGCTGGGCTCTGCGCCGGACAAAATTGTCCAGGGCCGCTGGCTCACATCGCCCGATGACAAGGGCGTGGTGATGGGTGCCAGCCTGGTCAGGCGGTTGGAAACCTCTCTGGGCAAGCGCATTGTCATCATGTCCCAGGATCCGAACAATGAGGTAGCCGATCGCGGCGCCAGAATTGTGGGTATCTACAAGGCCCGTCTGCCCGGTACCGAAGATATTTTTGTCTATACGGGCCGCACAGTTATCCAGAAAATGTTGAGCCTGGGTTCCTCGGTGTCAGAAATTGCGCTGACCGCAGACAGCTACAGAACGGTGCACAGCTGGTATCCCGGAATTGTCAGTGCGGCCGGGGGGGAGCTGGAAGTGCTGCCCTGGACTGAACTGGATACCTTTCTCAGTGCCATGCTAGGGGTGCAGGATGGTTTCGCCCTGGTGTTTATGGTGGTGGTGTTTCTGGCCCTGTCCTTTGGCCTGGTGAATACGCTGGTCATGGCGGTGTTTGAACGGGTGCGTGAGATAGGCCTGATGCTGGCGCTGGGTATGAACCCCGGCCTGGTGATGGGGCAGATTTTACTGGAGAGCTTGTATTTGCTGCTAGTGGGGCTGGGCGTTGGCAATATTGCCGCCTATGCCACGTTGAAGTGGCTGGAGGACGGTATTGATATCTCCGGCGTGGCTCAGGGCATGGAGATGATGAACATGAGCTCCACGTTATACCCCGCCCTGCAGGCGAGGGATATGTGGATGTCTACCGCCGTGGTTATCTGCCTGGGCCTGGCCGCCAGTTTGTTGCCCGCCTGGCGGGCATCACGGCTGGACCCCGTCGCGGCGCTGGCCAAAAACTGAACAAACAGGAAACAGGAAACAGGGAATGAGCGCAATCATTTGCAGGGAGCTTTGTAAAACCTTTCACCAGGGTGATCAGGTCATCACCGGCCTGGACCATGTGTCCCTGGAGATTAACGAGGGCTCTTTTACCTGCCTGGCCGGCCCCTCCGGTTCCGGTAAAACTACCTTGCTCAATGCCATGGGTGGGCTGGATACGCCGGACAGCGGTGAGATCCGGGTGGGTGATATGCAGCTGGACCAGATGTCCCGTGGCCAGTTGGCCGACATGCGTCTGCACAACATCGGCTTTGTTTTTCAGGCTTATAACCTGATTCCCGTTCTCTCGGCCCGGGAGAACATTGAGTTTGTCATGCAGGTACAGGGGGTGGGACGCAAGCAACGCCTGCAGCGCAGTGCCGAAGTGTTGGCAGAAGTTGGGCTCAGTGGCATGGAAGACCGCCTGCCGGCACAGATGTCTGGCGGGCAACAACAGCGCGTGGCGGTGGCCAGGGCCATCGCCAGTAAGCCCAAGTTGGTGCTGGCGGATGAGCCCACCGCCAACCTGGACAGCAAAAGTGCGGCGGAACTGATGGCCCTGTTTGAGGGGCTTAACACACAGCGTGGCATCACCTTTGTCATCGCCACCCACGATGCCAGGGTGATGGCCTATGCCCGGCGCCTGATCAGCATGCGCGACGGCCGCATCATTGCAGATGAACAGCAACAGCCTCGCGCCATGGTGCTGTGAGTGCGCAGCGTAGCGCGTCTGCTGCTGTTGATTGCGCTGTCTGGTACCGCCAATGCGGGGTTTGACGGTGGCCACACCAAGGTACAGTGGCTGACCAGCACCTACCCCGAGGACAGCGTGTTTCGCTCAGCACTGGGGGCCACTACCCAGGACCAAAGCGGCGTATTGCGCCTGCGCTTTAGCGACAATACAGGGCCCTGGCGTGTGCAGGGCGATTACCAGTTAATTGCCCTTCTTGGCGACTCACTGGCTCTGGGTGAGGGGCAGGGCTTGGGTTTTGCGTTGCCGCCCACGGCACCCGATGACGACAAGCGCTGGTGGGACCTGACCCATGAAATTAACCGCTCGGATGACGCCGTGCTGGTGCATCGCCTGGACCGGCTACACCTGGATTACGTGGGTGACAAAACCGTAGTGCGGTTCGGCCGCCAGGCGGTGAGTTGGGGCAACGGGCTTATCTACAACCCGATGGATGTGTTTAACCCCTTCGACCCCGCCGCTGTGGATACCGAGTACAAACTGGGCGACGATATGCTCTACGGCCAGTATCTTACCGATTCTGGCGATGACTGGCAGTTTGTTCAGGTTGTGCGACGTAATTCGGTGGGCGATCTTGCCAGCGAGGTAAATTCCACCGCGCTCAAGTTTCATGGCTTTGGCGGCGAGCGGGAGTACGACCTGTTGCTGGCCCGGCACTACGATGAACTGATGTTGGGGGTGGGAGGGTCCAGCAGTTGGGGCGGCGCGGTGGTTAGGGGCGACATCACCCTGGTCGAAACGGAAGACGATTGGGTGGCGAGCCTGGTGACCAGTTGGTCGTATTCCTGGGTGTGGGGCGGGCGCAATGTCAGTGCGGTTACGGAGTATTTTTTTAACGGCTTTGGGCTGCGCCAATCGGAATATTCCCGTGCCAATAGTCAGGCCAACCCGGCATTGGTCGAGCGCATTACCCGGGGTGAGCTTTTTACCCTGGGGCGGCATTATGTGGCGGGCTCATTGCCGATTGAAGTTACACCCCTGCTCAATATTACGCCCAATTTGTTCGTGAACCTGGGCGATGGCTCTGCCCTCGCACAGGTGGTCGCCCAGTGGAGCATCAGCCAGAACTGGCAAGTTCTGGGTTCGGTTAACGTGCCCATGGGCCCGGACGGGACCGAGTACGGGGGTTTGGAAACGGGGATAGACGGCCTGGCTTTGAGCGTGGGCCCCGCGGTATTTGTCCAACTCGCTTGGTATTTTTAGTCCCCCCGGTGTTTGGGCGCTGTGACTGGTGGCCGATGGTTTACGGTGCCATTTCCGCGCGCTAGCGGCTATAATGCGCGGCTTACCAAGTGAGGGACAACCCGTGATGACTCGTATTATTTCCAGTGTGATTTTTTTGGTAGTGGCTTTTTCCGCATCTGCCCAGGATTTGAGCGACAAGCAGCGCGCCGAAATTGAAGCGCGCATCAAGCCTGTGGGCGAAGTCTGCCTGGAAGGTGACAGCAGCTGTGGTGGTCCCGCAGTGGCCGCGGCTGGTGACACAGCAGCTGCCCGCTCCGGCGAAGATGTCTACAATGCGGCCTGTATGGCCTGCCACAGCACTGGCGCCGCCGGCGCTCCCAAGTTGGGTGATGTCGCCGCCTGGGCCGACCGTATAGCCAAGGGTAATGATACCTTATACGACAGCGCCATCAATGGTGTAGCCGGCACCGGTATGATGGCCAAGGGCGGTTGCATGAACTGCTCGGATGATGAGGCTATAGCCGCTGTGGATTATATGGTGGCCGGCAGTCAGTAAGCGGCTGCATCGAGTGACAAGCCGCAGTGTTTTGTAAGCACTGCGGCTTTTTTGCAGGGCATATCGAAAACACTGCTAGTGTTAACAGAGCATCAGCTCAGAGGAGCAATCCGTGAAAATCATTCCACTGGCCTTCATTACGGCTTCCGCTTTGTTAATCACCGCTTGCGCCGAGGAGGCACCGCCCCCCAGGGTTGTTGAAGTGGTGGTCGATGAGGTCATCGCCGAGCCCTATCTCCCCAAAACGCAATATGTCGGTCGTCTACAGGCCCGGGATGATGTTGCGATTAAGGCGAGGATAACGGGTTACTTATTGTCGCGGGACTTTCGCGAGGGCGACCTGGTGCAGGCGGGTACTGTGCTGTATACCATCGATTCCTCAGAGTATACGGCGGCCCTGGCCAGGGCCAAGGCAGACCTGGCTGCGGCCATTGCCAACCAGGCCAACGCCGCACGCAACTTCAAACGCGGCAGGGAGTTACTGCCCAAAGGCGCAATTTCCCAGTCCGAAATGGACAGCCTGACAGCTAAAAAATTGGAGGCAGATGCCCGCATCGAGGCCGCCCGTGCCCAGGTCACCAGTGCCGAGGTTAACTTGGGGTTTACCACCATGATCGCACCCATAACAGGCCGCATTGGCCGCAGTATGGTGAGTCCGGGGGACCTGGTGGGCCCCACCACTGGAAATCTCACCACCCTGGTCAGCATCGACCCCATTCAGGCTTTGTTCCAGGTGAGCGAAGATACGTACACGGCCGCAGTCTCCTCCCGCATGCAAGATGGGCTGAATGCGGATTCGTTGCGCAACATCGAAGTAAGGCTGGAATTGACCAATGGCGTGATTTACCCGGAGGTGGGAAAAATTGACTATTTTGCCAACCGGGTCGACATAAGCACCGGTACGCTAGAGGCCAGGGCGCTTATTCCCAACCCCCACTCTGTGCTTGTTCCCGGGCAGTATGTACGCGTTATCCTGCAGGACACCAATGTGGTGGAAGGTGTTTTCGTGCCACAGGCGGCGGTGCAGGCGGACCAGCAGGGCAGCTTTGTTTTACTGGTCGATGGCAGTAGCACTGTGGTCCGGCGCAATGTAGAACTGAGTGACCGTTTCGACGACCTGGTTCTGGTGAAAAAAGGTGTGGAAGCGGGCGATCGCGTTATCGTGCGCGGGCTGCAGCAGGTGCGCCCGGGAATGCCAGTAAAATCAAAATTGCTTCCCCCCACAGAACCCCAGGGTTAAATCATGTTCAGCGCCTTCTTTATTAACCGGCCCAAATTCGCACTGGTTATAGCCATTGTCTTGACCATGGCCGGCGCCCTGTCCATCGCGATGCTGCCGGTTACCGAATATCCCGCCATCTCCCCGCCCAATATTGTTGTCAGCGGCGTCTATCCCGGCGCCTCGGCAGAGGTGGTGGAAGCCACCGTGGGCACGCCCATTGAAGATGCGGTAAATGGCGTGCAAGACATGATTTATATGTCGTCCAAGAGCGCCAATGACGGTAGTTATAAGCTGACCATCACCTTCAAAGTGGGGGCCGATGTGGATATGGCCCTGGTGCGTGTGCAAAACCGGGTGAAGTTGGCAGAGCCCTCGCTGCCGGTAGAAGTGACCGCCAATGGGCTGAAAATTGATGAAAAATCGCCGGACATTCTCAAAATAGTCAGCTTCATTTCGCCGGACGGCTCGCTGGATTACAAGTTCATCTCCAATTACGTAAAGATTAATGTGCAAAGTGCGCTGGCCCGGGTAGAAGGTATCTCCTCGGCCGATATTCTCGGCGAGGCGGCCTATTCCATGCGGCTGTGGCTGGACCCGGACAAGATGGCCGTGCTGGGGTTGTCGGTGATAGATATTCGCGACGCCCTGCGTGAGCAAAATGTCCAGGTTGCCGCCGGGAAAATCGGTGCGCCGCCCTTTGTTGACGAACTACAAACCGAGTACACACTGCAGGTTAAGGGCCGCCTGCAGGAAGTCGAAGAGTTTGAAAATATCGTGCTGCGAGCGCATACCGATGGCTCTGCCATATACTTGCGTGATGTCGCCCGGGTTGAGCTGGGTCAGTCCGCCTACAATTTCTATGGTGAAGTGGATGCAAAGCCCGCGGTTAATGTCTCCCTCTATCTGTTGTCCGATGCCAACGCGCTGGCTTCGGGTGAGGCGGTGAATCAGCTGGTGGAAGAGTTGTCGCAACACTTCCCCGATGGTCTGGATTACCAAATAAGCTATGACACCACCCGCTATGTATCCACGGCGGTGAAACAAGTGGTTATTTCCCTGATGCAGGCCGTTGGTCTTGTTATCGCCATTACTTTTTTATTCATGGGTAATTGGCGGGCAACCCTGGTGCCGACGGTGGCCATTCCTGTCTCGCTAATTGCAACCTTTGCCGTGTTGCTCGCCATGGGTATGTCCATCAATACCGTTACCCTGTTTGGCCTGATTCTGGCAATTGGCATTGTGGTGGATGATGCCATTTTAGTCATCGAGAATTGCGATCGACATTTGCGCGAGGACCCTTCTCTGTCGGCCAGGGATGCCGCCCTGATTACCATGCGCGAAGTGGGCGGCCCCATAATGGCGACGACGCTGGTACTGCTTGCGGTTTTTATTCCGGTGGCGATGTTGCCGGGAATTACCGGAGAAATGTACCGGCAGTTTTCAGTCACAATTTGTGTGGCGGTGTTGTTCTCCTCGCTGAATGCCCTGACGCTTAGCCCGGCTTTATGCAGCCTGTTACTGAAATCTGGCGAGGCGAAAGACCCGGGCTGGTATGTCAAATTTCTCGCGGCTTTCGGCAAATTAACGGATGGTTATGACCGCGGTGTGCAATGGGTTTTACGCAAACTTGCGGTGGTGGCGATTCTCTTTGTCGTGTGGATGGGCGCGCTGGTATTTGGTGTCATGCAAACGCCCACGGGCTTTGTGCCGGATGAGGACAAGGGTGTACTGTTGGTGAACGTGCAGCTGCCGGACGCCGCGTCGCTAAGCAGAACCAAACAGGCAGTGGACAAGGTGGCACAACTCATTGCCAAAGACCCTGCGATAGAGAGCGTGACGGCCATCACTGGTTTTTCAGTGCTCACCGGTGCCATGGCGAGTAACGGTGGAACGTTGTTCGTGGTATTGAAGCACTGGGATGAGCGGCCCGACCAACAGGATCTGGTGTTTAATGTGGCCAGGAGAATCAACGGGCAGGCGTTTGCTGCGGTTCCCGAAGCGCAGGTGTATGCCATCACGCCCCCGGCGGTGCCGGGTATGGGCTCCGTGGGCGGGCTGGAGTTAATGCTGGAAGATACCCTGGCGCGCTCCCCCGCGGCGCTTGCCAAGGTGCTCAACAATATTGTGGTGGAGGGCAACCAGACCCCCGGACTGGCATCCGTATTCAGTACCTATCGGGCCAATGTCCCCCAGTATTTTATCGACGTGGACAGGGTTAAGGCCAAAAACCTGGGTGTTCCCCTCACTGAAATTTTCACTACCTTGCAGGCACAGATGGGGTCGCTGTACATCAATGACTTCAACAAGTTTGGCCAGACCTATAAGGTTATTATGCAGGCCGAGGCGCCATTTCGGGCCGACCTGTCAGACCTGGACCACTTCTATATGCGCTCCTCCAGCGGCCAGATGGTGCCCCTGAGTACACTGGTCTCTACCCGGCCCATACTCGGGCCGGACCTGGCCCAACGCTACAACCTGTATCGGTCTGCCTCGGTTCGCGCCAATGCGGCTCCGGGCTACAGCTCCGGCCAGGCAATGACTATTTTTGAAAAATTTGCGGCGAATGTGTTGCCCGCCGGCTACAAGTTTGAGTGGACAGGTATGGCCTATCAGGAGCGGCAGGCGGGTAGCACGGCTGTCGTGGCCTTCGCCATGGCTCTGATCTTCGTCTATCTGTTTCTGGTGGCACAGTATGAAAGCTGGTCTGTTCCAATCGCCATCATAATGGTGGTGCCCATGGCGATTGGCGGCGCCATCGCCGCACTGTTGTTGACCGGTGTTGCGCTCAACCTCTACGCCCAGATCGGTCTGGTGTTACTTATCGGCATGGCCGCCAAAAATGCCATATTGATTGTGGAGTTTGCCAAGCACAAGCGCGAGGTGGAGGGTGTCGAGATCAAAGTGGCAGCCCGGGAGGCGGGGCGTCTGCGCTTCCGCGCGGTCTGCATGACAGCGGTTTCTTTCATTCTGGGCATCATGCCCCTGGTAGTGGCCAGCGGGGCCGGTGCCTTTGGCCAGCGCTCACTGGGCATCACTGTCTTGGGCGGCATGCTGGCGGCGTTGCTGATAGGTACCTTCTTTATCCCCGGTTTCTACGCCATTGTGCAGGGCGTACGTGAAAATCTGAAGCGCAAATTGGGGATGGAGAACACAGTTGGCGGGAAGGTGAAGCAGTAAAAGGGGTCTAAAAGGGGTCAGAGCCCTTTTACTGTGTGGAGAATATTGTGGGGGGAAAGTACAGTAGTAAAAGGGCTCTGACCCCTTTTACTCAGCGGGACATAATCCTCATACCCGCAGCGCTACTTAAATAGCCCTGCGTCCTTCATGTTATCGACAAAACCGCCAATCACATCATCGCGCAATTTCTTTTCGCCACCGGCCTTTAAGGTCTCTGACACGGCCTGCCACAAGTGTTCGTGGTCGGCAGTGGCGAACAAATTGGATGCCAGGGAGTAGGTAACATTGCTGCTCCACACGGGTTGCTGGTAGGCCACCTCGTAGGCATAGCCGTAGTAGCCGCCATAGCCATAGGGGCTGCCAATAGCGGGCGCTACGTCATAGTAAATGGTGCCAGGGTGATAGACTTCCTGAGAGTTTTTGCCCATGTAGCGGGTGACCAGCACT
>Ga0209987_10001369_pt1 | contig 13324 bp, 12 predicted proteins | sample N074metaG_FD_182134 | JGI IMG/M metagenome (GOLD analysis project Ga0209987, IMG submission 182134) | Deep subsurface microbial communities from Kermadec Trench to uncover new lineages of life (NeLLi) - N074 metaG (SPAdes) (version 2) | ecosystem: Environmental > Aquatic > Marine > Ocean trench... | reverse complement strand
TCCCCAGGATCAGGCCGTGTTCGCTCGGCGTGCCGGCGACCGATATCGAAATCGCCCAGACGACGAAGAACAGTAAAGGAACGGCAGCACCCAGTCGTCCGCCATAGAATTTCAAGCTTGGTTCCATAATTACACCAGCCGATTTTGGTTAATCGAACTTTTTCTCTCGTTCTTCTGTGTACTTCTTGCTGAGCCTGTCGTAATCCATCAACGCGTCCTGCGTGGCCTGTCTCTCAGCATCTCTAATCACGCGGGTCTTGCACACTCGAACGGGTATGCGGGTCCCAATCGGTGTCTCGTCCTTACAAATCATGTCGTAGCGATCGTCTTCGTTCAGAAAATTGTATCGGTCATAGAAGACGTCTTCCGCTTGCGTAACTTCGTGGCGCAATAACGTAAGGGGCCGGCCACCCATGACAACTATTTCGTCGATTGCGTCGGGCTCTTGCGCAACAGTAATCTGCGACAGACAAACCACCAACACAAACAGGTACGCACAGATTCTTTGCAATCGGCTTCCGGTGGTCACCGTTCAGGTGCTTCCGTCTTTGGCCAGTCGAATGCCGAGAAACTGCCATCGCTGATGGGGGTAGAAAAAGCTGCGAACGCTTGCGCGCATGTGGTCGGTCGCAGTCACGCAGGAGCCTCCGCGGACCGTCATCTGGCCGGACATGAATTTGCCATTCGATTCGCCGAGCGCTCCAGGCAGCGGCACGAACCCGGGATAGGGCAGGTAGGCCGATGACGTCCATTCCCATACGTCGCCAAACAATTGTGAACCGCTGGCGGCAACGGGATGCCAGTAATTCGATTCTCTAAAGTTGCCGCGGGTCTCTTCCTGATCGGCAGCGAGTTCCCATTCCGCTTCGGTCGGCAGGCGTGCGCCGGCCCACTTGGCATAAGCGAATGCCTCGTAATAACTGACATGCGTTACCGGCGCCTGCAAATCGAGTTCGCGCTTACCGCCGAGCGTAAATTCGGCATCAAGTCCTTCGGCCCAGTAGAGCGGCCGAGTCCAGCCCTCCCGGTTGATGGTCGCCCAGCCATCGGAATGCCAGAGCTTGGGTTCCGAGTACGCGTCGTCGCGGATGAAGTCGAGGTACTCGCCATTATTGATAAGACGTGAGCCGATCTGGTGCTCCGCTATCAATTCGGGATGCCGCGGCAATTCATTGTCGAAACAATAGCTGTCGTCCTTATGGCCGATCTGCTGGATACCGGTCGGCCCGTTGCGAAATTTGTGCGGCGGTGACTTCGATTCCGGTGGCGACGTGAGCGCCGGATTGACGGCCGGCCAGGCGGGATTGACAGAGAATACATGCTTGATGTCGGTCAGCATGAGCTCCTGGTGTTGTTGTTCGTGGTTGAGGCCAACTTCGATGAGAAAATCGAATTCTTCGTCGCCGGTTTTTTCGGCGATCAGATCAAGCATCGCGTCGTCGACATGGTCGCGATAGGCGATGACTTCTTTGACCGTCGGGCGTGTCAGCAGGCCACGATCCGGACGTGGATACACTCCACCAACGGTATAAAAGTACGAATTCAGGACATAGTCGAAGTCCTCATTAAACCAGTCATAGGATTTCGTGTATTTCTTGAGAACGAAGCGCTCGAAAAACCACGTGACATGCGCGAGATGCCATTTCGTCGGGCTGACGTCCGACATGCTTTGCACGACGTAGTCCTCGGGCTCGAGGTGCTGACACAGTGCAACCGTCGCATCGCGCACATTCGCATATTGACCCGCCACCGAATCCGCGGGGACTGCCGCCTGAACGGCGTCTTTTCTGGAAGCCATTTGAATGTCCTATCCGGGTATGCCTGAAAGACTACGGAGCGTCCTAGCGCTTGTCAAAATTCGCCTGTTTCGCATCGTGTTTAAGGCGCATGACTCGCCCGCGGCTCACGTAGAGTAAAGCCCCAATTTTCGAAACCAGCGAATCTTCGTACCTGTCGAGCCGACCGTCGGCGTATGCAACCTGCCAGAGCAGCGAGACGATGTGTTCCTTTTCGGGTTCGCTTAGGGAATTATTAAGCAGCTGCGTGAAGCTGTGCAGCGCAACATAGTCTTCGGCCGTATCGGCCGCTTCGTTGGCCAGCTCGACCGCATCTTCCACCGATATCTGAAACGTGCTGGTAATCAGCTCGAGCAATACATCGAGTTCGGCATCGTCATATTGGAAGTCTGCACGTGCAACTTCGGTCATGAGCACGGCGGTGGCCATGCGGATCGCCTGCTCTCGATCATCCTCGTCTGGCTTCGCCGTGTCTGTCGCTGCGAATGCCTTGGATAGTTTGTCTGCAATTCTCTTAAGCATTGTTTCTGCGTCTCTCTCCAACGGAGCTGCAAGAGGCACATGGTACCGGGGAAAAGGGCCGGATACGCTTAAAATGCGACCTGGCGCACACTTTTGCATGCGATGTGAGCGGGTCGGCAAGAAGCAGCGGCCACTTCCTTGTTGTCTCTAACCCCATTTGATTAGCTGAAAGTCTCTCCAGAAACCGATCGAGAGGCTGGTATGAAGGCCCTTAAGTGGACACTTGCAGTTGCGATATTGATCGTTTCATCGACGGTATTCGCCGCCGCTTCGAATAATGTCACGGTGTCGCATTTCGAACCGCTGCAGCGGATGAGCAGTGGCTCGGCCGCACTCAGTTTCGATGCCCTGGGTAGAACGTTCGACCTGCAGCTTGAGCCGAACGATCGTTTGCTGTCCCGCCTGTCTCGCGATGGGCTAACAGGCGGTATCAATATTTATCGTGGCACGCTGGCTGGTCACCCGGATTCATGGATACGCATCGTTGTCTACGATGGAATGCCGCGTGGACTCGTTTGGGACGGCGAAGAGATGTTCGCAATAGAGGCACCAGGGGATAGTTCATTGCAAATAACGACGCCGGTAATTTATCGCTTTGCAGATATGTTCATCGCACCCGGCACCATGACTTGCGGCGTTGAGTCATTACCTGTCAGCGCAATGAGCACTTACAATAAACTGGCCCGTGAACTGGCTGCGGCCACGAACACGACTGCGGCGCAAGGTCCTGGCGCCGTAAAGGAAATTACCGTCTACGCGATCGGCGATTACGAATTCACACAGGATATGGGCGGTGATGTGGGAGCTGCGCTGGCAATTACAACTCGGCTGAATAATGTCGACGGAATTTTCAGCCAGCAGGTCGGCGTGCAAATAAGCATCGCAGCGCCGATCGAGACACATACCGATTCGAACGATCCTTTCAACGAAAGTGACCCTGCTTTGCTCCTCGATGAATTGTCTGAGTATCGGAACGGCAGCCTGACGCAGGAAATGTATGGCTTGACTCACTTGTACACCGGGCGCGACCTTCTCTCGACGACGGTCGGTATCGCCTGGCGGGGTGCATTGTGCCAGGACTATTTCGGCGCGGGGCTCAGCCAAGGCAGTAGCGACACTGGCCCGACAATCGACAGCCTGATCGCCGCGCATGAAATTGGCCACAATTTCAATGCCGAGCACGATGGGCAGTCGATGTCCTCGTGCGAACTGGAGCCTGAGGACTTCATCATGGCGCCGGCAGTCGGCCCTGGCAACGTTACATTTTCCGCCTGCAGTGTTGGTGTCATGCAAGCATGGGCCGCGGCCCCTTCGTCCTCGTGCGTTACTGCGCTCGCGACGGTCGATATGTCTATTGCGCTACTTGGGCAGTCGGCAACCGTGTTGCTCGGTGCGAACACCGTACTCTCATACGACATTAGCCAGAACGGTTTCGAGGATGCAACCGGCGTTACGGCCGCCTTCACGTTACCGGTCACGCTGTCGCTGGATTCTGTGACGACAACCCTGGGATCCTGTATCAGTGGCGCAGGAGGAGTCGTCAACTGTGACCTGGGGGACGTTCCCGGCCTGAGCAACAACACAATAGACATCACTGCTACGCCTACGGCCGTCGGTGTTGGCATGTTGAGCGCGATGGTTAGCTCGGATTCGGATCCCGACGAGAGACCCGACAATAACCAGGTTGACCTGCAACTGACCGTCGATCCAGCCGTGGATCTCGTTGTCAATACGCCCACGGCGCCGACGATAAAAATCGACGAAAGCACGACAATCAGCGCGGTACTCGAGAACCGATCCATACTGCCGGTGATAGGCGCGACATTGACCGTCACACTCAGTAATGGCCTGCAGATCAACAGTGCAACTTGGTCCATCGGGACGTGCACGATTGCAATTCAGCAAATCGACTGTCTGGCGGCCAATTTTGATGCTCAATCGAGTTCAACGTTAAGCATCGGCGTAACGGGCATCTCGACGGGATCGAAGAGCTACACGGTGGCGCTGTCTTCCAACCAGGCGGAAGCCAATCCGGGAGATAACAGCGTTTCCGGTACCGTGCGGGTCAATTCGCCCAAGGACAGCGGCGGAGCCGCGGGCCCGCTGTTCCTGTTGCTGCTCGCGATGCTTAGTGTGTTAGCGCGACGCCGGATTCGTCAAAGCTAGTCACCGCTTCCTCAATACCTTCCTGATACGCGAAGATGGCCGGTGTGCCGCCCGTGTGCAGGAATACAAATCCGGAACCCTCATTCGCCAGACTCGCATGGTGGATCATCGCGGCCATTGCCTTGCCGGTATAAACAGGATCAAGCATCAGCGCCTCCGTTCGGGCGCCGAGGACGATGGCCCTTGATGTTGCCTCGTTCAGCTTTCCGTACCCGGGTGCCAGGAAGTCGTCGGTCAAACTTATATCGTCGTCTATCACCCTGGATTGTATTTTCAGCAGTTCGGCGATGCCGTTACAGATATCGCTGATGCGTATTCGTTGCTCGGTGATGTCGCGGCGCACACAAGATCCCGTAACCTGAATCGACGAGCCCAGTGCACGGAGTCCGAACAACAGTCCGGCATGGGTGGCTCCTGACCCGGAAGCCAAAAAAATCTCGTCGACAAAAAATTTACCTACGTCGATTTGCTGCAACAACTCTTCTGCTGCCAAGACGTAGCCCAGCGCTCCCAACGGCGGATGCCCGGGAGCAAGGCGAATAATGTAGGGTTTGCGGCCGGCATCTTGCAGTTCAGCGGCGAGCATCTCGAGATTGTCATCTGCGCCGGACTCATCCTCGCCGTGCGGATAAAAATGGATGGTGGCGCCAAGAAGCTTGTCGATAAGTACATTGCCGGAGTCGTGATAGTGAACGGCATCTGTTGCCACGCGACTTTCGAGCTGGATATGACAGGTCATGCCCAACTTGCGTGCGCCGGCAGCGGCGGATCGCACAAAGTTCGATTGCACCGCTCCCGTAATCAGGATGGTGTCGGCCTTTTCGGCCATTGCGGCGCCCAGGTAGTACTCGAGCTGGCGGGCTTTGTTGCCGCCAAATGCAAGTCCGGTGCAGTCGTCTCTTTTTACGAGTAATTCTGCACCGCCACAATGTTTCGTGAGGTTTGGCATCGGTTCAAGCGGAGTTGGACCAGTAAAGAGAGGTTCCCTCGGTATTGAAGCGATACGACCCAGTTCGGCGTGAACATTCGGCTTCGATTTCATGTCTGAGTTACAACCCGATAAGAGTAGAAAAGAGAATAACTGCGGTTGACGCAAGAATGATCACGAGCAAATAGCGAAATGTCTGCTCCGTGAGACGGTTGGCAAGCGATCGACCGACCAGAATTCCGACAATGGTCGATGGTGCAAGCATTGCGCTAAGCCGCATCGTGTCTGCACCGATCCCGGCCAATCCGAATTGAAGCGCCAGGGCGACGACATAGGCAAATACAAACATCACCAGAATAGTAGCTCTTATCGTCTCTTTACTAAATCCTTTGGTAGACATCCACGCAGCCGGAATGGGTCCCGGCATGGCGAGGCTGGCCCCCATTATCCCTGACATGACACCGATGGATATCTGCTCGGTACTCTTGGTCGCCAGTGCTGGTGCATGCGACGGCGCACGGTTACTGCGGAGTATCACGAACAATGTGTAGGCAATCGCCAGGCCGGCGAAGGCCTTGAGAAAAACGATATTCATGTTCAGAAAAATCAGCAGGCCAACAGGGGATCCAATGGCCAGGCCGATCAAGAGCCTGGAAAGCAGTTGTCGATCCGCCTGTTGCCGCAACGATGGCGCCAGAACCAAGGCGATGAGAAGGTTCAAAACAATGCTGATCTGTATGGCGGAGCCATCGTTTAAATAGATCAGCAGAATGGGACCGGCAATGATGCCGAAACCGATGCCTGTCGCCGCCTGCAGTGCGGCGGCGCCAAAAACCGCAATATTGAGGATTAGAAAATGCTGGTCCATGTCTGTTCGTCAGTTTATCGCATGAATTGATGAAATTGGGTGGTCCTGCACAGACTATAATCGCTGCCAATAGCAACCCGCGGTGTTGGAATTTGAGTAAATCGACATTCCAGATGGATGATGACTGGCTGGCTTTTCTCCCAAGCCCGTCACGGCCGGCCTTTACGCTGCCACCTGGCGCTGTGGATGCACACTGCCATGTATTCGGTCCGGGCGATGTTTTCCCATACGCAGCCGAACGCAAGTACACGCCCTGCGATGCACCCAAAGATAAACTCTGGGCCTTACGTGATCACCTGGGATTCGCCCGCAATGTGATTGTTCAGGCCACCTGTCACGGCACCGACAACCGGGCCTTATTGGACGCGCTTGAATCTTCTCTTGGCCGGGCTCGCGGAGTGGTGTCAGTGGAGAAATCGGTAACGGACGAAACGTTGTATGTGCTGCACAATGCCGGTGTGCGCGGCGTGCGATTCAATTTCGTAAAACGACTCGTCGATACTTTGCCGCACGAAACACTTGGCGAGATCGCCGAACGAATATCCCGATTGGGATGGCATACGGTGATTTACTTCGAGTCACAAGATTTGCCACAGCTCTACGACTTCTTTTCATTATTGCCGGGCACCGTCGTCGTGGATCACATGGGTCGACCGGATGTGGGTTTGCCCGTCGATGGTGCCGAATTCGAAATGTTTATGAAGCTACTAAGCGACAATGATAATTTCTATAGCAAAGTCAGTTGCCCGGAGCGACTTTCGAAGCTTGGGCCGCCGGATTACCCAGACGTAGTGCCGTTCGCGAAGACGGTGGTCGAAACATTTCCTGATCGTGTTCTCTGGGGCACGGACTGGCCGCACCCGAATATGAAAACGCATATGCCGGATGACGGCAAACTAGTGGACATTATTCCGTTGATCGCATCTACTTCGGCGCTGCAACAAAAGCTGCTAGTGGATAATCCGATGCGCCTGTATTGGTCCGAGGATTTGACTGATGTCGCTTGAGAAGCCTTACGCACACATTCCCGGCACAATCGTGTTCGATGCTGAAATGGCGCGACGTGGATACCACCTCAATCAGTTTTGTATGTCATTGATGAAGGAGCAAAATCGGCAACGATTCAAATCCGACCAACGCTTGTATCTGGATGAATGGCGCATGACCGAAGAACAGAAACAAGCAGTGCTTGACCGGGACTATAACCAGATGCTCGCACTAGGCGGCAATATCTATTATCTCGCCAAGATCTTTTCCTGCGATGGCCAGTCCTTCGAACAGGCAGCAGCAATGATGACCGGCATGTCGCGCGAGGACTATCGGAACATGATGCTGAGCGGTGGTCGATCGCCGCACGACGATGGCGGCGATGCGGATCAGACCGATGGCTAGAATAACTGCTGGCGTCGCCATGTCGCACGTTCCGGCGATCGGTGTTGCAATAGATCTTGGCAAGACACAGGAAGAGTACTGGGATCCGGTATTTAAGGGCTTCGAATTTTCGAAAGCCTGGATAGCAGCTGAAAAGCCGGACGTCATTTTTCTTGTCTACAATGACCACGCTTCAGCATTTAGTCTGACCATTATCCCCACGTTTGCGATCGGTTGCAGCGAATCATTCGAGCCTGCGGATGAGGGCTGGGGCGCGCGGCCTGTTCCGACAGTCAGTGGTCACCCGGAGCTCGCCTGGCATATAGCACAGTCGGTTATTCAAGATGACTTTGATCTGACTTTAGTCAACGAAATGACCGTTGATCACGGACTTACTGTTCCATTATCGCTGATGTTCGGCACACCAAAAGAATGGCCGTGTCTAGTAATTCCGTTTGCTGTAAACGTGGTCGTATACCCACCGCCGTCCGGGAAGCGATGTTTCGCTCTCGGCAAAGCCATTCGTCGGGCGGTCGAGACCTTCGATGCGGATTTGAACGTTCAGATATGGGGAACGGGCGGAATGAGCCATCAACTACAAGGTCCAAGGGCTGGACTGATAAATCAGCAGTTCGATGCGGATTTTCTTGATCGGCTGCAGTCTGACGCAGAGTCGCTGGCAAAAATGCCGCACCTGGACTATTTGCAGAACGCCGGATCGGAAGGAATAGAATTAGTAATGTGGTTGGTCATGCGTGGAGCATTGGACAATGACGTTGAGACGCTGCACCGTTTTTACCATGTGCCGGCGTCCAATACGGCGGTCGGTCATGTCATATTTAAGAATCGTGCAAAGTAATTAACAGGAAGCAGCAATGAAAGTCGTTTTGGCAGGGGCTGGTGCGTTTGGAACGAAGCACCTTGATGGCATCAAAAATATTGATGGCATCTCGGTCATCGGTCTGGTTGGGCGACGACTGGACCCAACCCGGGAAGTGGCCGGTCAGTATGGAATCGAGCACGTATTTACCGACTTGTCGGAAGCGGTAAAGCTTCCGGACGTCGAGGCGGTCATTCTTTGCACGCCGACCCAACTGCATGCGCAGCAGGCTATCCAGTGTATGGATGCGGGCAAACACGTGCAGGTCGAAATACCGCTTGCCGATTCATGGGCGGATGCGCAAGCAGTTTGGCAGAAACAGGATGATAGCGGGTTGATTTGTATGGTCGGACATACGCGGCGATTCAACCCGTCTCACCAATTCATTCACAACAAAATCCAGGCGGGCGAACTGAATATTCAGCAAATGGATGTTCAGACATATTTTTTCCGTCGCAAAAACGTCAACGCGAAAGGAGAGCCTCGCTCCTGGACAGATCATCTGTTATGGCATCATGCTGCGCACACGGTTGATCTGTTTCAGTATCAAACCGGACAGAAGGTAGTGAAGGTCAATGGTCTGCAGGGTCCGCAGCACCCGGAATTGGGCATAGCGATGGATATGTCTATCCAGATGCAGACTGAAGAGGGAGCGCTGTTGACGTTATCACTGTCGTTCAACAACGACGGACCGTTGGGTACATTCTTCCGTTATATCTGCGACGAAGGTACCTTCATCGCCAGTTACGATGATCTTGTCGATGGCAAGCAAAACCCGATTGACGTATCGCAGGTGGCCGTATCGATGAATGGAATCGAGCTGCAGGACCGGGAATTCTTCGCAGCGATTAGCGAGGGGCGAGAGCCCAATTCATCCGTTGGCAAGGTTCTGGAGTGTTACCGGACGCTGGATCAGGTTGAACAACAGCTCTAAGTACAGACCAGTGTCAAATATTATCAAGAAACTCAAGTACCGCCTGGTTGAACTCGTCGACCTGATCGATGTTGACGAGGTGAGCAGCGTTGGGAAATTCAACTAACTTGGCATTCGATATACCTGCGGCCCAGCTCCGGTAATGTTCTCTGGCAACGACATTGTCATGCTTACCGGAAATAACAAGAGTCGGTATCTGAACTTCGGAAAGTCGTTGCGAACGCGGGATGTCAGAAGATGAAAGTTTTTCTACTGGAACGTGGCCGTCGAAATATCGGAATCGCGGCATGTTCTCAGTAAGTATTTCCAATACCCGGGGTCGTGCAGATTCTCGCATTGGGCCTTGATGCGGATCATTTCCCCATACTGCGGCAGCTGCAGCGGCGCCAGACTCTTTGCCAGCTTCTGTAGACCGTGCAAACATTTCACTGTATGCCGGTACATGTTCACTCAGATTTGAAGAGACAAGAATCAGCGCGTCCACCATCTCTGGATGTTCAAGTGTTAAATCGTAGGCGATCCCACCGCCTCTTGAAATTCCCAGTAAGTATGTCTTGTCTATATTCAGATACTTTAATAAAGCATAAAGGTCTTCCGAATTGGAAAACGGTTCGTCTCGATTTCCAGACTGGCCGGCACCGCGAAGATCATAGCGGACAACCTTGTGGTGTTCGGAAAAAACTGCAAACTGGTCATCCCATGCTCGATTGTCCACCGCTCCGCCGTGGATCAGAATCAAGGCATGACCTTCACCGGCAATTTCATAATACAGTTCTGTCCCGTTTACAGAGGCAATGCCGGTCTTACTGTCTGATTGCGCAGTAACGCCGGATACATTACAAACAAGAAGCAGAAGGAACAGCGGTATTCTTAGCTGCTTGTAATGGTGAGTGGCGTAATTCATTGCTGTGGTATCCATGAGGTTTTTCTCGCATGACTCTCCCTAAAAAGATAGCAAGGAATTTGAGCGCGGGTCAAAATATTTACTTCGTCTGTAAGGAGTTTTGTGATTGTGAGCCATACGATGCATCCTGAATGTTCCAGTGATGAGGTCATGAGCGGAGGTTTTAGATGAAAATTCTGGTTCTGTTCTCTGGAATATTTATGTATGTGGCTTTTCCCTGTGTTTTACACGCTGAGGATATTCTCCACGTGGGAGGCTTCTCCGGATTGGGGGCCGCAACTGATGTGGCGGAGCAAAAAGGCTTTCTTGCAGCTGAGGATATAACGCTGGAATTTGACAGGGTGGACACGTCGGTCGAGCTGATGACAAATTTCATCAGCGGAAAATACGACATCATCCAAACCAATGCGGACACGATCATCGCCTGGGCGGAAGGCCAGGGCATAGACAAGACAACGCATGACTTCATCATCATCATGGGAGGCTACAGGGGGCGACAACCATTGGAGCTCGTGGTGGCTCCGGACATATTGAGTGTTGCGGACCTGCGAGGAAGGGTTCTGGCGGTGGACGCAATCAATACCGGCTATTCAACGATGTTGGTGTATATGCTCCGGGAAGAAGGCCTGGTGTGGAAAAAGGACTACAACCTGAAGTCGATCGGTGGCGGACCAATGCGGCAAGAAGGCATGCTCAAAGGCGAAATCATCGGTGGTCTGGTGCCCCTGACCGACGAACTGAAGCAAATAGGGTTTCACACGCTGCTGACTTCTCTGGACTACATCACTGACTACGCAAGAGGTGTCACGGCCGCACGGCCGGAGTGGGCCGATCGCAATGAGGGTCTGCTGGTACGTTATATACGGGCCATGGCGAGCGCCATAAATTGGCTGCTGGACCCCGAAAACAAACAGGAAGCAATCGCCACAATAATGGCAGCCGACGAAGTTTCGTCCACCGAGGCACTACAGATTTATACAGATGCTGTAAGTCCCACGTTCGGATTTATTCCCGACGCCAGGATCGAAGCATCCGGTATCGAACAAATACTCAAGCTACGTGAGGTTATGGGCGAGATGGAACTGCCACTGCCATCCCCGGATAAATACGTAGACGCGCGATACTATCAAGCAGCTATCGATTCTTTAGCTCGCTAACACCTATAGATAAGGAGTCGGAAATCGAATCATGCAACGGGGAGTAGGAAATCTCGCTGGCGTAGTGCTTGTCGGAGTATTTTTGTACGGCGGAGGATTTGCGGAGCAGGCAAGCTCGTCGCGACACGAAGCGGATGCTGGCCGCGCCGTCTACACGGACGAACTACAACGTTCCACCAGGGTGTTTACATTCCAGCAGGCCGCCCCCGAAGGCCCCGCGCGCGGACAAGAGATTTACTACTACAGCTGCTGGATGTGCCATAACTCGTACACGGTAGCGGCGGGCACACCCGCGCCTTTGCTCGAGGACCTACACGACCGCTCAAGCATGATGATGTCCGGCAAGCCGGTCACGGATGCCAACATCGCGGACAAAATCCGTAACGGGGGGCCCCTCATGCCCGCGTTCCGTCATGCCTTGAGCGATGCCGACATTGCTGACCTGGTGAGTTACATTGGCAGCGGCGAATGTTGTCTTGCCTCGGGCGGGGTCAATCTACCCGCCAACCCCTGGTACATCGCTTCCAAAGACGACGGCATGAAGTTTGACTACCGCGGCAACCTGGATGGTGGCCCGACGGGAAAGGTCAGCTCGATAGATGCGGTGCCATTGGAAGGAATCATGGTGCAGCTGATTGCCAGCGACAACAATATCCGCACGACCGTGTACAGCAATGAGGCCGGTGAATACGAATTTCCGACACTGCCTACCGGCAAGTACACCCTGCGCATCGCCAGACCGCTGCGGTGGCAGCCCTACCGCAGAAACGCCGTGCAGATCGATGGCGCCAAGCAGCTCGACGAGATTGTCCTGCAGCGGGTGACGGACAGAGAACTCCTGCCACCAACGCCGGACATCATCGGTCAGATCAGCGGGGCGGAATGGTTGTTCAATCTTCCGGGGTCGATGGAGGAGAAACGGGTCTTCGTCAAAAACTGCAACTGGTGTCATTCCTATCAGCAGGTATTTCGTGCGCGCTTCGACGAACACGGCTGGCGCCAGGTAGTAGACCGGATGAGCCATTATCAGGGTTCCACGTTGACCTACCGCAACTCCAGCGGCCGCATGGAGCCGCAACAAGAAGAGATGTTGGTGAAGTGGCTTGCCCGCGTGCGCGGGCCGGAGTCCAAAGATCCGCATTTCAAGGTCATGCCCTATCCGACTGGCCCCGCTACCGAGGTAATCGTGACGGAATACGAGCTGCCACGTCTCTATCTTGCCACTCATGACGTGGCACAGGACGCCGATGATTATCTCTGGTATTCGCCCCACCGTGGCCCGCGGATCGGCAAGTTGGACCCGGCGACCGGCGTCACCCAGGAGTACAATATTCCGGTCCCCGATGGCTGCATCCCCGGTACCCACTGGATCACGGTGACCAATGACAACATGGTCTGGGGCTCGCAGAACTGGGCACACTTGCTGACGCGAATCGACCCGCGGACGGGCGAAATACACCAGATCAGGCCGCCGCCGCGTCTGCTCCCGGACGGCACCCCGCGACCCTGCAATATGTCGATGGGAGGGAACTGGGCGGTCGCCCCGGATGGCTATATCTGGAAGATTCGTATGGGTATGGTGGTGAAGATTGATCCGGAGACAGGCGAATACGTCGAGACCTGGCCCGTCAAGAACGTGCGAAGCACCTACGGCACCGATGTTACCGACGATAACAAGTTTGTTGGCGGCGGCGCGTGGGGCGAAGATTGGATGATCATGCTCGACATCGAGAAGGGGGAAGTGGTGGAGCGACTGTCCAGTTATCCCAACCAGGGTCCTGGCCGTAGCGCGTTCGAT
>Ga0209987_10001367_pt1 | contig 13327 bp, 13 predicted proteins | sample N074metaG_FD_182134 | JGI IMG/M metagenome (GOLD analysis project Ga0209987, IMG submission 182134) | Deep subsurface microbial communities from Kermadec Trench to uncover new lineages of life (NeLLi) - N074 metaG (SPAdes) (version 2) | ecosystem: Environmental > Aquatic > Marine > Ocean trench... | reverse complement strand
TATCAATACCTTATGGGGCCTCTCGGTAAGCTCGAATATCTCGGCGGAGGTGTCGAATTCGGGTGGATCGAGACTCCCGGTGGCGAGGTCGACTTCGGCGAAGCGTTCATCATCTTCGAAGGCGATGGAACGTCGTCGTACACGATTCTCGTGCTCAACGAGCCCGGTGGTGGCGAACTTGCGCTCGAGATCCTGCCCCTGGCCGATATGGTGCGGATTCTCGATGAGGATTTCTAACGCCGGCTTCACGCTCTTCGAAGTGCTCGGAGCCGTTGCGATACTCGCGATCGTCTACACCACACTTTCGACCGTAGCGATTCGGGGGCTGCGTTCCGAGGGCGAGAGTCGGCGCATGCTGGAGGCATCGTTGCTCGCGGACTGGGAACTCAGCGGCTTCGAGTTGGACCTCGAAGCGGGCGCAGCCCCGGAGATCGGATTCACCCAGACCGAAATCGAAGACGGCTTCACAGTGACATGGGAAGTCACACCGCTCGAGACTATGATCTTCGAGAGCGGTTCAAAGCGTGATCGACGCACCAAAGCGGCGAATCTGGCCGGCCAATTTGCGCCGATTCCGGCGGGACAGATCGGGAGAACCGCGGATGGCAAGGTGGCCTTTCTTCGGGTGACGCTCAGGGTTTCGTGGTTCGAAGCCGGATACGAGCGTTCGATCACGCGCACCATCTTCGCGGTCGATGAGGACGCGGCCGCCGTGCTCGCGGCAGAGAGCGCAAAGAACCAGAGCAGCCGCGGAGGCGATCAACGGTGAACGGTAGGGCGCGCAAATGGGGAGGATTCACGCTGCTCGAGATGATGGCGGTCATCGCGCTGATCGGCGTCGTCTTCTTCGTTGCGCTCAACTTCTATACGGACCTCGCTAACGCCAGCACCCGCGCTGCGAATCACACCCGTGGGATTCGGCGCGCGAGCGCGATTCTCGACCGCGTCGCTCGCGACATCGAGGGCGCAATGCTCCTGGTGAAACCTGCAGAGATGGATCCCTTCGCATTCCCGTGGATCTTTCTCGGCGAGAGCCGACTCGGCGGCAACGCGTCCGAGCGGCTCAAGTTCGTCACCCGCAACCACAACCCGACGCGAACGGACGCAGCCGAGACGAACCTCGCCACCGTCGCCTACGTGGTGGAATCGCGCCCGGACGATTCGATCGCGCTGTACCGCTGGAGTTCCCCCCATCTTCCCGACAGTCTCGACAAGAGCTTCCCGAGGAAGGACGACGACGGGTCGTATCTGCTCGCCGAGGATCTCCACTCTTTCGGATTCCAATTCCTCGACGACAACAACGAACTCCGCAGCGAATGGGACTCGTCGACCCTCCTCGAATCGAGCTCCCTCCCGTTGGCGGTGGAGATCCAGCTATCCCTGATGAGCGACTGGACCTCGGACGGGGACGAACCGCCCATCTATCGGAGGCGGGTCTTGATCCCCATCCGCCCCCTGGATCTCGCGGCACTCGCAGACCCGAACGACCCGATTTTTGGAAGTGGCAAAGACGGGGAGAAGGACGATGATGACGACGACGACGACGAGAAAGGCAAGAAGAAAAAGAAGGGCAACAACGATGGCGACACCCAGTTCACGAATTCCAATTGCCTTCCGAGGACCGCGCCCGAAGGAGCCACCGAAACCCAGAAGATGTGTGTTGGGCTCGCGAATTCCGCCCCCAACGCGCCGTTCACAAAGCAGGACTACCAATACATGCCGCCAGAATGCCAGTCTCTCGTGAATACAGCATGTCGATGAACCAACCCCCTCGCCAACAAGGCGTCGTGCTCCTTATCGTGCTCTTTTTTGCACTGCTGCTCACCAGCTCGATTGCGACCTTCACGCGGCGGGCCATGATCGACGCGAGCGTCGCGCGCAACCGCGATGCTGCAGCCCGCGCAGAGGCTCTCGCCCGCAGCGGAATTCGGCTCGGAAAATCCATCCTGGTGATGGACCAGATCCAGGAAGAGACCACCCAACAGACCATCGACAGTCACCGCGACGCCTGGGCCAGGCTTTCGGAGACCACGATTCCCGGGGGCGACGGGGCCAGCCTGAACATCAAGATCGAGGATTCGGGGATGCTGTTCAACCTCAATTCGATCTTCAACTACGCGGAGGGAGGAGTCGCCTACCCAGACACCGAACCCTTCCTGAAGGCATTTTTCGAAAAGATCATCGATGAAATGAAGATTCCACCGGGCGAAAAGTTCTACGACATTTCTGAACTCAGCGAGGCGCTGATGGACTGGGTCGACGCGGATCCGATTCGGATCAACGGAGGTCTGGAGGACACCTATTACCAACTCCAGCGGCCGCCCTACCGGGCTGCAAACGGGCCCCTGATGAGCGTCGACGACCTCTTCCTGATCGAGGGCTTCGACCGCAAGCTCGTAACGGCGCTGCAACGCTATATCACGGTGCAACCCTTCGCGGGGGGTGGGGGGATCAATCTCAACACCGCGCCGACCCACGTGCTTTCCCTGATCTTCTCCAATGACGGGAATTACGACCGGCTCGCCAAAGAGGATGAGGTGAAGCAAATCCTCAAGATCCGCCAAGAGGGCGGACTCATTTGCGGTGATTCTCTCTCGCTCGAGGGCTGCACGCCGATAAGCCAAATTATGCCGAATCCGATTTTCCCGCCTCCGACCTATCGGGCGAGCGTCTTCACGATCGTGGCCAATGCCCGGGTAGGCGATATTCAGAGGACCATCGAAGCGGTCGTCAACCGCAGGGTGGACCCGCCGCTGATGCTATCCTGGCGAGTCCGGTGATCGGGGGACACCGATGGCGCTTCTGAGCAACATTCTCGGACTGGACATCGGAAGCCACAGCCTCAAGGCGGTGGAGTTCCGCAATACGCTGCGCGGCTTCGAGGCCATCGCGATGCGGATCCTCCCGCGTGGCAACAGCGATGCCCCGCTCGCAGAGCTCGTGAAGCAGTTCATCCAGATGCACCGGCTTTCCACCGACCACACGGTCTGCGCGCTGGCCGGCGACCGGCTGTCTACCCGGCGCTTGAGCTTTCCGTTTCGAGACCGCAAGAAACTCACCCAGGTCGTTCCCTTCGAGGTGGAGGCCGACTCCCTATTCGACCTCGACGAAGTGTTGGTCGACTGGGAGTTCGTGGGAGGTGATCGAAACCACGCAGAAGTCGTGGCGACGGTCGCCACCCGTGCCGACGTCTCCGAATTGCTCGGAACCCTTCGCGAGGCGCACACGGAACCCCGAACCCTCGAGGCCGAGGGCTTGGTGCTCTGCCAATTGAGCAATCTCTTCGATCTGGATGGAACCCGTCTGCTGATCGACCTGGGCCACCGCAAGACCACTTGCTGTCTGATTTCGGACGGAAAACCGGTGTCGGCGCGGACCTTTCCGATCGCCGGTGCCGCGCTGACCGAAGCGCTCGCCGGCGATCGCGGGCTCAGCGCCGATGACGCGGAGCGCGCGAAATGCGAACCCGGTGTGATTGGCGCAAGTTCGGCCGAGATCCCACCCGCCACCCGTGCCACACTCGACCGCATTGCGCGTGAGATCATCCGAACCCTGAGCGCGCTCGAGCCCCAGATCGCGGCTCTCGAGACGGGACCGGTCAAGGAACTCACGCTCTTCGGTGGAACCGCGCAACTCGATCGCCTCGACGAATACCTCTCGGCCACAACCGGCTTCAGCGCCAGGCGGCTGGGCCCCCCGATGCAGGACTGCGGAAAGGCCCTGACCAGCGCTACCGACGCGATCGCTTTTGCGCCCGCAATCGCGCTGGCATTGCGCGGAACCGCTCAATCCAAGACCCGCATGGACTTCCGCCAGGATGAATTCGCCACCCGGTTCGACTTCGGTCGGTATCGACGCGAACTCTCCTGGCCCCTCGGCCTGGCGGCAGCCGCCGTGATCCTGGGCCTCGTCAACCTCGGAACCGCCACCGCCCTCGAAAGCCGCAGAGCGAGCAAAATGGAAGCGCAAATCGAGCAGCTCTACACCGATGTCTTCCCCGGTCAGGCACTGCCCGGAAACCCGCTGTCCGCATTGCGCGAGAAGATCTCCTCCGCCTCTACCCGCGCCGAATTTCTCGGTGTCTATCGCGGGAATCTCTCCGCGCTCGACCTGCTGACCGAGATTTCGAAGCTCATCCCCACAAACCTGGATGTCGTGTTCGATGAACTCAGCATCGACCGGCAGATCATTCGCATGCGGGTCTACGCCAATAGCTTCGAGTCCGCCGATCGATTGGGTGCGGAACTCGCAAAATTCCCGCCTTTCGCGCAAGCGCGAATTGGATCGATCGAATCGGACCCGAAACGCGGCGGCAAACGGTTCGATGTCACGATCAGCCTGGCGCTCCCCGGGGATTCCGTATGACGAAGCTGTTGAGCCGATTGCGCGCTGCATTCGATGACCTTTCCGAGCGCGAGCGCATCCTGGTTTCGATCTCGGGCGTTCTGCTCGTCGGTCTCGTGTTCTTTTTTGGTGTCATTCAGTCGTCAATCGGACTTCGCAACGATGCCCAATACCGACTCACCCAGGCCGAACAACAGCTGACCGTCATGTCTCGTCTGCGCAGGGAATTCGATGACGTAAACGAGCGGCTCACCTCGGTCGAACAGCGGATCCAGAGCAGCACACGAGGCAATCTGCGCACTACCCTCGAATCACTCGCACTGGCCTCGCAGGTCACGGTCGAGTCGATGGAACCGCAGTCGACGCCTTCTGACGATCGCTATCGGGAAACCAAGGTCGAGGTAGCGCTCAAGCGGGTCACGCTTCAGCAGACCGTGAGCTATCTCCACCAGATTGAGTCCTCGGAGGAGGTGCTTTCCGTGAAGAGTCTGCGCATGCGTACACGCAAGGACCAACCCGATTTCCTCGACGTGACCTTTACGGTCTCCACCTTCGAGCCGATCTAGCATGCCCACAGCCACCCACCACCGGGCCGGCGAAGCGCTGCCGCGCCCGCTGATCGCGATCGGGGTTCCCTTCGCAGGCGTGCTGCTGGTCGCATTCTTCTTGCTTCGCGGTTTTCCCTACGACAAGCTCGGCGAATTGGTCGCGAACCGGATCGAGCGAAGCCACGGAATCCACCTCGCGCTCGGAGATGTCGGCCCAGTCCTGCAACTCGCCGGCCTCGCACTCGAAGGCACGCAGCTGCAGGTGACGTTCCCGGATCGATCGCCCCAGCAGATCGATCGCGCGCTGATTCGACCTGCGTGGTCGCTGTCCTGGCTCGCGGGCGAGCCGACCTTCCACGTGGAATTGGAAAGCCCGTCCGGGAACATAGACGGAACGCTCCATTGGAACGGCGCCGCTTCGTGGGTGGGGACGATTCGAAACGCCCGGCCCGATCTTCCCCCGATCGCCGACTGGATCCCGACCGGAGGCTTCGAGGGTACCCTCGAAGCGATGCTCGACGTTTCGATGGGCGAGAGCGGGCCCGAGGGCCGGGTCGAATTCGAGATCCGGGACGGCTCGATTCACCTGCCGGGCCTTTCCGCCCCACTGCCGTTCGACAGCCTCACGGGTGCGGCGAGCTTCGGTGGGGACGCCTACGTGAAGCTCACCTCGCTGAGTTTCGAAGGTCCGCTCGCTTCCGGTTCTGGCAGCGGAAAGATCGGACTCGCCGAACCGCTCGGGCAGGCGCCGATCGGCTTCGAGTTCCAATTCACCGTCAAAAACGAGGCCGGCCGAGCCGTGCAAGCTAGCGGGTTGAAACTCAAACCAGGGGGCAAAGCCCTCGCCAAAATATCCGGAACGGTCGCGAAGCCGGAAATTCGCTAGACCTCACCCAATCGAACCCATTCAGGGCGATCACCGGATTCCACCGGCGGATCTGAGGGGCATGAAGGCCGACCAGCTACAGCGCGTCTTTCGGATCTTCTCGGACCCGACCCGCATCCGCATTCTCGCGCTGCTCGAGCGCGAAGAACTCGCCGTCCAAGAAATCATGGAAGTCCTCGGCATGGCGCAATCCCGGGTTTCGAGACATCTCTCGATCCTGCGCGAAGCCGGGCTTCTCGAGGACCGCCGCGACGGAACCTATGCGTTCTACCGATTCGTCCCTCCGCAGGAAGCTCCGTGGAGCGACACCTGGGCATTGATCATCAAAAACCTGCGCGGCGACGTGGGCGCGGAGCGCGACGTCGCGGCACTCGCGCGGGTGATGGAATCGCGCTCCGAGCGCACCCGTAGCTTCTTCGACTCGGTCGGCCCGGAGTGGGACGCGCTCCGCAAGGTCTTCAACGATGATGCGCTGCGCGCCCGGGCGGTTTCGCGGCTGCTCAACCCGGATCTCGTCGTCGCAGACATCGGCACGGGAACGGGCATTCTCGCGATCGAGCTCGCACGCCTCGGGGCCCGGGTGATCGCGATCGACCACTCGTCGCGCATGCTCGACGCCGCGCGTAGCAAGACCGCAGCCGAACCCGACCTCCAGATCGAATTCCGGCACGGCGAAGCCAGCAGCTTGCCGCTGGACGAGGGCGAGGTCGACGCCGCATTCGCGCACATGGTGCTGCAATATCTCCCCTCCCCTTCAGACGCGATCGCCGAGATGGCCCGGGTCGTGAAGCCACGAGGCACCGTCGTCGCCGTGGACTTCCTACCCCATCAACACGAATGGATGCGTGAAGAACTCGGTGTCAGCTGGCTCGGATTTTCGGCGGAGGAAAGCGCGGGCTGGTTTCACGCAGCCGGTCTGATCGATTTTCGGCTGGAAGAGCATACCGGCCTCGCATCGAGTCGCGATCTGCCGGCGACTTTCATCGCCTCCGGTCGACGTCCGAGCTGACAATTGAAGCGCCGCGGTGCCGTACTCTTCGATGCCGCTGGAACGCTAATCGAGCTGCGCGATCCCGTGGGTGAAACCTACGCGCGCGTCGCTCGCGAACACGGAGTGTCCCTTCCACCGCTCCGCCTGAAAGACGCATTTCGCTGCGCATTCAAGGCTGCTCCTGCAATGGTCTTCCCCGGCGCTTCGATCGAAGAAATTTTCCTGCTCGAAAAGGCATGGTGGCGACAGGTCGTTTCGAACACGTTCCAGACAGCCGGCCCGGCCGCCAGGTTCCGCGATTTCGACGAATTCTTCGAGAACCTCTTCGACGTGATGGGCCGACCGCAAACCTGGCGCGAGGTCGCTGGCGCGCGGAGCCTGCTGTTGAAGCTTCGATCGCTCCGCTGGGCCACCGCGATCGTTTCGAATTTCGACCGGCGGCTTCCGAACATCCTTCAGGGGCTCGGGCTGGCGCAGCTATTTGATGCCGTCGTCCTCTGTTCCGATGTCGGTGCTGCAAAACCCGATGCCGCGATCTTCCACCGCGCACTCGAACGGCTCCAGGTAAGCCCCTCGCGAGCGGTCGTCGTGGGTGATGACGAAGATCTGGATATTGCAGCTGCCCACGCAGCCGGGCTCCGAGCGATCCATCTGGGTTCCCTTGCTAAGCTCGATGGGCTCTTGGATCAGTTGGCGGCGCTTCCGGATCTCTCCGGCAAGCGACAGGGAGGATCGAGCCATGGCGAGTAACGAGGGCGGCGAGATTGCCGTTTCGTTTTTTCGGGATCGATACGGGATGGACGAGCGAAGTCTGACCCGTGGGCTCGATGCGGCCCTGGAGCGCGACGTCGACTATGCGGACCTCTACTTCGAATACACCGTTCAAGACTCGGTCACCCTCGAGGAAGGCATCGTCAAGAGCGGGAGCCGCCACATCGAGCAGGGCCTCGGCGTGCGGACCCAGGTCGCTGAGCGCCAGGGATACGCGCACTCGGACGACGTGACGGTCGAGAGCCTGGAACTCGCTGCGGCCACTGCACGTGCGATCTCCGAGAGCCCGAGCCAAGCCAATGCCATCGCCGTGCAGGGAACTGGCGCGAACACGAGGAATCTTTATCCGGTCGCGCTCTCTCCAACCGAGGTTCCCGTCCCCGAGAAAGTCGAACTGCTCGAAGCGATCGACGTCTACGCGCGCGGACGTGACGTGCGGGTCAAAGAGGTCATGGCGAGCGTCGTCACCCAAAATCAGAAGGTGTTGATCGCAGGAAGCGATGGCAGTCTCAGCGCAGACGTCCGCCCACTCGTCCGATTGAACGTCCAGATCGTCGCCGAGGACTCGGCTGGCCGGCGCGAAATCGGCTATCAGGGGATGGGAGGGCGGTACGATTTCTTTCGACTGCTCGAGCCGGCGACCTGGCGCGAGCTCGTTGACGATTCGGTCCGAGTCGCAATGCTGAATCTCGAAGCAAAGCCCTGCCCGGCCGGCACCATGGACGTCGTTTTGGGCCCTGGCTGGCCCGGCATCCTGCTCCACGAGGCGATCGGTCACGGCCTCGAGGGGGATTTCAACCGCAAGAAGACATCGGCTTTCACGGGCCGCATCGGGGAACGCGTCGCGAGCGAGGGGGTGACCGTGGTCGATGACGGAACCCTGGACGAACGCCGGGGCTCTCTCAACGTCGACGACGAGGGAACGCCAACCCAACGGACGGTTTTGATCGAGGATGGGATTCTAGTTGGTTACCTCCAGGATCGGCTCAACGCGCGCTTGATGGGAATGAAACCGACTGGCAACGGGCGCCGGGAGAGCTACGCCCACATCCCAATGCCACGCATGACCAACACCTTCATGCTCGCCGGAAACGACGACCCGGAGGAAATCCTGCGCTCCGTGCAGTCCGGCATCTACGCGGTCTCGTTCGCGGGCGGCCAGGTGGACATCACGAGTGGCAAATTCGTCTTCTCTGTCAGCGAGGCCTACGAAATCCAAAACGGCCAGATTGGCGCGCCGCTCAAGGGCGCGACCCTGATCGGAAACGGACCCGACGTTTTGACGCGGGTTTCGCGGATCGGAAGTGACCTCGAACTCGACCGGGGAGTCGGGACCTGCGGCAAGGATGGCCAGAGCGTTCCCGTTGGCGTGGGCTTGCCGACGATCCGGCTCGACGGGATTACCGTGGGAGGGACGGCCAGTTGAGCGCCGAAACGCCGCGCGACACTGTCGAGCGAGCCATCGATCGCGCGCGACGCGCCGGAGCGACCGCCGTCGATGCAATCTTGATCGAGAGCGATAGCGTTGAAGCGCGCGTTCGCGCCGCGGAGATCGACTTCGTCACCCAGTCACAGCAACGGATCCTCGGGATTCGCGCACTCGTGGCTGGGGAACATGGCGCCCGTTCGGCGAGCACCTCGACGAGTGATCTTTCGCCCGCGGCCGTCGACCAGATGGCAGCGGATACCGTGGAGATCGCCAAAGCCACTGCAGAGGATCCAGCCGCCGGCCTTCCCGGCGAACCGTTCGCGACGGAGATTCCCGACCTCGCCTTGTTCGACCCGGCCGATCGTGGCGTCGATGTGAAAATGCGAATCCAAGACGCCCGGACCGCGGAGGCCGCGGCGCGAGGCGCCGACCCCCGAATCGACAACTCCGAGGGCTCCCAGGTCGGGTCCAACTTCTCGCATGTCGCGTACGGAAACTCGGCGGGCTTCTTCGGCGAATACGATACGGCCATTCACTCACTCTTCTCCGAACCCGTCGCCAAGAGCAACGGCGGCCTTCAGCGCGGCTACTGGTATACGGTCGCGCGGCGCCTGTCAGACCTCGAGCAGCCCGACTCCGTGGGCCGCCAGGCCGCCGAGCGCGCCCTGCGCCGACTCGGCGCGAAGCGCGTTACGACCTGCGAGGCGGCGGTGATTTTCGATCCGGTGACGGCGCCGAGCCTACTGGGCCACCTGATCAGCTGCGTCAACGGCTACTCGGTGTACCGCCAGACCAGTTACCTGGCTGGCAAACTCGGAGAAGCAATCGCCACCACATCGATGACCGTGATCGACGACGGGACCCGCCCGGGCGGACTCGGCAGCAAGCCCTTTGACGGAGAGGGATTGCCGACGCGACGAACCGTCGTCGTCGACCGCGGGCGACTCTCGAGCTACCTGCTCGACAGTTATTCAGCGCGAAAACTCGAAATGACGTCCACGGGCAGCGCGACGCGCGCGGCGGGCAGCCTGCCGACCGCGGGTTCGACCAACCTGTGGCTCGAACCCGGCCAACAATCTCTCGACGAAATCATCGGGAGCACCGAGCGGGGGCTTCTCGTCACGGAGTTGATCGGAATGGGATTCAATCCGCTGACCGGTGATTACTCGCGCGGAGCGGCGGGACTTTGGATCGAAGGCGGCGAAATCGTCGGGCCGGTAGAAGAAATCACGATCGCGGGAAACCTCTCGGAAATGCTCATGGATGTCGACGCCATTGGATCGGACCTGCTCTGGCTGGGCAGTACCGCCTCGCCCTCTGTACGAATTTCCAAGATGATGATCGCCGGAGAATGATCTGTCTCTAACACCGCAGACGATGATAGACCTCCGACTCCCGGACGTGGATCGCTGGTCAGACCGCGTCGTCGTCGCGCTCGGCCAGAACCCCGGCGTCTTCACGGGCCCGGGAACCAACACCTATCTGATTGGCACGGGAAAGCGCAGGATTCTGCTCGACACCGGACAAGGTCGAGACGCCTACCTGCCGGTACTCGATGCCGCTCTCGAACAAGCGGGCTGCGAAGGCATCCAGGAGATCGTTCTCACCCACGGGCACGAGGACCACATCGGCGGCGCGAGGTCGGTCGTCGAGCGCTACGGCGACCTGAAGGTTTCGAAGCGACCCTGCGCGGGAATCGACGAGCACCACGAAGTCGAGATCACACCCATCGGGGAGGGATCGATCGTGCGCACCGAAGGTGCGACGCTGCGCGCGATCCACACGCCCGGTCATGCCGAAGACCATCTCTGCTTCATACTCGAAGAAGAGGGATCGCTCTTCTCGGGTGACAATGTGCTTGGCATCGGAACCACGCTGATTCCGAGTCAGGGGGGCGACCTGCGCCAGTACCTGGATTCGCTCGATCGACTGCTCGCGCAAAAACCAGGCGTCATCTATCCCGCGCACGGCCCGCTGATCCGAGATGGCGAAGCGAAGATTCGCGAATACATCGCGCACCGCCAGAAGCGTGAAGACCAGATCCTCGACGCGCTCCACGACCACCCGCTCGAAATCGCAGAGATCGTCGCGCGCATCTACGCGGAGTATCCGCCTTCCCTGCACTGGGCCGCAGGCGAATCGGTCGGCTCGCACTTGCGAAAACTCGAAACCGAGGGCCGCGTCACGACTGTACTGGGCTGCGATGCCGAGCCGGTGCGCTGGAAACTCTCGTGAGCCACCCGCTTGTCGAACGACTGCAGAGTTCCAATTCCGATGAGCGCGCCGCAGCTTGTCGCGATGCGGTGCAAGACCCATCGGCAACTCTTTTGCTCGACGCACTGGGAGAAGCGCTTGGCGATCCCGTCAAAGCGGTTGCCCTAGCGGCTTCAGACGCGCTCATCCAGCTCGCCCGAGAGATCGACGAGGTGAAGTCGATCGTACGCCTCGCACTGCGAAGCGATGATACGTCGCGCCGTTGGTACGCAGCGTTGACGAGCGCGCGAATCGAACCCCCGACTCCGAGACTGCTGCCTCCAATCGTCGATGCGATGGCGAGCCCCGAGGGGGATGTACGTTGGATGGCTGCGCGACTGTTGGTCGAAACAGGGCGCGTCAACCCGGAGGTCCTGCCGCTGGTGGTCGGCCTGGTGACTGGCGGTGCGTCCGCCAACGTTCGCCGGATGGCGGCGCATTGCGTGCGTGAACTCGGCCCCGAGCGGCCGGAATCCACACACGCACTCCTCCAAGGCACGCGCGACCCCGATCGATCCGTGCGTCACGCGGCGCTGACCGCGCTGGCGGGGCTGACGGATCCGTCGCGTGAAGTCTTCGAGCGATTGATGGAGATCATCACCGATCCGAGTGATGCCACGAGTCGCAAGATGGCCGCGTCTTCGCTGGGCATTCTGGCTCGCGAATGCGCCGACGAGTTGCCGAGGGCTTCGCTTGCGGCGCTCGAGCAGATCGCCAAAGCGGATCCCGACCTCGATCTCCGCTCGCTGGCTGGGCGGACCTGGAAACAGCTTCAAAAGCCACCCGAAACTGTCGGATAGCGCCTCTCAATTGAGAACCGCCCCGATTGAGATTCGCCGATCTGCCTTCGGCCAGAGTCGAGGCGGAGGCAATTGACCGGAGCCCGGCGGTCCGTCAATATCCCCAGCAGTCGGCACGGCCTCGATTCCACCAGACCACGTGGCAACGGAAACGAACTCCGAAACGGACACCGAACGACTACGGAAACGGAAAAACGAAGCAGCGAGACTGGCTCCCGGGCACCTCATCATCGAACCCATCGAAAGCGTAGAATCGCTCCTGGCTCTCGAGGACGAACTTCTGGCGGAACTGATGGCGGCGGTCAAACGCGCGGCGCAGGAGATCGTGCGGGTACACGGCGCATGTCGCGTACACACGGACCTCGGCGGTCACAACAATCGGCTTCGCTGGCACGTCTACGCACCTCCGAGTTAGCGGTGAACGCCCCGCTCATTGCGAACGTTCTCGGCTGGCTACTCGTCGGCATCGCCGCGATTCAACTCGTGCCCCTCGCAGCAGCATTCCATTTTGGCGAACCCAGGCTCCCCTACGCGGCGAGCGCAATCGCCGCCTGCGTCGTCGGGCTCGCGATGGCCCTCGGTTCCCGCCCCACCCATCGGCGCATGCGAAGCCGCGACGGCTTTCTCGTCGTCAGCGCCGCCTGGTTGATCGCATCCGCGTTCGGCTCCCTTCCCTACGTGTTCACTGATACGGTTGGCGGTGTCGATGCCATCTTCGAATCCGTCGCGGGCTTTACCACGACGGGAGCCACCGTGATGAGCCAGATCGAGGGCGCTCCCAAGGCCCTCCTACTCTGGCGCTCCCTCACCCAATGGCTCGGTGGGATGGGGATCATCCTGTTTGCGGTCGCCCTCATGCCCCTGCTCGGTGTCGGTGGCATGCAGCTCTTCAAGGCCGAGGTACCGGGCCCCGTCGCCGACAAGCTCACTCCGAGGATCGCCGTCACCGCCCGTCGGCTCTGGTTGATCTACGTCGGTTTTACCGCAGTCGAGTGGGTGCTGCTGACGCTTGCCGGAATGTCGGGGTACGAGGCGCTTTGTCACTCGCTCACGACCATGGCAACGGGTGGGTTCTCGACCCGGGACGGATCGATCGGCAGCTTCGATTCAGCGTTGATCGAGTGGATCATCATCGTCTTCATGACGCTCGGAGGCGTGAACTTCGTGCTCCACTATCGGGCGCTCACCGGCCACTTCCGCAGCGTCTTGCGCGATGCGGAATTGCGTTACTACCTGCTCCTCCTGGGCGGAGCCGCCATCATCGTTTATTGGTCACTCATCCACGCAATCGAACCCACAGGGTTC
>Ga0209987_10001365_pt1 | contig 13336 bp, 7 predicted proteins | sample N074metaG_FD_182134 | JGI IMG/M metagenome (GOLD analysis project Ga0209987, IMG submission 182134) | Deep subsurface microbial communities from Kermadec Trench to uncover new lineages of life (NeLLi) - N074 metaG (SPAdes) (version 2) | ecosystem: Environmental > Aquatic > Marine > Ocean trench... | reverse complement strand
AGAGTGCGGGTATCGATGGCCCGTCCTAAAGCCCGGTTCACCGGAATGGGATGTCCCCCGACCGCGGTAAGGGTGGGACCCGCTTCAAAAATCCGCGGCGAGATGAGCTTACCCTCCTGCTTGAGCCGTTCCAGGCCCTCGCCGTGGACAATACTGACCCCGGTATCGGAAATACTGGTGATCCCATGGTAGAGATAATTGGTGAGGGCCTGGGCAGCAGCTTCCAGTCCCTGCTGGGCGATGTGGGTATCAATATCAAACAGCGCAGGAATGATGGTTTTTCCCTGAGCCTGGATGACCCGGGCGCCGCGAGGATAAACCTGTTCACCGTGTCGAAAGACTGCCTGAATGCGGTCATTCTCGATCACCACCACGGCGTTGGGTATAGGCTCGTTACCGGTTCCGTCAATGAGTGTGGCCCCTTCAATCACCAATAGAGAACGACTCTGCTGGGCGCCCACCCAAAACAGACCCGCCGACAGCAGGATGACCGCGCCGATCACCGAGAAATGGAATGGTCTTCTCTTCATGGTTGCTCCTTCATCACCCATCGATACTGTAAGCGTAGACGTAGTACCTGTGTCTCGGTTCCGTGGGTAAGCCCCCCTCACCGTTGCTGGTATACAGGTTCCCGTTGGCGATCACGATTCCCCCTCGAGAGGTGCTGGGTAAACTCGACTGCCAAAGCGACTTCCCGGTTTCGGCATCAAGAGCCTCCAGACTCCCGTCTCCCAAAGATTGGTAAAAGACACCGTTGGCAACACAGACGGGTGATCTGTTCATGCTGTTGTTGTGACGCCACCACACAATCTCTCCGGTATAGGCATGAAGGGCTGCCGTCACCGATTCCGACAAGCCGGTGGAACGGCTGGTGATCGGATCTCTATCGGTGATGGCGTTGGAAACAACGTAAACCTTGTTGTAAGCCACCGCGGTACTGTTCCACCAGGGCCCCCCCTGGGTGGCCCAGTTGGTCAGCATCACCCTCCACAACAGCTCTCCGGTGTAGCGATCCCAGGTAAAGAAAGCCGTCTTATTTCCCGCCCCCACGCACTGGCGCCGGGCACCCCGCTTCCCCGGGCTGACGGCCTCAAAGATCATGGGGTGGCAGGAGAAATCGAGATCAAAGGGATCGCTGGCTCGAACCTGATAGTGCCAAAGCAGTTCTCCGGTTTCCAGATCATTGGCGATGATACTGTCGCTGTAAAGAAGGGGTCCCGGAGGGTCGAAGGAACTCGGATTGCCGGTCACGTTGTAGACAATCCTCTGCTCTACATCCACGGCTGTAGAGGTCCAGACCGATCCCCCTCCCCCCTCACGATCGGGAATGATCTTGAACCTCCAGCGGATGGCGCCTGTCTCAACGTCCAGGCAGGCAATCTGGGCATTCCCTCCCGAGATGCCGATGAAAACTCGATCTTCATAGACGGTGGGAGAAGAAGAGATGAACAAACCGGGCCCCACATTGGTTTTCCAGATTTCTCTGCCCGTGGCCGCATCCACACAGTTGACGTCCCCGGCTCCGGTGCCAAAGAATATTTTCCCGCTATCGTAGTGGGCAGAGGATTTGACGTTGCGCAGGTTCCAGCGCGGTTCCGGTTTCACGCCCGCGTCATACTTCCACTTCTGTTCTCCGGTCTCGATATCCAGGGAGCGAAAGTGGCCATCCCAGGCCCCAATAAAGAGACTGTCCCCCACCACGGTGGGGCTGCTCTGGATGGGCGCTCCTACTTCATGACGCCACTTGAGTTTGAGACGGCCAACGTTTCCGGTGTTGAGCGTGGTTTCCCGCGAGTTGAAACGAGTGTTGTGCAAATCGTAGGCAAACCGGGGCCAGTCGGCAGGACCGGGCACAGGTTGTCTTCTCCCCTGTCCCCAAGCCGAGGGACCCAGGGAAGTCACGGCCAGGCTGGCTCCTACCCCCCCCAGGAATTCTCTTCGGGTCCAGGGGAAACTATCGTCTTTCTTCATGGGCACGGACCTCCATTTTAGCCCGTATGATGAATAATGCGGGCTAGTTCACATCCGGATTGAGGTAGACAAACTGGCCACCCATCATGGTTCTCAGGACAGCGATATCTTTGATTTCCAGAGACGGTACGGTAAGAATGTCCCCTCCCAGCACCACCAGGTCGGCCAGCTTTCCCGGCTCGATCGAGCCCTTCAGGTTCTCCTCAAAGGTCGAGTAGGCGGGGGTGATGGTGACGGCTCGGATGGCCTCCTCCACCGTGATGCGCTCCTCGGGGTTGATCACTTTCCCCGAGCTTCTCACCCGGTTGACCGCTTCAAAAATGGTGAACATGGGAACCCCATTGGGAGCCCGACCCGAATCAGATCCGGTCATGACTCGAATCCCGTGGTCCAGATAGGTCCTCAGGGGAGTGGGCCCATAGGCGGGACGATCAGGATCTGCGTTTTGCTCCTCGTAGTCATCGCTCATTCCCCAGATACGACCGGTCTGAGGCTCAACCATCACACCGTAGCGCTTGAGCACTTCCAGGTTCTCGTCGGTGGGGAAGCGGGCGTGGGTAATGACGTGCCGCACATCCTCCCGGGGAAATTCAGCGTAGGCTTCCTCCAGTCCTTCCATGGCCAGATCGTAGCTCTCTCCCCGTCCCACATGAATGTAGAGCCGCCAACCGGATCGATGCACCGCCTTGATGACCCTCTTGACGTCCTCGCGTGGGAGCTTGAAGTCGCCCGACGAGTCGTAAATGGAAATCTTGATTTGCCCGAAGTACAGCGTATCGTTTCCAAATCCTGAATCAAAAAGCAGGTCGTCGAACCATTCCAGAATACCCTCCGTCGGTCTGTAGACAATGGGCAGGCGCATGATGCAGTTGACTCGCACCCTCAGCTCACCTCGAGCACTCAACCGCTGATAGGCCCGCATCCAGTTCTGGTTCTCCCCAACATTGGACATGTTGGTGTTGGGATCCCCAACGGTGGTCACGCCATAGGGGAGTAGCATATCGGAGGCGTGCTGGATGGTTTTAACCAGGGTCTCAACGCTGTGTCGGACCAGAACGGTGTGGGCAATCGAAGCCGCAGCCCGACCCAGAAAGACCCCGGTCGGCTCTCCCGAAGCATCCTTGACGATTTCCCCCAACAGGCCCTGAGTGGCGGGTTGTGGGGTACGGCGTGTGATCCCCGCCTTCTTCAAGGCCAGACTGTTGGCCGAGGCGTTGGCACCATTTCCAGCGAACTCCAGGAAAACAGGGTGTTGAGGCGAAATGGGATCCAGATCCTTCCGATTGGGGTAGCGCCCCTCCTCAAGAAGGCTGGGACGGCTCGGTCCCAGGAAGAACCAGACCAGCTCCCCGGGAGGAGTCTGCTCTATTTTCTCCTGGACCACGGCCAGGATCTCACCGATGGAGCTGGCCTTCCGGAATTTCACAGAGAGCTCATCGGTCACAAAACCCACGGTATGGGCAAAGTGCACATGGGGGTCATTAAAGCCGGGTAAAACCGTCCTCCCTTCCAGATCCACCATTTCGGTGCGATCTCCGGCCAGGCTTCGGATCTGGGAATTACTCCCCACGGCAACAAACCGTCCATCTTTGATGGCTACCGCCTCGGCAATGGAAAAGTCCTCATCAACGGTCACGATCTTACCGTTGAACAAGAGGGTATCGGGATGCAGGACCCCCAGATCAGCCCCACAACCCACCAGTATTCCCAGCAGCCCAAGCCCCAACAACCCTCGAACACAACGACTTCCTTTTCCATTCATGGCTTCACCCTCAATAAAAATCTGCTTCTCATCTAGCTACCTATTTTTCAGCGCCACGGGAAAGGGCGCCGCAGCAAATCCATGGGGTAGGGGATCCGCTTTTTCTGGACAATTTCATCCGATTTCAAATACTCAAAAAGGCGCCCGGCATCCCGGTACATGACCATCCGACCGTTGCGATTGCCGTATCCCGGAGGTCGCTCACCGGGTCCCCCCGGCTTGCCCACGATGATCCTGCCCACCATTCCCAGATATTCATAGTTCCGGGAATAGTAATCGTAGGTTCCCTCAACCTCAAAGGTCCACTTGAAAGTGCCTCCTGAGCCCATGGTTTCGGAATCAAAGGGCTTGGCCCCCTCCGGAATGCGCAACTCGTGATTGTCGATAGACGGATGGTAGGCGGTCACGCCCCGTCTACCTGTACCGACAAACTCAACCGTCTGCCCCACCTCGACATGGAGACCAGCCGGGTTGTAGTAGTAGATCCCGCCATTGTAGCTAAATAGAGCCAGGACTCTGGGCGTATTGGAGTCGGTTCCCGAGTCTTGAGGTGGGAGCCCTCCCTGACTGAAAGCACCCAGGCCGGCGACGCTGCTTCCCGCCAGGATGAAAAAATCTCGGCGGTCGATCTTGGAAGGCATACGGACTCCTTTCAAAAAGACTTCACTTCGATTTAGAGATGGGTCGACTGGATTCTAGATGCTCCTAGGACAACTATCAAGTATTCAAAGCACCTTTCGAGTAGAAAGGCAGGGGCACACAGACCAGACTGTCTCAAAACTCGGCTGGCCCAGGTGTTTGTGTAGGGGCGCACAGCCGTGCGCCCTATAAGCCATTGATAAAGCATGGTTTGTGGGCGCACGGCTGTGCGCCCCTACAAAGAGAATGGAGGGCTTGAGTGCTCAAGCCCTCCATTCTGAGACTGGCTTCCTTCTAGAAGCTGAGCTTCAGGCCCAATTGGATCTGGCGATTGGTGGTGTTGGTCTGGGTAATGGTTCCGAAACGCGAATCTCGGTTCGAGGTACAGCTTGACTCTATCGGAGTCGGGCAGAGGGCAATCGCAGTTGAGCCAGCGCTCCTGAAGGCCTGCCGCGAGGGCAATCCAAAATTAGTCCGGTTGAAGATATTGAAAAACTCGAATCGAAGCTGGAGATTCGCCCGTTCGCCCAAGGCTGTGTCCTTGACCAGCGAGAGATCAAAGTTGGCCACACCTGGATAGCTTCCCTGGTTGTTGGGGACGTCGCCAAAAAATCCAGCCTCGTTCACTTTCAAGGTACTGGCATCATAGATGCCGGTGGCGGGATCCCACTCGTCCAGTTGTCCGAACGTTTGGCCGGGAATAATGCTGGGACGATCGGTATTTCCATCCGCACCCGTGAAACTGGCGCTTCGAGAAGGCTGGAATCCGAAAGAGCGACCCATGTTGACCAGTTCGGGTTGACCATCTGCAAAGGAAACAATGCCCCCCAACTGCCAGCCGCCCAGGAAGCCGCCAGCCAAGCCGCCCATTCCCCTTCCAAAAGGCAGGTCATAGGTGTAGTTCACGGCCAGAATATTTCTCACGTCAAACGAAGACAGCCCTTTGTCCAGGTGCTGTTGAGCTCCATCCATGGTGGTGGTGAGACCACCGCTGCTCCCTCCGTTTTGCCCTGCCGACACGCTCAGATGTTTGGAGTAGGTGTAGGCGAACTGAAACTGGAGCCCATCGGTAAAACGGCGTCGCAGCGTCAGCTGCAAAGCGTTGTAAGTAGAATCGGTGTCAAACGACTTCATCGCCATCTGGTTGACCTCCTGGTTGGGCTTTGTCGTGCCCGGAGGAAAATACTTGATCCCAGCCGCCACCGTGGATTCGTCAAAGGCCGTTAACGGGTCATTCGGGCAGGGACACAAAATGGATTGATTCATGTTGAGCAGCTGGATCCGGGTCAGGTGGGTTCCCTTGCTGCCCACATAGGCAATCTCCAGGCTGGTGTTGTTGGTAATTTCCTGCTGAATGCTCAGGTTCCACTGCGCCAGGTTGGGATTGGAGAAATCCCGCTGGATAGGCCCTTCTTCAGTTTGCGTCAACAAAGCAGACTGATCCTGGTCCTCAAAGCCGCGCGGAAAGGGAGCATCTGAAATATTGATCCGCGACAGGAAGGGTCGGCCCGACCAGCCTGACGAGAAGATAATTTTAGGGGTGAACAGGTCAAAGAAATAGCCGCCCCCAACACGAACCGCGGTTCTCCCATCCCCGAAGACGTCCCAGGCCACACCAATTCGGGGGCCGAAGTTACTGAACGAGGGGTTGTTGTAGTACTGGTCCACCTGCTCGCTCACCGCGGTTGGAGAATACGGGTCGAGGACGTTACTGTTCTTGCCGTTGACCTCATCCAGTACAGTGGCGATCTCGTAGCGCAACCCCAGGTTCAGTGTGATGTTGGGCCGAAATTGATAGTCATCCTGAATGTAGGTGCCAATGATCCATTGACGATATCCCCGGTAATCGTCCGAGCCGGGAAGCACGGTCTCCAGCCGACCCGGGTTGGCCAGGAGAAGATCGTCAAAACCCCCTAAGGTAAAGGCTCCCTGCCGACGAACGCCATTGGTGCCGTTGGCCTGTAGGCGTCGAAAGTTGACTCCCGTTTTAATGGAATGGCGTCCACGGGTATAGATGATATCATCGCTGTACTCAAAAGAATTCAGGATACGATCCAGACCCGATGCTGAAGAGCCCCCGATATTGTTCCCCCGGCCTAAATCGTTAATCAAGAGACTGCCCATGTGCAGCCCGCTGACAAAACTCAGGGCGGGATCGAAATCTTCTACCGCCGGTCCGGCATCGACTTCTCCCGTCTCAGCACGGTTATAGCCAAATCGAGCCACGTTGAGCAGGTTGGGAGAAAAGATGTGGGTCTCTTGAAGGGTGATGGTCTGTCGCTTGACCCGAGCCACCCTCTGAAATGAGGGATTTAGATCGAAACTTACAAAGTCGGAAAGATCCCACAGATAGCGGCCGAACAGAGAGTCGCTGTCTGAGAAGGTGTGATCGATCTTGAAGGTAAACTGGTCCTGATCGGTCGGCTCTGAAGTGGTTCGGCTGTAGAGCTGCCTTCCATCCTCGAGGGGGACACCACCGATTGTTGTGGTCAATTTTGGCCCATTTCCAACCGGCCAGAGGGCCAAATAGGGAAGAATCTCCGGGCCGATGGGCGTGGCCTTGACGCACTTGCCCGTGGCCGGGTCCTCCGGAAAGTTGGGGTTGCAGGCTCCTCCCAGAGCTCCTTTGGGGAGAATGCCCTGCAGCACCTCCTGGGTGGGTATGACAAATTCATCGCTGAGGCCCAAACGTTGGCGAAGACCCTCATAGCTGCCAAAAAAGAAGGTCTTGTCCTGGACAATGGGTCCGCCGATGGTAAACCCGAACTGGTTTTTGACGAAGTTGGGCGGTTTGCTTCTCACCAGGGGATCGCTCCCGTCGCGGTCAAAGAAATTGCGAGCGTCCAGGGCACTGTTGCGGTGAAATTCAAAAACGTTTCCGTGAAACTCATTGGTTCCCGATTTGGAGACGGTGGTGATGACGGCGCCCCCTGCCTGACCGTACTCGGCAGGGAAATTGTGGGTGATCACCCTGAACTCCTTGATGGCTTCCACCCCCAAACTGTCACCGGTGACACCCCCTGGCGTCATGTTAAAAAAGTCATTGGTATTGGTTCCGTCCTGAATAAAGAGGTTCTGGTCGGTTCGCGCTCCGTTGATGGAAAGCTGTGTCCCGGAGCCCCGATGCACGTTGTACTCGCGGCCCAGGCGGGACTTGAACACTCCAACTTGAAGGGTGGCCAGCTGCACATAGTCACGGCCGTTGAGCGGCAAGTCGCTAATCTGCTGATCGTCGACCAGACCCCCGACGGAGGTGGTTGTGGTCTCCACCAGCGCTGCGGACGCCATCACGGTGACTCTCTCACTGATATTCCCCGGGCTGAGGACGAAATGCAGGACCCTTTGCCCACCAACCGTCAGCTGGATTCCATCCTGAATCAGAGTCTGAAATCCCACCAGTTCGGCTGCCACCTGGTAGGTTCCTACTGCCAGGCTGGAGGCCTGATAGCGGCCTTCATCGCCGGTTATGGTGGTTCGAATCTGGCCCGTCTCCACCTCGGTCACGGTCACGGTAACCCCGGGCAGCACGCCGCCCGTGAGGTCCGTGACCGTACCCGTGAGGGTAGCGGTGTTCAACTGCCCGTAAACGGGTACGCTGATCACCAGCAAAAGGCACAAACTGATGAGACTCATCAAGGTAGTGTTGCGTGACATGTTCATCCTCCGGATGTGATTGCGGTTTACAAAATACAGGAACTTTTTCACTTTCTATAGAGGTCAGACCTCAAAAATAATGATCTGATGATTACCTGACATACTCTTGCATGTGATATGCAAAGTCAAGAGATTGTTGCATTGCAATTTGGAAAATTCAGCCCGAGAAGACTACCTCCCTTGCCTCCCTCGGGCACATGCTCTCGCTTATAAACCAAGCAAATGCCGTGCCAGGAAACCCACATCTTGGCATACCTTACTGACATTAAATAACTTAGAGTTTTTCAGGGGTGACTCCATCCGAACACTATCGTTCAAATATTTGAACCGCAATGCTTCTAAAATCCCACAATGCGCTGACAAGAGCTTGATATAAAAGCGTTTATCTGCAATCCAATAATTAGAACTCAAGTTCCCATTTTCGAATCGCAACAGCCCTTCACATCAGCTGCCCGGAACCTCCAGGACGGCCCGGTAACCCCGTGTTGGGTACCAGTATTCGACCTCCTGGTTGGGGTCGGGATCGGGATTGGTGTAGACAAACTCTCCCCCGATCATGGTTCTCATAACGGGGATATCCTTGATCTCCTCAGGCGGTACGGTGAGGATGTCCCTTCCCAGCACCACCAGATCCGCCAGCTTCCCTACTTCGATCGAACCCTTCAGGTCCTCCTGAAAGGTCGAGTAGGCGGGCGTGATGGTGACGGCCCGAATGGCTTCCTCCAGAGTAATACGCTCCTCGGGATTGATCACCTTGCCGGAGCTTCGGAGACGGTTGACGGCCTCAAAAATAGTGAACAAGGGGCCCACCGGGCCCTGATCCGATCCCGTCATGACGCTCACCCCGCGGTCCAGGTAGGTTCTCAGGGGAGCGGGACCATAAGCCGGACGGTCAGGGTCTGCCATTCGCTCCTCGTAGTCGTCACTCATGGTATAGAAATTTCCGGTTTGAGGCTCCACCATGATCCCATAGCGCGACTGTACTTCCAGAATCCTGTCGGTGGGGAATCGGGCATGGGTGATGATATGGCGGGCGTCCTCCCGGGGAAATTCCTGGTGGGCTTCCTCCAGTCCTTCAATGGCCAGATCATAGGACTCTCCACCCCCCACGTGAATGTACAGCTGCCAGCCGGCTCGATGGACCGCCTTGATCACCTTCTTCACATTCTCCCGGGGAACCTGATAACTGGGACTGGAATCGTAAATGACGATCTTGAATTGCCCCAAGTGGAGCGTATCGTTCCCGAATCCGGGATCAAAAAGAAGATGATCGAGCCACTCCAGGATCTCGTCGGTCGATTGAATGGGAATGGGCAAACGCATGATGGAGTTGACTCGAACCGTTAGATCGCCTCGAGCGCTCAATCGCTGATAGGCCTGCACCCAGGTCTGGTTGTCTCTCAAGCCCGACACGTTGGTATTGGGATCTCCGACGGTAGTGATTCCATAAGGGAGCACCATCTCGGAGGCATGCTGAATGGTTTTAACCAGGGTATCCGTACTGTGTCGGACCAACACACGGTGAGCCAGTGCTACTGCCCCTCGACCTAGAAGCACCCCGGTGGGCTGTCCAGAAGCGTCTTTCATGATCTCGCCGATGAGGTTTTGGGTGGAGGGCTGGGGCGTACGGCGGGTAATCCCGGCCTGCCTCAGGGCCAGGCTGTTGGCTGAAGCGTTGGAGCCTGCTCCTCCATATTCCAGAAAAACCGGATTCTGGGGTGAGATGGGATCCAGATCCCTGCGGTTGGGATAACGCCCTTCTTCGAGTCGATCAGGAGAGCCCGGTCCCAGGAAGAACCACACCAACTCACCGGCAGGGGTCTGATCGATTCTCTCCTGGACTAGGGCCAGGATTTCCTGGATCGATTTGGTGCCTCGAAACCTGGTGGCCCATTCATCTTCCTCGAATCCCAGGGTGTGAGCGAAGTGCACATGGGGATCGTTGAATCCGGGTAAAACAGTTCTCCCTTCCAGATCGACCACTTCGGTGAAGTCCCCGGCCAGGCCCCTGATCCGGGCATTGCTTCCCACCGCAATAAACTTTCCTGCTTTGATGGCCACCGCCTCGGCGATGGAAAAGTCTTCATCGACGGTGACAATCTTGCCGTTGAACAAAACGGTATCGGGATGCAGAACCCCCAGATCGGTCCCGCAGCCGCTGAGGGTTCCCAGCAGTGCAAGCCCCAACAAACCCCGGAGGAAACTTCCCTTTCTATTCTTCATAGGTCACCTCTGATTCACTTCTTGTTGTAGGGGCGCACAGCCGTGCGCCCTTAATCCCTTGGTAAGCAGTTGCCCTTGGGCGCACGGCTGTGCGCCCCTACACTTCTTTATCAGGGTCACGCCCCGTCGATGCTGTAAGCATAGACGGAGTACCTGCTTTTCGGTTCGGTGGGTAAGCCTCCCTCACCGTTGCTGGTATACAGGTTCCCATTGGCAATCACGATTCCCCCTCGAGAGGTGCTGGGCAAACTCGACTGCCAGAGCAGCTTTCCGGTTTCGGCATCGAAAGCCTCCAGATTCCCATTGGCCAGAGATTGGTAAAAGACACCGTTGGCTACACAGACGGGAGCCCGATTCATGCTGTCGTTGTGGCGCCACCACACGATCTCACCCGTATAGGCATGAAGAGCCGCCGTCACCGATTCTGAGAGTCCCAGTGAGCGGCTGGTAATAGGATCTCGATCGTTGATGGCGTTGGAAACCACGTAGACCTTGTTGTAGGCGACGGCCGTGCTGTCCCACCAGGGACCTCCCTGGGTAGCCCAGTTGGTGAGCATCACCCTCCACAGCAGCTCTCCCGTGTAGCGATCCCAGGTAAAGAAAGCCGTCTTATTGCCCGCCCCCACGCACTGTCGGCGGGCACCCCGTTTCCCCGGGCTGACGGCCTCAAAGATCATGGGGTGACAGGAGAAATCGAGATCAAAGGGATCGCTGGCTCGAACCTGGTAGTGCCAAAGTAATTCTCCGGTCTCCAGATCATTGGCGATAATGCTGTCGGTGAAAAGAAGAGGCCCTGGTGGATTAAAGGAGCTCGGGTTGCCGGTGACGTTGTAAACGATATTCTGATCTTCATCCACAGCCGGGGAAGTCCAGGAGGACCCCCCTCCCCCTTCTCGATCGGGGACGATCTTGAACTTCCAGCGGATGGCTCCCGTCTCCCTATCGACACACAAGACCTGGGCATTCCGACCCGAGGTGGCCAAGAGCACCCGATCCCCATAAATGTTGGGAGAAGAAGAAATACGCAAGCCGGGATCCATCTTGGTTTTCCAGATCTCCTTGCCGGTTGCGGCATCCACGCAGTTTAATTCCCCTTCCCCACTACCAAAGTAAATCCGGCCCCGATCGTACTGGGCGGTGGACTTCATGGTCCGAAGTTGCCAGCGAGGTTCCGGTGTGACTCCTGCGTCATAACTCCACTTGGGCTCGCCGGTTTCCGCATCCAGGGCGTGATATTTGCCATCCCAGGCCCCGATAAACAAAGTGTCTCCGACCACCGTGGGACTGGTCTGGATGGGAGCACCGATCTCATGGCGCCACTTGGGTTTGAGCCGACCCACATTGCTCGTATTCAGTGTGGTCTCACGCGCATTAAAACGGGTGTTGTGCAAATCATAGGCGAATCGGGTCCAGTCGGACGAACCGGCCACCGGGAGCCTCCCCTGTGCACCCAGGGAGGGCCACATGGAAGCTGCCGCTACCGTGGCTCCCGTAGCCTGAAGAAACTCTCTTCGATTCCAGGGCGAACCATCTTTATTTTTCATGAACAACTCCTCCAGGGCCATCGGTGAGGGCGCACAGCAGTGCGCCCCTACACATCACTTAATCGATACTGTAGGCAAACACGGAATATCTGTTTTTCGGTTCGGTGGGCAATCCTCCTTCACCATTGGCGGTGTAGAGGTTCCCGTTGGCGATCACGATGCCCCCTCGAGAAGTACTGGGGATGCTCGATTGCCAGAGCTGTCTGCCGGTTTCCGCATCGTAAGCCTCCAAACTTCCGTTTTCCAGGGACTGGTAGAAAACACCGTTGGCCACGCACACGGGAGCACGGTTCATGGAATCGTTGTGGCGCCACCACACGATCTCTCCCGTATAGGCATGCAAGGCGGCCGTTACCGATTCCGATCGGTCGGTGGAGTCCGGGTCGGTGACCCTCTGATTGGAGACCAGATAAACCTTGTTGTAGGCAACAGCGGTACTGTTCCACCAGGGCCCGGTGGGGCTGGTCAGCATGACCCTCCACAACAGTTCTCCGGTGTAGCGATCCCAGGTGAAGAAGGCACTCTTATTCCCTGCCCCCACGCACTGACGCCGGGCACCGCGTTTCCCCGGGCTCACCGCCTCGAAGATCATGGGATGGCAGGAGAAATCCATATTGAAGGGATCGCTGGCCCGAACCTGGTAGTGCCAAAGCAGCTCTCCGGTCTCCAGATCATTGGCCAGAATGCTGTCGGAAAAAAGAAGGGGTCCCGGCGGATTGAAGGAACGAGGATTACCCGTCACCGTGTAAACGATGTTGTATTCCTCGTCCACAGCCGGAGAAGTCCAGGCCGACCCGCCCCCCTCTTCCCGATCGGGGACGATCTTGAACTTCCAGCGGATGGCTCCCGTCTCAGCATCCACGCAGACAATCTGGGCATTCCCTCCCGAGGTACCCACAAAGACTCGATTGCCAAAGATATTGGGAGAAGAAGTGATGCGAAGACCGGGATCCATCCTTGTTTTCCAAACTGCTTGACCGGTAGCAGCATCGACGCAGTTCAAGTCCCCTTCCCCGCTGCCAAAGTAAATTCGACCCCGATCGTACTGGGCGGTGGATTTCATGGTCCGAAGTTGCCAGCGGGATTCGGGCGTGACACCGGCATCGTAGCTCCACTTGGGCTCGCCGGTCTCGGCGTCCAGGGCGTGGTACTTGCCATCCCAGGCCCCGATGAACAGGGTGTCCCCAACCACCGTGGGACTGGTCTGGATGGGAGCACCGATGTCATGGCTCCATTTGGGCTGCAGCCGGCCCACATTGCCCGTATTGAGTGTGGTCTCACGGGAATTAAAACGGGTGTTGTGCAGGTCGTAGGCAAAGCGGGCCCAGTCGGAAGGACCGGCCACCGGGAGCCGTCCCTGCGCCTGCAGGTAGGGCCACAGCGAAGCCGCCGCTGCCGTGGTTCCCATCCCCCGAAGAAACTCTCTTCGATCCCAGGGGGACATCTTTTTCCTTTTCATGCCAAGGATAAACTAATTGCCTGGAACGTCCAGCACTGCCCGGTAACCTCGGGTCGGGTACCAGTATTCGACCTTCTGGTTGGG
>Ga0209987_10001361_pt1 | contig 13350 bp, 11 predicted proteins | sample N074metaG_FD_182134 | JGI IMG/M metagenome (GOLD analysis project Ga0209987, IMG submission 182134) | Deep subsurface microbial communities from Kermadec Trench to uncover new lineages of life (NeLLi) - N074 metaG (SPAdes) (version 2) | ecosystem: Environmental > Aquatic > Marine > Ocean trench... | reverse complement strand
ATCACCTTGAGACCATTCCGAAAGTCGGAACCTGCCTGAAAATCGATGAATACCCTATCGAAATTGTGCGCAGTGATGATAATCGCGTGCTGCTCGCGCGGGTTTCGGCAAGGCAGGAGTCACAGGTTCCACTCGAAGACATTTAGTCGCCAAAGGCCACATCAAGTGCCTCTGCGAGATTGGTAACGGCGAAGATCTCAATGCCTTTGGGCGGCCGGCGGGGCACATTGGATTTGGGCACAATGGCCTGCGTAAACCCCTGTTTCGCGGCCTCCCCGACCCTTTCCGAACCGTAGCGAACCGGCCGGACTTCACCGGCCAGACCGATTTCACCAAAACTGATCAATCCTTGTCGACAGGCCCGGTCGCGAAAACTCGAAACGATGGCGAGCAAGACGGGAAGATCTGCCGCGGTTTCAGAAATCCGCAATCCACCGACGACGTTGATGAAAATATCTTCGTTCGACAGTGCTATATCACCATGCCGTTGCAACACCGCAATGAGTAATGAGAGTCGACTTTGCTCGAATCCCTGCGCCACTCTTTTGGGGTAGTTGCTGAATCCATCCGCGACCAGTGCCTGCATTTCAACGAGTAAGGGCCTGCTGCCCTCCCATACGACGGAAACGACACTCCCGGCACGTGCGGCATGCTCTGAGGAAAGAAAAATAGCCGACGGGTTGACGACCTCACGAAACCCGTTTTCCCCCATCGCGAAGACGCCCATTTCACTACTGGCTCCAAAACGGTTCTTGATGGCGCGAACGATTGTGAAACGACTTGCCGGATCGGATTCGAAATAGAGCACCGTATCGACCATGTGCTCGACCACTCGCGGGCCGGCTATTGTGCCTTCCTTGGTTACGTGGCCTATCAGGAATACGGCGACTTCCTTGGTCTTCGCGAAGCGCACCACTCGGCCGACGCACTCCCGAAGTTGTGCGACCGAACCGGGTGCCGATGCCAAATCTTCGCTGACCAGCGTCTGAATGGAGTCAATGACAATCACCCCTGCGCCGCTGGCCTCAGCCTGCTCGAGGATATTTTCCAGCGAAGTATCTGCCAGCAATAGCAGATCCGCGTTGGTCGCGCCAATACGTTGTGCGCGCTGTGCCACCTGCCGCAGCGATTCCTCGCCCGTTGCATAGCAGGTCTTCAACTCTTGCGGAAGATTCGAGGCAACCTGCTGCAGCAGGGTCGACTTGCCAACACCCGGATCTCCGCCAAGCAGGACAACGGAGCCTGGTACCAGTCCGCCGCCGAGCACGCGGTCAAATTCTCCGAAACCGGTCGGATATCGAACGCCCGAATCCAGGCCAAGTTCGCTGAGCGGTGATGGCACCAGTCCCGCTGGCCGGTCCCTGGGCGCGTGGCTCACCGCAGTCTGGCCGAGGGAGTTCCAGGCACCACATTCGGGGCACTGACCTTGCCACTTGACGCTATGCGCACCGCAGGCATCGCATAGGTAGGCTATTTTCGCTTTCGCCATTCTTTATCTGTCCTGTTTATCTTGACGACCCGATCGAGGCTTCGCCGCAGCGATAAATTGTCCGTAATACCGCTTTTCCCTGTGATTTTCACCATCTCTGGTCATTTTATGACCAATTTGGATAATGTTCGGGCTGCCGTATCCTCGTAACGCAATCATAGCAGCGCTTTGAGGATGATAAAGCCTCAAAAAATGCCAACCCTATCTCATTAAATTTCGAACCCATTTTCTATAATCCGACACGTTATGTAGAGAAAGCCCTTGGATAAAAAAAGAAAAGAACACCGGGACCGTCTGGTCACTCTTGCATTCGTCAGCATATTGCTCTTGCTGATGTACGGCCCTGCGGCGCCATGGTTCATCGCAGCGGATCGATTTGTCTATGATCAGGTCGCATCGCGCCTGAGCAATGAAACATTGACCGACGGCCTTATCGTCACCATTGATCCCGAGAAACATGCTGATAACGAATTGTCAGACCAATACGGAAAACTGGTTCGCATATTCAAAGAGCAAGGCGCGAAGCGAATTATTCTCACGCAGCCACCGAAAATCGAGGCGGACAGCGCGTTACCTGAATGGGCACTGACACTTGCCGACCTCGTGCCTGTCTTTGTCCCCAGCAACCATCGACTCGCGGAGTACGCCACAAAGAGTGGCATTCTGGAAATCAGTACGGACAGCGACAATGTCCTGCGCCGCACACGCTTCTGGCACCTCAACAACGGCATCATGTCACCTTCACTGGCACTGGCGATTGCGCTGGAAAACGCCGAGTTGATTGTCGATCCACGCATGTCATCCACGGATGACGCGATATACCTGTCGAACTACAAGCCAGTACCCCGGCTGAATGCAGCCGACGTTCTGGAGGGCAGAGTTTCCGCTGCCCAGTTCAACAATAAAACTATTTTCCTCGACGCATCTATGCCCCTGGGCCCTGAATCCGCCGAACTGCCATCCGGTCAATACGTGACCAAATCAGAAATTGTCGCCACCCTTCTGGCGAACGTCGAACAAGGACAGGCGATAATCGCTCCAGCCTGGGTGGCTGCGCTGGAATGGCTGGTACCCGCACTCCTCGCCATTATTGCCACACTCTTCATGCCCGGCAGACGGCGCACCGATATCATCCTCATCACAGTGGGCATGGTTGCCTCGCTAATCGCGCTAGAAGCGCTGACACTGGTCGTTTTCAGGGTACGCATTGATCTCGGGAGACCTGTATTGATATTCCTAGGTGCCGGCATCCTGACTTGGTGGCTTCAGGGAGCCGTGCAGCAAGCGGCGTTGCATGCCTACAAACGGGGCTCAGATTTCCTCAGCGCAGGACGACTCGAACCTGCGTTCGCTGAATTCCGCCGTTGCAAACCGACCGAAACAATAGCAACTGTCATGTACAAACTCTCACTCGCCTTTGAAGAGCAAGCCAAGCCAGAGCGAGCTGAGGCCGTTTTGGACTGGATGAAGCTCACTCACGGAACTTCGCCGGCCGCTCCCGCATTTTTTGGCGCCTCAAAAGGCACGCCACAGCGACTCGGCCGATATGTCATTGAACGCAAATTGGGTCGCGGCGCAATGGGTGCGGTCTATCTCGCCAGAGATCCGCGCATAAACCGTCCCGTCGCACTAAAAGTCATTCCCCTTGAAAAAGAATTCGAGGACGAGGAACTTGAGGAAGCGCGTATGCGTTTTTTCCGCGAGGCGGAATCAGCGGGACGTTTGACTCACCCCAACATCGTCACGGTGTTCGATGCCGGCGAGGACAAACATCTCGCCTACATTGCCATGGAATACGTCAAGGGCGGGCCGCTGACCCTGTACACAGACCCCAAGAAGCTGCTCGCACCGGGAAAAGCCCTGGAATTATGCGCCAGGACCGCCGATGCCCTGGACTATGCGCATAATCAGGGCGTGATACATCGGGATATCAAACCGGCAAACATTCTCTACAATATGCGCGATGACGCACTGAAGATCAGTGATTTCGGCGTTGCCCGACTCACGGACAATACCCGCACCAAGACTGGTATCGTCCTCGGCACGCCGATGTACATGTCACCTGAGCAATTGAACGCCGAAACGCTGGAAGGCCATTCAGACCTGTTTTCGCTCGGTGTTACTCTTTACGAGCTTCTAGCAGGCGAGGTACCCTTCAAGGCGACGAATATCGCGGTACTCATGACAAAGATAACCACAGAGGATCCGACTCCGGTATCGAATCGTCGAGCTGGCGTGCCGCCAAGCGTAGACGCTGTTTTGTTCAAGGCCCTGGCGAAAAGGCCACAGGATAGATTTGCTAATGGCGGCGAAATGGCGATAGCGTTGCGAAACTGCGCGCGATACGCTTCGAAATAGAGCGAAACGAGCGATACAAGAATGAGCCTGCGCGGAAAGATCAAGATCAATGAAATTACGCATACCGGCAAGGTACGCGACCACAATGAGGATGCCATCGGGTCAGATTCCGACATCGGTCTTCTTGTGCTGGCCGATGGAATGGGCGGCTACAACGCGGGCGAGGTCGCCAGCGGAATCGCGGTTCAGACCATCACAGAGCTGGCATCCGAAGGCGCTAACCGCGAAGAGCGCAACGACAAGGATCCAACGACCGGGCTGATGCGCCAGACGATTGTTCTGCGCGATGCCATCTCCCGGGCCAACAAGATCATTTATCAGACAGCACAAAGCCAGACACACTGTGAGGGCATGGGCACTACGCTGGTTGCGGCGATGTTCTACGACAACAAGATTTCTATCGCACACGTCGGAGATTCCCGCGCGTATCGTCTCCGGGAAGGCAAGTTTGAACAAATTACGCTGGATCACTCGCTGCTTCAGGAATTGGTGGACCGGGGATTTTACTCGGAAGAGGAAGCGCAGCGCTCCACCAATCGAAACTATGTGACAAGGGCACTTGGGGTTGAGCCCACAGTGGAGGTCGAGGTGAATGAATATGACGTGCTGCCGGGAGATGTCTATCTGCTTTGCTCAGACGGCCTCTCGGACATGGTTGAAGATGAGGATATTCACTTAACTATCAGCACGTTTAATGCTAGCCTTGATGTAGTCGGTCAACAATTGGTTCAGCTGGCCAACGATCATGGGGGACGAGATAACATTTCCATCATGATGGCTCAGATCGTCGATTCGTTCGCAGCAAAGCGCGGTTTGATGGAACGTATTACAAGCATATTTCGCTCATAGGGCGGCGCTCTAAACGAGATGTCCGCCAAAACTCGCTCTTAACAGAGACGGCAATAATAATATGGCACGCTTAATCCTAAGCCTGGACAGTCAGGTTCTCGCGGAATACAACATGTCGAAAGAACGCTACACGGTTGGGCGCTTGCCCGATAATGACGTGCGTATCGACAACCCTGCGGTCAGCGGCCACCATTCGCTTATTATCAATATCCTGAATGACTCATTCCTTGAGGATTTGAACAGTACCAACGGCACTTACGTCAACGGCAAGCTCATCAAGAAGCATGCCCTTCAACATGGCGACGTCATTACGATCGGCCACCATCAGCTGCGCTTTGCGGATGAAGATAGCAACGTCGCGGAACAGGATGAGTTCGAGAAAACCATGGTAATTCCGGCAAGTCAGCAAAATGCTGATCAGCTTGCGAAAGCGGAGGCTGCAGCGGACATAGCGGCTGCGGAACGCCCATCCTCGGACGATCGGGCGGATTTGAAGGTCGACATGCCGGATGAAGACGATGCACCTGCAGACCGTGGCCACGAGACCGTGGCGCCTTCGCAAAAGACCGTGACTCGCGAGCCAGAAAAGCACACACAGACTTCCGCCGGCATTGACCCGAGCAATGCGCCCACCGCACTGCCGCTCGCCAAACTGCAGGTTTTAAGCGGGACCCTTGCGGGTCGCGAACTTGAACTGACCAAAGCATTGACCACACTGGGCCGACCCGGCGTGCAGGTCGCAGCCATCACCCGGCGGAAGGAAGGTTACTTCGTCGTTCACGTTGAGAGCAGCGAAGAAGGCGACTACCCGCTGGTCAATGGCCAACCGATCGGTGCGAAGGCGAGACTGCTTAGCGATAACGATGTTGTACAGATTGCCGGCGTTAAAATGGGCTTTTTCATGTCCTGAGTTTGATTTTCTGGCCAGAAAACAAGCGACTGAGGCTTGGGCTCTAAATCAATCGACCTGCGCGATCCGAAACTCCACACACGAACGGGTACGCTGTCGCATTCGCGTAATTGGCAATCTCCTCGACAGGCAAGCCGTCCCCCCACAATGTAACAGTGTCACCCACCTGGTCGCGAGCTTGCGGCCCAAGATCAACTACACACATATCCATGGAAATGACGCCCGCCAACGGCACACGCCTGCCGTTCAAAAGTACGGGCGTTCCCGAGGGCAAAAATCGCGAGTATCCATCGGCGTAGCCCGCACCGATAATCCCGAGAACACTGTCGCGTTCAGCCAGCCAGCAACCACCGTAGCCCACCCTTTCCCCTTTGCGAATTGGCTTGACCGCTATCAGTGTCGCTTCGAACTGCATGACGGCCTGCAGATTCAGCTCTGCCGCGCTCTTGCCGACGATCGGTGAAATTCCATAAAGCGAAATGCCCGGCCGAATCCACCGTTGCCCGGAATTCGTCCACAAGCCAGGTGAGTCCAGGTTCTCTTGCAGCCCCAACAGTGCAGCAGAATTCGCGATGCTGATGTCGCCATCGAAATTACGGGCAAGCTTGTAGAAGCGCTCAAATTGAATTTTGGACATCGGATCTGAAATTTCATCTGAATTCGCCAGGTGCGTCATGAGGCCAAGCTTGCTCTCAGGAGCGGCATCACGAATGCGGGCAATCAACGCCGGCGCATCTTCGGGACGAACACCAAGCCGATTCATGCCGGTATCGACCTTCAGCCAAACTCGGGAAACCGGCTCGCTCGCGGCTTCGATGATGCCGACCTGTGATTCAGTATGTACAACCAATGCGCACTGATTTGCAGCGGCCAGCGCGAATTCCTCACGGTTGATCACCCCGCCCATCAGCACAATGGACGTCTCAATGCCGGCTTCCCTGAGTTTTTGTGCTTCGATCAGTCGCGCGACAGCGAAGGCGTCGGCATCTGCCAATGCACGCGATACGGTGACCAGCCCATGTCCATAGGCATTGGCCTTGACAGCCGCCATTACCTTGACGTCAGGAACAGCGTTCTTTAGAACATTGAAATTATGTTCGAGTGCACCGAGCCGGATTTCGGCCCGAGCTCCGAAACTCACGGATAGCCCTCACCCGCATAGGATTCCGGAACATAATTCTCAAACTTGGTGAAGCGACCGACGAAGGTCAGCGGAAAATCACCGATGGGCCCGTTACGCTGTTTGGCGATGGTGATATCGGCAATACCTTTCTTGCCGCCCTCCGGGTTATAGACTTCGTCGCGATAGATAAAAACGATCAGGTCCGCGTCCTGCTCTATCGCGCCAGACTCACGAAGATCCGACATCACCGGACGCTTGTCCGGGCGTTGCTCAACACTTCGATTGAGCTGTGACAGAGCGATGATTGGCAATTCCAGTTCTTTCGCGAGCGCCTTGAGTGAACGGGAAATTTCCGATAATTCGGTTGCACGGTTTTCGGTGCTGCCATGTACCTGCATCAGTTGCAGGTAATCGACCACGATCAACCCCAGGCCGTGTTCGCGTTTCAATCGACGTGCCCTGGCACGTATTTCCGTCGGCGACAAAGCCGGCGTATCGTCAATGAAAATGGGTGCATCCGACATCAACTGCACTGCAGTGTTGATACGCGACCAATCTTCATCGGGAAAATTGCCGGTCCGCAAGTGTGTCTGGTCGACACGACCAAGCGAAGAAATCATACGAAATGCCAATTGCTGCGATGGCATTTCCATGGAGAAAATAGCGGTCGGGACTTTGGCGCCAATAGCGGCATTTTCCGCAATATTGATCGCGAGTGTCGTCTTGCCCATTGAGGGCCTACCGGCAATGATGATCAATTCCCCGGACTGTAATCCGGCAGTCAATTCATCAAATTTGGTAAAGCCGGTTGAGATGCCTGTAATGTCACCATCGGACTGGTGCAGCAGGTCAATACGATCCACCGTTGCGGGAAGGATTTTCTTGAGCGACTGGAAACCAACCTTGCCACGAGAGCCTTTCTCCGCAATCTCAAACACCAACCGCTCGGCTTCATCGACTAATTCGGTCGCCGAACGACCATCGGTTGAATAAGCATTGCCGCTGATCACGTTGCCCGCGCTGATTAGTGAGCGCAGGGTCGATCGTTCTCGAAGAATCTTGGCGTAAGCCCTGACGTTGGCCGCGCCGGGTGTTTCATTGGCGAGTGTCGCCAGGTATTCGAGGCCGCCTGCGCTATCAAGTTCGCCTCGATTGTCGAGGTATTCGGAAACCGTGACGACATCGCAGGGATTGTTGTCTTCCGCCAACGCTGCAATGCCGGCAAAAATGATGCGATGGTCTTTGCGGTAGAAGTCCGTATCGATGATGATGTCAGCGACCTTATCCCATGCCTGATTATCAAGCATGATGCCACCCAGCACCGCTTGCTCGGCTTCGATGGAATTCGGCGGCACCGTGAAACGCAATTCAGATGCGTCTAAGTTGCCACCGTCGTCCAGCGCTCGAACCATGAATATGCGACCTTTCCTGCAGGCCAGCCGCCTGCGTTACGTTCGGATTAGCCCGCCGCGAATCTTCCCGGCGGTCGGTAAAGATACCACACCCGGGATGGAAACCTAGTCCTCGGCAACAACTTGTACGGTTATTTCGACGTTGACATCAATGTGCAAATGCAGCCCTACTTTGTGATCGCCAATTTCATGAATCGGCCCGTCAGGCATGCGAATTTCACTGCGCGCAATTTCAACACCCACTTTTTCGAGTGCCTCTGAAATATCGATTGGCCCGACTGAACCAAACAGCTTTCCTTCGCTGCCGACGTTCGCTGCAATAACCAATTCCATTCCGGTGACCAGCTCGGCGCGTGCATTTGCGGCAGCTAGATCCTCAGCGGCCGTTTTCTCGAGATCTACGCGTCGCGTCTCAAATTCCTTAATGTTCGCCGGAGTAGCCAGCGCCGCCCTGCCCGCTGGTATCAGGAAATTACGGCCATAACCCGGCTTAACGTTGACGAGATCGCCAATTGCGCCGAGATTTTCCACTTTGTCCAACAAAATTACGTTCATTTCTCTAACCTTATTATCTCAATTGTCTTATCTCAATTATCCAATTACAGGAGACGCCTTCAGCGCGCCCTGCTTTTGGTAATGCGGGCCCTGTAATTGAACCACACATCGGTATATCCAAGTACTGCCAGCGCAAAAATGAGCAGCGCGTTCAAAAATGGCAACATCGCGTAAACCAACAGCAACACGATGAATGGCAAGGGCACATTCGCCTGCAACCAATGCAACACGGCAAGGCCCTGCAACCAGAAAATCACAAAGACGACAAATGCAAAACTGCGCAGCCACTCCGCCCCAACAGCGAGGGCCAGGACAGATGTCACTGCCATCACCACCGCCAATACACGACCAAAAGTCAGATCACTAAAAAGACCAAATGCGCCTTTTCTGTCCGGTAACGCCTGATATATGGCATAACCCAAAACAACGACCAACGTCATCGTCGTCCAGCTAACCAACACCATCAGCATCGTCATTTGCGGTGCGATCAGATCCTGCTGGTCAACAATCAGCCTTGCTTGTTCCACCAAACCCATTTCCCGGAACACGACAGCAACTTCGCTCAGCAATGCCGTCCAGAATGCAGTTGGATCTGCAACCAGCGCATAAAATCCCAGCGTCACCAGCATTGCCACAATAGCTGAAACTTGCAGTGTCAAAGTCAGTGAGCGCGACTGTCGCAGCAACCATGCCAACAAAAACACAGGAATCCAGGCAACGACTCCGCCAATCAATATTTCCTGCACTGACCTCCCACTTAGCGCTGTCAGCAACGACAGCACCACCACCGCAGTCAATCCCTGCAATGCGGCCATTCGCACACCGCCATAAAGAACAAGCACTACCATGACGGCACCGCTTGTTATCTGGGCGAATGGCAACATCAAAGTTAATGCCAGCCCCAATACAGCGTGCATTGGCCGAGCAACCAGCCATGCGGCGATCGCCTGCACGATCTAATCCTTATTTAGTGTCGATCGGTGTAAGGAAGCAGTGCCAGGTATCGCGCACGCTTGACGGCGGTCGACAACTGACGCTGATAATGTGCTTTGGTACCAGTAATTCGACTCGGTACGATTTTACCGGTCTCGGTTACATAGGCTTTCAACAAGCCAAGATCCTTGTAATCGATCTCGGTAATGCCCTCTGCCGTAAAACGACAGTATTTACGTCTGCGTGAATAACGACTCATAATTCAGTTCTCCGTCAGGAAGTCTTGGCTTCAGCGGACGCCTCTGCGGCGACCTCGGCAGCAGGTTCTTCAACCGTCTCTTCGGCAGCCTCAGCGGCTGGCTCTTCTGCAGCCTCAGCGGCTGGCTCTTCGGCAGCCTCAGCGGCTGGCTCTTCTGCAGCCTCAGCGGCTGGCTCTTCTGCAGACTCAGCGGCTGGTTCTTCCGCAGACTCAGCGGCTGGCTCTTCTGCAGACTCAGCGGCTGGCTCTGCAACTGCTTCAGCAGGAGCGTCCTTTTCTGACTTGGCTTCGCCCTCTACCGCGGCTGGCGCGGCAACATCTGCTGCAGCATCCTTGTCGCCACCATCTGCATCTGCGGACGCCTCATCGCCTGTGCTTTCTGCGGCGGCAGTCTCGGCAAGCATCGCGCCTTCTGCAGCGGCTTTGGCATCACGGCGGCGCTGGGATTCGCGCTCTTTGGCGTTTTCCTCTTCCACCGCAATCGCCATGGGCGATGCCGCAGTGATCGCTTCTTTGCGTTTGATAACAAGATGTCGCAACACCGCATCATTAAAGCGAAATGCACTGGTAATCTCATCGATCACATCGTGCGTACACTCGACGTTCAGCATCACGTAGTGTGCTTTGTGCACTTTATTGATGGGATGAGCCAACTGGCGTCGGCCCCAATCTTCGCTGCGGTGAACAGTTCCGCTGCTTCCGGTGACCATGCCCTGGTAGCGTTCCACCATGGCAGGTACCTGTTCGCTCTGGTCCGGATGAACCAGAAACACGATTTCGTAGTGTCTCATTGTGTTCCCTTTCGGTTGAATTCGCATTGGCTACGCTGATTCAGTCACAGCGTGCCCTTACGGATTTCAGCCTCCCGGAACATCCGGTGAGGCAAGAGGTCAAGCCCTGAATACAGGGCTACCCGCCAACTCGACGGGGACGCGCATCCTACCCAAGGGCGGCGCGCATCGCAAGCAAAAACAGGCACATCCTGGAGCAAACCGTTGCAAGACCGGCTTCAGCCTCGATCTGGTCTGGAAATCCCGCTTGCAGCCGCACAAAGGCGGTACCAAAAGCGTCCTTACAGGAGCGCCCAAGCCTCTATTTTCGTTGCCGCAGCGCCTCGTAAAGACAAATTCCAGTGGCCACCGAAACATTGAGGCTTGCGACGCTACCGCGCATGGGCAGACTCACAAGAAGGTCGCAGCGTTCCATAATTTTTTTCCTGAGGCCCGCATGCTCGCCACCCATTACCAGCGCCAATGGCCCACTGAGATCCGCATCAAACAGACTTCTCGCACCCGCATCGCTGGTTCCAACCAGCCGTACACCGTATTCACCGAGCCACGAGAGCACTCGTCCAATATTGGCAACCGTCGCAAAGGGCATGGTCTCCGCCGCACCGGCAGCGACTTTGCTCACTGTCGGGCTGAGGCCCGCAGCTCCGTGCCGTGGTACTACGACAGCATCCACCCCAGCCGCATCCGCCGTTCTCAGGCATGCGCCCAGATTGTGAGGGTCCTGCACGCCACCTAGCACCAGCAACAAGAGTGGGCTTTGCTCATCGCTGGTCAACCGCTCCTCGACCAGCGACCGCAGCGATGCCTCGTCCAGCACCGTGCTGCGCTTTACCTCAGCGACGATTCCCTGATGGCGGACCTCACCACTGATTTGTTGCAGTCGCGCGCGATTCGCCGGCTGAATCTCTATACCCCTGGTATTGGCCGCCAGGATCAACGCCTGAACACGGGGATTCGCGCTTTGATATTCGGCATACAATTTCCGAATCTCAGTACCCGGTGTTGCCAATAGCTGTTCCACCGCGCGCAATCCGGTGACGTAACGTGAATGACTCATCGTCGACGCCTTTTCGCATACGGCGCTCGATGGCCTCGCCGCCGGGTACCGTCGGCCAGTCGAAAGTCGATACGACGTGTTTCCAGATCCACTTGATGCACCACAATCTGCAATTCATCGCCCATCGAATAAACGTTCCCACTGCGATCTCCGACGAGTGTGCGGGTCACTGCATCGAAGTTGTAATAATCATTGTCCAGGCTGGAGACATGCACCAGGCCGTCCACAGCGTTGTCTTTTAATTGAACGAAAACACCGAAGTTGGTAACGCCGGTAATGACACCCGTGAATTCCATGCCAATTTTATCTTCCATGAACTGGCACTTAAGCAGAGCTTCAACTTCACGGGTTGCCCCCTCCGCTCGCCGCTCGTGCGCCGAGCAAATCGAACCCAGGCGCTCCATGCGAGCTGCATCGTAGTCATAGCCACCTGCTTTTCCACCTCGAATGATGTGCCGGATCGCCCGGTGTACAAGCAGGTCAGGATAACGCCGAATGGGTGAGGTGAAATGTGCATATGCATCAAGTGCGAGACCGAAATGGCCCACGTTTTTCGGCGTGTATTCCGCATGCGTCAATGAACGCAACATCGACATTGAAATCGCTGCACTGTCGGGACGATCCTTCACTTGTTCGAGCATACGATTGAAGTCTCGCGGTTGCACATGATCCGAGTGGGGGACTTTCAACCCCAGGCTGAGCAAATACAGGCGCAACTCATCGAAGCTATCCGGATCGGGTTTTGCGTGTACGCGATACAACCCCGGAATCTTATTTCGACGCAGAAATTTGGCGGCCTGCACATTGGCGGTAATCATGCATTCTTCGATCAGGCGGTGCGCATCGTTTCTTGCGACGACGATGATGTCTGTGACAGCGCCCTGGTCATCCAGTTGAATCTGCGTTTGCGGGATATCGAGTTCAATAGCGCCTCGCTTTTGCCGACTCCTGGCGAATACTTTGTACAATTTATGCAGTTCGTCGAGTGCGGGGTGCAAATCACGTGGTATCGAGTGATCCTTTTCGCCCGTCAGAAACTTGCTGACTTGCGAATACGTCAATCGTGCCGACGATCGCATAATGGCTTCGAGAAATTTCACGCTTGTTACTTTTCCCGCGGCGTTGATACGCATTTCGCAAACCATGCACAAACGATCGACATTCGGATTCAACGAGCAAAGCCCATTGGATAATTCTTCGGGGAGCATTGGTACGACGCGATCGGGAAAATAGACGGAGGTGCCGCGTCGTGTCGCTTCCTGGTCCAGCGCTGAACCGATATCAACGTAGTGAGCAACGTCCGCGATTGCGACCAACAGCATCCAACCCTCGCCCGACTTCTCACAGTACACAGCATCGTCGAAGTCCCGCGCATCGGCCCCGTCAATGGTTACGAGATCGACATCACGCAAATCCCTGCGACCTTTTGCAGCTGATCCTGGAACCGTCTTGCCGTATTTCCTGACTTGCTGCCTGACCGGCGCGGGCCACTCGGTCGGAATATCGTGGGTATGAATCGCGATGTCGGTAGCAATGCCCTTCTGGTGTGGATCACCAACGATTTCGATCACTGTGCCAGTCGGTTGCTCGAACTTGTTCGGGTAGTCCAGAATC
>Ga0209987_10001360_pt1 | contig 13354 bp, 13 predicted proteins | sample N074metaG_FD_182134 | JGI IMG/M metagenome (GOLD analysis project Ga0209987, IMG submission 182134) | Deep subsurface microbial communities from Kermadec Trench to uncover new lineages of life (NeLLi) - N074 metaG (SPAdes) (version 2) | ecosystem: Environmental > Aquatic > Marine > Ocean trench... | reverse complement strand
GCCGCTCCTACGTTGAATTGGTCGCGATGCCGCTCCTGCGTTAGTCGGCTGTAGGAGGGCCTTTAGGCCCGAGAATTCAGTATGATCGTGGCATGGACTATGCCGCGAATTTGCTCTCCAAACTGCCCGGTGCGTCGAAGCGCGACCACGGCTTGCGGCACCTGCTCGATACGCTGGCGTCCTATCTGCCTGACACCAAAATCAAGCAGGTAGCAGACGCCTACACGTTTGGCGCGGCCGCGCACAAGGGCCAGACCCGCAAGACCGGCGAACCCTATATCACGCATCCTGTTGCCGTCGCACAAGAACTCGCCGACATGCGCCTCGACTCAGAGGCAATTATGGCGGCCATTCTGCACGACACCGTTGAAGACACCGATGCGACGCTTGAAGAAATAACAGAGCAATTCGGCGGTGAGGTCGCGCTGTTGGTCGACGGCGTCAGCAAGCTTGATCAGATTAAATTTCACAGTCGCGCAGAGGCGCAAGCCGAGAGTTTCCGCAAGATGATGCTCGCGATGATCGAGGACATTCGTGTGATCCTCGTGAAACTCGCCGATCGTCTGCACAACATGCAAACACTGGGCGCGATGCCTGTCGAAAAAAAGCGACGTATCGCCCGTGAGACGCTCGATATTTACGCACCCATCGCAAACCGGCTTGGCATCAATCGCCTTAAGGTAGAGCTCGAAGACCTGGGTTTTCGCTACCTCTATCCGATGCGCTATCGCGTACTCAGCAAGGCGCTGAAAAAGAGCAAGGGCAGCCAGCGTCAAATTGTTAAGCTCATCTCCGAAGAATTCCGTAACGCCATGGCCGAAGAGGGACTCGACGCAGAGGTCATCGGCCGCGAAAAACACCTGTACAGCATTTACAAGAAGATGGCCGAGAAAAAACGTTTGCTGAGTGACGTCGTCGATGTTTATGGTTTTCGCATCATCGTCAAGGACGTCAGCACCTGTTACCAGGTTTTGGGTCTGGTCCACGGTCTCTACAAACCGATGCCCGGCCGCTTCAAGGATTACATCGCGATTCCGCGTGTCAACGGCTACCAGTCACTACATACAACTTTGTTCGGCCCCAAAAGCATGCCGCTCGAAGTGCAGATTCGAACTCAAAATATGGATCGCGTCGCCGAGTCCGGCGTTGCGTCACACTGGCAATACAAGGCTGATAGCCCTGTCGATGCGACACCACAACGCCGCGCGCGCGAGTGGTTATCAAATCTTGCAGAACTGCAGGGCTCCGGATCGTCCGAAGAGTTTCTCGAAAGCGTCAAGGTCGACCTGTTCCCGGACAAGATCTATGTGTTTACGCCAAAGGGCGACATCATTCCATTGCCGAAAGGCGCGACCACCGTCGACTTCGCCTATGCCGTACACACCGACGTCGGCAATCGCACGGTCGCCGCAAAAATTGATCGATCGCTAGTGCCACTGCGCACGCAGCTGGCTAACGGACAGACTGTCGAAATTATTAAGCGACGCGGTGCCAAACCGAATCCGAACTGGCTGACATTCGCACGCACAGCAAAAGCCCGCACGGCGATTCGGCAACACATGAGAAACCTGCGCAAGGGTGAATCTGTCGATCTTGGCAAGCGCCTGCTCGATCGGTCTCTCAAGGATCTGGGTTCATCCTTGCGCAAAGTCGGCAAGCTGCGCATGAGCGCAGCAATCGAGGAACTTGGCCTCAAGGATACGGCGCAGCTATTTGAACAACTTGGACTTGGCGAAAGAATTGCGCCATTAACTGCTCGCTTCCTGCTGGGTGTGGGAGAAGACGGTGACGTGACGAATGAGCCGGCCAATCTCGTTATCGCCGGCACAGAAGGCATGGTGGTCAGTTACGCCAAGTGCTGCTACCCGATTCAAGGCGATGATGTGATGGGTTATCTGAGCTCCGGGCGAGGAGTGATTATTCACCGCAATTGCTGCGGCAACCTCATCAACTTCCGCAAGCAACCTGAAAAATGGATTGCCGTAAGCTGGGAGAAAGACATCGACCTGGAATTTTCCAGTCAAATACAGACAGACACACTCAACAAGACGGGTGTCCTCGCCGAAGTCGCAGCTACCATTGCTGACGGTGGTTCGAACATCGAACAAGTTGAAGTACTGGGACGTCACGAAGACTGCTCGATGCTGTCCTTTATTATCCAGGTACGTGACCGAAATCACCTCGCCCAAATAATGCGTGATGTGCGTAAGATGTCGAACGTGATTCGTGTGTCCCGCGACTGCGCCTGACAAAAAGACGGAGAAAAATGAGTAAAGAAGCTGTTCAGACCGATGCTGCACCCTCTGCCATCGGTACCTACTCGCAAGCCATCAAGACGAACGGACTCGTATTTATTTCCGGGCAAATTCCTCTGGACCCAAAAACGATGACCGTCGTTGAGGGCGACTTCGAGGCGCGCGCACGACGCGTATTCGATAATCTCAAGGCGATTTCAGAAGCCGCTGGCGGTAGCTTGAACCAGATCGTCAAGATCACAGTATTCCTGACCGACCTCAAGGATTTCGCAACCGTCAACGCCGTCATGGAAGATTATTTCGATAAGCCGTACGCCGCGCGCGCCGCCGTGGAAGTGTCCGCACTACCCAAGGGCGTCGACGTGGAGGCCGACGCGATACTGGCGCTGTAGGAGCGACTTTAGCCGCGAATGTCGCGGCTAAAGCCGCTCCTACATGACCACGTCAGAGACAGTCGCGGCTAACGCCAAAGTGACCAACCAAGACAATTCGGCAGCAACTCGCTTAACTGAACTGCACGGTGTCGGCCCCGCTCTCGCAAAAAAACTGGAGCGCCTCGGCGTATTTGCCATCGAGGACTTATTGTTCCTGTTGCCGTTGCGTTACGAAGATCGCACTCAACTTGTAAAACTCGGTGCGCTCGCTACGGGCGAACGTTGTCTCGTGACAGGCGAGGTGCTGCTGTCCGAAACCGTTTATCGAGGTCGCCGCAGCCTGTTGGTCCGGCTGGGTGATGGCAGCGGCCAGCTGACGCTGCGCTTCTTTCATTTCTCGCGCGCGCAACAAGCACAGTTTCAAGCTGGCGTGCACGTTACGTGCTTCGGCGAAACCCGCAAGGGTAGCGCGGGCCTCGAAATGATCCATCCCGAATACCGTATATTGCGCAAAGATCAGGATCCGGCCATCAACGATTCGCTCACCGCGATTTACCCGGCGACCGAGGGCATGCAACAGGGACGTTTACGCAGCCTGACCGATCAGGCGCTGCGGATCATGCAGCGATCTCCGCCGCGCGAGTTGCTGCCGGCCAAAATTATCGAGCGCCTGAATTTACCACCACTGGCCGAGGCGATCGTGTACCTGCATCGACCGCCGCCGGACGCTGATGTCGAACTAATGATGGCTGGCCGACATCCATGTCAGCAGCGACTGGCCTTTGAGGAGTTACTGGCGCACTACCTGAGCCTCAAGAGGCTGCGTGCACTCGCGGACACGGAAACGGCTCCCGCGCTGACAGACGGGGAACCCGAGGTAGCTGGTTTTGTTCGCGATTTGGCGTTCGAATTAACGGCCGCGCAACGCAAGGTTGTCGATGAAATCCTCGGCGACCTGTCGCAGCCGCATCCGATGATGCGCTTGATTCAGGGTGATGTGGGTTCGGGCAAGACTGTGGTTGCGGCGATCGCTTGTTTGAAGGCGATTTCCTGTGGCGTGCAGGCCGCGATCATGGCGCCGACCGAGTTGCTTGCCGAACAACACTGGAAAAATTTTTGCGATTGGTTCCGCCCGCTCGGAATCGAACCTGCGTGGTTATCGGGTAGTCAGCGTGTCGCTGAGCGTCGCGAATCGATACGAGCCATCGAAGATGGCTCGGCCAAACTTGTCGTCGGCACGCACGCACTGTTTCAGGAAGGTGTTTCGTTTGGCAAGCTTGGCCTGATTATTATCGATGAACAACATCGCTTCGGCGTACATCAGCGTATGGCCCTGCGCGACAAGGGTGACAGCGAGCTGGGCCACCCGCATCAGCTCGTGATGACTGCGACGCCAATCCCGCGAACATTGGCGATGGCCGCTTACGCCGACCTCGACATATCCATCATCGATGAATTGCCGCCCGGCAGACAGCCTGTGAAAACCATCGCCATTCCCGACAATCGGCGCGAGGAGGTCATTGACCGCGTGCGCCTGGCATGCGAGTCCGGCCAGCAGGCTTTCTGGGTGTGCCCGCTGATTGAGGAATCGGAGGTTCTCGACTATCAGGCCGCTGCAGCAAGTTATGAAATGCTGACAGAGGCGCTGCCGAATGTGCGTGTAGGGCTTGTACACGGCCGCATGCGAGCCGCTGAAAAAGAGCGCGGTATGCAGGCGTTCAAAGAAGGCGTCATTCAATTGCTTGTGGCAACGACGGTTGTCGAGGTAGGCGTCGATGTGCCGAATGCGAGCCTCATGATTGTCGAAAATGCCGAGCGTATGGGCTTATCACAACTGCACCAGTTGCGCGGGCGTGTCGGACGGGGTGCAACGCAAAGCCATTGCGTTCTTGTTTACAAACCACCACTGGGTCGACTTGCGAAGACTCGCCTCTCGGTACTGCGCGACACCAACGATGGTTTTGTCGTCGCACAGCGCGATCTGGAATTACGCGGCCCCGGTGAATTGCTGGGCACGCGACAGACCGGCCTGCCGGACTACCGTGTCGCCGATCTTGTTCGCGACGCAGAGCTGATGCCGCAGGTCCAGCTTGCCGCAGAGCTCGTGCAACGAGCATCACCTGAAAACGCGGCGGCGATCGTGCGGCGCTGGCTCGCGGACGTACACCTTTACGGCAAGGTGTAGGAGGGCCTTTAGGCCCGACCGGTCGCGGCTCACGGTGCGGCCCTTCGGGCAAAGCCGCTCCTGCGAGTCATTCCTACAGTAAACTCCCGCTAATGAAAAAATTCTTCTCCCGCAATATAGCTCCTGAGCTGGTCGCCCAGGTTCGTAACTACGGCAGGCTCATGCGCATCGACAAGCCCATCGGCGTCTGGCTGCTGTTATGGCCGACGCTGTGGGCGCTTTGGCTCGCAGGCGAGGGGCATCCGGACCAGGGGCTGTTCATTGTTTTCGTGCTTGGCGTCTTCATCATGCGGTCGGCCGGCTGTGTTCTGAACGACTACGTTGATCGCGACATCGACCCCTATGTGGAGCGGACTCGCAACCGCCCGATTGCGTCCGGCGCGGTTGCGCCGTTAGAAGCGCTTACCTTGTTTGTCGCGCTCGGCCTCTTTGCAATCGGCCTGGCAACAATGCTCAACCGTCCGGCACAGCTACTCGCGATCGTGGCCGCGGGATTAACGGTTTCGTATCCGTTCATCAAACGCTTTGTTTCAATTCCGCAATTTATTCTGGGCGCCGCATTCGGCTGGGCCGTGCCCATGGTCTTCGCCGCGCAAACCGGTGAAGTGCCGCAGCTGGCGTGGATTGTATTCGGCGCCGCTTTAATCTGGGCCGTTATTTACGATACCTATTATGCAATGGTCGATCGCGAGGACGACCGCAAACTTGGCGTCAAATCAACAGCCCTGTTGTTCGGCGAGGTAGATCTTTTTGTAATTGGCGGACTGCAGCTGATCATGTTGCTGGCACTTGTTTTCGTCGGCCTGAGTGCCGAACTCGGCGCCTGGTATTACCTTTCGGTAGCCTGTGCCGGCGGACTCATGGCCTATCATCAATGGCTCGCGCGCGATCGCCAACCCGCGGGCTGTTTCAAGGCGTTCCTGCATAATCATACGATCGGCCTCGTTATCTTCATCGGCATTGTGCTGCATTACAGTTTCAATCCGGTGACGTAGGAGGGCCTTCAGGCCCGGCCTGTCGCGGCTGAAGCCGCTCCTACATCGTGCCCGACCGGGCGATAGCCAACGCGCTCACCTTAGTGACACCATTAGCGATCAATACCTGCGCTAACTGCCGGCAGGTTTCAGCGGTCGTTATAACGTCGTCGATAATCAGCACGTGCCGGGCCGTGATTGTTCCGCGAACACGAAATGCGGACCTTAGATTGCGGCGACGCTGTGTCGCATCCAGTCCGGACTGGTAGGGCGTGGCGGTGATTCTGACGACGTTGTTCAGCAGCGGCAGATCGAGATGTGTTTGCAGTGGCTTTGCAAGCTCCACGGCCTGATTGAAGCCGCGACGCATGTGGCGCCATCGGTGTAATGGCACAGGCAGGATTGCGTCAATGTCGGCCGGCAGAGACGCGGACGCGTGCAGCAACAGGTCGCTGAATGCCGGCTGATAATAGAGCTTGCGGTGAAACTTGAATGCCTTTATCGCCGCATCGATTGGAAATGAATAATACAGCGGCGCAACGATTGCCACGAGAGGTCGCGTGGCGAACGGCAGTTCCAGGTTGTCGTCTTTGATCCAGGGCAGGTCTGCGTAGCAACCGACACACACATGGCCCTCGTCGCGATTTGAAACACGGCCGCAGAAAACACATCGTCGTGGCATCAGCGCCGACTCGGCCGAGCTGGCCAGACGACGAAACAATCCATTGAATATCGCCAGGTGGCGTGCGACTCGCATAGGTCAAGTATCGATGAGAAGTGCAAGCCCTGCTGCATCTCATTCCGGGCGATACGCCCGGAAAGCGTGCTAACGTATTCCCGCCTTGGACACCCGACACAGACTCAGGATCGCCGACGTTCGCCGGCGCTTTGATCAAGCCGCCAGCGGTTTTGATGCGGCCGATTTTGTACACACCGTAACCCGGGACGGCTTGTTTGAGCGCATGGCGCCGGCCGTAATCGATGCGCGCGTGGTCCTCGACCTCGGCTGTGCGACAGGTTCCGCAACACACACGCTCGCCAAACGATTTCGCGGTGCAACAATATTGGCTGTCGACCTGTCGCTGCCAATGCTGGAACTGTGCCGCGCGAAGCAAGGCTGGTTTTCGAAAACCAGCGCGGTACAAGCCGATGCTTCGGCCTTGCCGTTCGCCGACCAGAGTGTCGATGTCGTGTTCGCGAACCTGCTGCTGCCCTGGGTCAATGAACCTGCGGAGGTCACCCTGGAGGTTTCACGCGTACTTCGCAAAGACGGACTGTTTGTCTTCGCGAGCCTGGGGCCGGACAGTCTGCTCGAAATTCGCAATGCCTGGGCCGGCGTCGATGATTGCAGTCACGTAAATCGCTTTCTCGACATGCACGACGTTGGCGATTTGATGGTACGGGCCGGTTTGAGCGACCCGGTTCTGGACGTTGATCGGCTCACGGTGAGCTATAAGGATGCGGATGACCTGTTTCGCGACCTGACGGCCGCCGGAGCGCGCAATTCCCTGCAAAACCGAAACCGCTCATTGGTCGGGCGACAACGCTTTGGGGCCATGCGACAGCGTCTCGAAAACACGGGCTCTGACGGCACAATTGAGCTGGATCTGGAGCTTGTTTACGGCCATTGCTGGGGTGGGCGGCCACCGTTGCCGGAAGGCGATGTCCGTATCGACGCGTCCGCAATAGCCGTTCGCAAGCGCTAAACGTATGCGGCACAGCGTATTTTCGATCTCGCTCGAAGCGCTTACTTGTAACTTGTTGACTTTATAGTGTTTTTTGCTTCGTGTTGTGAGCCCTGCAGGATTGCATGGCGGGCTGCGTTTCAGTAAACTTCGCAAGCTTTTTTGCCGGCGGGCGAACCAGCAAGATTTTTTCGTGCGCACGATTCGCAGCGCACAAGGTGAACTTTCAATGATTCGAAAATCCTTACTTTGCTTGCCTGGACTCTTCTGGGCAGGACAGGCTGATGCCGACTGGGCGATGAATATGCCCAGAGGTGTAACCGAGCTTAGCGCCGAAACCTATGGGCTGCACATGATGGTGCTCTGGGTTTGTGTTGCCATTGGCATCCTCGTATTTGGCGTCATGATTTTCTCGCTGATAAAGCACCGCAAGAGCGCTGGTGCCGTAGCGGCCACCTTCTCGCACAGCACCACGGCCGAGATAATCTGGACCGTGGTCCCGATCATTATTCTGCTCGTCATGGTGATTCCGGCGGCCGAGACGATGATCAAAATGGAAGATGCACGCGACCCGGACATCTCGATTGTCATTACAGGCTACCAATGGAAGTGGCACTACAAATATCAGGACGAGGGCATCGATTTCTATTCGAGCCTCGCACGCACCAGTCTCGAGGCGCGCAGCAAGGGTGCTGACGTTGATCCCTACGACGTCGATAACTATCTGCTGGAAGTCGATAACCCGCTGGTTGTGCCAAAGGGCGCGAAAGTTCGCTTGTTGATCACATCCAGCGACGTCATACATGCCTGGTGGGTCATCGACCTTGCGATCAAGAAAGACGCCGTACCGGGCATCGTCAACGAGACCTGGTTCCGCGCTGACCAAACGGGAACGTTTCGCGGCCAGTGCGCCGAACTTTGCGGCAAGGATCATGGCTACATGCCGATCGTCGTTGAGGTCGTCGAAGAAGACGCCTACCAGACCTGGGTCGCCAGTCACCACTAAGACACAAGTTTTGGCGAGCTATTGTTGCAGCTCGTTCACGGAGTTAGAAGTATGACCACTGCAGTAGCAGGCGCACACGAGGTACACGACGACCACGGTCCCGAGAAGGGCTACCGACGCTGGTTGTTTGCCACCAACCACAAGGACATCGGCACGATGTACCTTGTTTTCAGCCTTTCGATGTTCTTCATCGGCGGCACGATGGCACTCGTCATACGCTCAGAGCTGGCCATTCCCGGCCTGCAATTTGTGCATCCGGAGTTCTTCAACTCCATGACCACCTTGCACGCGCTGATCATGGTATTCGGTGCCGTTATGCCGGCCTTTGTCGGCCTCGCGAACTGGATGATCCCACTGCAGATTGGCGCGCCCGACATGGCGTTGCCGCGCATGAACAACTGGTCGTTCTGGATACTGCCTGTCGCGTTCAGCATGCTGCTTTCAACATTGTTCTTGCCGGGTGGCGCGCCGGCCAGCGGCTGGACCATGTACCCGCCGCTGGTGCTGCAAACCGGAGACGCATTCCCGTTCCTGATCTTCTCGATCCATCTGATGGGTCTGTCGTCGATCATGGGTGCAATCAACATCATTGTGACGATCATCAACATGCGCGCGCCACACATGACGCTCATCAAAATGCCGATGTTTGTCTGGACCTGGCTGATCACGGCTTACCTGCTGATCGCAGTCATGCCGGTCCTGGCGGGTGCGGTCACGATGCTGCTGACCGATCAGTTCTTCGGCACTAGCTTCTTCCTCGCCGCCGGTGGCGGTGACCCCGTCATGTTCCAGCATATCTTCTGGTTCTTCGGCCACCCCGAGGTTTACATCATGATCCTGCCGGCCTTCGGTATCGTGTCAGAGATCATTCCAACCTTCTCGCGCAAGCCGCTGTTCGGCCACGACTCGATGGTTTACGCTGCGGCGTCGATCGCGTTCCTCTCGTTCATCGTTTGGGCGCACCACATGTTCACGGTCGGCATGCCGCTCTCGGGCCAGATGTTTTTCATGTTCGCAACCATGCTTATCGCGATACCCACCGGCGTAAAAATCTTCAACTGGATTGCGACGATGTGGCGTGGCGCGATGACGTTCGAAACGCCGATGTTGTTTTCACTCGCGTTTGTATTCCTGTTTACGATTGGTGGCTTCTCCGGTCTCATGCTCGCGATCGTGCCGGCCGACATTCAATACCACGACACGTATTTTGTCGTCGCACATTTTCACTACGTGCTCGTACCTGGATCGGTATTCGCGATCATGGCTGCCGCATACTACTGGCTGCCCAAATGGACCGGCCACATGTACAACGAGCGCCTGGCCAAGCTGCATTTCTGGCTGTCGACGATTTTCGTCAACCTGACGTTTTTCCCAATGCACTTCCTGGGTCTCGCGGGCATGCCGCGACGAATCCCTGACTACGCAACACAATTTGCCGACTTCAACACCATGGCGAGTATCGGCGCTGCCGGCTTTGGGCTGTCACAGCTGATCTTTGTTTACATCCTGTTGACGAGGAAAAAGGGACCCAGGACAACGGCAGAGGTCTGGGAGAATCCACAGGGTCTCGAATGGACAGTGCCGTCGCCGGCTCCGCATCACACGTTCGAAGTACCACCGCACGTGGGCAGCAAGGATGGCTTCGAGTGACCTCGGTTCGCCGCACCAGTTTGATTTTGACGGCCGTTGCGGTCGCGTTCTATCTTGGCTTCATCCTGTTGGGCGTGTTAAACGCCTGAGACGATCATGAGTGACGAAAGAGAAGAAATGATCTCCAACAAGGCATTGACCGTGCGCCTGCTCGCGATGGCGCTCGGCAGTTTCGCGTTTGGCCTTCTTGTGTTGCCGCCGATGTACGAAGTCTTTTGCGAGATTACGGGTTTTGGGGGCCGCACAAATGCAACGGCAGCCCAGGTGATCGAAGCACCCGATGAGTCCCGCGAGATTCGTATCGAGTTTCTCACGAACGTCAATGAGTACGCGCCCTGGGAATTTGTTGCTGACGTAGACAGTATGGTCGTAAATCCCGGACGGATGTACTTCGCAACATTTACGGCCAGAAACCTCACGGCAGATAACAAGATCGCTCAGGCCGTTCCAAGCGTGACGCCACTGACAGCCTCAAAATACTTTAAGAAGATTGAGTGCTTTTGTTTTACGCGCCAGGAGTTCGCAGCCAACGAGGAACGTGCCATGCCGCTGCAGTTTATCGTTGACCCCGACCTGCCCGACTTCGTCGACACTATTACATTGCAGTACACATTTTTTGACACCGTTCGCGTAAGCAAGAACGCTCAGACCAAATAACCAGCACGCGTAAAGAAAGAGAATTCGCATGTCACACACAGACGACCGTTATTACATTCCCCATGGCAGCCACTGGCCCGCCGTCGGTTCACTTGGCCTGTTGCTGCTCATGGTCGGTGCTTCCACGTGGCTTAACGGTTCCGAGACAGGCCCCTGGATCATGCTTGCCGGCTTCGGCACGATCATTTTCATGCTCACAGGCTGGTTCGGAACCGTCATTGGCGAAAATCAGCGCGGCATCTATAACAGCCAGGTCAGCATCTCGTTCCGCATGGGCATGTTTTGGTTTATCTTCTCCGAGGTCATGTTCTTTGCGGTGTTTTTCGGCACCTTGTTTTACGCCCGCAACATGTCGATTCCATGGCTCGGCGGCGACAGCAACAGTTTCTTCACGAACCTGCTGCTCTGGCCTGGCTACGAAAGCACGTGGCCGACTAACGGACCGGGCAACGTCGGTGGCGACTACGAGCCAATGAGCCCGTTCGGCTTGCCGCTGATCAACACAGCGCTGCTGCTGAGCAGTTCGGTGACACTGACAATTGCTCATCACGCATTAATCGCAGGTCAGCGTGGCGTGTTGAAGACATTCCTGGCTTTGACCTTTGTACTCGGCTTTATCTTCGTCTACCTGCAAGGCATGGAATATATTGAAGCCTACGAGCACATGAACCTGAAGATGACGTCGGGAATTTACGGCTCAACCTTCTACATGCTGACGGGTTTTCACGGCCTGCATGTGACACTCGGCGCAATCATGTTATTGATCATCTGGTTCCGTGTCCTGAAGGGACACTTCACGCCGGACGGGCATTTCGCGTTCGAGGCCGTTGCCTGGTACTGGCACTTTGTGGACGTGGTTTGGGTTGGCTTGTACGTGTTCGTTTACTGGATATGACGGCTGTGGGAGGGCCTTCAGGCCCGACCGGTCGCGGGGTCGCGGCTAAAGCCGCTCCTACAAGGCCCGACCGCGTTGTAGAAGCAGCTGTAGGAGGGCCTTCAGGCCCGATTGCGCAAGCCGCTCCTACTCCGGGCTTATCCAGCCGAAGGAAAACGAGAGTACCAGGAACACAACGAGTACGATTGACAGTGCAACACGTATCTTTAGCGCGTAGAGCATTCGGGGTGAGTTCTTATCACCCTTGACCAGGAAGAACAGGCCCGCAGCTAGACTAATAACGATTGCGGCCAGGAGCACTAAAACAATAGCCTTCATAGAGGCCTCACTATCAAGAGACGCGCCAGTATATCGTGAACATAGAAGCTAAAAAGTCGCTGCCAGCCTGGCTGCCATTTGTCGTTGGTGCATTTCTTGTCCTGCAGTTCCTGGCGCTCAGTGTCTGGCAAATAAATCGCGGCCTCGAGAAGCGTGCCAATCGTGCCGCATATGCAGAGCAGGGCAGCTTCTCGGAATTTAGCGATGGCGTCGCCGTCCGCGCATATCAATCCATTATGGCCGACGGACAATTTATATCCGGGCAGCAATTCCTGCTGGATAACATCATCCTGAACAGCCGCTACGGTTTTTACGTGCTGACTGCGCTGGACTTGGGCAGCGGCGAACCCGTGTTACTCGTCAACCGCGGCTGGATCGCCAAAACCAGCCCCAATCCCGATATTGCCGTAGTCGCAGCGTCGATTGCGGTTGACGAATCACCAGTCACGGCACGAGGCCGCGTCGGCTATTTGCCGAGACCCGGCGTCCGCTTGGGCGATGCAATACTGCCACAGGACGGCTGGCCCAAGATCGCCGTGTTTCCAACGGTCGAGGACATTGCTTTGTCATTGGGCAGGGATGTGCAGCCATTTGTGCTGCTGATGGACCCGGATGACGAGCGCGGCTTTCTGCGCCATTGGGTACCCGAGGAAATGGGGCCCGGGAAGCATTTTGGCTATGCCCTGCAGTGGTTCGCGATGGGCGCTGTTCTCGCGGGGCTCCTGATTTTCAATTACCGCAAGCGGAGACCGGCCAAGTGAGTATTCAGGGGCAAGCCAAAAGTCGTTTGATTCTGCTGTTTATCGCGGCTTTGTTTGTCGGGCCTGTGTTTTTTGCAGGCTGGCTGTATTACAAGGGCGAACTGATCCAGCCTGCGGGCAGAGCCAACAATGGCGCTTTGCTGGAGCCCATCATCAACCTGGCGGACGTCTTAGCCGAATCCCCACTCTATGAATTCAACCCGGGCTACTGGTTGCTGACTTATCAGAACCGTGGCGACTGCGACGATGCCTGCGAGCTGGCTTTGTACACCACGCGGCAACTGCGGCTGATGCTCGGCAAGGACATCAGCCGCGTGCGGCGGATTTTCTTGCACGGCGAAACGCTGCCGGATACAGTGTTTCTCACTGACGTGCATAAGGGCCTGATTTCGCTGCAAGACGAAGATCTGAGCGACGTCCTGGACCAGAAAAGGCCCATCGAGCTCGCAGGAGGCGGATATTTTCTGATTGATCCGCACGGCAACCTGGTCATGTATTTTCATCCGGGCCTCGACCCGCGTGACATTATTGACGACATTAAACGGCTGCTAAAGCTGTCACGAATCGGGTGAATTGAGGGGACATGAGCGCAAA
>Ga0209987_10001358_pt1 | contig 13360 bp, 11 predicted proteins | sample N074metaG_FD_182134 | JGI IMG/M metagenome (GOLD analysis project Ga0209987, IMG submission 182134) | Deep subsurface microbial communities from Kermadec Trench to uncover new lineages of life (NeLLi) - N074 metaG (SPAdes) (version 2) | ecosystem: Environmental > Aquatic > Marine > Ocean trench... | reverse complement strand
CCACCGACTTTACCCCCATAAGAAAGCTATAAGAGTCGGATGCTCCAGCCGCCGTAAACCTATGAATTCGTTATAAATAATTGGCGCGCCCCGATTTCAGTGTGAGAGCGCCCGATTATGAGTCGGGTGGTCTACAGGGAAGTTGCCCAGTAAGTTGAAGAAAAGTAACGGGATTTTCTGATAGGGTAGGGCAGGGTGACCGTGACCGAGCTTATGCCGAGCCTGGTGGTTGGTGATACTGAGCTGCGTGGTGGTAAGCTGAAGAAGGGTAAGGGGTTTTCGAAACCGAACACCGAGCCAGGGCAGAACATTGTTAAGAACCGCAGTCTAGGTCCACCAGTCAGGTGCCGTGTTTCGTTACTGCACATGCAGCTGGCGGCGGGCCTTAGCCGCGATCTACTATTGCCAGCGGCCAATTGTCTATAGCAGATTGTGGAAGGAAGGGGTGTTAATGCTACCTATACACAGTACTGATTGTTATAACAGGAAATACCGAACAAACAACAATAACAAATAGGGAATACCAAATATGAAAAAGGTTATGGGATTTTGGCGCTGCTGGGGCTTGGTCGTAGGCATGATGATCGGCAACGGTATTTTTATGTTGCCAGCGGTTTTGGCGCCTTATGGTCGTTTGAGTCTTTTGGGTTGGGTAGTTGGCGGAATTGGTACAATATTTATCGCGTTGATGCTGGGAATGCTCACCCGGCGAAAAGCAATGCTCGGCGGCCCTTATGCCTATACTCGCGCCGCTTTTGGTGATTTTAGCGGTTTTTTGATTGGTTGGGCATACTGGATTGCATTGTTAACGGCCATCGCAGCAGGCGCGTTGGCAACCACGGGTTATATTGGGTTTTTTATTCCAGGGGTAGTAGAAAACCCGGTTATCAGTGCTAGCGTATCGCTGCTATTTATCTGGTTGATTACCGGGATCAATGTTGTTGGGGTCAAAACCGCTAGCACATTTCAATTAATCACCTCACTGATTAAATTACTACCTTTATTTTTAATCGTTGCCGGAGGTTTGTTTATCGGTGATGTTGCAAATACAACCAGCTCAATCACCCAAAGTGAACCGACTTATTTTGTCCTTGCTGAGATCGTGATGATCATTATGTGGTCCTATCTTGGAGTTGAATGTGTGACTTGTCCGGCAGATGATATGATTGAGCCGGAAAAAAATATTCCTCGCGCAATGATTTTCGGAACCTTAACCGTTACCGCGGTTTATATACTGGTCACTTATAGTGTAATGGCGCTGATCCCAACGGAGGATTTAGCCAATTCTACCGCACCTATTGCGGATGCCGCGTCGGTCATTTTTGGTCCCTGGGGTGCTGGTTTCATTGCGATAGGTGGGCTGATTTCAATTATTAGTGCAATTAGTGCTAACGTCTTTGTTGTTGGTGTAATGCCACAAGCATTGGCTCAGGACAATCTGGTCCCGCAAAAATTCGCTCAACTGAATAAAGGTGGCGCACCTGCCATTGCTATTATTGTTTCTGGAATTATTGCATCACTTCTGATCGTGATGAATTTTTCTGAAGGTTTAATGGGCGCTTTTAAAACTTTGATTTTATTGTCAACTTTGGCGACTCTTTTACCCTATGTTGGTTCTGCATTGGCAGAATTAGCGATGCAAAAAAGAGATCGTAAAAAAGGCATTAAAACTAACTGGGGCTCATTTGGCATTGCGTTGGCTGCATTGTTATTTACTATTTTTGCACTCATCGGTTCTGGATTGATGATTGTCCTTCAAGGAACGGTATTATTGGCTGCTGGATTACCTTTATACTTTTGGTCAAAAAGAAAAAATGCAATGCAGGAATCTGAATAAAAAACACAACATATTCTTAATATGGCAAAACCCAATAAAAAAGGTCCAGTAAGAACCGTCGAAATATTCTGCGCTCAATGCAAAACGTTGTTATTTAAATATCGTAAAGGGGGCAAAGGGGCGCTGGTGAAATGTTTTAAAGAACGAATTGTGATCAACTACACCAAGACAGATTGTGTCTGTCCACAATGCCAACAAATATTCGCCAGGGATACTTTAATCAGAGGCACACCAGCCTATAAGATGATTGGTGGAAAGGTTTATATGAAGTGAACTGGCTATGAGAAAGCTTACCCTACATAGTGTTTGGGGGTACTGACAAGTTAAAGCATCCGTACTGGTAGAATCGGCATATGAATACATACAAACGCCACCGATTTCCACCAGACATCATCAGCTACGTAGTCTGGCTCTACTATCGATTCAATCTTAGTCATCGTGATATAGAGGATCTGCTAGCCGAACGAGGCATCACTGTCAGTCGAGAATCGATACGCCTATGGTGCATAAAGTTCGGAGCCATCTATACACGCCGATTAAAACGAAAACACCGAGGCTATGGTGACACTTTCTTCATCGATGAGGTGTTCGTGAAAATCAATGGCAAGCAGCATTATCTTTGGCGGGCCGTAGATCAGGATGGTGAGGTGGTCGATGTCTACCTGCAGGCCGGCCGTGACGGCGCCGCTGCAAAGCGGTTCTTCAAGCGCCTGCTACGTTCGCATGGCGGTGAACCCAGGAAGATCGTGACTGACAAATTGCGGAGTTACGGCGTCGCGCATCGGGAACTGATGCCGGATGTGATCCACAACACTGATCGGTATGCCAACAATCGGGCAGAGCAATCGCATGAGTCGACGAGAGTGCGCGAGCGAGGGATGCGAAGGTTCAAGTCGGCCAGGCAAGCTCAGCGATTCGTGACAGCGCATGCCGCAGTTCAAAATCTATTCAATCTTGGCAGGCACCTGGTATCCGCCAATCAGTATCGGGATCTCAGGGTAAGTGCGTTTACAGAATGGAGTGGGGCAGTTGCTTGAGCGAACTGACCTTATAAATCTCTTCTCTAGTACTTAACTTGTCAAAACCACCCTGAGCACTTTGTCTACGTTGGGCTTACCCAGGACTTTGCCGTAGCCGATGGTATTGGCGGCTATGTTATGGTGGAGTATAGCTATCTTAGTGACCAGATGATGGATCTCAATAACGACCCGCTTAAGGTGCAGGATTCCTATAGCCTGGTTAACCTGCGCACCGGTTTACGCTTTGTTAATTACGATGCCGAAGTGATTCTGTGGGGACGCAATGTGTTGGACGAAGACTATCATTTCGCTTCCTTTGATATATTGGGGTCACCCGGCAAGCTCGGCGGTTACGCCAGTGAGCCCGCGACCTACGGCTTAACATTGCGGAAGAATTTTTAATTGCGTTGGGGGTGTCTTTGACGCAGCTAGCGAAGCTGGATAGCCAAATCCAATGCGGGGAACACCCCGGCCACTCAGGTCGGGGTCGGCCCCGGCGGCCCTGTAAAGCCACAGCGCCACGAGCCATTATCATAGGCAAATCCAGAAATGTTCGTATACCGGAAGGCGCACCGCATACATACGGCCCCGCATTGACAGCATGTACAGCCGTTGAAAGTAACCTTGACTGGCTAATTATTATAGAGAGTCGCGGCCTTGCCTATTACGATCTCACACAGGAGTTAGGCGGGTTACGAGCTAGGCGCAATTGAGTTGCCATCATATACTTTTGACCCAACGATAATAATTGGATATCACCATGAGTAGTGCGTTGCTGCAAAGTGCAGGTATTAGCGAAGATGAATTGGAGCGGCGGCGGGAAAAACTGCTGGCTGATTTAACTTTGGATGAAAAACTGGGCCTCTGTGCCGGTAAGGGATTATGGCAGTCGGCCGGTATAAAACGATTGGGGCTGCGGCCATTGGGGATGACTGACGGTCCCCATGGTATTGCCTATCATTCATCCTTTAAACGGGCTACCCGTTTCCCAGCTGAAATAGCCCTGGCGGCAACTTGGAATACGGAGCTGGTGCATGAGCTGGGTAAAGCGGTGGGAGATGAGGCCCGCTGTGTTGGCAAGCAAGTAGTACTGGGCCCCGGCGTCAATATTTGCCGCACGCCGTTAAATGGTCGAACCTTCGAGTACTTTACCGAAGACCCCTATCTAAACAGTCGCCTGGCAGTGGCGGTGATCAACGGTATCCAATCTCAGGGAGTTGCTGCCTGTATCAAACATTTCGCTGCTAACAACCAGGAAACTCGCCGGATGTCGGTGGATGTGCAAGTGAGCGAAAGGGCGCTGCGGGAAATTTACCTGCCAGCCTTTGAGGCGGCGGTGAAGGAAGCCAAAGTGCAAACCATCATGGCTTGTTACAACAAAGTGAATGGTGACCAGGGTTGTGAAAATGATTATTTATTGAATCAGGTATTGCGTGGCGAGTGGGGCTTCAGTGGTTTAGTGCTGTCGGATTGGTTTGCCGCCAGAAATACCCGTAACACCGCCAGTGCGGTAAGCGGCGGCCTCGATCTGGAAATGCCAGGGCTGGCAGCAAAACGTTTGCGCCGCAAGGATTTACAAAAAGCGTTAGCGCAGGATGAAATTAACGAACAGCAAATCGATAATAAAGTGCGCGCACTACTCGATACCATGTTACTTACTGGTTGCGATCAGCCGCCGGTTAAAAAACAAAGCCCTGATCCAGAAAAATATAAAAGTCTTGCCCGCCAAATAGCCACGGAATCGATGGTCTTACTTAAAAATGTGAATCAGCAATTACCCCTCAATGTCGATGCAATTAAATCGATAGCCATCGTGGGTAAACATGCTAAACACCGATTTACCGGGCCGCTAAAAGGCGGTAGCTCTGGTGTATGGCCGCGCTATGAAGTGACACCGTTCGAGGCACTAACAACGTTGTCCAAAGGACAATTTGAAATCATTAACGACGCGGCTAAAGCCGATGTGGCTATTGTGTTTGTTGGGCTAGGTCATAAAGCCGGGCAGGATTGTGAACACTACGATAGAAAGACATTGTCATTGCCACCAGAACAAGAACAATTAATTATTGATACCGCAGCCGCCAATGCCAATACTGTCGTAGTGCTAATTAATGGTTCACCGCTGGCCATGGAAAATTGGATTGATTCCGCCTCTGCCATTCTCGAAGCCTGGTACGGCGGCCAGGAGGCGGGCAATGCCGTTGTTGATTTGTTGTTTGGACTCGCCAACCCCTGCGGAAAATTGCCGGTGACGTTTCCTAAAAAAATAGAAGATTGCTCTGCCCATAAATCAGAAAAAACTTTCCCGGGTGACGATCAGGTGTTTTACGAGGAAGAATTGATGGTGGGGTATCGACATTTTGACAATGAAAATATTGAGCCTTTATTTCCATTTGGATTTGGACTTTCCTATAGTGAGTTTAACTATAGTGAGCTGCAATTAAGTGCAACGGAGTTTGTTGAAGGCGAAGAGCTAGAAATCAGTTTTACCCTGACCAATAGCAGTGAGAGAGCCGGCGTGGAAATTGTGCAGCTGTATATCGGGGAGCAACAGCCGAGGTTGGTTAGGCCGGTGAAAGAGCTGAAAGGTTTCCAGCGGGTGGAGTTGGCGGCTAAGGAGAGTCGGCAGGTTCGGTTTAGTATTGATGCGGGTAAGTTGGCCTTTTATGATGATGGGGCTAAGCAGTGGTGTTGTGATGTTGGCAAATATCATCTTTATATTGGTGGGTCGTGTAGGGATATTGGTTTGAATGCGGCTGTTCACTTTGCGGGTTGAATTTTGATGAGCCTACAGTGGTTGCTCTTTAGCTCCTGCCACCGCGGTTTTAGGAAGCCAGGCAGCGACCTGATAAAAAAGAAAGCGCGTAATCATCGGTGTTATTTTTGGAATGGTTTGTTTGTTGCGTTTTTGGTGTTTCTCTTTAGTAGTAACTCAAATTCAGCCATTAATTCAATGGGCAGCTAAAGCTGTCCCTGTGCTGTGCGAGCAATTAGCCTGTTTATGTTAATTAGCAGCGGCGCGCCAGGCTAGCAGCCGCCTCAACCGCGATAATTGACCGCCGTACTTCGATTACTTAGGGTAAAGTGGCCAGAAAAGGGCGTTTGTTCTTCTTATACTCTAAATTCGAAAACATAATCGGGGAATTAGCGATAGAGAGAAAACCAAGTCAATGGAGTAGTGACATGAAATATTTCGTAAAAAATTGCTACATATTACCCCTGCTGCTGGCAGCCGCTAGCACAGCCCAGGCACAAGACACATGGGGCGATGGCCTGTCCAAAGCGGTCAGCGATGGCAAGGCATCCCTGGACTTCAGGTATCGTTTTGAAAACGTCGATCAGGACGGTTTTGACAAGGATGCCACGGCTAATACACTGCGTTCGCGAATCACCCTGGCAACTGCACCCTGGGGAGGCTTTTCCGCACTGATTGAATTTGACGATGTGACCAATATTGGCTCGGACGACTATAACTCAACCGAAAATGGCAAGACCCAGTACCCGGTCATTGCCGACCCCGAGGGTACCGATATCAACCAGGGCTATTTCAAGTATGCCGGTGAAGACTTTGCTGGCATATTGGGTCGCCAGCGTATCAATCACGGCAACCAGCGCTTTATCGGCGGAGTAGCCTGGCGCCAGAACGAGCAGACCTACGACAGTTTGCGCGGCATCTGGGACCCCATGCAGACCCTGAAGCTAGATCTGGCCTATGTAATCAATGTAAGCCGTATTTTCGGCCCTGAGGACGGTGTAAATCCCGCCGACCTGAAAGGCGACAATTACTTCTTCCGCGCCGATTACCAAATGGCACCCAATCAGAAGCTGACCGGTTATGGTTACTGGCTGGATTTTGATGCCGACCGGGATTACGCCGCAGGTAAAACCGTGGACAACTCCGGTGATACCTACGGTGTTGAGTACAGCGGAAAATTTGACTGGTTCTCCATCAACGCCGCCTACGCCACACAATCAGATGCTGGCAACAGTACCCTGAACTACGATGCGGATTACTACCTGGTTGAACTGGGCGCGAAGTTCGGCGGCGTCGGATTTAAAGGTGGCTATGAAGTGCTGGGCGCTGGCGACGGTGTAGGCTTCAAGACGCCACTGGCAACCTTGCATAAGTTCCAGGGTTGGGCGGACATGTTCCTGAGCACTCCAGGTGATGGTATCGAAGACGTCTATGTTGGAGTGAGCGGAAAACTCGGTCCGGTTAAGTTGGCAGCGAACTACCACGACTTCTCGGCTGAGGACTCCAACGCCGACTTCGGCACGGAAATTGACCTGGTGGCCACATGGCCGATTAACAAGCAGTTCTCAATCCAGGCCAAGTATGCGGCTTTCGATACTGATAGCGTGCGTTACGCCGATACCGACAAAGCCTGGGTCACATTGCAACTTAAGTTGTAAATGTTACGGTTGGACTATCAGGCCCGGTCCTCTTTGAGGGCCGGGCCTTTCTTATAGTTCGAGGACAGTTTACTTAATTCAATGACACCGTCATTGAATTAAGTAAACTGTTCCCGAATTGGTACACTGTCCCCAGAATAGAAGAAGCCCTTGAAGAGATGAATAGACAAAACTATAGCCCGGCAATTCCGTTTGCAGTCGCGAGTCTGGGAATCGCCACATACGCCGGCATGGATGCCCTGATGAAGGGCCTGTCGCTTGAGATGGGGGTCTACAACGCCATGTTGTGGCGCACGTCTATAGCGCTGTTAATAGCGGCTGTGTTATTCGCGTGGAAGGGTGGACGATGGCCCGATAGCTCGACTGCCCGCCTGCATATATGGCGTGGCGTCATAACTTCACTGATGGCATATCTTTTCTTCTGGGGATTGTTATATGTGCCTCTGGCGGAAGCCATTGGCCTGTCCTTTATTGCGCCACTTATCGCTTTATACCTGGCCGCCGTTTTGTTGAAAGAGAAAATCGGTGACAAGGCTATACTGGCATCGGTGATCGGACTGGCGGGAGCACTGGTTATCATCGGCGGAAAGCTGGGTGGAGACTACGCCGAGAATGTTGGAATGGGCATCGCCGCAATTTTGCTCTCTGCGTTGCTCTACGCCTATAATCTGATTCTGCAGAGGCAACAGGCTCTGGTTGCCAACCCCATTGAGATCGCCTTTTTTCAAAATGCCACGGTGGTTGCGGTATACCTTGTGCTGGCGCCACTTTTGGCTGTCGTGCCGCCAGTGGAGCTGCTGCCTGAGTTGCTTGCAACTGCCCTAATTGGCATTACATCACTGATGTTATTGTCCTGGGCCTACGCGCGAGCCGAGGCAAAAATTCTGATTCCTGTCGAATATACAGCGTTTATCTGGGCGGCCTTGTTCGGCTGGCTGATCTTCGCGGAGGATGTCACCGTGTGGACGTTGGCGGGAACGGTATTGATTGTCAGCGGCTGCTTGGTGGCTGCGAGGCAACAGCCGGATCGTGTTGACCATGTTGAAACCACCGCAGTGTAGCCCTGGGTGAAATTTCTGATCAGCAGAACCGGGCTCTACTCTATCTCACTCCTGTCCTCAACCAGGTTTGCGTAGAGCCCATTCAACGCCATGAGAGAGGCGTGGTTACCCCGTTCCTGGATGATGCCATCGGCTAACACCAGAATCTCATCCGAATGACGGATAGTGCTGAGGCGATGTGCTATCGCGATCACTGTTTTTTCCATAAAGACATGGTTGATGGCGCGCTGGATTAACTGTTCGGTAACCGAATCAGCAGCCGCCTCAACCGCGATAATTGACCGCCGTACTTCGATTACTTAGGGTAAAGTGGCCAGAAAAGGGCGTTTGTTCTTCTTATACTCCCCGGCGAGACCGGTAAAGCGGTGGTTTACAAACGCAGCAAAGGGGTGCAGTTCGCCAGGCTGCAGAAGCTCAGCCACCGCGCCGAAAATCGGCAGGAGCCGGAGTGTCCGCATTTTGAACAATGTCCGGGCTGCCAGTTTTTGCACACGGACTACGCGAGTGAGTTGGGTTTTAAGCGGGCCGCCCTGCTGCGCCACTTGGGCCAGTTGGAGGGGGCGGAGGGTGCTATTGAGGTTCTGCCAGCACCGCGCAGGCTGGGCTATCGCAACCGGGTACAGCTGCACTACCGGCATAAGCACATTGGCGTTCTGGATGCAGTGAGTGACAAGGTTGTGGCAATTCCGCATTGCAAGATTATGCGTGAAGAGATTAAGCCTGCCTTTGACAGTTTGTATGAGGAGAGCCAGTGGTCAAAGGAACACCCGGGTCGGGGCCACTGTGAGTTGTATTTACAAGGGGAGGAGGTGGGCATTCAGTGGAATCAGGAGTACGCCCACGGTGGATTCTCCCAGGTTTATGACGAGATGAACCAGCTGCTACAGCAACGGGTCCAGACTATACTGTCTGACCTGGCACCGGCAAAGCTACTCGACTTGTTCTCCGGTCAGGGCAATCTCACTCACAGCTACGCGGTCGCGGGGGGCGAGCGGGTATTAGTGGATAGTTATTATAGTGATGCCCAGCTACCGGATAATTTTTGTAAACTGGATTTATACGACGAAGAGTCGCTGGCGCAATTCGTCCGCCAGCATGGCAAAGGCGACTTTGATACCTTTGTAATAGACCCGCCGCGGCGAGGGTTCCCCGAGCTGGATCGCTGGGTACGAAAATTCAAGCCGCGTCATTTACTCTATGTGAGTTGTGGCCCCGCCAGCCTGGCCCGGGATTTGCGCAATCTAAGCAAACCTTATCGCCTGCATCAGTTGGACTTACTGGATTTATTTCCCGCTACCTCACACTTCGAGACCCTGGTGTTACTGGAGTTTGTCTAAGCTCGGAAAGCGGCGCAGCGTGTCCGCTGCCGTCTGGATATTGGTAAGGTTTGCAGTTGCGGATCAAGCGCCCTGAACGAGGAAGTCCTCCAGCCAGCCTATGTAGTCGACCCGCTGCACAGCACAGACCGAGCGCTTGAGTATCTCAGCCATCAGCGCGTCTTGCTGTTCATTCAGAGCCCCGAAGCCAATGGACACGACAATGGTCATCAGGGTGTGGTAGGTGAAACTGCGGTATTCCTGCCAGGTCTCCTCGGGATCAATAGGGGTGCCGTAATGGCTGCGGCGTTCTACATAATAATCTACAAATTCTCGCTCATGGGTAGCCAGGGTGGCCGCCGGTAGGGAGTCGATCAGAAAGTATTGGACGTCGCGAATACCCTTGCCCCAGTGGACGGCTTGCCAGTCGAGCATGCCCATCTCGTCGCCATTGACAAAGAAATTGCCGAGATGGCTGTCGCCGTGTAGCAGGGATAACTGCCCGTCAAACCAATAAGCTAATAACTTATCCCAGTGTTGAACCGATGTCTTGTACGCATCAGCCACCGCGACCGGAATTTCGCCGGGACATTTTTTCATGCAGGGCTTCAGGGCCAATTTGTTTAGGCTGCGCGACACCAGGCCCATGCCAGGAGACAGGAAGGGGTGAAAATCCAGTGGCAGGATTGCGGCTCGCTGGTCGGCAGTGAGGTCATAGTGCTGGGCGTGAAGACGGGCGAAGCTATCGAGGCAGCGACGGGTCAATTCCAGCGACGGCCCCTTCAACATATCCAGGTTGGTGAATAGTTTGACCTGCGGATCTTCTCTCAGGTTCTCCTGAATCAGGAAGAAGCGGCTGCCCTGGGCGTGGGTGGCATAGGTGATGGGAGTACGCAGGGGCAAGCCAGCCGCCACGTGGCGGAAAAAATATGATTCCAGCTGCCAGGAATTGATGATACTGAAAAACCAGCGCGTGAGCAGCGACTCCATGGGCAGTTTGACGAACACGCTACCAGGTAGGCTGGTATCGCCCCCGTGGTCGACGTTCAAAATCAGGTTTTGGCAGTTGCTACTGACGGAGGGTATGTCCTGCTGGCTAACTGTGTTGATGCGGACCGGCGTGGTGCTGGGAATAAGTGAATAGTTGTTGATCAGCCTGGTCAGGGTCATCGGCTTGCACACCTCCCGCGGCTTGAAGGGCAGGCTGCGGCCCGCCATATCTCCCAGGGCATCCCCGGCCAGACGCGCTGCTCCCCTGGCGGCCACCAGCGCTAACTTCATCGTATTTATTCCACTCATGTAAACCCTGCTGAACAGGCCTTTTAGGCGAACTGCCCAGCCTTGTTGTTATCGGACACATTCTATAATATGTCCGAGGCAGAGAAATCACAAGTCGTCCCTGAATTATGGAGTGAACAGTATGACCCAGCACAGCGAAGTGTCTGTACAACCTGATCAACAGCCCGACTGCATTATTGTTGGGGCGGGGCACAATGGCCTGGCCGCGGGTCTGGTGCTGGCGCGCAATGGCCGTAAAGTGCTGGTGCTGGAACAAAACAACTACTTTGGGGGGATGGGAGGGACCCGTGAAATTCTCAAGGGCTGTCGCAATGAAGTCGGGGCCAGTTGCCTGTTTCCGCTGTCCGCTGAGATTAAACGCTACTTTGACTTCGAATCTCACGGGGTTGAATTGATTCCCCTGCCGGTAATGGCGGTGAATCTCACCGGTGCAACGGGCCGGCCGCTGATAATTTTCAAGAATTCGCTTCGCCTGTCTTTCAATATTTTGCGCAGCTTCGGTCCTGGTGCCATGCTGGGTTTCATTCGCCTAATGAAGTTTTGCCAATACCCGGCGCGCATTCTTGATCGCTTTACTGCCCGCAAGGCGCCGCGAAAACTGGAGGAGTTGATCGCCGAGGCGGCCACAGCGGAACAGCGTGAGCATTTGGAGTTGGCATTTAAAGGCTCCGCGATGGATATTATCGATAAATTTTTTCCGGATCCGGTAAAACATAAAGAACTGCGGGCCAGTATGGCCTTTGCCGCCGTGCAAGCGACCTACAAAGGCCCCTATACCCCGGGTTCGGGATTGTGCCTAGTGTATACCTTGGCTCAGGAGGGCTCCGAGGGTTTGATGCAGCGGGTAAAAGGGGGCATGGGTCGTCTATCTGACTGCCTGGCCCAGCAGATTGAGGAACTGGGCGGCGAAGTGAGGTTAAAGCAAAAGGTCGCCAGTGTTTTGGTGGAGGACGGTCGTGCGGTGGGGGTGGAGTTGAAGAACGGACAGCAGCTTCGCGCCGATATCATTATCTCCAACCTGGACAAACAGGCCACCTTTAATCGGCTCCTGGCCGGCCACTCGCTGGCGCAGCCGGAGCAGCAGAAAGTTGATGCCTTCACTCACCGCGGTGCCTTTGTTCATATGCTGTTCAAATTAAAAGGTCTACCCAGTTATGCGCCTCGATTGAAGCGGCTAAACAAGATCCCCGGTGCCCGTTTTGGTGGAGCCATGGTGCTGGAACCGGAGCAGCTGCAGGAGTCCTACGAAGCCTGCCTGCGTGGAGAACTGCCCGAGGAGGTTCCCCTGGCGTTGCAGATTCCCACCGTGATGGACAGCAGCTTGGCCCCCGAGGGCTACCATATTGCCAGTGCCTACGGTTTTTACTTCCCCTGTGAGGCGGATAAAGCGCGACGCGGAAAATTGCGCGATCAAATGGCAGAGAAGATCATTGATCACATTTGCATTCACATGCCGGACTTCAGAGAGTTGATAGTAGATAAAGCGACGTTTTCGTCGGATCACTTCGCCAGTATGCACGGGGTCACCAATGGGGATTGGACCCACGGTTTACTGCATCCTGACCAGATGATCGGCGAGCGCTGTTTGATTGAGGGGACCGGGCACACCACGCCGGTGGCGGGCCTGTATTTGTGCGGCGCCTCCTGCCATCCCGGCCCCGGGGTTACCTTTTTGCCGGGTTATAACTGCGCCCACGAGGTGATGGCGGCGAGTGTGGCTAGTCCGGAATCGGTTTCAATAACACCGGTACCAACAGTGCGTGCAGCGTAGTACGCAATTGAGTGTCACTGCTGATCCAGTTGCTGGGCAGAGTGAGGAAGGACAGTAACAGGCGGTACACCCACTCCACCAGAATTTCCGGGGGCACCGCGTCCTGTAGGGCACCGGCCTCCTGGGCTGGGCCAATAACGTGAGCCATTAACTCTTCGCCAAAACGCACGATGATATCGGAGCTCCAAATCACTTTGCGGCTGCGGCTGTCTTCATCCGAGGCAAATACAGCCTTCAGCAGGGGGCGTTTAGGGACTTCCTTAATCGCCAGAATCAAGCCTTCGACGATGAGGTCATCGGTTTTGTGGTAACGCGTCTGCTTGTTGCGAATGAGTGTGTTGAGGCTTTCCATTTCTTGCTTGATGGTGGCGATCAGCAGATCGTCCCGCCCCGGGAAGTAACGGTACAGGGTGGATCGGGCGATGCCTGCGTGTGCTGCGACCTCTTTCATGCCAGTGTTGGCAAAGCCGTCGGTGAGGTAGCAGTGCTTGGCCGCCGCGAGAATACTATCGATGGGATCTGATTTGGCGGGTGTCATTGGCGAGCGAGGTCCTTGCATGAACTCTGCGGGAAGCACTCATTTTCGACTATCTGGCTCATGCCGTAAAGAGAGCGAGGGTACTAATGTAATGAACCATCCCCAC
>Ga0209987_10001357_pt1 | contig 13373 bp, 11 predicted proteins | sample N074metaG_FD_182134 | JGI IMG/M metagenome (GOLD analysis project Ga0209987, IMG submission 182134) | Deep subsurface microbial communities from Kermadec Trench to uncover new lineages of life (NeLLi) - N074 metaG (SPAdes) (version 2) | ecosystem: Environmental > Aquatic > Marine > Ocean trench... | reverse complement strand
CGCATTGCCGGCCAATTGGCTGTCACCATGGGTGACCCCACATTGACCCAAATTCAATCGGAACAATCGGTGGTGGTGGCGGGTTATGGCGCCATGGTGGTCAACAACCACCCTCGCAATATTCCCTGGTATATGCCCCAGCGGGCTACCACTTTGCTGATCAGCATGATGGGGAGCAACCCCCGCCACCAGCCTTACGGCGTACAAAAATTTTCCTGGGACCCCGTGAGTAAAAGCCTGAAAGAAGCCTGGGTAAACAGGGACATCAGCTCGCCCAGTACCGTACCCATTGTCGGCGTGGGTTCCAACACCGCGTATTTAATAGGCGCGCGGGATAATAAATGGACCCTGGAGGCGATGGACTGGGATACCGGTGAATCAAAGTTTCACTACGTTATTGGTGGCCAGCGTTACAATGTTTTGTTTTCGGGCACCTTGCTCGACATGAACGGACACATTCACTACGGTACGCCCTGGGGCCGGGTGCGTCTGCTGCCACAGTAAGATCATCACCACACCGTTTTGCGGATAACTATTCCTGTTACACCAGCGCCTGTAGCGGTATGGTGGGGGCCGCGCAGCCACCTGCCTATAAGGGGAATCATGCACTGTGTACGACGGTGAAAAACTCAACAGCATCAGCCACCTGGTGGGCGCCGTACTGGCCCTGATGGGGCTGGGAGCGCTGATTGCCGTGAGCCTGCCAACCAGGGACACGTGGATAATAGGCAGTTTCGGTGTTTTTGGCGTGTCCTTGGTGCTGTTGTATACCATGTCCACGCTCTATCACAGCTTTCATCCACCCCGCCTGAAAAAACTCTTTCAGCTATTTGACCACATTGCGATTTACCTGCTGATCGCCGGAACCTATACACCTTATATGTTAGTCAGTCTGCGTGACGGCAATGGCTGGTTGATAATGGCAATCATCTGGAGCCTGGCGGGCGTCGGTGTACTCAGTGAGATTTTTCTATCGGGGCGCGCTATAAAAATCGGCCAGGTGATAATCTACCTGGCCATGGGCTGGGCCTGTGCATTTGATTTTTCCAGCCTGAAAGCCGCCCTGCCCCAGCTCGGTCTGGATTGGCTGATCGCAGGGGGTACGGCCTACACCATAGGCGTGATTTTCTATGTCCTGGATAAAATGAAAGTACTTACCCACGCCCACGGCATCTGGCATTTCTTTGTACTGGCAGGCAGTATCTGCCACTTCATTTCCATTATCGCTTACGTTCGTTAGGGCAGCGTCTCCCTATACATTGCTTGGAATATCCGCGAACCCTGAGTAAGTCACACCTGAAAGCAAAGCCATATCACGATGCCACGCTGCCCAATCGTTGTTATTGAATTTTCTTAAATCGTTATGACCACATGCGCGCGCCATCATCTTTTCAATAGCCTATCCAGCAGCTTACTGCCCTCCTTCTGCAGTTGGTGCTGTACTTCTTTTGTGGCCAGATCCTCAATAATTTTCTGGCTGTCCACGCCGCACCAGTTGGACGGATCGCCATCCAGGTTGCCCTTGCATTTTACCGGCCAGGCGATGGCGGTGAGCCTGTCATTCACTCGACAGGCGGGGTCCAGTTCACCCATATCCGGCGCCAGACGGGCTTCAAAATTCATCCTGAAATCCCCCTTCAACAAGTCCAGGGCGCCCTCGCCGCGCAAGCTCACCTTGGACAGTTCAGCGCGCAAGGGCTTCATCTGCAGCTTACCCTCGTTCATGCGCAGCTTCACCGACAGGGTCACAAACTCCGTACGCTCGGGCAGCTGAGCAACCATTGACTCCCGGTTGGCCAGAGCCACGGCTTCACAAAGCATTTTCTCTATACCCAAGTCTTGCAAAGTAACTGCCTGAGTTTGCAAATCGATAGGCCCTCTCATCGCCTCAATGAGTTGATTGGGGGTGGTGCCACTGCTACCAAGGCGCCACTGCAGGTCGGCCGTACCCGTCGCCAGTGGCTCCGAGTCCATGGCGTTTAGTGCCTGTGCAATGTCCAGCCCTTTCACACTGCCCATACTGTTAAGTTTGGCCGTATTGTGCTTGGCATTGAACGTCGCTTTCATGTCCAATTTTCCACCGTGCACCGTGCCGGTCAGCGCATTGAGCTTGGCGACGCCATCGACTACGCGCAGTTTTACGGTCATATTCTTCACCGCATGGCCGGCAAAATTCGCCTCATCTATTAGCAGCACCGCCCGTGTGTCTATCGCGCGTATGGCATCCAGTGGCAGGGCTTGATCGCCCGCGACACCCTCCTTCTCGGCGGTGGAATTGCGCTGGGCCGCCGCTGCCGCATCGGGCCCCGCCAGAGCCAGCAGTGCCGGATCAAACTTGTTGAGATGCAGCTTGGCGTTAATCTGCGGCGTCTCAAAGCTGGCGTAGCGCAGGCTGCCATCACCGCGCAGTTCGCCCAGGGCGAGTTCAATGTTCAAGTCAGCCACCTGGTTCATCATTTCCAGTACACCGCTGGCCTTCAGGGTTACGGTCTGCGCCATAACACCGCGCACCGCTACCTCGAGGTTTTCTACAGTGAGTTGCCGACTGCCAGCATTGACCTTGATGTCGCCCTGCAGGTCAATAGCAATGGGGGGTGCCCCCGCCTCCCCCGGCAACTGAAGTCGCAAACTGATGGGCATGGACTTGTCGTCCAGATTGAGCCCCCGCACCTCCAGGGCGACGATGTTCACCGTAGTCGTCTCTTTCCTGTCCGCCGACAGCAGTTCCAGACGGGAATTGACCACGGCCAGCTTGCCGACGTTCAAGGCCAGGGGCAGCGCCGCAATACTGTCCTGTCCAGCCACCTGAGTGGCGCTCTTAAGAACCTCACGACGCTTTTGGTAGAAGGCATCCAGTTGTTCATCGGTGAGTGTGCTGGTGTCCAGTGCGGGCAGTTCCGGCGCAGACTGCACGGTGATTACCAGACCATCAATGGCGATATCACCTATCTCGAGCTTGCGCGAAAACAATGGCATCAGCTCGAGACCAATGCCCAGAGACGCTACCTTGAGGCTCATAGTCTGTTCACCGGGCATGGTGATGCTGGCATCACCCAACTCCAGGGCCACGTTGGGAAAAATTGAAAAATCCACACCCCCGTCCACTCGCAAAATAGCGCCCGTCTGCTCTTCCAGAGTATCGGCGGCGATAGCGAGCAATTCTTCCTCATCCAGCAGCAGGGGTATCAACAGCGCGGCCAAAATAAGCAGCGCAACAGGCGTGGCCAATACTATCAGCAGTGTTCTGGACATGGTGAAGCCTCTGGCAGAGTGGGGTACTGTGATTCTACACAATTTTGGTAAGCGCTAAGCTCATTGTTTGATTGTTTCTATGCCTTTGATATTCCGCGTCAGCCAGGCGTAGTCGCCACCACCAGGATGGCGTACAATTCTGCGTTCTTATTCGACCCTAAAAGCCAACACTAAAGTGACCAGCGCAAAAGACTCACAACTGACACCCATGATGCAGCAATTCATGCGCATCAAGGCCGACCACCCCAACGACTTGCTCTTTTACCGCATGGGCGATTTTTACGAGATGTTTCACGAGGATGCCAAACAGGCGGCCGAGATATTGGACATCACACTCACGGCCCGCGGCAAGGCCAATGGCCAGCCCATACCCATGTGTGGCATCCCCTATCACGCCGCTGACAACTATCTGGCCAAGCTGGTCAAGGCGGGCGTCTCGGTGGCCATCTGCGAACAGGTGGGCGACCCCGCCACCAGCAAGGGGCCGGTGGATCGCAAGGTGGTCCGTGTGATCACCCCGGGCACTCTCAGTGACGAGGCCTTGCTGGATGCCGCGGTGGAGAGCCTGTTACTCGCCGTCACCCAGTGTGATCAGCGCTTCGGTATCGCCTACCTGGACTTGAGCACGGGCCGATTTCGCGTGCTGGAGGTTAGCGGTGAGGAGGGTTTGCTGGGAGAACTGCAGCGCCTGGCCCCGGCGGAAACGCTATACCATGAGGCTATAGTGCACCGCGAAATTACCGGTCGCTGCGGCGCCAGGTCACAACCGGCCTGGGAATTCGACCCCGACAGTGCCCGCAGGGCGCTCAACACCCAGTTTCAGACCCATGACTTGCAGGGCTTTGGCTGTGACGACCTGGACCTGGCCATCGGCGCCGCTGGCGCCCTGTTGCAGTATGTAAAAGACACCCAGCGCAACAACCTGCCCCACATTCGCAGCATGAGCCACGAGAATCGCGCCGACAGTGTCATATTGGATGCGGCCACGCGGCGCAACCTGGAAATTGATATCAATCTGGCCGGCGGTGATAGCAACACCTTGCTCTCGGTAATGAATGTCACTGTCACCGCCATGGGGGCACGCTTGCTCAGGCGCTGGTTACATCGCCCGTTGACCGATATAGAAACCCTGGAACACAGGCAGGGCGCCATTAAAGCGCTGTGCAATAACTACCAGTATGAAACCGTGCGCGGCGCGCTCAAACCCATTGGCGACATGGAGCGCATCCTCACCCGCGTCGCGCTGCGCTCAGCCAGGCCGCGGGACCTGACCCGCTTATTAAGCTCGCTGGCGGCCCTGCCTCCGCTGCGCACGGAGTTGGCCTGCGCCAGCGCCAGCCGCCTGCAGGAACTGAGCATTCAGGCCGGCGAATACCCGGAAATGTGCGATCTGTTGGCCCGCGCCATTATCGAGAACCCCCCGGTGGTTATTCGCGACGGTGGCGTGATCGCCCCGGGCTACGATGAACAACTGGATGAACTGCGCCAAATCAGTACCCACGCCGGTGACTACCTGCTGGAACTGGAGCGCCGAGAGCGCGAGGCAACCGGCATCCCCACCCTGAAAGTCGGCTACAACCGGGTGCACGGCTACTACATCGAAATCAGCCGAGCCCAGTCCCACCGCGCGCCAGTGGAGTACGTGAGGCGGCAAACCCTGAAAAATGCCGAGCGTTTTATTACCCCGGAACTCAAGGAGTTCGAAGACAAGGCCCTGTCCAGTAAAAGCCGGGCCCTGGCCCGGGAGAAGGCCCTGTACGACGAACTACTGGAAAAACTCAATACCCAACTCGCCCCCCTGCAGGACACCGCCGCTGCGGTCTCGGAAATCGATGTCCTGGCCAATTTGGCGGAGCGCGCCAGCAGCCTCAATCTGTGTCAACCAACATTCAGTGGCGAACCGCTGTTCGAGATCGATCAGGGCCGCCACCTGGTGGTTGAGCAGGTGTTGGAAGAGCCCTTCATCGCCAACGATGCCCTGCTCAATAGCAAACGCCGCATGCTGTTGATTACCGGCCCCAACATGGGCGGAAAATCCACCTATATGCGCCAGAACGCGGTGATTGCCCTGCTCGCCCACGTCGGCAGCTTTGTACCGGCCAGCAGCGCCACACTGTCGCCCATAGACCGTATCTTCACCCGCATTGGCTCCTCCGATGACCTGGCCAGCGGCCGCTCCACCTTTATGGTGGAGATGACCGAAACCGCCAACATCCTGCACAATGCCACGCCCCGCAGCCTGGTATTAATGGATGAAGTGGGTCGCGGCACCAGTACCTTTGATGGCCTGAGCCTGGCCTGGGCCGCCGCGGTTCAATTGGCGCAATCGGTGAAGGCTTTCACCTTGTTTGCCACCCACTATTTCGAACTGACCCACCTGCCCCAACAGTGCGCCACCATGGCCAATGTTCACCTGGATGCCACCGAATACCAGGACCATATTGTGTTTCTACACAATATCCAGGAGGGGCCCGCCAGCCGCAGTTACGGCCTGCAGGTGGCTAAGCTGGCGGGTATTCCCAACTCGGTTCTGGAGACGGCGCAGCAAAAGCTTACCGAATTGGAGCGCGGAGAAAACAATCCCGCTCCTAGGCCGACAGCAACCGTGCCACCGCCCCCCCAGGCCGACCTGTTCGCTAGCGCGCAACCGCACCCGGTGGTTGAATCTCTGGAAACCCTGGATATCGATGACCTTAGCCCGCGCCAGGCCCTGCAAAAACTGTACGAATTGAAAGCCCAGTTGAGTTGAAAAGTTCTTCATTTTCGCGGGTACAGAAGGTAAAATAGCGCTCCGGAATTTTATGTAGAGCTTTACGAGGTCGCAGCGGTATGACGTTTATAGTTGGCGAACAGTGTATTAAGTGCAAACACACTGATTGCGTAGAAGTGTGTCCGGTGGATTGTTTTTATGAGGGCCCTAACTTTCTCGTCATTCACCCCGATGAATGCATAGACTGCGCGCTGTGCGAACCAGAGTGCCCCGAGGACGCCATCTACTCAGAGGACGAACTGCCCGAAGACCAGCAAGTATTTTTGGAGTTAAACGCCGAACTGGCGGAAATATGGCCCTGCATTACCGAGATGAAAGAATCCCCCGCCGATGCGCTAGAGTGGCGCGGCAAACCGGACAAACTGGCGCTACTGGAGCGCTAGGGCGGCAGTGACAGCATGAGTGATAACAAGAATCGTTTCCGCATAGACTGGCGTATTACGCTGGGCATGGTACTGACTTCCGCCTGGATCACAGCGGGCGTCAGCTACCTGTTGTGGCTGGGCTGGAGCAACTTCATCCACTTGCCTACCGGCGCCATAGGCAGCTTTCTGGAAGGCGCTTTTGCGCCCCTGGCTTTTTTATGGCTGGTGATCGGCCACTTTATGCAGCAGAAGGAAATCACCGCCAACACCAAGGCGATATCCCTGCAGGAAAAAAGCGCCCGGCGGCTGGAGTTACACTCGCGCAGAGACTCCTACTTCAAACTGCTGTCGCTGGTACAGGACCAACTGGGCTCAATTGCCGCCTTTCATTATATTTCCGTGTTCGGCGACACCGGCTCCGGTAAAATGACCTTCCAGGAGTTCTCCGAAAATCGGACACATATGAGTGGCGGTGACCACACCTACTTTATCCGTCTGATGACCATCGAATCGTTCAATATAAGAGATGACCCAGACGCTATAAAGGAGATGTATTTCGGTACGGCCATTCGCGACAGGCACACCAATAACTATGTGAAAACCTTTGAAAAGCTAATCAATGCGGCGCGAGAAATCGACACCGATGACATGATTACCAATGCCCTGTTACACGGCTCAGCCGCCGGCCGGCAATATCGCCTCATCAAACTATTGCAGGGCGGTGATGCCGAAGAGCTGGACCTGTATATCTAGTGGTGAAAGCTAGGGTACCTCTGAATAACACCATGATACTTCAGGCATGCAGAGGTGCCCTAAGCCATCAATAAGACTTGGGCAAACCCAACTCCCACTCGGCGATAAAATTGAGAATCATCTCCCGCGAAACAGGTGCGGTTTTTAGCAGCCTTGCACCATTCCACAAGCCCAATAAGCCCTGCTCCTCGGTAAAGGCACTGCCCCCCAGGGTTTCGATGGCCGCATCCACACTGTGCAGGGCCGAATCCGCATTGAGCAGCTTGCACATATTGGCCAGACTGCCAACCCTGGCCGCCTCCCAGCCCTCATCATAGGCCCAGGCAGCTTTTAACATGATGAGCCTGGCCGCTTCATGCTCGGCCTTGGCCATGGCCAGGGGGTGCGCTATACCCTGGTAGGCGCCAATGGGTGTGTCCCGAAACACCTTGCGCTCCTTGGCATAGTCACTGGCCATGGCCACGCAGTGCTGCGACATGCCAGAACACATGGCCGCCGCCAGAATACGCTCCGGATTGAGTGAATTAAACATAACCAGCGCGCCCCTATCGACCTGGCCCACCAGCTGGTCCGCGGCCACTTCCACATTGTCAAAAAACAGGGTGTACTGGCCCACGCCCTCGTTAAAAGCCATGGGCATCAACTGCTTTTCAAGGCCCGCAGCGTCGGTGGGAACAATAAACAGAGACAGGCCATGATACTGGCCCATGTCTGTTTTCCGCGACTCTTCCAGCCCAGTGGTACGCACCACCAGCAACATATAATCAGCCACCTCTACACCGGAAATAAAGGTCTTGGAACCGTTGATAATAAACTTGTCGCCCACAGCCTCCGCACGGGTCTTCATATTGAAAGAGTTGGTACCGGCATCTGCCTCGGTAATCGCAAAACAGAATTTAGTCTCGCCGGAAACGATGCCGGGCAGATACTGCTCCTTTAGCGCATCCGAGGCATTGCGTGCAATACAGGCGGAGTCCATACAGGTAACCAGCAAAATATTGGGTGAAATACCCATGGCCGCGATCTTCTCAAAAGCCAGCGCCAGGGGCAGCAGGCCAACCTCGGTGCCACCGTAGGCCTCGGGCACCAGACAGCCCATTAACCCGACATCGGCAAAGGTCTGCCACAAGTCCTGGGGAAAGATCGATTGCTTGACCATATCAGCCAGTTCTTTTTTTCGGGTGGTGGTCCAGGGCTTCAAGGCCTCACCCAGAGCGTCGACCAACATGATGTTTTCTTCGGAAAAACTGAAATTCAGACTCATTATCTATTCCCTGAGTTATTACTGCACACCCACCTAGAGTAACGCCGGGCGCAGCACGGAACCAGATCAATGATACTCAGTAATTAAACCAACAGAAAATAAACAGGGAAAACTGCAGTTGCTGCTCAGCCAAACAGCGAGTTGCTACTCAAGCCCTGGGTTTCCATGATAAGCCGGAGGCGGCGCAATGCTTCTACCTGAATTTGGCGAACACGTTCGCGGGTGAGGCCGATCTCCCGGCCGACCTCCTCCAGCGTGCTGCTCTCGTAGCCGCGCAGCCCAAAGCGCCGCGACACTACCTCGCACTGCTTGCTGGAAAGTTCTTCAAGCCAGGTACAGATACTGTCTTTGATATCGCTATTTTGAAGCAACAGGGAGGGGTCACAAACAGTGCTATCGGCGATGGTGTCCAACACTGCCTTGTCCGAATCCGGACCCACAGGCGTATCGACGGAGGTAACCCGTTCATTGAGCCCCAACAGGCGTTTTACATCGCTGGCGGGCCGGTCCAGCATATCGGAATTTCTTCGGCAGTGGGTTCATGGTCCAGCTTTTGAGTGAGCTCTCTGGCCGCTCTCAAATAAACGTTTAATTCTTTGACCACATGAATAGGCAGACGGATGGTGCGCGTCTGATTCATAATGCCACGCTCTATGGTCTGGCGTATCCACCAGGTAGCGTAGGTTGAAAAGCGAAAACCGCGCTCGGGGTCGAATTTTTCTACCGCTCGCATCAGACCCAGATTGCCCTCTTCTATCAGATCCAATAAGGTCAGGCCGCGATTGATATAACGCCGGGAAATTTTAACCACCAAGCGCAAATTACTCTCAATCATGCGTCGGCGACTCGCCTCGTCGCCTTTTAACGCCAGGCGAGCGAAATACTTTTCTTCGTCGGCGGTTAACAGGGGGGAGTAGCCAATCTCATTTAAGTACAGCTGGGTGGCATCAAGGGTTTTGCGGGTGGTGCGTGAAGACCTGGTGCTAACAAACTTTTGCTCTTCAGTTTGTGCGCTGACAGTTTGAGCAGGCTTGTTGACGAGACGGCGCGCAGCCTTGCGCTTCCCTGAATTCCGTTTCGGGGTGGCGGTATCCGTACGTGCTTCCATAGCCATACCTCATCTCTTAAAATTCTATTTATAGAGGGTACTTACCTGCCGGCCGAACAGGTTAACTCAATAGGGCGGGGGATTACAAGTTTTCAGGGCAAAAGTTTTTGCGGGTCAACTGGCTTGCCTTCTTTTCGAATCTCGAAATGGAGTTTCACGGTATCGGTGCCTGAGCTGCCTTTTTCGGCAATTTTCTGGCCCGCTGACACCGCATCACCCTCCTTCACCAGCAGGCGATTATTATGCCCATAGGCACTGAGGTATAGCTCATTGTGCTTGATAATGAGCAACTCGCCATAACCGACAATGCCCGCCCCCGCATACACCACGTTACCTGCGGCCACCGCAATGATGGCATCACCCCGCTTCCCGGAAATATCAATGCCCTTGTGCACACTGGAGGAGTAACCGCGTGTCACTTTCCCCGCTGTCGGCCAGCGCCATGCGGATATTTTTGCGGCGGGTCTGCTGGCGCTTTTTGCACCGGAACTGCCAGACCCGGAAGTCTTTTGTACCTCTGGACGCGGCTTGGATGGCGCGGTGAATTTTACCGGGCGGGGGCTGGCCGAACTGGATTTTGAACTGGCCTGTTTTGAGGTGACTGGCAGCCTCGTTTTTAAATAAAGTTTTTGTCCGGGGTAGATGGTATAGGAGTTGGAAATACCGTTGGCCGAGGCAACGGCCCTGTAATCCAGACCGTAGCGCCAGGTAATTGAATACAGGGTGTCACCGCTGCGCACCGTATACACCGAGGGCGCGGGTGACTTTGATTTCAGCTGGCGGTCCTCCACCGGGGCGCGATAGCCACTGCTACAACTGGCCAGCAACCAAATCACTAAGGTGGAGATAGTAATTTTGGAACTCACCGACCTCAATGCAGCCCCCTCAAATTGCCCACTAGGATTCGGTGCGGCTGACGCCCCACTTCAGGTCGATTAACCACACGCCAGCGAAGCCAATCAGCATAAGCACAACACACAGTACTACCGTGGGTTGCAGGCCGGTTTCCGCCAGGTACTGCGCGGGGAATACGGGAATCTGCTGGGCGGGTTTTAGCTGCCCGTGGCTGCCAAGCACCCATGTCAGTACCTGTTTCCAGGGCCATACCACCACCAGCGAACCAAACAGAAAACCTGTGAGCAGCGCCATAGTGGCGGCGTGTGCACGCTGTAACAACCAGTGCAGGAAGCGGGAGAACACCATAAGGCCCGCCACGGCGCCCGCGGCAAATACCGCAATAAACAGTAAATCAAACGACTTGAGGGCAGACAACACCGTACTGTACATGCCCAGTAGCACCAAAATAAAGCTGCCCGAAATACCGGGCAGTATCATGGCGCATATGGCAATAAAGCCCGATAAAAAAACGCCAGCCAGGCCGATATCAAGATTGGCGACGGGCGACAATGCAATCCACAGGGCAATGGCAGCACCACAGGCCAGACTCAAAATTCGCTGTGTGTTCCAGGCGTCAATCTGCCGCAACAAAACCAGCGCGGACGCCAGCACCAGACCAAAAAAGAACGCCCAAAGCTGCACCGGGTAGGTGTGCAGCAACCAGGAAACCAACTGGGCCAGAGTGAGAATACTGGTGGCGATACCCAACAACAAGGCGGATAAAAAAATGCCGTCGACGTGCTGCCAGGCCATTTTGATGTTGCCCCGCAAAACCAGTCTCACGCACTGTAGATCAAAGGCGCGAATACTCGCCAACAAGCGGTCATAGATTCCCGTGATAAATGCAACTGTGCCGCCAGAGACACCGGGCACAATATCTGCAGCCCCCATCAACAGGCCCCGTATAAAAATTCCCAGGGAAGTCATCTGCTATTTTACCGTGCCACTGCAAAGGGGCACAAAGCGCACACTCTCTACAATTTCGGTTTCATAACCCTCGTGGGTACGGGTGAGCACCTGCAGGTGCTGCACGTCTCCCCCAACGGGAATAACCAGACGGCCGCCAGGTGCCAACTGGCGCAGCAATTCCTGGGGAATTTGTTCCGGGGCCGCGGTAGAAATAATGCCATCGAAGGGGCCTTTATCCTCCCAGCCCATGATGCCATCGGCGTGCTTGGTCTGAATATTGTAAAGTTTTAACTGACGCAGGCGCGCTCTGGCTTTAAATTGCAATGGCCTGATACGCTCAACGCTGTAGACATTCTCCACCAACTGGGCCAGCACTGCGGTCTGGTAACCCGAGCCCGTACCAATTTCCAAAACATTTTTCAACGGGCCAGCCGCCAACAGCAACTCAGTCATCCTGGCCACGATATAGGGCTGTGACAGTGTTTGCTGATGGCCTATGGGGAGCGCTGTGTCCTCATAGGCGCGGTGAGCCATGGCCTCGTCCAGAAACAGGTGGCGCGGGGTAGTACGGATAACGTCCAGTACAGCCAAGTCGACAATACCCTGGTCTACCAGGCGCTGGATGAGCCGCTCCCGTGTGCGCTGGGAGGTCATGCCTATGCCCTTGAGCTTTACACTATTCACTGCGGTTTGTCGTTCCTCTTGCTTTCAAGTTTGTTGGCCTGACGATGACTTTTTATCGGTGTATTGCACCAATTCAGCCAGCATGGCGGTAGCATAACACCCCGTGCCCAAGGTGAAATCCAGTATCAAGCTGTCATCTTCACAAAACTGCCAGGAAAAGTCACCCGCCAGGGCCCTGGCCGGCCTGTAGGCCAATTCCAGCTCCATGCGTTCCAGAAATCGGCATATCTCAATACCGTCTGGCAGCGCTGTACCGCTTGTCAGAAGCTCGGCCTGCGCCCCTGCAAGGGCAGCCGATGTCAGTTGTCGCCCCCTGCCCCACAAGGGCAGCGCCGGATGTATATCACCACGCAGGGCGCGCCCCCGTATCTCATCGTCGACCCGCTCGCAGCTAAAAAGGCTGCGCGTGCCCTGCAGGTTGCAAACATCACCATCAACTATACAATTCCAGCTGGCATGAATAACCCGGTCCGCCAGCAGGGTATTAAAAAGCAGGGCACGCAACGCCGACAAATAAAGGCTGCGATTGGCGCGTGAGATTTTTCGCCCGCCATCAACCATCCACTGCCTGGCCTGTGTCAGTGTCGAACCGCCTCGGCCAAATCGCTGCTCGCCAAAATAGTTGGCAAAGCCACCGGCTTTTACCCGCTGTAGACGCTGCAACAAATCTTCCCGGTTGCCGCGCAGTTCACGCAGGCACAAAACAAAGCGGTTGGCCCTGTGTACCCCCCGCTTCAGTTTACGTGAATGCCTGCCCACCCGTAGCACCTTCACATCCCCCGCTTGCTCTAACGCCAGCCAGTTGGGTTCGGCCCGTCCCGCCATGCGTACGCTAAACCACTGTTGAGTCACCGCGTTGCGGTCTTTCTGGCCGCTCAAGCCTATATCCCGGGCCATAATGCCGCTGAATCTGGCGATACGCTGTAGCAGCTCCATACTGTTGAGTTGTTGTTTCTGCAAATGCAGGAAGACGTGCTCACCCTCTCCGGACAGTTCAAAGCCCAGCTGCTCATAAACCTGAAAATCTTCAGGCGATTGGCGTAACACAGCGGTGACGGCGGGCGCACCCGCTATCGCGGGCCACGTGGGCGGCATTATTGCGATGTTTCCAGCAACACGACGGCGTGGGCGGCAATGCCCTCGCCTCTACCGACAAAGCCGAGCTTCTCCGTGGTCGTTGCTTTTACATTAATACGATCGGCAGTCACCCCCAGGTCGGCGGCCAAATTCGCTCTCATGGCGCCTATATGCCCCGCCATCTTTGGCGCCTGGGCAACCAGGGTTGAATCGAGGTTGGCCAGGCCCCAGCCCTTTTCCCGCATCATTTTTACCACATCGCGCAGCAGGTGCCGGCTGTCTATTCCAGCGATG
>Ga0209987_10001355_pt1 | contig 13374 bp, 7 predicted proteins | sample N074metaG_FD_182134 | JGI IMG/M metagenome (GOLD analysis project Ga0209987, IMG submission 182134) | Deep subsurface microbial communities from Kermadec Trench to uncover new lineages of life (NeLLi) - N074 metaG (SPAdes) (version 2) | ecosystem: Environmental > Aquatic > Marine > Ocean trench... | reverse complement strand
CGGCATCGCCAAAAGCCTCTCGCTGGTTCACCCAATCGGCGGGGCCCTCTTTGAGGTTGTAGGGCGCGTACTGCACGAAGATGCTCATCACGTGTTTGCCAGGCGGTGCCACGGAGGGGTCCGTCAGAGACGGGATCACGCAATCCATGAAGGGCTCGCGGGAGAAGCGTCCGTACTTCGCATCGTCGTAGGCCCGCTCGAGATAATCGATGTTCGGCGCAATCGTGATGTCCGCCCTGAGCGCGGGTGAATCTTGATCCAGGCCCGGGAACACCGGCAGCGAGTCGAGCGCCAGATTCACCTTGCCCGAGGAGCCGCGCATCTTGAAGCGCTTGATCTGCTTGGCGAAATCTGCGTCGAGGCGCTCCTCTCCGACCAGGCCGAGAAAGGTGTGATGCGGGTCTGCTCCACTCACGACGGCTTTTGCGAGGTACTCATCGCCGTTTTCGAGCACGACACCGCGCGCCTCGCCACCCGTCATGAGCACCTTGTCGACCGGGCAATTCGTCTTGATTTCCACGCCCAGTGACTGCGCGGACCGCGCAATCGCCATCGCGACGCCGCCCGTCCCGCCCTTCTGCAATCCCCACGCGCGAAATGCACCATCGATCTCGCCCATGTAGTGGTGCAGCAGCACATAGGCGGTTCCGGGAGAGCGAATGCCGAGGAAGGTTCCGATGATTCCGCTCACGCTCATCGGCCCGATCAGCCGCTCGGATTCGAACCATTCGCTCAGGAAATCGACCGCGCTCATCGTCATCATCTTGAGATTGGCGGCCAACCACTCCTCGCCCACTCCCTTGAACTGCTTGCCCATGCGCAGCAGTTCAAAGATCGTCGATGGCGTGAGCTTGCTCGGCTCGGGTACCGGCGCTTCGATGATCGGCTTCATCATCCGGCCCAGTTCGCTCATCGCCTGACCGAAGAGTGGGTAGCGCTCCGCGTCCTTACGGGAAAAGCGCGCGATGTTGCGCCGATTCATCTCGGGATCGGGCCCGCGCAGCAGCGAGGTCCCATCTTCGAATGGAGAAAATGTCCAGTCCAGCGGCATGATCTCGAGACCATGCTTGGAGAGCTCCAGGTCGCGGATGATCTGCGGACGCAGCAGGCTCACCACGTAGGAGCACGTCGAAAAGGTAAAGCCGGGGTAGATTTCTTCGCTGACAGTAGCGCCGCCGATCACGTGACGGCGCTCGAGAACGAGCACCTTGCGCCCAGCCTTGGCGAGATAGGCGGCACAAGTGAGCCCGTTGTGCCCAGCACCAATGACGATTGCGTCATAAGTCGTCGCCATCAGGGTGTCCTCTTTCGCTCGGGTTCAAAGAAAGGTCTCTCGACGACGGTCGCAGTGATCGTCTTGCGCTCGTAGAGCGCGGTGTGCTCGAGCTTGAGCTTCGTACCGAGCGCTGCATACTGTGCTTTGACGCTTGCCAGACTGATGTAGCGCTTCAGCAGCGGTGACCACAGCGTGCTGGTCACCTGCCCGACGAACTTGCCGTTCGCGTAGATCGGCACGGTCTCGCGGCATGCAGCCGGCGCGAGCGCGGGAGGCAGGTTGTAACTCTCGTAGAGCCGCTCGAGTTCGAGCCAGTCGGCCTCCAGCCCGATCATCCTCCACTCCGCGCCGCGCGCGGCTTCCGCGCGCAACGCCTCCTGCCCCATGAATGAACCGCGGTCCAGCTTCACGCATCGGCCGAGTCCGATCTCGTACGGCGATGAACGACGAACGTCGATGGTGACGTGCGGCGCTGAATAATAATCGACACCCAGCATGATGAAGCCCGCCTCTATGCGCACCATGTCGAGCGCCTCGATGCCCGCGGGTTCGATTCCGTAGTCGCGCCCCACGGCCATGATCGCGTCCCAGACCTTCAGCGAGTCGTCTGCATTGCACCAGAGCTCGTAACCGAGATCTCCCGAGTAACCCGTGCGGCTGATCTGAACAGCAACGCCATCGAGATTCGCGGGTGTCGTCTGGAAAAATTTCAGCCCGTCGAGGTTGGCATCGGTGCATTGCTTCAGGATTTCTCGCGACGTCGGTCCTTGTAGCGAGAGCGCGCCCGTGCGCTCGCTCACGTCCAGGATTTCGACTTCGAATCCGCGGCTCAGTCGAGACATCCATGAAAGCGTGGGCTCCGCGGCCGTGAGGAAGAAATGGTCCTCGCCGAGCCGACTTACGGTTCCGTCGTCGATGACCTTGCCATTGGCGTCACACCAACACGTATAGGCGACGCGCCCCACCTGCATCTTCGCAAATCCGCGCACCGTCATGCGCGAAAGCAGCCGCGCTGCGTCCTTGCCCTTGATCTCGTACTTGAATAGCGGCGTGATGTCAGTGATCGCGCACGCCTCGCGAAACGCCCAGTATTCCGGCAGGTGTGTCTCACCGTAATGGGCAGGCGCGTAGTAGCCCGCCCAATCCTTCCAGGCGTAGCTGGTGCAGTAGTGCGCAAGGCGTTCGTGGAAGGGGGAACGGACGGGCATGGCGCCCAGGTATAGCGCTTCCGGCGATTCCCAGCGAGGGTGGGGCGCTCAGCTGGTGGCGCTGATCTCAGCCAGGACGTCGTCGAGAATCGACACCGCTTTGTCGGCATCGGAGTCTGTGCAGATGAGTGGCGGCGAGAGCCGGACCGTCGACTTACCGCATGGCAGCGTCAGCAAACCCTTCTCGAACGAGCGCTGGACGATGCGCTCGCGCGCCTTGGGCGCCGGCTCGCGGGTCTCCCGATTGACGACGATTTCGAGGCCGATCATCAGGCCCATGCCGCGCACGTCGCCGAGCATTGCGTGCTTGTCCTTCAATGCGCGCAGCTTTTCGATCAGTCGGCCGCCCACGCGGCCCGCGTTTTCCGTCAGCCCGCCCTGTAGCAACCGCAGCGTGGCGAGCGCGGCCTGACAGGACAGCGGATTGCCGCCGAACGTGCTGCCGTGGCTCCCGTCGTTCCACTTCATCACGTCGTCACGTGCGATCACGGCCGAGATCGGCATGCCCGACGCGATCCCCTTGGCGAGGATCACGATGTCGGGATCGAGGCCGAAGTGCTCGGATGCAAACAGCTTGCCCGTGCGGCCCATGCCGCACTGCACCTCGTCGGCGATCAGCAAGATGCCGTGCTCGCGGCAGAGCGCCTGCAGTCGGCGTAAAAACTCCGGGTGCGGAGGAATGAAGCCCCCCTCGCCCTGAATCGGTTCCACGAGCACCGCCGCCACTTCATCGGGCGGGACCGTCTGGTGAAACATCGAATCCGTCAGCAGATCGAGGCACTGGACGTCGCACGAGTCGGGCGTGCGGTTGACCGGACATTGATAACAGTACGAGTAGTGGGTGTGAAAAATGTCCGGCAGCAACGGCCCAAAGCTTCGGCGTTGCACGGGTTTGCTCGCGGTGAGCGTCAACGTGCCCAGCGTTCGCCCGTGGAAGGCGCCATAGAAAGCGATGACCTTCGAACGGCCAGTACGGGTGCGCGCGAGCTTGACCGCCGTTTCAACAGCTTCCGCACCCGAGTTCGACAGGAACACCCGATTTTCGCCAGAGATCGGAGACAGCTTCGCAAGCATCTCGCAGAGCTCGATGTAGGCGGGGTAGTGGAAGTCCGTGTAACAGATGTGGAGCATACGCTCTGCCTGCTCCTGGACGGCGCGGACGACCTCGGGGTGGCAATGCCCTGTGGAGACGGTGGAGATGCCCGCCGCAAAATCGAGGAAGCAATTGCCGTCGAGATCTTCGACCACCATCCCCGAAGCGCGCTCGGTAACCAGCTCGTAATCCGGCGTCAGGTTTTGCGAAACCACCCTGCGGTCCCGGACGTTCCACGCCTTCGCCTTGGGGCCCGGCGGGGGCACGACGATCTTCGGATACTCGCCGGGATACGCGGGCGGCATCACCGATGCCAGTTTGTCACTCGTGTTCTTGGACGACATGCTGTGGACCTCTTGATTGATTCGGGATGGGAGCGATACGGGTTCACTCAGCCGGGGGTTTGGAGCGCCTTCGTCCGCCGCGCCGCTTCCGCGGCCCAGCGGGCGCATCGGCGGGATCGGGTGGAGGTGGCAGTACCGGAAGGTCCCGTTCCCCCTGCGTTCCCGACTGCACGAGTCGGCGCATCTCGGCATCGATCGCGGGGTCGGTGGCAATCGGTACATAGGTGGCCAGCCGCCTTTCGACATCGTCGCGAGCGCGCTGAGTGAGACTCGGCGAGCCGGCCTTCTCCCAGGCTTCGCGATTTTCGCGATCGAACACCGGATCCGTGAGGTACAGCTCCTGCGGCCAATGCTTGAGGGTGTGGGGCGACGTGATCAAATGGTCGTTTTCCATCAAATCGCGAACCAGGTCCATCGTGGGCAGGTCGTCTCGCGGCTCGATTGCGCGGATGAAGTGCAATACCTGACCGCAGATCTCGTTGTCGAACACCAATTTGGGTAGGCTGAAGGTCAGCACGAAATCCAACATACCCGGCCCGGATACCGAGTTGACCCCGGCCATCGCCGCGAGCAGCGCGCTGGCGAAAGTCTCCGCGCCCGCCTGCGCGTCGAGTACCTTCGCGTCGGTCAATCCCATGTAGGCCTGGCAGGGCAGACCCAGATATTTAGCGACGTTCACGTAGGCGACGTCGAGGTGTAGGGCTTCGATCGCGGCCATCGGAGCGCTCGCGGCCTTCATGTGAAAAGTGGCCGGAGCGCCACCGAACAACACCGGCGCTCCGGGCCGCACGATCTGCGCCATCGTGATGCCGGTCAGCACGTCGACACAGTGAAAGACCAGCGCACCCACGATGGTCACGGGCGCGATCAACCCCATCAGGGTAACCGGCACGATCTCGATCGGGATTCCGGCCTCGACGCAGTCGAGCAAATTCTGGCAGGAGTCTTCGCCATAGCGGAAGTTGCCCGTGGCGGTGATCGTGAAGATCGACATCGGCTTTGCGAGCAGCTCCGCGTGGTCGGCCCGGAACAACTGCATCATCTTTGCCATACGGGGCACGCCATTCTCGGTGAACGCCCCAGACACGACGGGCTTCTTCGAGGTCGTCAAGCACATGTAGAGCCGCCAGGCGTCTGAAATTTGGGGTTCGATATCGTCGTTGGTCGAGAAGGCCGTGGACAGATAGGCGATGTGCTCGAGGCCGTCACACAAGCGCGCGTATTCGATGAAGTCCTTGGAGTCGGCGAGTCGGATTGCGTCCGTACGGTGATCGAGAATCTTCAAGCCACTCGAAGCCGGCACGAAGTGCACATTGTCGCCGCCGAGTTCGGCGTGCGGCTCGCCATCGCGGTTGTAGAGTGCGAAGGAAGTCGGGCAGTTCTCGATCGCCTTGTCGACTTCGTCCGGGGGAAACAGGATCCGATCGGTGCTCGGGTCGGCCTTCAGCCCATGATCGAGGAGACGCTGGCGGAGCTTCGGCCCGCGAATCTCCATCCCGAGCTCGCCCATGATCTTCTTGGTTTCATCCAAGACGCGACGGATGAGATCCTCATCGAGTGTTTGAAGTTTGGGACGCATCGTTCAGACAGGCCCGCACGCCTCGCCTTCTCGCGAGGCCAGAAACTCGCGCCAATACGCTTTTCCTTCCTCGGGAAGGCTAGAGATTGGATCGTAGGCGGGGTACTCGCGGGTGAGGGCTTCCGGATCGTCAGATTCGATGCCCGTTCGATAATTCTTCCGCCAGTACGAGATCCCCTTCGTGCGATCGTAAGAACTCAGCATGTGTACCCAGCGCTTGCCGACGTACGCGACATCGCAGAGAAACCGCGGTGTCGCAAAGCCCGGCAGGTATCCCATGATCGCCATCTGCAACTCCTGCGTCTCCCAGACCGAGAGCCGCCAGTGTTCGGCATTCGGGATCATGTCGCACATGTAGAAGTAGTACGGGATGACCTTTGCGTGGTCCGTGAGCATGAAGCAGAGATCGAGGAGTTCCTTTGGCGTCGTGTTGACGCCGCGAAGGAGAACGCCCTGGTTTCGCACGTCACGGAATCCCATATCGAGAAGCGCTCGCACGGCCTTTCCGAACAGCGGCGTCACCTGTTGCGCGGAGTTCACGTGTGTGTGGACCGCGATGTCGATCTCGCGCTCTCTCGCACGCTTCGCGATCGCCGCGTAGACTTCGAGCAGATCGTCCTGCAGAAAGTGTTGCGGGACCGCGACGAGAGCCTTGGTGGCGAGTCGAATGTCCCGGATGTTCGGCAGATCCATCAACTTGAACAGCCATTCAGCGAGGCGCTTCGCGGGCACATTCGCAACATCGCCACCCGACACCACCACATCGCGCACAGACGGAGTCTTCGCGAGGTAGTCGAGCATCGCGTCCCAGCGGTCGTGTTGTTTCGCCTTGAACTTGTACTTGAGGATCTGGTTGGTGTCCGTGCCGACGAGGTCCATCCGGGTGCAGTGGCCACAGTACTGCGGGCACGTCGGGATCATCTCGGCGAGAACCTTGGTCGGATAGCGGTGCGTGAGACCTTCGACCGCCCACATGTCGGCTTCGTGCAGCGAATCGCGTGACGCCATCGGGTGACTCGGCCAATCGGGATCCCGGTCGCTGAACGCGGGCACCATGTAACGGCGCACCGGGTCGTCGCGCAGGTTCCGCTCGTCCATCGTATTGATCATGTTCGGCGGGACCAGCATCGACATCGTGGCCCGCTCTCGCTGGTCGCGTTCGATATCGGCGCAGAGATCATCAACGAGGTGATCCCCGAATACCCGCTTCCACTCGGCGAGGTTCTTGACCGAATGCGAGCGCTGCCATTTCGCAGACTCCCAGTCAGCAACGCTCACATCCGCGTAGCCCGGAAGGCGCGTCCAGTCGGGCTCGACATACTCGCGCCGCAGCGGATACTCGAAGGGCTGCTCGGCGGCCTGGGCCTTGCCCGCATCGCGCTTGGGGCGGACCTGAGCCGGGCCGCCGTCGTTGGTCACCCTCTCGGTAACGTCACTCATACGGGCCCCCACGATTCGGAAACGCTGCCGGCTCCCAGCGCGGCAGAGGCGTCAACGCGAACCGCCAGTCTACCTCGCTTTGATCTGGCGGGATAGTCGATCCCAGGCGCGGCGCCGGCCGGTTCGCGACGGTAAAAGGCCCGCCGGATCACCCCGTGACGGCCCGCTTTCACGCCGGCCGATCGGCTCGATGGAATCCGATTTCAGCGCGGTCCACGGTCCCGGCAGTATGCTATGGGTGGCGACCGATCGGCACGCAGGCCCACTGCGAACTGCATCGGACACCACGCAGCAGCTGGAACCACGAGGAGCTCGAACGTCGATATCGCTTGAAAGGAGTAACTCCTTGATCGGCATCGGTTATCGGTTGGTTTGGGGCATCACGGCACTCTCCCTGCTATGCGGCTCGTCGATGCTCGCGCCAGTGGATTCATCGGCGGCGGGCAAGAAGATCAAGCCGAAGCTCGTCACCGTGGACGACTACTTTCGGCTTGGCTCCGTCGGGTCTCCGCGAATTTCTCCCGACAGCCGATGGATCGCCTACACGGTCACGACCCAGGACCTGAAACAGGACGAATCCAGCACGCGGATCTGGATGGTGCCCGCCGCGGGGGGCGACCCTATTCCCCTGTCTGCCGAAGACGAAAGTTCTTCCTCTCCCCGGTGGAGTCCCGACGGCAAATACCTGGGATTTCTTTCGGCCCGCAGCAACGCAAAGGCCCAGAGCCAGGGTAAAACCCAGGTATGGACCCTGCTGCGCGAGGGCGGCGAGGCGATCAAGCGCACGGACACCGCACAGGGGGTCAAATCCTTCGAGTGGTCACCCGACGGCAAGAAGATCCTTCTGGTGATGCAAGATCCCAAGGCAGAGGAACTCGAAGCCAAAGAAGCCCAAGATAAAGGGGAGACCTACAAGGCGAAGACACCGCCGCCCTGGGTGGTGACCCGCCAGCAGTTCAAGGCGGACTACGTCGGCTATCTCGACGACCGCCGCACGCATCTCTACGTCCTCGATCTCGCCACCGAAGAAATCAAACAGATCACTTCGGGCAATTTCGACGACTCCGAACCTGCATGGTCGCCCGACGGAACTCGGGTCGCCTTCGTGAGCAACCGCACCGACAATCCGGACGACAACTACAATTCGGATATCTGGGTCGTTGCAGCCGACAACGACAACCTCGGCGCCAAGCCGCTACAGGTCACCAGCAATCCCGGGCCCGACACAATGCCGAGTTGGAATCCCGACGGCACGCGCATCGCGCACACCTCGAACACTGAGACCGGCGTTTTTTTATACGCTACCAACCACCTCGCGGTTTCGTCATCGGCGGGCGGCGAATCGAAACTTCTGACTCAAGATCTAGACCGTATGATCTTTGCACCCCGGTTCTCGAAGCACGACGATTCGATCTACTTCCTGCTCGAGGACAGCGGTGAACAGAACCTGGCTCGTATTTCCTCGTCCGGAGGCGCGGTAGAGCGCCTCGTCAGCGGCCCTCGTGCCGTCAGTGCGCTCGACCAGGGCCCGTTGGGCGAGATCGCCCTGCTGATTTCCGAACCCGATTTTCCCGCGGAAGTCTTCTTGTTCACAGACGGCAACCTCGAGCGACGATCCCACGTCAATGATGAGGTTTTGGCTTCGCTCAAACTTGGTTCAGTGGAAGAGATCCGTTATGCAAGCAAGGACGGTACGGAGATTGAGGCCTTCGTCGTCAAACCGCCGGATTTTTCGTCCTTCCGCCGCTATCCGGCAATCTTGAACATTCACGGCGGGCCCCAATCACAATACGACTTCAGTTTCAGCTTCGACGCGCAGCTCTACGCTTCGAACGGCTACGTGGTCGTCATGCCGAACCCCCGGGGCTCGACGGGTTACGGCCAGGACTTCTGCATGGCGATCTGGCAGGACTGGGGGGGACCCGATTACGAGGACGTGATGGGCGCGGTGGACTACATCGTGGAGCAGCGCTGGGCGCACCCGGACAAGCTCGCGGTAACCGGCTGGTCGTACGGAGGCATCCTGACCAACCACGTAATCACCAAGACCGAACGCTTCAAGGCTGCGGTGACGGGTGCGAGCGCCACGCTCTATGTGGTGAATTTTGGCCACGACCAGTACCAACGCTGGTGGCGCTATGAGCTCGGCCTGCCCTGGAAGCCCGAGAGCCGGCAGCTCTACGACAAGCTTTCCCCGTTCAATCGGGTCGAGAACATCACGACCCCCACCCTGATTGTCGGTGGCAAAGAAGACTGGAATGTCCCGATCATCAATTCCGAACAGCTCTTCCTCGCGCTCAAGCTACTCGGTGTGCCGACAGAGCTGGTCGTCTACCCGGACGAGTTCCACGGCATCGACACCCCGTCGCACGCCAAAGATCTCTACGAGCGCTACCTGGTTTGGTTCGGGCGATTTCTCAAGGGAGAGAAGACCGCCAAAGCCCACTGAACGTTCCAGCCGCTGTTGACGTCGCTCTATCGATGCCGCTGCGAGCAAAACCCTCGGAGATGCCCCCCATGAAGCATTCCATTGCGTTCATTTCGCTTCTCATTTTCGCTGCCGCTCCAAGCTCGGCCAGGCCGAACGACAACAACGCGGCCAAGGCGAACCACAACAACGCAGCCGGGACACACAGCGCCAGCGCGGCCAGGACAGACGACGCCGGCGCGAACCACGCAAATGGCGCCAGCGCCAGCAAGCGAGAAGCCGTCGCCAGCATCGATCGCCAGGCCTCTGACATGATCCGGCTCTCGGACCAGATCTGGGCCTTTGCGGAGATCGCGCTGCGCGAAACCCGCTCGGCCGCGCTGCTCGCCGACTACGCGGAAGCCCAGGGCTTCGAGGTCGAACGCGGCGTCGCAGAAATGCCCACGGCATTCGTGGCCAATTACGGAGAGGGCCGACCGATCATCGGCATCATGGGTGAGTACGACGCGCTGCCCGGGATTTCGCAGAAAGCCCAAACCACGAAGGAGGCACTCGAGGAAGGCGCAGCGGGGCACGGCTGCGGTCACAACCTGTTTGGCCCCGCGAGCCTCGCAGCCGCGGTCGCGATCAAGGAGTTGATCGCCGCGGGCGATCTGAAGGGCACGATCCGCTTCTTCGGCACACCGGCCGAGGAAGACATCGGCGGCAAGGTCTACATGGTTCGAGCGGGCCTGTTCGACGATGTGGACATCGCGCTCGCCTGGCATCCGAGCGACGAAACTGCCGCCGACACCGACGGAAGCCAGGCGATGGTGGATATCGCGATCGAATTCCGAGGGAGAACGGCCCACGCCGCCGCCGATCCATGGAATGCTCGCAGTGCACTCGATGGCGCCGAACTCTTCACCCACGCCATCAATCTCATGCGCGAGCACGTAGAGCCCACCGTCCGGATGCACTACGTGATCACGGATGGAGGCGACGTACCGAACGTCGTACCCGACTACGCGAAGGTCGTATGCTGGCTCCGAGACAGCGAGCATACGGGTGTTGAAAAACTCGTGAAAAGAGCGCGGGCCGCCGCCGAGGGAGCCGCGCTCGCCTCAGGAACCGAGAGCACCTTCACGATTCAGGCAGGCAGCTACGAATTGCTCGTGAATCTGGAGGGAGCCAAGCTCATCCACCAAAACATGAGCTGGCTCGGTCCGCTGGAATTCACCGAGCAGGAACAGGAATTCGCCCGCGCGATCCAACGCGCGACCGAGATCGAACCCAGTGGCTTGAGGAGCGAACCCGAACCGCTCGACTTGACCCGCCGCGCACCCGAAGGCGGCTCGACGGATGTGGCCGACGTGAGCTGGGTGGTACCCACCCTGCACCTCTCGGTAACCGCGGCTGCCCATGACGCCCCGTGGCACGCATGGCCGGTCGTGGCGACCAGCGGCATGTCGATCGGCCACAAGGGAATGGTCTACGCCGCCAAGGCACTGGCCGCCACCATGGTGGATCTCTACGAGAACCCCGAGCAGAGGGCAGCGATCGTCAACGAATTCGAGGAACAAACCAAAGGCTTCAAACTCAAATTCTACATCCCGGAAGGGCCACCGCCGGTACCCACAAACTGAAGTGAGGCCAGCGTGACGAGGATTGCCGTGCAATACGTCGCAGCGCCGTTGTTCTCCGCGCCTCCAGCCATCGCCACCGAAGCCGCGAAAGGCATCGACTCCAGAGGAGACTGAATGCGATTTCGAGTGCAGCTATTGAGCTTGATCTGCATCGGGGTTTGGGGCTGCTCCCCGGAACAGATCGTGGAAGCCTCGGCTCCGGACTACGAGATCGGCATGCAGGAGGCGTGGATCGAACTACCCGATGGCGTGCGGCTTGCCGCGGATCTCTTCGTCCCCACGGGAGGCGAAGAAGGCGAGCGCTTTCCGGTCCTGCTCGAGTACCTGCCCTACCGCAAAACGGAATCGCGCAACCGCAACCACGCCCTCTACTCCTACTTCGTGCGGCGCGGCTACGTCGTCGCCCGCGTGGATATGCGCGGCACGGGTAACAGCGAAGGCCGGTTGATCGCCTACGAATACACCGATCAGGAGAACGACGATGGCGAGGTCGTCATCGACTGGCTTTCGAAAAAGGCCTTCTCCAACGGAAACGTGGGCATGTTCGGCATCTCGTGGGGCGGCTTCAATTCGATTCACCTTGCAATGCGAAATCCCCCGGCCCTCAAAGCAATCATCGCCATATGTGCCACCGACGACCTCTACCAGGACGACGTGCACTTCATGGATGGCATCATCCACGTAGATTCGTGGGAGATGAGCCAGGATCTCGACAACGCGCGGCCCGGCGCACCGGACTATGTGATCGATGAGGATTATTTCGAAAATCGCTTCGACACCGAGCCCTGGATGATGACCTACAAACGACAACAGCGGTACGGTCCGTTCTGGGAGCGGACGACGCTCAAGGAACGCTACGACTCGATCCGCGTTCCCACCTTCATGATCGGAGGTTGGTACGATGGTTACCGCGACAGCCTGCCGCGCATGCTCGAACACCTCGAAGCCCCGGTAAAGGCAATGATCGGGCCCTGGTCCCATTACTTTCCGCACAACGCGAGCCCGAAGCCGCAGATGGAATGGCGCCACGAGGCCGTGCGCTGGTTCGACTACTGGCTAAAGGGGCGTAACACCGGAATTCTCGACGAGCCGCGCTTCGCGGTGTTCATCCGGCGCTGGCATCCCCCTGGTCCCGTGCTCGAGGAAGTTGACGGCCAGTGGCGCTGGGAAGAAGGCTGGCCGATCGAGCGCATCCGCGAGCGGACCCTCTACCCACAGCCCAACCACGACCTCGCCAAGAACGCCCCGAAGGCCAGCAGCCACCGGCTGCGTTACGTCGCATCGACGGGCGTCGAAGCCGGTGGGCCCGTGATGTGGTGGGGGGACGCGGCCCACGACCAGCGGCCGACGGACGCCTTCAGCCTGGTTTACGACACCAAACCCCTCGATGCAGAACTCGAAATCCTGGGCCTGCCGCGCGCGATCCTCCAGGTTTCTGCAGACGCGCCCCACGCGAACTGGTTCGTGCGCTTGTCTGACATTGCGCCCGACGGCACGGTCACCCAGGTCGCGGGCGCGGGGTTCAACGGAACGCACCGAAAGTCTGCGAAGAATCCCCAAGAACTAACGCCCGGGGAGGCGTTCGAACTCGAAATCGAGATGCACTTCACATCCTGGACCTTCCCAAAGGGCCATCGGATGCGATTCGCGGTCAACAACGCTCAGTGGCCGATGCTCTGGCCGACCCCCTACCCGATGACCACCACCTTGCAGTTGGGTGGAAAGAAAGCGACCCGGCTCGTGATTCCAGTCGTACCGCCGGGCGAGTGGCCGACGCCAAACTTCCTTCCCCCGGAAGAGAGCCCAGGGCTTCCGGGCTTCGAGACCCTCGACGCGGGCAACGTGTCGGGATATGGCGAGATCTCCTCGATCGACCGCAATCCCCAGTCGCGAACGACTTCGGTGACGGCCACGAACGCGAGTGGTTCGCGGTATCCCTGGGGTACGGAACGCTTCGAAGAGACGATCGAGCACCGGACGAGCGACGATCACCCCGAGGCGACCTCTGTGCGCGGTACGTACCGAATGACGGTCAAACTCGAGGACCGCACGCTCACCTGGGAATCGGAGATGTCGTTTCGCAGCGACCTGGAGAATTTCTACTACGAGTACACCCGTCGCCTGTTGGAAGACGGCAAACTCATCCGAGAGAAGAACTGGGATGACACGATTCCCCGGGACCACCAGTAGGAGGCAGCGGATGACACGATCACTCGGGACCGCCAACAAGAGACAGCGGATGACACGATTCCCCGGGACCGCCAACAAGAGACAGCGGATGACACGATTACTCGGGACCGCCAACAAGAGACAGCGGATGACACGGTTACTCGGGACCGCCAACAGGAGACAGCAGACGTGAGAAATCAAAATGGCCCGAT
>Ga0209987_10001354_pt1 | contig 13375 bp, 11 predicted proteins | sample N074metaG_FD_182134 | JGI IMG/M metagenome (GOLD analysis project Ga0209987, IMG submission 182134) | Deep subsurface microbial communities from Kermadec Trench to uncover new lineages of life (NeLLi) - N074 metaG (SPAdes) (version 2) | ecosystem: Environmental > Aquatic > Marine > Ocean trench... | reverse complement strand
ACTCACTATCGCCAAGGCGAGATCAATTTCATCATCAACGCCGAGCCCCGGAGCTTCGCCCAGACCTTCGCGCGCGCCCATGGGCCTTCGGTCTGTGCGATCGCATTCCGGTTTCGCGACGCCGGGCTGGCCCAGGCCCGGGTGCTGGAACTCGGCGCCGAGGCGCACAGTGTCCCGGTCGGGCCGATGGAACTCAACATTCCGGCCATACGCGGCATCGGCGGCAGCCTGATCTACCTGGTCGACCGGGCCTCGGGCCCGAGCATCTACGACATCGATTTCGAGCCGCTCGGCGATGACGGCGATCGTGCCGCCGCGGGTCTAACCTATATCGACCACCTGACCCACAACGTGTTCCAGGGCCGCATGAACCTCTGGGCCGAGTTCTACGAGCGGCTGTTCAATTTCCGCGAGGTCCGCTTCTTCGATATCGAGGGTAAGCTGACCGGACTGCGCAGCCGCGCCATGGCCAGCCCCTGTGGCAAGATTCGCATCCCGATCAATGAATCCGCCGACGGCAAATCGCAGATCGCCGAATACCTGCACGACTACCGCGGCGAGGGCATACAGCATATCGCGCTCGGCACCGACGATATCTACGCGACCGTCGTGGCACTCAAGGCGCGCGGCGTCCAGTTCATGGAGCCGCCGCCGGCGGCTTACTACGAAGCTCTGGACGAGCGCCTGCCGGGTCATGGCGAGGAGGTCGAGCGGCTGCACCGCCACGGCATTCTGATCGACGGTGCGCCGGCGGAAGGCGGCGGCATCCTGCTGCAGATTTTCACCGGCACGGTGATCGGGCCGATTTTCTTCGAGATCATCCAACGCAAGGGCAACGAGGGTTTTGGGGAGGGCAACTTCCAGGCCCTGTTCGAATCGATCGAGCAGGACCAGATCAAGCGCGGCGTGCTCAAAGAATGACCGCATCCCTCCATACCCAAGAGCACCGCGCCGATTTCACCATCGCGCAAGGCTGGGAGGATTATAGCGGCGAGGATCACGCCATATGGCGCGCGCTTTTCGAGCGCCAGTCGAAGCTGTTGCCAGGGCGCGCCTGCGATGAGTACCTGCGCGGCCTCAAGGATCTCGGGGTGGCCGCCGATTGCATTCCCGATTTCGAACGCCTGTCCGATATTCTGGAGCGGGCCACGGGCTGGCGCATCGTGGCGGTCCCAGGGCTGGTGCCCGACGATGTATTCTTTACCCATTTGGCCGCGCGCCGGTTTCCCGTGACTAACTGGATTCGCAAGCGGGAACAGATGGACTACCTGCAGGAGCCGGACGCCTTCCACGATATCTTCGGCCATGTGCCGATGCTCATGGCCCCGGTCTTCGCCGACTACATGGCGGCCTATGGGCGCGGCGGATTGAAGGCCCTGCGCCTTGGCGCGTTAAAGAACCTGGCGCGGCTTTACTGGTACACGGTGGAATTCGGTCTGATCCGGCGGGAGGAGGGCCTGCGCATCTACGGCGCCGGCATCGTTTCTTCGCGCGGCGAGTCGGTCTACTGCCTGGAAGACCCGGCACCGAATCGGATCGCCTTCGATCTCATGCGCGTCATGGCGACCGATTACCGCATCGACGATTATCAGGAATGCTATTTCGTGATCGATGGCTTCGATCAGCTTTTCGAGGTGACCCGGCCCGACTTTACACCCTACTACCAGGAACTCGATGGCCAGCCCGGGACCAGACCCGGTGAGGTTCTGCCGACCGACCGGATCGTGGAAATTTAATGATGGGGATGACGCCGTGAAGCATTGGATTTCCCTGCCGCGCGTCGAGGGCGTTTCCTCGCGCCAGGCCCACGCCGACTTGCCCGCGGGCACCTACGAGCGCGAGCTGGGGCGCGAAGGTTTCTTCGGGCCCGCGACCCAGATGTATCACACGCACCCGCCGACCGCTTGGACCGATTGGGACGGCCCCTTGCGCCCGCGCGCCTTCGACCTGACGCGCATCGGGACCACCGCGGCGGACCCTTGGCAGGCCAGCGAGGTGCTGCACAACGCCAGCGTCCGCTTCCGCTTCTGGAACACCCAGGGCAAGATGGACGCGCTCGTCCGCAACGGCGATGGCGACGATCTGTTGTTCCTGCATCGCGGCCGCGGGGAATTTTTCTGCGACTACGGCCACCTGTCGATCCGCGAGGGCGATTACCTGGTCATCCCGCGCGGCACCATGTGGCGCAGCGAGTTCGACGGCGCCGCCCAGGTGCTGATGATCGAGGCGACCGGCGACAGCTACCGCCTGCCGGACAAGGGCCCGGCCGGGCCGCACGCGATTTTCGACCCGGCGGTGCTCGACACCCCAGTGATGGACGAGGCCTTCCGCGCCCAGCAGACCCCGGAGGGCACCGAGGAGTCGTGGCGCGTGCGCATCAAGCGGCGCAACCGAATCTCGACCGTGACCTATCCGTTCAACCCGCTGGACGCGGTCGGCTGGCACGGCAACCTGGCGCCGGTGCGCCTCAACGTGGCCGACATCCGGCCACTGATGAGTCACCGCTACCACCTGCCGCCGTCGGCGCACACGACCTTCCTGGCCGACCGCTTCGTGGTCTGCACCTTCGTTCCCAGGCCCTTCGAGAGCGACCCCGGCGCGCTCAAGGTGCCGTTCTTCCACAGCAACGACGACTACGACGAGGTGCTGTTCTATCACCGCGGCGACTTCTTCAGCCGCGACGACATCGAGGCCGGCATGGTCACGTTTCATCCGAGCGGCTTCCCCCACGGGCCCCATCCCAAGGCGCTGGCGAACGCGCTCGAGCCGGGCAAGGCCGGGACCGACGAAGTCGCCGTCATGCTCGATGCCCGCGACGCGCTCGACGTCGGCGATCTGCCCGTGGGCGTGGAGAACCCGGACTACGTGAACTCCTGGCGCGCGGCGTCGCCGGACAAGGCCGCCGAGTAGGGCCGGGTCGGGACAGGACGGGCCGGGGCGGGGACCTTTCAGGTGAGACCGGCGGCGCGCTAGTCGGTGGACAGGTGGCCCTGCCGCGCAATCGCCATCGATACCTTCGGCGGTGCCAGGAAGTTTCGGCGTGTGTCGGCGAGGAGCTTGGCGAGCAGGGCGGGGGTGGGGCGGCCGGTCCGTGGCAGGCCATGGTCGCGCTCGGCATTTCGGATCGCGGCGTTGCGCGCCGAGTCGTCCCCGAAGCCGTCCCGATCCAGATAACCCAGGTCCAGCAGCAGGCGCGCCACGGTGTCGGCGGGAGCCGGCGCGGCGGGGCCGCCTCGGAGGGGGGCGCGGCTCTGGCCCCAGGTGGCGCCATTGCGCGTCAGGGCGCGAAACGCCGGCGCGGCGATTTGTCCGGCCTCGGCGCGGGCCAGCAGCAGTGGGTTGGCGATCGCGCGCGTGTCGCCGTCGAGGAACACCAGAAGCGGCAGCTCCGGGTTCGCCGGGGCATCGGCACAGGGGCCGTCGTTGCCGCCACCGGCCGGCCAGCGGTCGCGGCAGCCGAGCTTGACCGTCAGGCCGTGTTCCCAGCCGCGCCGGTAGCCGGCCTGGACCGCCAGACCCGCGCCCAGCGCCAGGCGCGCGCGGGTTCCGGGATCGAGCTGCTGCAGGGCGAGCCAACCCGCTTGCCGCCCGATCGGCGCATCGAGGGTCACCAGGGCCCAGTCGGCCGCCGCCGCCGCCAGGCTACTAGCGCCGGCGCCGCCGGAGAACTCTGGCGCCACTTCATAGGTCGCGACGCCCGCGTGAATGATGACGGCATCGCGCTGGTAGCCGGCCACGAAATGCAGCTCGTTCGGGGTTCGCCACCGCCCCTCCACTCTGAAATAGAGGCAATGGGCTTGGCTCAGCACCAGGCGCGGTCCGATCAGGATGCCGGTGCAGAAGCCGCGGCCACCGGTGTTGAGGCGGCCCAGCGCGCTCCAGGGATACTCCATGGCCTCGACGATCATCCGGCCGTGGCGGTCGAGCAGGGCCGGAGCAGGGGCCGGCGGCGCGGCCTCGGGTCCCGGTGCCGGCGGGGTGGGCGGTGCCGGCGGGGCGGGCGGTTCGGCCGGGGCGCAGGCCCCCAGGGCCGCCAGGGCCGCCAGGGCGAGCATCGCCAGGGACGGGACAAATTTCCGCGCGCGCCGCCGCCAAACCGGCCGTGTCACGATTCCGTTCGAGATTTTCACCTCTGCCCCACCACTTCTGGCCCGCCGCTTCTGGCCCACCGTATTCGCCGGCGTTCCCAAATCGGCGCATATTTATCTATCGGAGGCACGGGGCACTCTGGTAGACCCGTCGTGCGCCACACTTGAGCGCGTGACCCCCGGAAGCGAACCAGCCGATGCCAAAATCCTCCAGCCGACCGACGCGGGCCTACGAGAACCTCGACTTTCTGCACAGCCCGGACGCTCGGGCGCTACGCATCCTCTCCGAGTACATCGAGCCGAACAGCCGCTTCAAACACTACAAGATCGAAGATACCATTATTTTCTTCGGCTCGGCGCGCACCCTGCCCCGCGACCAGGCCGAGAAAGGATTGGCCGAGGTTGTGGCGAAGGGTGGCGATCCGGCGCGGCCGGAGCTGGTGCGCGCCGAATACGATCTGCGCATGTCGGCTTACTACGAGGCGACGCGCGAGCTGGCCAGCCGCCTGACCGAGTGGTCGAAGGCGTTGGAGGGCACGGACCGCCGCTTCGTGGTCTGTAGCGGGGGTGGCCCCGGGATCATGGAGGCGGCCAATCGCGGTGCCTCCGAGGCCAAGGGCATCAACGTCGGACTCAACATTTCATTGCCCTTCGAGCAATCGGAGAACCCGTACATCAGCCGCGAGCTGATCTTCGAGTTCCACTATTTCTTCATGCGCAAGTTCTGGTTCGCCTATCTGGCCAAGGCGGTGGTGGTGATGCCCGGCGGTTTCGGCACCCTGGACGAGTTGTTCGAACTCCTGACTCTGATCCAGACCCAAAAGATCCGCAAACACATGCCGATTGTGTTGTTCGGCAGCAGCTACTGGTCCGAAATCGTCAACTTCGAGGCGCTGGCCGATCACGGCATGATCGACCGGGCCGACCTGAACCTGTTCTTCCGAACCGATTCGATCGATGAGGCCTACCAATACATCACCGACCAGCTCGAAACCCATTCACTCGCGACCCCGGGGCCAACGCTCTAGTTTTGGCACTGGCGTTTGCGGCCACGACAATCTATTTCTACGGCTTGGGGTCGGCGCGGGTTGATGCGAGCCGGGGCGATTGGAAAGAGGACAGATGGGCGAGAAAGACTTCAGGCAGATGATGGCCGAAGCGGCCGCGGCGGTCGACGGTATTTCGGTGTCTTCGGCATTGGGCCTGCTGAACGATCCGGAGGCCCAGTTCGTCGATGTGCGCGAGGACGGCGAATGGGCCGGGGGTCGGATTCCGGGCGCCGTGCATGCACCGCGCGGCCTTCTCGAAAGCATCGCCGATCCGAACCGGCCGCAACACAACGCCGCGATTTCCCGAGACAAGACGCTGGTGCTCTACTGCGCCGCCGGCGGGCGTTCGACCCTGGCCGCCAAGACCCTACTCGATATGGGCTATACCCAAGTCTGCTCGCTGACCGGCGGCCTGACCGCTTGGCGGCAAGCCGGTGGCCCCGTCGAAGCTTAGCCCGAGCGCGCCCTTCAAGACCCCGGTCTGGGCAAGCCGGGACCGGCAAAACATTGAAATAAAGTGTTTTTCTCCCCCTTTGAAAGCGGCCTGTTTTGTGACAATGTAGCGGCGTGATAGCCTCACGCTGGCTCTGGCGGGCGCGTGAGGCGGCAAGAAAACGGGACGGCCACCGGCGATCCGCCGCAGTGAAGTGTGGCACGTCCCCTGACGAACAGGTGAGAGTCTGGGTTGCCGGTGGGTCTCTTTTTCGGCCGCGCCGGTCTCATAACAGGGAGCGAAAAAGCATGACAAGAAATTTCCTTAAGCGCGTCATGGGCGGCAGCGTTCTGGCCGCGGCGGCGCTCGCCGTCATGACCGCCGGCGCGGTCGCCAAGACCGAGCTCAAGGTCTACACCGCGATCGAGGCCGACGACCTCAAGCGCTATGCCGCCGAGTTCAACAAGCATTACCCCGATATCGAGATCAAATGGGTCCGCGACTCGACCGGCATCGTCACCGCGAAGCTGCTGGCCGAGAAGGCCAACCCGCAGGCCGACATAGTCTGGGGCCTGGCGGCAACCAGCCTGATGCTGCTCAAGAACGAAGGCATGACCCAAGGCTACATGCCCAACGGCGGCGACAAGCTTGACCCCAAGTTCATCGACCAGTCCAAACCACCGCATTGGACCGGGATGGACGCCTGGGTCGCGGCGATCTGCGTCAACACCATCGAAGTCGAAAAGCTCGGCCTGCCCATGCCGACATCCTGGAAGGACCTGACCAAGCCGGTCTACAAGGGCCATGTCGTGATGCCGAACCCGAATTCCTCGGGCACCGGATTCCTCGACGTCGCCAGCTGGCTACAAATGTTCGGCGAGGAAGGTGGCTGGAGTTTCCTGGACGATCTGCACAAGAACATCGCCTGGTACACCCACTCCGGCTCCAAGCCTTGCCGTCAGGCGGGCGCCGGCGAAACGCCGATCGGCGTCTCCTTCGCCTATCGTGGCGCCAAGGTTAAAAACAAGGGCGCGCCGATCGAGATTGTCATCCCCAGCGAAGGCATCGGCTGGGACATGGAGGCGACCGCCATCATGAAAGGCACCAAGAATCTCGACGCCGCCAAGAAGCTGGTCGACTTCTCGGTCTCCAAAGAAGCCAACGTGATGTACAATTCGGTCTACGCGGTCATCGCCTATCCGGGCATCGCCGAAAAGGTGAAGAACTATCCGGATGCCGTCGCCGGCGCCATGATCGACAACGACTTCGAATGGGTCGCGAGCAACCGCATGCGCATTCTCAAAAAATGGCAGAAGCGCTACGACTCCAAGTCGGAGCCGAAGGGCTGATTTCGGCGTGACGCTCTAATTCGGCTGCCCGCTTCCCTCGTTTGGAGCGGGCGGCCGGATCGATTTTCGGCTCCCGCGGTCCCGGTTGGACTCGTCGGCCGGCGGGCGTCGATAGTGGGGGGCAGCGATGGCGGCCGGCACGGAATCTGCGCCATATATCAAGATCCGGAATCTGACCAAGAAGTTCGGTGATTTCACCGCGCTCCGGGAGATTTCGCTCGACATCTTCGAAAGCGAGTTCATCTGTTTTCTGGGCCCCTCGGGCTGTGGCAAGACCACCCTGCTCCGGGCCATCGCCGGGCTCGACATACAGACCAGCGGCACTGTCGAACAGGACCAGAAGGATATCTCGGCCCTGCCGCCGGCCGAGCGCGATTTCGGCATCGTGTTCCAGTCCTACGCGTTGTTCCCGAACTTGACGGTCTACAAGAACGTCGCCTACGGACTGGAGAACCGCAAGCTGCCCCGGGCTCGGATCAAGGACCGGGTCACGGAGTTGCTCGGACTCGTCGGCCTGTCGGACCAGGGCGCCAAGTATCCGGCTCAGCTCTCGGGCGGCGAGCAGCAGCGTGTGGCGCTGGCGCGCGCCATGGCGACCTCGCCGGGCCTGCTGTTGCTCGACGAGCCGCTGTCTGCGCTCGACGCCAAGGTGCGGGTGCACCTGCGTCACGAGGTCAAGGACTTGCAGCGCCGGCTGGGCGTGACCACCATCATGGTCACCCACGATCAGGAGGAGGCCCTGACCATGGCCGACCGCATCGTGGTCATGGACCATGGTGTGATCGAGCAAGTCGGCACGCCCGAAGAGATCTACGGCGCGCCGGCCACCTCTTTCGTTGCCGACTTCATCGGCACCATGAATTTCGTGTCCGGCACGGTCGAGGCCGAGGGATCGATCAAGATCGGGAACATCACGCTGGTGTGCGAGACCGAGGACATGTCGACCGGTCAGGCGGTGACCGCCGCCATCCGGCCGGAGGACATCGATGCCGAGGCCATTTTGGAAGGCGGCGAAAACGTGGTCGAGGTCGAGATCGCGGCGATGGAGTTTCTCGGCTCGTACTATCGTGTGGCCCTGGGCGGCGCGGCGATAGGCGAGCAGGGCATCCGCGCCGATTTATCGATCAACCTGGTGCGGCGCAAGAATCTCGAAGTCGGCAGCAAGATACCGGTGCGTTTTCCCGCGCAATTCATCCGCATCTACCCGGGGGACTGACCGATGAGCCAGGCCGCGGCCGTTCCCGCCGCACCCCGGATCAAAGCGAAGATCAGCCGCGACGACTGGATCATGCGCGGCTGCATGGTGGTGATCGGGTTGTTCATGGCGGTCTTCGTCCTGCTGCCGCTCTACACCCTGATGTCCAAGAGTTTCGAGAACAAGGCGGGCGAATTCATCGGACTGGCGAACTACGCGGAGTATTTCGAAACACCGGCGCTGTTTTTGTCGGCGATCAATAGCCTCTATATCTCGATTATCGGCACGGTGGTGGTGCTCGGCACGGCTTTCGTCTACGGCTACGCGCTGACCCGCACCTGCATGCCGTTCAAGTGGTTCTTCAAACTGGTGGCGGTAATCCCGTTGCTGACGCCGTCGCTGTTGAGCGGTATTTCCTTGGTGTACTGGTTCGGCAGGCAAGGTGTCGCCAAGGAACTGCTGTTCGGCGAGTTGATTTACGGCCCGATCGGCATCATCATTGGATCGAGTTATTGGGTGTTTCCGCACGCGCTGATGATCGTGATCACGGCGCTGGCGATCACCGACGCGCGGCTCTATGAAGCGGCGATCGCGCTGCGCACCAGCAAGGTCAAAATCTTTTTCACGGTCACCATACCGGGCTGTAAGTATGGCCTGATCAGTGCCGGATTTGTGGTGTTCACCCTGATCTTCACTGACTTCGGCGTGCCCAAGGTGATCGGTGGCAACTTCAACATGCTCGCCACCGACATCTACAAGCAGGTCATCGGTCAGCAAAACTTCCAGATGGGCGCGGTGGTCTCGATTATCCTGTTGGTCCCCGCGGCGGTTGCCTTCACCGTCGATCGCATCGTGCAGAGAAAGCAGGTCGCACTACTTTCGTCCCGCGCCGTTCCTTACGAGCCGAAGCCGGACCGCCGACGCGACATGACCATGTTGGTGTTCTGCTCGTTCGTCGCGTTTTTGATCCTGTGCATGATCGGCATGGCTCAGTATGCGGCGCTGATTACATTCTGGCCCTACAACCTGGAAATGACGTTGGCCAACTATGACTTCGACCTGGCCAACGGCGGCGGCTGGGATTCCTTTTTCAACTCGATTCGTATGAGCCTCTACACCGCGGTTGTGGGCACGGCGATCATATTCTTCGGCGCCTACCTGGTCGAGAAGGGACGCGGCTTTACGGTGGGCCGCAACTCCTTTCACGCGATTGCCATGTTGCCGCTCGCGGTCCCGGGTATGGCGTTGGGCCTGGCCTACATATTCTTCTTCAACAATCCGGCCAACCCATTCAACTTCCTTTACGGCACCATGGGAATTTTGGTGTTGGTCACGGTCACCCACTTTTATACGGTCAGCCACTTGACCGCGGTGACCGCGCTCAAGCAGATGGATCCGGAGTTCGAGTCGGTCTCGGCGTCGCTCAAGACGCCATTCTACCGAACCTTCGTCCGAATAACCGTACCGGTGTGCGTGCCGGCGATCTTCGACATCTCGATGTATCTCTTCCTCAACGCCATGACCACGGTCTCGGCGGTGGTGTTCCTCTATTCGACCGACACGGCGCTGGCCTCGGTCGCGGTGCTCAACATGGACGACCAGGGCGAGCTACCGTTCGCGGCGGCCATGGCAATGATGATCGCCTACACCTGCGCCGCGGCGCGCATTCTGCACGCGCTTCTGACCCGCGGCATCACGCGGCGCACCCAGGCCTGGCGTACCCTCTGAACCTTCTACAACTCCGCTCTGGCATCAGGTTGCGGGCGTCACTTCATGCAACAAATCGAAGAAGGCACGCACCACGCGGACCGGGCGCCGCTCTTGCAGGCAGGCGGCGTATTCGACCGCATGCAAGTCGACATCGCGCAGTTGCAAGCGGTGCAGGCGTGGATCGCTGCCGAACTCGCTCTCGAACACGGTGCCGATACCCAGGCCCGCGGCGACCGCCTCGCGCACCGCCTCGCGGCTGCCGATCTCCAGCGCCATGCCGGGTTGCACGCCGGCTTCCGCGAGGGCCCGGTCGAGCACCGCGCGCGTGGTCGAGCCCGGCTCGCGCATCACCAGGCGTTGGCCGGCGAGCTCGGCGAAGCGTATGCTGCGCCGTCCGGCCCAGGCATGGTCGCGGGGCACGAAGACGACCAGGCGGTCGCGGCGGAACGGCAGCGCGTGGATGCGCGCGTCGCTTTCGATATCGGGCAGCACGGCGACGTCACAGCGCCGGTCCAAAAGCTCCTGGAGCACCTGTTCCGAGTTGCCGAACGACATGGATAGCCGGATACCCGGATGGCGCCGGTTGAAGCGCGCTAGAAGCGGAATCACCTGGTAAGGCGCGTCCGCGCCGACCCGCAGCAGGCCAGTGGTCAAGCCTTGCGCCGATGCCAGCAGCTGCTCCGCCTCCGCCTCCTGGCCGAACAGGCGCTGGGTGATGTCGCGCAGGCCGCGCCCCAGATCGGTCAGCTCGATGCCGCGCCCGCGGCGCTCGAACAACTTCACGCCATAGCGCGCCTCCAGCGCCGCCACCTGGCCGGAAAGGGTCGGCTGGGAGACGTGGATGCGTTCGGCGGCGCGGGTGAAGCCGCCGGCCTCGGCGACCGCATGGAAGGCGCGAAGTTGCGTATGATTCATCGGTATAATCGATAGTACATATAAATAACATCGATTTGACTTATGTAACGGATCCCGCCAGAAAAGGCAAATCGGGCCCGGCTCTCGAACCTGGCTCTCGAACCTGGCTCTCGAAGAGGGAACTTCCGCCATGACTGCTCAGATTGCGCCAGACGCTGGCGCCCCAGCCGCCTCGCCGTCTACGTCGCCCACGGGCGACCCCTGGCTGCTGACGCCGGGACCGCTGACCACCTCGCCCAGCGTCAAGCAGGCGATGGGGCACGACTACGGCTCCCGCGACGGCCACTTCATCGAGATCAACCGGCGCATGCGCGAACGCCTGGTCGCTATCGCCGGTGGGGGGCCCGGTGGGGGGACCGGTGGCGGGACCGGTGGGAGGACCAGTGGCGAAGCCAATGGGGACGCGAGCCACGTTTGCGTGCCGCTCCAGGGCAGTGGCACCTTCGTGGTCGAGGCCATGCTCGGCACCTTCGTGCCGGCGGACGGCAAACTGCTTATTTTGGTCAACGGCGCCTACGGCCACCGCATGGCGCGGATCTGCCGTTACTATGGCCGCGCCACGGTGATTCAGGAGACCCCGGAGGACGTGCCGGCCGACCCCGAGGCGCTGGACCGCGCGCTCGCCGCCGACAGCGATATCAGCCACGTCGCGGTGGTCCACTGCGAGACCACCTCGGGCATCCTCAATCCGATCGAGGCGGTCGCCGAGGTCACGGCGCGCCACCGCCGCGGGCTTCTGATCGACGCCATGAGCGCCTTCGGCGCGCTGCCGCTGGATGCGCGCGCCCTCAACGCCGACGCCGTGGTCGCCTCCTCGAACAAGTGCCTCGAGGGCTCGCCGGGCTTGGGCTACTGCATCGCGCGCAAGGCGGCGCTGGAGGCGACCGAGGGCAACGCGCCCTCGCTGACGCTGGATCTCTACGACCAGTGGGTCGCCATGGAGAAAAACGGCCAGTGGCGCTTTACGCCGCCGACCCACTGCATCCTGGCCTTAGACCAGGCGCTCACCGAGTTCGAGGCCGAGGGCGGCGTGGCGGGGCGCGGCGGGCGCTACCGCGAGAACTGCCGGATCCTGGTCGAGGGCATGCGCGCGCTTGGCTTCCAGACCCTGCTGCCCGACGCCCTGCAGGCGCCGATCATCGTCACCTTCCACCTGCCGGGCGATCCCAACTTTCACTTCGAGACCTTCTACGAGAGTCTGCGCGCCCAGGGTTACGTCATCTATCCGGGCAAGCTGACGGTCGCCGAATCGTTCCGCATCGGCTGCATCGGCCGGCTCGGCGCCGAACAGATGCGCGGCGCGCTGGCGGCGGTCGAGGCGGCGCTTACCGAGATGAAGGTCCGGAACCGGGCGCCGGCGGCGGCGTAAACAATTCGAACAGTCCCATCAACTCAACAGGAAATCAGGTGAATCCCATGAGCGTGACATCCGACTACGTCTACTCCCGTGGCTACCGCGGCAAGGTCAAAGGCATCGTCCTCGACTGGAGCGGCACCACCGCCGACATCTACGTTCTGGCGCCCGCGGTGGTCTTCGTGCAAGTCTTCAAGAAGCACGGCGTGGAGATTTCCATGGCCGAGGCGCGCGGTCCCATGGGCCTGCGCAAGGACCTGCACATCAAGGAGCTGACCGAGGTGCCGGAGATTCGCGAGCGCTGGAAGGGCGTGCACGGGAGCTATCCCGATCAGGGTTCGGTCGACGCCATGTTCGCCGACTTCGTGCCCATGCAGCTCGCCTGTCTGCGCGAGTACACGACGCTGCTGCCCCATGTCGCCGAGGTCACTCAGAAGTTCCAGAAAGACGGCATCAAGATCGGCTCCTCGACCGGCTTCGTGCGCCCCATGGTCGATGTCCTCGAGGAAGATGCCAAGAAGCAGGGCTACACTCCCGACGCCTCGGTCGCCGGCGACGAGGTCGAACACGGCGCGCGGCCCAAGCCGTTCATGGTCTACCGCAACCTCGACCTGATGGACATTCATCCGATCCAGTCGGTGGTCAAGGTCGACGACACCGTGTCCGGCGTCGGCGAGGCGCTGGAGGCCGGCTGCTGGGGCGTCGGCATCGCGTCCTACAGCAACTACATGGACATCGATTCCATGGAACACGCCGCGAGCCTGTCCGAGGCCGAGATGGACCGGCGCCTGAAGGTGACCCGGGAGATCCTGCGCAAGGCGGGCGCCCACTACGTCATCGACACCTTCGACCAACTGCCCGAGGTGATCGCCGACGTGAACGCGCGCCTGGCCCGCGGCGAGCGGCCGTAAAGCGGTGACGGGGGCAGGGGCGCGACCGCCATCCTCTCTCTTCCCCTGTCATGCCCGGACTTGACCCGGGCATCCAGGCGCTTACCAACCGTGGACCCTCGGGTCGCGCCCGAGGGTGACAGAGTGGGCGGTGACGCGGGCAGGGGCGTGGGCGGTGACGCGGGCAGGGGCGCGGGCGGTGATGCGGGCAGGGGCGCGGGCAGGGGCGCGGGACCGGCCGCTTCCCCCCTGTCACCCTCGGGCTTGACCCGAGGGCCCAGGGCGGCTGCTATCGTGGATTCTCGGGTCGCGCCCGAGGGCGACAACCGTGACGATGGCGGGTGGAGGAACGCGTGACCGAGGAGAGCGACCGCGCGGAACCAGGCTTCGAC
>Ga0209987_10001352_pt1 | contig 13379 bp, 2 predicted proteins | sample N074metaG_FD_182134 | JGI IMG/M metagenome (GOLD analysis project Ga0209987, IMG submission 182134) | Deep subsurface microbial communities from Kermadec Trench to uncover new lineages of life (NeLLi) - N074 metaG (SPAdes) (version 2) | ecosystem: Environmental > Aquatic > Marine > Ocean trench... | reverse complement strand
AAGTTGCTGTCATTGTTATTTTTATGTAACCTTAGACCTACTAAAGGTAATGCTAAAGATAGGAATCCACCTCATCGTAACACAGTTCTGAACAAGAAAATTTTTGTCTAGGAAAAAATGGTTTAGGATTATGATTAAAATTTATTATGTTACGTGTTTGTAATCTGTAATAATTTATCATCCTTATTCACCCGGATCTAATGAACTTTTTCTTGGAACCTTTCCTCAACCTTCTTTTTGGCTGTCAACTTATTAATTCACCTGGTCATCGCACATGATCGGCAAGTTTTGTTTCTGTATGACTGTAACCCGACCAAACAATCTCTGACGAAATTGGGCTATGCTTGAATCGACGGACGGACCCACGCATGGAACTACGCTCGTACCGGTGTGAAGGTAGAACAGAGACACCTAGCCATATTTTCACAGTGGGGTAACTGGAGAACAGTGCTTACGCCACCGTTCTCTTTCAAGATGGCGGACGGTTTTTTACGCGAAAGTGAGTATCAGAAATTGTCAATTTACTCCTTAACTATAACAGCTATATACCTAATGTATGGTTGCGCACGTTCTTCGCAAAATTCTCTTTACACTGAATATCACTTTTATGTCACAAAACGGGCTAGTTATGATGTAATATGCCGTTAAAAATTTGAAGCGAGAGAACGGCAACTCATTCGTAGAATTTCCTGGCATAAGTTATTTTTAGATTTCAGTTATCGTCCTCTCGGTTCAACCTTTTAACGGCGTATTACACATCGAGTAGCCCGTTTTAAGATATAAAAGTGGTATCAATATAGGGGGAATTACGTGAAGATTATGTATACAATGTTACAATAGGCCTAGCTGCTATAATTCAAGAGTAAATTGACGATTTCTGATACTCACTTTCGCGTAAAAAAGCGTCCGCCATCTTGAAAAAGAACTGTGGCGTAAGCACCGTTCTCCAGTTACCCCACTGTGATTTTGATGGCTATCATGGCAACATTATTTTGTTTGAATCCTCAAGAAACCAATTTGAACTTTTGCTCTATAATGAACAAAATGAGTTGATGTTGTATTTTTGGTTTTTGGATGCGATAGTGTCTCAGTGCATTACTAAACCATATAATTGAAACATGCAACAGTTTCAGAACGAAAGAGACAGTAAAATATTAATACATGCAATTACAGTTAATATGTACAATAATTATATAAGATCTACATAAGGAATTAATGTCAGGCTCACCATGGATTCTTTCCAAATTGGCAAATCCCAAAATATATGTAACTACCGGCAAATGAGGGTTAGTTTATTAGGAACAAATGTTTAGGCCTGTGTTATATTATCAACTTTATGGCACATACAATGTGTGTAATTGGTCAATATAATTTAAGTCACTGGTGAAAACTTCTTGCAAACGTAGCATGATTGTTAAGCTGTATTTTTTGCGTTGTTTATGCCACAAAGTTCAGAAGACAACGTAGAAACATGTCTGGTCCTAATGAACTGGCCCTTGTGTGGTTACTCTGGATATTTAGTTTATCTGGTGATTTGCAGATTTTGAAAAATGTGTGAGGATTAACCCTGTTCTTAATACAGAAATACTCTTTTGGTAGTGTTTTTTACTGTTCTATATTCTATCACTGATCGACAGACATCATAATCATGGCAAGCATAAACTTGAGGGAAAAGGACAGATTTCAGCAGTTTTACTCAGCAGTAGGCCTATTTAGTTTAAAATTTACATTTTTGGGGGATACCGCAAATTTACATATACTAGTTCAAAAATGTTGACTTATAATAAAAATCTTTAACAATATAACAGCTCTGATCATTCATCTTATACATGTTTCTTGCGTACAGTCGTAGATACCGGGATCTGTTACATGTTCTCTACGACTGTTACGCATGGAAGCATACATGTTATACTCCAGTCAATAGTTTGCATCATACAAAGTTCAACACAATACAAAGTTCAACACCATGCAAGTAACGTTGCTAACTATTTGTAGCAAATATAAGTTGTAATTACCGGTTCATTATTAATTTTCTGGAGACAGCAAAATGATTTGGGTACAATAACAATACAGATTTTGCTTGAATCAATAGACACTTAGCCATCCATCAAGAAACCAATTAGAACATTTGCTCCATAATCAACAAAATTATTTGCTAATCTATTTTTGGTTTTTAAATGCGGCAGTGTCACATTTGCATTACTAAACCATATAATCGAATCATGCAACACTTTCAGAACGAAAGAGACAGTAAAATATTAATACATGCAATTACAGTATGTACAATAATTATAAAAGACTTACATAAGACATCAATATATACAGAAATACTTGATTGATAGTTGTTTACTGTTCACTGTCTGACTGACAGTCATCATATCATGGCAAGCATAAATGTGACAGAAAAGGACAGATTTCAGCAGTTTTACTCAGCAGTAGGTAGCAATATTCATACATATAATCAATTCTGAGAAAACTATACACAATTATTATGGAAAATTACACATGATAAACAGACCTGGTGGTGTATAGTTGACATTACTGAGAATTTTCACACATTTTTCTAAATTAATTAGTACCTAGTCTGTGTTTTTGTCTGGAACAATGGACTTGTAGTAGTCCAATACTTGCTGTGATACCTTGAAACCACGCGCTTTGGGGTCAATTGTTATAATTGCTAATGTATTTATGGTCTTTAGACGGGACAGTGCCACATATGCCATACCTGGACCAAACAGTTCCTTGCCAAGATATAGGACTGCTGATGGGAGAGTGCACCCTTGCATTTTATGAATTGTTGCCGCAAAACATAATTGTATGGGAAATTGGGTACGAATTAGAGTAGAATTGTTCAAACCAAAGTATCGTGCAGACAATGGAGCAATGGCTATCGGGTCAGAACCTTCAAGTTGATGGTTGAAATGAACATTGATGATTGTGGGTCTATTGGTTACGTTATCATATATCAGGGATGTGATATAACCTCTGGCCCCATTTACCAGGCCATTTTCTATGTCAATGTTTCTACGTAATATGATATCAGCTTTAACAGCAATGTGTAACTGTGATGGTAGACCAGCACAGTCTCGGTCATCTTTTGGGATAAGGTGTTTTGGGGCAGGTGTATTTAGCATGGAGTCATTGCTACATATAACATCAATTGACATTATTGTTACGATATTGTCATAGTTTTGTAATTGGCTTATATTGTATGCTTCACATTGATTGTTAGTAGGGAATATGTGAATTGTGTTATGAAGGTCGACGTCTGCTGGTTCTAGATTTGAAATGAGTCTAGTCTGTAACATCTTGTAATCGTCCGGTTGTTGTGCACCAATGCGGAATCTGTTACATAATTCGCCATATGTTTGATCTGTATGTTGTCTGAAGTTTGTTGATAAAGTAAATGTGCTGAAGTTATCATTCCATAAATCTATAGTTGTATCACCATCAGTTGGTTGAAATACATATTTACCCATGACTGGTTTTAACTGATGGAAATCACCAAATGTGAGCAAGGAGACTCCAGCAAATGGTTGACTACCGTCTGAAGATGGGAACGTATCTGTGAGGCGTTGGTGGATTTGTAGGAGCATTTTATTGGAAACCATGCTTATTTCATCGATAAAAAGATATTTAACGGTAGACCAGTCTTGGCGTTGTTGCATAAGAGCTTTACCGGACAACCTTTTATAACTAGCACATGCATGATGTTCAACTGGCAAGCGAAGTGCACGATGTAAAGTGACGCCACCTATGTTATGAGCTGCAATGCCAGTTGGTGCTGTGAGTATAACTACAGGAGACTCTGATGTAGAATTGAGGTATTCAAATAATCCATGTAGTAAGTGGGATTTACCTGTTCCCGCTGGACCAGAAACATTAATAAATATTGGTGGTGTCAGCTCATCAAGCATCTGCTTATTGTGATGTTCGTAGACCATATTAAATATGGACAGCTGATCAGGTGAAAAATCTGCAGTTATCTGAGAGACATTTCTAGTCGATTTTGGCATGGGTGGCAGTTGTTGCGATGGACCATCGTCAATAATTATATCTTCTTCCAAGTCAACTGGCATGGTATATATGGATTCTGTAATGGTTTCCGATGTGGCGGGGTTGTATGTGTTTGGATTCATAGCAATTGAAGATGTAACAATATCATCAGCATCTATGGAGCCATTCAGATGTTTATTAATGACTTCCATAAATTGTGCATGCTGTGGCCATTGCATGGTTGTGATGCGGTCGTGAAAGAACTGCTCACAATTTTCTTGGTTTGGTAGTTCTGTTTCACTTTTGAATGGCAAGTAAAGCAACAATGTATGGTATAGATAGGCATCGCTGTCTTCTTCATACGACATTGGAGGTGTTTTCAGACAAGCTGATTTTGTTCGGTTTTGAATGAAACCATCATTGTTTTGGAGAGGAGTGATATTCTGTGCATTCTTTGGGGATGTCTTGTAGTATTTATAATGCGTGGCGAAGTGTGCCAGTGTCATCGTCGAAAAAAGCTCATTATCGGGTCTATTTTGATAATGATCAATTATATTTGGAAGGAATAAATCCTGTGAATCATTTGTTTCCTTTGATGCCAGTGGTTTCAGGAGACGCGTGCGATGGTCGGGACGACTTGTGTTGACAAATACAGTTTGTCGGGATGATCCTTTCAGTGGCAGTGAGCACAATCTGTATACTGCCTCCTGTTGACTCACCTGTCGATGTGTGAGTAATGTGTGTCCGATGACACGCAATTTTTTGCGTTCAGATGCATGACTTTCCAATGTATCAAGTTTTAGTTTGATTTTTGACAAGAGATCTTTTGTTTCCGGTTTGCAGAGGTAAGTCGTTATATACCTAGCTGCTCCGATAGCCGAGCCTATCATTTGCAAATCCATGTTTGCATTCCAAAGTTCCAGAACTAAGGGATTGTATGCATTGATCATTTGCTCTTCTTCAGCACGCTTTAACCTGTAAAAATGTGGATTACTTGTTGGACTGATTCCATTTTTTATATGAGTGCATGCTGAAATTGGCTGAGGGAAGTCAAATCGGCACAGATTTTTTTTCTTGGTATAACATGTGTGGGTGTGTTTGTGCATTTGCAGTTTTTTTACCTGGCTATGTAAAATTGGTTCCTCTACTTGTGACGGAACCGATGCCTTTATGTATTGGTCAATGAAATCTGATATTTGACTAAAGGTGCTTGGATCGTCTAATGAAGGTGGGTTAAGGATCCATAATAATGCATGTATATGTGGCGCACCTCGGAGTTGAAACTCAACGCGCCAGAAAAAGTCTACTATCTGTCCAAGGGGGTGAGGACTTTTCAGTAAAACTGTGTTCAGGAATGTTTCCCATCGATATATGAAATGACGCGCTGGGAATACTGGATACTGAGATAACAGTTGTTCACGATATTCTCGACTAGAATGGAGAATATCGTCAACGGTTGTATTTATGTTGAGGGTTAGAATCATACCTTGCCATAGGTCTGACCAATTCAGATCATTTGCAGACAGTGTAAGGAAAAACGTAGGTGGGCCTAAATTAGCAAACTTCGCCAGCAAATCTGATTTTGTTGCGTGCCAGTATGCTTCGGTGCCACGAATCTGTTTCATGAATAACCAACTATTTTGATAAATCGGATTATCTGGGTTATGAAGTGTGCTTGTTTCGTTAATGATGTTATGATATGTTTTCTTGCGTACTGCTATTGATATGGCTTGTTCCATTCTATGTTTCTCACATTCATTTAGTAACCAGAACAGATATGAAGGGTTTGAACTCCATCTGTGATCTTTATTAAGGATTCTAGTTTTGGCATATTGTAAAAATGACAATTTGGCAGCATTGACCGATTTGTATCCTTTGTCACCTGTTGGGAATAAGCAAGGAAATGATAATTCTTCAACGTGATTTGTTGTGTATGTATTCACAGGTTGACCAGTCGAACGAGGTATGCTGTAAATCGGAATGGTATTTGTAAATTGTGCGACATATTGTTGTACTGTTTGAAACTGGTGTGTGTAATCAGCAGGAATAACTAAGGAGTGTGCACAACTTTCAATGTCAAGTGTATTGAGTGAACATTCTGTTGGAGCAGAATATGGTATCTTGGCAACGTGCTCATAGAGTGGATTATTTTTCAAGAGCCAATCACTTGCATGGTGGATACGGTCATGGTTGACTGGGTAAGTGCGGCATTCAGTCCCATTGTTGTTTTGTGTTTGGATAAGAAATACGTTGCTGTCATTCTGAGGTCGAGGCATTTGTATGACTGGCTCCAAAATGCGTGATGGGAAGTGAATTATCTGTCCTTTTATAGCTTGTTGTTGATATGGTAAGGTAACAATTGTCATGAATGGATGAATAATTGATATCATTCTCTGCTCAATAAATGTGCAGTCTTGCAAACACGCAGGGGATACAGGTGGAGCCAAGTACGGGGCTGCATTTGGTGGAAGCTTGTTTTTTTTAACATGTGTGATGCACGGAGTACATAACCATGTCGTGGCACTTGTAGTTGATGTGAGAAGTGACATCTTTTTTAGTGCATCAGTCAGTTTGTGTGTATCTGAACCTTGGTGTTTATATTTTAACATGTGACATATATGACAGACATATGTGGGATACTGTTGAATGGCACTAATAAAAGTGCTTCCTGCTGAAGCAATGGGCTTTTGACTGTTCTTTAATTGCCGGGCAATGGACTTTTGACTCCTCCTTAATTGCTGGGATAAAAGATTAAAGTGTTGATGTTTCATGTTTGGATAGAGAACACGAATCGTTTCAAAATCAACATTAGAGTTATTTTTCATATATTGTTTGATTTTGTCGTCGGTGTCCTTTTCTGACAGTTCAACATTTGCAGTTGAAGCTTTTGCACTATTGGCCAAGATAGGTGTTGATGTTTCTTGGTCAATAGTAGCATTGTTTGGATTGGATAAGTGTTCTTGTGGTGGTGCGACGTTGTGATTTATTATGACATTAGATTGGGGACAGTTGGTTGTAGATTGTTTATCAGCAGAGTGTACAGCACATGCATCTGTCATGGTACTATCTTGAAGCCGAGTTGAGGGACTCTCGATATATGGTACCTGTACCGTGGGAGGTAGGAGACTTTCAGATTTATATAGAGCTGTAAATGCTGATGAATATGAAACTTGCTGTTTCTGTGAAACAGTATCGTCATTCATTTCATACCAATAGTTGTCTGATCTCACATTAACTACAAAGTGGCCAGAATTGACTGAATGCGAGTGTCTGTCAATGAATAATGCTAGATGGTATTTTTTCAGTTGGCCTGAAGCAGTTTTCATATGCAGTATGTGTGGTAGCTTGAAAGATGGATTTGGATGAATATCGTTGAAATGGAACATTGCAATATGTGGTAATGCTTCTAACTGAGTTGTCTTGACTGACCTTATGCTTGGACAATGTTCACACTTATAATCAACAGTTATTGGGTCTTTTAAAGTATTTATGCAAGCCGATAATGTGGAGTGATTTTTTCGACATGTGAGAATTACATTTGTTTCACATGTCGAGTTTTGATAGTTGCAATTAGTGCAAAACAATGTCGATACGGTTTGAAACTCTAACACTGATTGCAACAGTGAAACATGTACATTAAGATGTCGTAGTGCGGTATAAAGCTGAACTAACAACATGTGATAATACTCATGTGCATCTTGTTGTTGTTGATTGTTGTATTGTGGATAGGTCTCGATCATTTTATTGTAAATACGATCTGATGACTCTTGCATCTCGCATTTCGTAGCTGTTGTACATAGAATGTAACAATATTCTAATAGGCTGGTCGATTGCCAAGCAGTTGACGTTTTGACATGCTGAAGTAAAACACTAATGCCACTATGGCGTAATGTTTGCATTGTGGCATTGTGATAACACAGATAACATCGTGTGTTTGAAAGTCCTATTGGCAAAGGGTTTTTCAGGTCGAGATGATCAAAAGTGTGTAAGTGCTGTAGTGAATTTCCAGATTCAGTTACATTACTGTTCTGAAAGGAGAAGAAAGTTGGAGTAACTTGTAGAAGCAGAATGGAACTTGTGGAATCATGACGTTCTGATATGGAAAGACGGTAGCGATAGGTTGTATTACAAAATATGTTAATGTACCGTGAAATGGGGTGAATGGGGACAGTTTTGGGACTATTTTAAACATAGGTCCGCAATGCGAACTGATGTACATCCATATCATGTCAAGTATTTAATACACGTGGTACTCCAAAGATTTTTACCTGTACTAAGAAAGTACTAGTTAGCGCACGTCGGAATAAGTGCAATATTGTGATTCAAAATGGCCACCAGGCCGCCATCTTGGATCTAATCAAGACAATTTGTGAACTCTTATCAGTGGTAAGCATGCGTGAACACGTGTACAGAGTTTCAAATCTGTCAGCTATATAGTTAGCTGACGTCGGAAAAAAGTGTGATTTTGCAATTCAAAATGGCTGCCAGGCGACCATGTTAGATCCGATCAAGACAATTTTCGAACTCTATCAGCGGCAACCACCCAGGAACATGTGTACTGAGTTTCAAATCTGTAAGCCATACACAGTTTCTGAAAAAAGTTAGCTCACGTCAGAAAAAGTGCAATTTTACTATTCAAGATGGCCGCCAGTCGGCCATCTTGGATCCGATCAAGACAATTTCCGAACTCTATCAGAGGCATCCACCCGCAAACATGTGTACCGAGTTTCAAATGTGTAGGCCACATGGTTTCCGAAAAAAGTTTGCTCATGTCGGAAAAAGTGCAATTTTGCTATTCAAAATCGCCGCCAGTCGGCCATCTTGGATCCGATCAAGACAATTTCCGAACTCTATCAGAGGCAACCGTGTACCGAGTTTCAAATCTGTAGACCATATGGTTTCCGAAAAAAGTTAGCTCACGTCGGGAAGCGAAATTGTGATATTCAAAATGGCCGCCAGTCGGCCATCTTGGATGGGATAAAGAAAATTTTCGAACTCTATCAATGGCTCATAACCCCAAACACGTGTACGAGTTTCAAATCTGTAACCCATATTCTTTGCAAGAAAAGTTAGCTCACATTCATTTTCTATAGAACATAGAAGCCAAAAATCCAAAATGGTCGGCCATCTTGGATCGGACCAACAAACCGCTTGAACATAATCAATCCCCCTGGTTACCGGACATGACCAACAAGTTTCGTATCTGTAACCCGAACAGTCTCTGAGAAAATTGCTTGAACGGACGGACGCACGGACGGAGGAGATGACTATATGTACACCCGTACCGGGATGTACATAAAAATAATTATTCTATAAATCAGTCAATAGAAATTGTTATGCATATTTGAGCTACCTGATAAGCAAACAATTTTGTGAATGGCCCATAAATTGACAAAAATAGGACATGATGTCACTATGGTAATTAACCCAATAAACCGTGTTTGGCATATAGAATTATGTAATCCCATATGCGGTCAATTCAGAACCCAATCAGAGGAATGTAAACTTTACTACGTATTTTACCTCGTCAGGGTGAAATATCAAAGAAATATGTCAGTTTACCATCATATTACAGGTAACTACTTCAATACAGAAGGTAACAACTGTTCATACGTCAGTTTACCGTCATATTACAGGTAACTACTTCAATACAGAAGGTAACAACTGTTCATACGTCAGTTTACCGTCATATTACAGGTAACTACTTCAATACAGAAGGTAACAACTGTTGGACATATTTTTTTAATATTTCGCCCTGACGAGGTAAAATAGTAAACTTTCATTCCTTTGATTGGGTTCTAAATAGAGAGATTTAATAACAACCCAATTTTCTCACGATATGGAGACATATTGAGAATGGCAGAAATCGGTACTGTCCTTGCTATCAGACCATCACAATAAACTAATCCTGAACCGTCTTGGAATGGAACAGCCTATTAGATTGACATGCTGTTATGGCTATGTTGTCGCATTTACTACAAATTAACAAATTCCACAGACTGAACACGGTAATTTGTGTAGGTTTCTATGTCCTTATAAAGGGAAACCTTCACTAGTTTCTCAATCACCGCGAAACGTTTGATGTCACGTGCCTCCTTTGTGAGCTTCACAAATTCTTCGGCATTCATGCCAACCATGAGGTTGGCGACGTTGCCGAAGACACGTACCCACAACGGCTGACACGTGTCATCATCCAGTTTCAGGGAAATTGAGAAATATGGATTCCCTGAAATTTGCAGACCACATTTTCGACAATGTAGCTGTTGGCCAACAACAGACAACTTACATCTACACGACTGCTTCACACATCCTATGTATGTGAAATCATTGGATGTTGATTTCAACATACATGTAATGGTGTAGTGACCTGCTTGTCCATCACGGATGTCGTCCAGAGTACCGACATCATTAACTGCATTTTCTTCAACATTTAACACGTTAATGTCGACTGCCATTAATTGTTCTTGGACGCGTCTGTCCAAATTTTGTGGATTTATGCATATATCCGTAGCCAGCGTTGATTGAATGTATACAGAGTTGTATTTTTTAATCCGTCCCTTTTCTATCTGCATGATGTCGCCATCATTGCCATCAAAATGGGTTGCCTCCATCTCCCACAGGACAACCTTGACGGTGCCTGTGCCGTCGGATATGTAAACATCTCTATATGAGAGGTTCTTCTCTGGCACGACGCGAGTTTCCTCGATTTGAAAGATAACTCCACGAATATTGATCAGATTTCCAAGAGGCTCGTTCAGCACATCCTCGATGCTCATATATACCTGCGCAGTCTCGCCGTTGTCGTCTATCTCCGTCCATTCGGCCCCATCTTGAATGATGAATTCGACAGGGTCTTTGTTGAAGATGGCGTTTGGTTTTTTGGCTACCACTTTATCCCACCTGTAGAGTTTTCTCTCCTCTATTCCTTCGTCTAACATATCTGCAGTCCTGCCAAAAGCCACAGCTCTTCTCTGTGTTTTTCCAGACTGTAATTGGACGAACATAATATTATAGTCTCAAGGAGAATGTTGCAAAACCAGAACAATCATGTACATGCTGCAGCCATTTCACCTTATATGCAAAGGCAGATAAAAATTCCAGACTAAAACATAGAAGCAAAAAATTCTAAATGGCCACCAGTCGGCCATCTTGGATCGGAAGAACAAACCGAACGAACTTGATCAATCCCCCTGTGCACCGAATAGGACTACCAAGTTTCGTATATGTAACCCGAACAGTTTCTGAGAAAATTGTGCTAATGCTTGAACGGACGGACGCACGGACGGAGGCGACTACTATATGTACACCCGTACCGGGATGTACATAAAAAGGCCAATTTTTTCCAGGGTACTGGAAACACTTCAAGGTTTTCCTGGATTTCCAGGAGTCGTATGAACCCTGTTAAAGTTGAGAATATTTAACATACCTGAATAACAGCCGTGAAGAATGGCTGCCCCTTTTTTGTCACATTCTTCTTGGGTGATCTCGACATTATTTTTGCGACGAATGGTCCACACGGACCAGGTGTGATGATTGACAGATCTGTAACCATAATCACGAGGTTCAAGGTCAATGCAAGTTCCACCAAATATGGGTTTGTCGGTGTCCTGGGTCAAAACAAAGATCCAAGCTTCAGACACATACAAGCCTATTGTTTCGCTTCGTGTTGGGTCAGAATGTTGTGATAGAGGGCTTATAGACGAGGTGCTGTGTTCGGGCCAATTGGTCAACTCGGCGGCTTTGTTAGAAACAGACAATAGGTACTACTACTACATGTACTACGGTATCGGTACAACATTCATTCATGTGTATTTTTAGAGCAGCCAACGCGAGTGATTCATACTATACTTCGCGAGTGGACAACCACACTCACGTCAAACTAATTTCACGCAAGTTATGGCGCACGCGGGAGCAATCGCTGCGTCAAACACTGTACAGAAATAACAGGTGCTCTTTTACAGCCAAGCGGTACGGCTCATGGTTTACTATGGTGCAGATCCTGCTGGGTGTGACCACAGGTTCGTCACGTGTCGTGGTTGGGGCAACTGTGGGCGCACTGCGGGATTTGAGACTTAATATGACTGTCAGCCCTAAAATGTTCGATTATCAAAAGGCTTATGATTTCTTATAGCTGCACCAGTGTTAAAAATTCTGCAGACAGAATGGAGCTCGGGCTGGTCCAAAAAAATAGCATGCTTGCCGTAACCCATGTTAGATACTTTTTTAGGTAGGTAATCCTTTTTTTGTATCAGAGAATAAAAATGTGTTAGAAAAAATTGTTACAAACTGACATAATTCGACCATATTTGGCGATATTTGGCGAAAAAAAAGATTTTTTCCAGACACTCAAAACATAGGTCCGCAATGCGAACTGATGTATATCCATATCATGTCGACATGACCACCAAGTTTCGTATCTGTAACCCGAACAGTCTCTGATAAAATTGCTTGAACGGACGGACGGACGCACGCGCGGATGAAGGAAGGAGGCGAAGACTATATGTACACCCGTACCGGGATGTACATACTAGATGCCTGTCGGCATGGATAGCTGCGCTATTCCTGGTCATATGTTGCAAGAGAGATACGTAGATGAAGGTTGAACTTCGTATTTAAATCAATGCCTCCTCATTCAGAAGCGTTATTTTAGTATTCAAAACAGCCGCATCAGCAACCTGAGGACCATGGGTCCCTGGCCCACTTGCCATTGGGTATTGGTATTTTCTATGTGTGTATTGCTAGAACACTGTTGGCTATACTGTGACATGCATATTAGAAAATTTATTTAAATTGTGAACAGGGAAGACACAACTTAAAGGTAAAAATTGCCAATCTTGTGACGAAATTGGAGATTTGACCTTGAAGGTCAAGGTCAAGGCCAAAGATCAGTAGCCCTTAGGATGCATATTGTCATGGGCTATCATTTTGCTTCAGTGACCTTTGACCTTCAAACACAACTTTAAGGAAAAATTTGCCATTTTGTGATGGAATTGACGATTTGACCTTGAAGGTCAAGGTCAAGGTCAAAGATCAGTAGTTCACAGGATGCGTATTGCCATGGGCTATGATTTTAGTTATATGGATAAAGTTGCTAAGTGCAATAGTTTTCGATTTATGAGACAATTTATTAATATTTTTACACAAAAATGGCCATTTTGGATCGGATGGCAATAGTTTTCGATTTATGAGACAATTTATTAATATTTTTACACAAAAATGGCCATTTTGGATCGGATGGAACCAAAATAACGACAGTTCAATTCCTCATTGGTAGGCGCATAACTATGGGAGGTAAGTAAAAAATCTATTTTTTAAGGTTTTCTGAGAAAAAAAAAATTTTAAAATTGAAACATTTTCTAAGTTTTTCTCAAAAAAATTTTTTA
>Ga0209987_10001351_pt1 | contig 13384 bp, 8 predicted proteins | sample N074metaG_FD_182134 | JGI IMG/M metagenome (GOLD analysis project Ga0209987, IMG submission 182134) | Deep subsurface microbial communities from Kermadec Trench to uncover new lineages of life (NeLLi) - N074 metaG (SPAdes) (version 2) | ecosystem: Environmental > Aquatic > Marine > Ocean trench... | reverse complement strand
CCCACCCCGTCGGGGGCGTGTGGTGGTTTACGCGGGCGACACCTGCCCCTGCGAAGCCACAATCGAAATTGCGAAGGGCGCTTCCTTGCTGATCCACGAAGCCACCTTCGGAGACGATGAGGCCGACAGGGCCCGCCAGACGTATCACAGTACCGCTCGGGGCGCCGCAACCTTGGCGTCCGAGGCCGGCGTCCGCCGGCTCTATCTGACGCACGTCTCCGCCCGGTATTCCGACGACCCCTCGGCGCTCGAAGCCGAAGCGCGTGAGGCTTTTCCCGGCGCGGTCATCGCTCGTGACGGCCTCGCCATAGAAATTCCGCACAACGATGATGTGGCTGGGGAGGCTGAGGGCGACGGCGACACCGGTACGGAAATCGAGCCGAGCGAGAAGGCTGGAAAGTTGTGAGCGGGGTATTCGCTTTCGAGCGAGTGGGGATTGTGGGTCTGGGTCTCATGGGAGGATCGCTTGCGCGAGCCTTACACGTTCTGGATGACGGGCCGCGGATCGTGGCATTCAATCGAAATCGAGACGAGGCTGATCGGGCTTTGGCCGACGGTGTGATCGATGCCGTGGCCGGTACGGCCGAGGAGGCTGTCGAGGGACAGGATCTTGTAGTCTACGCGACGCCCCTTCATGTGGCCCGAGAGATGATGAGGGCCCATTCGGAGGGATGGGGGGATGCGACCGTCACCGATGTGGCAGGCCTCAAGGGGCCGCTGTTGAGGGAGGCCGCCGCACTCGGTTTTGCTGGGCAATTCGTCGGGAGCCATCCGATGGCGGGTGGGACCGCCTCGGGATATGAGGCCTCATCGGCGGATCTCTTCTCGGGTGAAACCGTGTTCGTTTGTGGTGGAGAGGCTGAAAATGAGCGGATCGGGGCCGTGCAATCGATGTGGCAGGTGATGGGCGCTAACGTTCGGACCATCGACGCCGATACCCACGACCGACTCATGGTGTGGGCGAGTCACCTGCCGCAGCTGATGTCCAACGTGTTGGCACGGGCGATGGCCGAGGCGGGGCTCAGTGTGAAGGATCTCGGCCCTGGGGGCCGGGACTTGACGCGTCTGGCCGAAAGCTCACCGGAGGTATGGATCAGCCTGCTCGACGAAGCAAGTGAGGAAAACGTTCGGGCGATCGAGAGCGTGCAGAGCGGCTTGGACCTGTTGCGGGCGGCGTTATCTGAACGTTCACTCGACGAAGTCGCCGAGTTGATGCGCGCCACGCGGGAGTGGAGGAAGGAGCAGTGAGACGAATTCGGGTTCCGGGCGATAAATCGGTCACCCAACGAGCCCTCATCTTCGCATCTCTCGCCTCGGGGGAAAGCCGACTGCGTGGGCTTCTACCCGGGGAGGATCCCCAGGCGACAGCTGCGGCACTACGTGCCCTGGGCGTAGACATCCCTCCGTTCGGCGGAGATGGAGCCGAGGTGCGGATTCAAGGCGTGGGCCTTCGTGGCCTGCAAGAGCCGAAGGATGTTCTGGATTTTGAGAATAGCGGCACAGGCGCTCGCCTCATGCTGGGAGTCCTTGCCGGTCAGCCGATGACCGTGACCGTGACCGGGGATGAGTCCTTACGGAGCCGTCCTATGAGGCGCGTGACCGGGCCGCTGTCGAAGATGGGTGGGGTCTTTCGAGAGATGGGTGAGCCGGATCGCCTCCCGCTCGAGGTGACGGGTGGTGTGCTGGATGCGCTCGACTACGACTCCCCCGTGGCGAGTGCCCAGGTGAAGAGTGCCTTGCTGTTGGCGGGCCTGGTGAGCGGCGCATTCGTCTTGGTGTCGGAGCCGCACCGCTCACGAGATCATACGGAGCGGATGCTGCGCATGTCGGGCGCCTCGGTCGTCTCTCATGAGGCGGACGGTGTCTGGAGGGTGGAGCTGAGAGACCCCCCGGGTCGGATCGCTCCGCTCGACCTCGAGGTTCCGGGCGATTTTTCGTCGGCGACGTTCTTCCTCGCTTTGGCGATCCTGGGTGGTGTCGAGGGCGGACTCGAGATCGAGCACGTGGGTATGAATCCGACCCGTCGTGGACTGCTGAATGTACTCGAGCGTATGGGCGCCAACGTAGGCGCTGACCCCTTTGAGGAGAGGGATGACGGGGAACCGGTGAGTGCGCTTCGTGGGATGCCGTCGAAGCTGGTCGGGACGAGCGTCGGAGGGGCCGAGGTGCCTGCCATGATCGACGAGTTTCCCGTCCTCGCCATCATGGCAGCCCGGGCCGAGGGAGTGACCCGTATTACCGGGGCGGCCGAACTGCGGCTCAAGGAATCCGACCGGATCCGAGTTCTCGCCGACAACCTCCGAGCGGTGGGTGTGCGGGCCGAAGAGTTAAGTGATGGCCTTGAAATCGAGGGAGGCGATCATCCCCTCGCAGGCCGAGTGTCGAGCCATCACGACCACCGGATCGCCATGGCGTTCGGTGTGCTCGGGGCCCTTCCGGGCAACGAGATCGAGATCGAGGGCGCGGATGTGGCTGATGTGAGCTTCCCGGGCTTCTGGGGCATGCTCGAAGATGTGACCGCGGCGCGCACCTGACCGTGGTGTGCACCTGCCCGTGACGCGCCCCACGACTCCCGGATCGAACGTGCCCGAGGGACCAGCCCCCCGAACGGTACGCCGCCCCGTGATCACGCTCGACGGGCCCGCAGGGGCAGGCAAAACCACCACTGCTCAGGCGGTGGCGAAGCGATTGGGCTTTCGGCACCTCGATTCGGGGGCCCTCTATCGGGCGTTGACCTTCGCGCTTCTCAAGGAGGGGGTGCCGGAGCAGGAGTGGGGGACTCTCGAGTCCGAACAGTTGGCTGAGCTTAGTGTCGAGGTAGAAGCGGAGGGCGACGCTGTGAACATCTACCACGATGGTGCACTTCTTACCACGGAGCTCCGAAGTCCCGAGGTTACCGCGTGTGTTTCGGCGGTGGCCGGCCTACCCGCCGTTCGCGATTGGCTGCTCGGAGTGCAGCGCCGGGTGGGGGCTCGCGGGAACCTCGTGGCCGACGGGAGAGATATGGGCACCGTGGTTTTCCCCGACGCGGATGTAAAGATTTTCCTTGTCGCCAGCCTCGACGAGCGTGCCCGGCGCCGGCTGCTCCAGGATCACGGACGTGAGCCCAGTGTGGCTGAGGTCCAGGAAGAGGCCCGGCGCATCGAAGAGCGGGACCAGGCCGATCGGAGCCGGAGTCACTCGCCCCTGAGGCGCCCGGAGCACGCCGTAGAGGTGGACACCACGGGGCTGCCATTCGATGATCAGGTATCCCTGATCTTGAGGCGGGTAAAGGACTTGACTCCTCTTTAGGCAGAAGTATAGCTTGACGTTTGGCCCCCGGCGCTGGGGCCTGTGTTTTGTCTTTCCCTCAACCCGGACCGGGGCGCTGCAGTTGTGTCCGGCAAAATAGGCACCGGCGATCTGCGCCGGTGAATAAACCATGACCAACAACCTAGACGCCCAGTCCCCGGATCCCACCTCCGAAGCCGAAGCCGCCGCCGAGAGCGAAGCTGCTACCGAGAGCGAAGCCGAAGCCGCCGCAGCCCAGGCAGCCCCCGAGAATGAACCGGAAGCGGGCGCGCCCGAAGCATCCCCACAGAACAGCGGCGGTGAGGCCGTGCCCACCAACAACGCTTCCGATGATCAGGCTGCTGCCTCGTCGACTTCGGCGTCCGTAGCCGTGGCCGAAAAAGGACCGGGCGGTATCTCCCCCGAGTTGCTTTCGGATCCATACGGAGAGGAAATTCTCGACATATCCGCGGCGGATTTCGAGGCCCTGCTCTCCGATCACGCGGACGTGATCGGCGACTTCAGGGAAGGTGAGATCGTCCACGCGAAGGTACTCAGGGTTACCGCCAGCATGGTCATCCTGGAATTCGGCTTCAAGAGCGAGGGAGCGGTCCCGCTCGATGAGTTCAAGGACCGTGACACGATCGAACCGGGCCAGGAGGTAGAGGTTCTTCTCGAAAGTCTCGAAGACGATGACGGCATCGTCGTGCTTTCGAAGAAGAAGGCCGACTTTCTGCGTGTTTGGGAGAAGATCCGGGAGGCTCATGAGGCCGATGAGCCCGTGGAAGGAATGCTGGCGAGGAAGATCAAGGGTGGCGTCACTGTAGACATCATGGGTGTCGACGCGTTCCTGCCCGGCTCGCAGATCGCGCTTCGCAGGGTGCCGAACATCGATGACCTCCTCGGACAGACGTTTGAGTTCAAGATCATCAAGCTCAACAAACGGCGCCGCAACATCGTGGTCTCTCGCCGCGTCATCCTCGAAGGGGAGCGCGAGAGAAAGCGTGAGACTCTGGTCAAGGAGCTCTTGGTCGGGCAGGTCCGGGAAGGCGTCGTCAAGAACATCACCGACTTTGGCGCGTTTATCGATTTGGGCGGACTCGACGGCCTGCTCCACATCACCGACATGTCGTGGGGGCGGGTAGGACATCCCTCCGAGGTTGTGGAGATCGGCGCCAATCTCGACGTAAAGGTCCTGGACATCGATTGGGACCGCGAGCGTATCTCATTAGGCCTCAAGCAGCTTCTGCCTTACCCGTGGACCGACATCGACAAAAAATACCCCGTCGGCTCCCGAGTGCGTGGCAAGGTCGTATCGATTACCAACTACGGAGCGTTCATCGAGCTGGAGAAGGGTGTCGAGGGCCTCGTTCATATCTCCGAGATGTCGTGGACGCGTAACATTCGACACCCATCCAAACTCGTAAACATTAGCGACGAGATCGAGGCAGTGGTGTTGAAGGTGGACATGCAGGACGAAAAAATCTCTCTCGGAATGAAGCAGATCGAAGAGGATCCTTGGCTCGCACTGCCGGCAAAATACCCGACGGGCACGCAGTTGGCCGGAGTGGTCCGGAACCTCACTTCCTTCGGCGCGTTCGTCGAAATCGAACCGGGGATCGACGGGCTCGTGCACGTCTCCGATCTGAGTTGGACCCGTCGAGTCGAACATCCGTCGGAGGTCATCCAGAAGGGTGATGAGGTCCAGGTGCTGGTGCTGGACGTCGATGCCGAGGCGAAGCGGATTTCACTCGGGATCAAGCAGCTATCCGATGATCCCTGGCCCGAGATTGTCGAGCGCTTTTCTGCGGGTGTCGAGCCCGCCGGCTCGGTCGCTCGGGTACAGGAGAAGGGTGTGGTCGTAGACCTGGGCGACGACATCGAGGGTTTCGTGCCGACGTCCCATTCGGGAGTCGAGGAGGAAGAAAAGCTTCCCGAGTATTACCGTGCCGGAGAGGCAGTAGAGCTCAAGGTGATCGAGTCGGACGCCGCGAATCGTAGAATCGTGCTTGAAGTGACGACACTTCCGGAGCGTATGGATGTGCCGGAGCCTCCGCCTGTGGAGGAGTTCGACGAGGAGTCCGGAGCCGAGGGACGGCTAGAGGCCACGGGCGACGAGCCCGATGCGTCGGCTGAACCTGCGTCGGCTGAAGATGCACCGGCTGAAGAGAACGATGAACCTGCGGCGGCGGCCGTAGAAACCGCAACCGAAGAAGATTCGGACGAAGACACAGCTAAGGCGGACGTGGCGGAGGCCGAAGAAGCCGCGACCGAAGAAGATTCGGACCAAGACACAGCCGAGGCAGACGTGGCGGAGGCCGTAGAAACCGCGACCGAAGAAGATTCGGACGAAGATACAGCTGAGGCAGACGTGGCGGAGGCCGAAGACACCGCGACCGAAGAAGATTCGGACGAAGATACAGCTGAGGCGGACGTGGCGGAGGCCGCAGAAACCGCGACCGAAGAAGATTCGGACGAAGACACAGCTGAGGCGGACGTGGCGGAGGCCGAAGACACCGCGACCGAAGAAGATTCGGACGAAGACACAGCTGAGGCGGACGTGGCGGAGGCCGAAGACACCGCGACCGAAGAAGACTCGGACGAAGATACGGCTGAGGCGGACGCAACGGAGGCCGTAGAAACCGCGACCGAAGAAGATTCGGACGAAGATACGGCTGAGGCGGACGTAGATGGGGCGGAGGAGGCCGATGCCGGTGAAGACGAAGAGGAGGCAGGTGAAGACGAAGCCGCCGCCGATGAGGACAAGGCCAAAGAAGAGGCCTAGAAGCTTTCCATGCCTACCTCGCCCTCGAAAGCCCGGACGCTTCAGGCGCCCGGGCTTTCGATTATCACCCTGCTCGCCATCTTCGGATGTGCCACATCGGGGGCGCCGATCGTCGTGGTCGAGGCCGAACCGGAGCCCGAGCCCGATCCGGTCGAGCCGGCAATCGAGGAGGGGTCATATACCCGGGTGCAGGAGGCCGGAGTCGCTCTCCTTCTCGCGCAGGCGCAGACCGCACTCGACCAGGAGGACTTCGAGCTTGCCGAAGAGCGCGCCCTCGAAGTTGAAGCGGAATACGGTGCCGTTCCGGGGAGCGTGTACGCCCTATGGATCCGTGCTCGCGCTGCCGAGGGTCTCGGCCTTCCGGAAGAGTCGCTGGTGGCGGTGCGAAGGTTCGGGACCTACCTGCCGGAAGGAGACGAGCGAGTCGCCGAAGTGGCCCTCGTGGAGGGTGATGCGCTGCTGGCGTTGGGTAGAACCGCCGAGGCTTTTACGGCCTGGCTGCCTGGCCAGGACAAGCCACTTTCCGAAGAGAGTCTCTCCCGTGTGGAAGATCACGTAGGAGAGCTGACAGAAGGCGAGCTCAGCGAGTTAGTCGAGTCGGGGGACGGTTTGGTCGCCCCGGTTCTGGCTGAATTGGCATTCAGGCAGTACGCGTTCGGTGTTGCAGGCACTGCGCGACGCACTGCGGCCCGTGCACTGGACTATGGAGCCACGGGCAGGGCGCAGGGTCTGGCGGAAGGTGTGCTGGCCGGTGACATAGGCGAGTTCTTGGTCGTAACCCGCATCGGGGCGATTCTCCCCACCAGCGGATCGCCCAGCCTGAGGCAGTTCGCTGACGGAATCCAGGAGGGCATACGCGTCGCGCTTCAGATGTTCGGCCAGGCAGAGGGAATCCGAGCAGCGACCGAGCTGGTCGTTCAGGACAGCGGTGGTGATATCATCGGTGCGAGAATCGCTTTTTCGGCGATCGGGGCGTCGGAGGTTCTCGGGGTCATCGGACCTCTTCAGGAGGGTGCTTTAGCGGAGGTCGCCGGTCGAGTGCAGGGGCCGCTTGCCGTGATCTCACCGACGTCTCCTGTGGTGCCCGAGGGTTCCACAGGCGTGTATTCACTGAGCAGTGCGGACCCAGGCGCAGCACGTGCGTTGGCGCGCTACGCGATTGCCAGCGACCTCTATACGGCCGTCATCGTCTATCCCGAAAGCACCGACGGCGCCTACGAGGCGCGAGCTTTTTCCGAGGCGTTTCAGTCGTCAGGCGGCTTGATTCTCGGTGAGATCAGCTACCCCACGGGTGCGACATTTTTCGAAGAGCAGCTTCGGCAGGTGGAAGCCCTACGTCCGGATGTGCTTGTTCTGCCGCTTCCGGCGAGGGACGTGGAGTTGATTGCGCCCCAGGTGACTTTCTTCGGGCTCGACTCTTTGGAAATTCGCATACTGGGCACCAACGGTTGGAGCGAGGAAGCCATGCTTTCCAGAGTCGACACCCGCCACACGAATGGGGTGGTAACGGCGTCTCCGCAGCCCGCCGAGGGGGAGTCGGCCGGTTACCGCCGATTCGTCGAAGCCTATGAATCGTACTATCAGCGTACGCTTCCTGACTTGGTGCCGGCGCTGGGTTATGACGCGACTGCGCTTCTTCTCGAGGCCATCCGACTGGGGGCTTCCACACCCGGAGATTTGCTCGAGACCCTTGAGACCATGCCTGGATTTTCAGGTGCGACGGGCCGCCTGTACGTCGATGACGGCAGGGTCGTCCGGGACCACTTCGTGGGCTGTCTCCAGGATCGTCAGGTGTTCAACCTGGCCGAGGGAGCACGCGCGGATCCGATCTTGATGCCGCCCTTGCCGGACCCGGAAACGGGTTCGATCCCCGAGGGGGCACTGGACCGCGTTGTCGGGTTCCGTTGTCCGATGTTGGTCCCCTCCGTGCCTGCCCGCCGGTAGGATCGCGGCGGATGTCGATGCGCCAGAAGCTCGAACATCTCGAAGAACTCGGGCGGAAGGCGGAGCTCGGCGGTGGGGAGGCGAGACTCGAGGCCCAGTTGGGCAAGGGCAAGCTGCTCGCCCGCCAGCGTGTGGCGCTTCTGCTGGACAAGGACTCCTTCGTCGAGATGGATCGGTTCGTAACGCACCGGTCTACCGACGAGACGCTCGCTGACAAGAAAATACTAGGGGACGGGGTCGTCACTGGGTACGGGACGATCCATGGTCGACTGGTATACGCTTTTTCCCAGGATTTTACCGTTTTCGGAGGTTCACTCTCCGAGGCGCACGCTGAGAAAATCGTCAAGCTTCAGGATATGGCCCTGAAGAACGGGGCTCCGCTCATCGGACTGATCGATTCTGGCGGTGCACGGATTCAGGAAGGGGTCGCCTCGCTGGGCGGCTATGCCGACATCTTCCTTCGAAACACGCTGGCATCGGGCGTGATTCCCCAGATCAGCGTGATTCTCGGTCCTTGTGCCGGCGGAGCCGTGTACTCGCCCGCCATTACAGACTTCGTTTATATGGTTCGTGGCACGAGCTACATGTTCGTCACAGGGCCTGGTGTCGTGAAGACCGTTACACACGAAGACATCGATATGGAGAGCCTGGGTGGCGCGGACCTCCACGCGTCGACTTCGGGAGTTGCCCACTTCGCGTACGATTCGGAGCCGGAATGTTTGGATGCGGTCCGCGACCTGATGGTGTTCCTGCCCCAGAACAACACAGAGGCCCCTCCGCAGCAAGCCACGGACGACCCGTCCGACCGCAAGGATGAGAAACTACTGGAGATAGTGCCTGATAACTCGAGTAAGCCGTACGACATGCATGACATCATCAGGGCCGTAGTGGATGATGGGGAGTTCTACGAAGTTCATGAGGCGTTCGCTCGGAATCTTATCGTTGGTTTTGCTCATGTCGGGGGTCGGGCGGTCGGGATCGTCGCCAATCAGCCTGCGGTCCTCGCAGGAGTTCTAGATATCGATTCCTCGGTAAAGGGGGCCCGTTTCGTAAGGTTTTGTGACGCCTTCAACATCTCGTTGATCGTCTTCGAGGATGTCCCCGGTTTTCTGCCGGGGGTTGGCCAGGAGCACGGTGGGATCATCCGGCACGGCGCGAAACTGCTCTACGCCTTCGCCGAGGCGACGGTTCCGAAGATCACGGTCATCATCCGGAAGGCCTATGGCGGGGCCTACGACGTGATGAGCTCGAAGCACATCAGGGGGGACGTGAACCTGGCATGGCCCACCGCGGAGATCGCTGTCATGGGTCCCGAGGGCGCCGTCGAAGTGCTGTTCCGTAAAGAACTCGATGGCGCCGAGGATCCGAAGGCCACCGCGGAGGCTCGCATCGAGGAATACAGGGCCCAATTCGCTCATCCATACATCGCCGCCGCGCGCGGCTACATCGACGACGTCATCGATCCCCGGACGACGCGCCCCCGCCTCATCAGCGCGCTCAACATGCTTCGCAACAAACGCGACGAGAACCCCCGGAAGAAACACGGAAACCTTCCGCTCTAGGAGGGTGATCGGAAAGGGGGGTGGGCCGCGTTGCGGATGCCACGGTCCCAGCTCCTAGGCGGGGCGACGACGCCATAGCATTCGCTACGGCTAGGAGCTCCAACAACGGGGCACCGCGCGTAAGCGTGGTCGGGGTCGTGCCACCGCAACCCATCAACGTGTAAGGTCATGTCCCAAATGGTGGTGGGCACAGGGCGGTTGTGCGGTTGATCCTGCGTCTCTCCTCCTCGCCGTAGCGTTGCTACACCTCGTCGTCGGTCCTTGTCTGAACGCGCACAAGCGCCATGTGTCAGCGCTTCATGCGCGACCCGCCCCCCTTTCCGATCACCCTCCTCGTATCCTAACGCACCACGCTCGACCGATTCACAGGCAACGCTCCGCCGGGCTCAGGACATCTCAGGTATGACTTCCGGCGGTCCGCCGTGAAGCGGGGATAGTAGATGGAGGCGTGACGGTGCAAGTGACGGCGAATGGAACACGAAAATGGTTGGCCGTGGTGGTGTGCGTGATCTCGATGACTCCCGCCATGGGCGCGAGTCAGAATTTCACTCGAAATCGAGACGCTCGTCGGACGGTGCAGGCTCCTCTCCTCAATATCTACACGGAGCAGCAGTCGAGAACGCGACTGGGGCTCTATCTGGATGCCGACCAATCACGCCGATTCGACCGGGACGGGGCGTTGATCACGCGTGTGATGCGTGATTCTCCAGCCGAGGAGGCGGGGATTCAAGGCGGCGACGTTATTACGGTGTTCGAGGGTCAGGTGTTGACGCTTCCATTCACCGACGCCGATCTGGAAAGGGATCTCGATTTGGATCGATCCCTTCCAGCTCAGCGCCTTCTGGTTTTGGCGCGTGACCTGGAGCCGGGGCAGACGGTCGAGATCCGATATTTGAGAGATGGCGCCAACAACACGGTGAGTGTCGAAGCCGAGGAGTTCGAGTTTCCAGAGGTCCGAACCTTCGGGGTGGGTCCAGGCTCCGTTTGGGATGGTCGACGGGACGGAAACAGGTGGTCGTACGGATTAGACGGGAATTTCAGCGGCGAACTTGCTGATCGATTGAGCGTCATCGGGGATCGTCTGGCGGACATCCAGTTCAGATCCCCTGGTGCATTCAACTTCAGTTTCGGCGTCACCTCCGCGGAAGGCGTCGAGTTCATCGACCTGAATCCCGAGCTTGGCGAGTACTTCGGAAGTGATACCGGGGTGCTGGTGGTCGAGGTCGACGAAGACTCGACGCTGGGACTCATGGCGGGAGACGTGGTGCTCGCCGTCGGAGCTCGGGAGGCCGAAACGGTCGGCCGGGTGCTCAGGCTCATCCGGTCCTATGATGAGGACGAGCCGATCCGGTTCACGATCATCCGGAGAGGAAGCGAGCTGGTGGTGGAGGGCTACATGGAGTAAGGGGTTTACACCCCCCCACGCGTTCACCAAACTTCAGGCTCCACCGGACAAGAATGGGCCCGCCGGCCCTGACGCCCTTCCCGAGGATCCTGAGCGGCCCATGTTCGACACCGTGCTTGTGGCCAATCGTGGCGAGATCGCCGTCCGGATCATTCGCGCGTGCCGCGAGCTGGGCTTGGTCTCCGTCGCGGTCTATTCGGACGTGGATCGCCTGTCGCCGCACGTTCTCGAAGCAGACAAGGCGGTTCGGATCGGGCCGGCACCGGCCGCGGAGAGCTACCTTCGCGGAGAACATCTCATCGAGGTGGCCCGCACTGAGGGCGCAGGCGCCATTCACCCCGGATATGGGTTTCTGGCCGAACGGGCGTCGTTTGCGGCTGCTGTAGAGAAGGCCGGTCTGGTTTTCATCGGCCCATCCCCTGAATCCATTCGGGCGATGGGGGACAAGACCGAGGCGAGGCGCCGTATGGCCGATGCAGGGGTCCCAATCGTTCCCGGCAGTTTGAAGCCGGCGTCGGATCCCGGAGCAGCCGCCGACACTGCGCGTGAGCTGGGATTTCCCGTGCTGCTCAAAGCGGTCGCGGGGGGTGGTGGGAAGGGGATGCGGGTCGTCTCCGACGCCGATGACCTACTGCCAGCTTTCGAGGCGGCGTCCCGAGAAGCCGAATCCGCCTTCGGGGACGGGTCCGTCTATGTGGAGAAGTACCTGGCGCGGCCTCGACATATCGAGATCCAGGTCCTCGGCGATCAATCGGGTGCTGTGGTGCACTTGGGCGAGCGGGAATGTTCGATTCAGCGGCGCCACCAGAAGCTCCTCGAAGAGTCACCCGCGCCCTTGCTGGATCCGGCGGATCGGGAGGCGATGGGCGCCGCGGCCGTCGGAGCTGCACGGGCCGTCGACTATCGCGGTGTGGGCACGGTCGAGTTCCTCTACCAGGATGGCGAATTCTACTTCCTGGAGATGAACACCAGGTTACAGGTCGAGCACCCCGTCACGGAGTTCGTAACGGGTCTCGATCTGGTGCAGTGGCAGATCCGGGTGGCACGAGGGGAGTCCTTGGACTTCCGCCAGGAGGACGTGTCGTTTTCAGGGCATGCCATCGAGTGCCGTATCACGAGCGAGGACGCCGACCGGGGTTTCCTTCCAGCTACCGGGCGCATCGACCACCTTGAAACGCCCTCGGGACCCGGGGTCCGGTGGGACGGCGGGATCCGTGTTGGTTCCGAAATCGGACTTCATTACGACCCCCTTCTGGGAAAGCTCATCGTCCATGCCGCCTCCCGGTCGGCTGCCATCGCGCGTATGAAACGAGCGCTCGGCGAACTCGTCATCCACGGTGTCGACACCAGCGTTTCGTTTCACCTCCGTGTCATGGAGGAAGATGACTTCGGGAAGGGGGATCTCACGATCGCCTACCTCGAAGACCATCCCGAGTTGCTCGGGCCTTCAGATGGCGACGTCCGTGTGCTGGCTCTGCTCGCGGCACTGCTGGAACACGGGCGGTGGGGACGCGCAGGGGCGACCCGGATCGAATTGCTGGAGGGACGGAAGCTCTCGGCGTGGCAGACTTCGGGTTGGCCATGGCAGACGTAAACGACGGGACCGCGACGCCGGCTGAGGTCGCGCTAGCCACGGTGCAGATCCGGGCGTTGTCGTCCGACGGCGCCGGCGTGGGGAATCTGGCCGATGGACGTGTGGTGTTTGTGCCGCGGACCGCTCCGGGCGACGAGATTCGGGTGCGTATCACCAGCCGAAAGCCGCGCTGGGCCAAAGGGCAGCTCCGGGACTTGCTCGTTCCGTCTCCGGACCGGGTTTCTCCGTCCTGTCCGTACTACGAAGAATGCGGGGGCTGCACGTTGCAACATATCGCGTACGCGCAGCAGCTCCATTGGAAGGGCGCCATAGTGAGAGAGGCGCTCAAGCGTATTGCGAACGTGGACATCACGCTGCCGGGGGTGGTTCCCAGCCCGAACGAACGAAACTATCGGTCCCGTGTGACGTTCACGCTGATGCGCCTCAGGGAGGGCCGTGTGGTGGCGGGATTTCACCACCTCGGAGTGCCTCATCGAATCGTCGACGTCGAAGAGGGGTGTATTCTTCCAGAGCCGGCCGTGGCATCCGTATGGACCGGCCTACGACGGGCTTGGGGAGAGGGCGCCCGGAGGCTTCCAGCGGGCCGAAAGTTACGCCTCACGCTGCGAGCTGTGGAGGAAGGGGTGATTCTCGTCGTCGAGGGTGGTCGCGGTCCAGGGCGGCCGGACATTCTTCTCCGAGAAGTCGAAGGGCTCGTAGCCGTCTGGGCGGTCGGGCCCAAGGGTGAGGGAAAACTTCTGGCCGGGCTGACCCACGTTCACGACACTCGGCTCGGAGAAACCGTGCGGACCGGCCCGACGACCTTTCTCCAGGTAAACAGGGTG
>Ga0209987_10001350_pt1 | contig 13395 bp, 7 predicted proteins | sample N074metaG_FD_182134 | JGI IMG/M metagenome (GOLD analysis project Ga0209987, IMG submission 182134) | Deep subsurface microbial communities from Kermadec Trench to uncover new lineages of life (NeLLi) - N074 metaG (SPAdes) (version 2) | ecosystem: Environmental > Aquatic > Marine > Ocean trench... | reverse complement strand
CAAACATTTTGATCTTTTTTGTCATATTTTCCTATGCGCAAAATAACAATTTAAGTTTGCTTTGGATTAGCCGTGCATTCTTTGTCTGGCTCAGCGTTTTTAATCTTTTTGTGGTGTCGGTTTTCTGGAGTTTCATGGCCGACATCTATACAAAGCAACAAAGCCGGCGCTTATTCGGTGTGATTACTGCAGGTGGAAGCGCTGGAGCGCTCGTTGGACCGTTAGTGACGAGCGTGCTGGTAATACCGATCGGGTTCAAAAACCTGTTGCCAATATCTGCGCTGCTGCTGCTGCTTGGCGTGTATTGTGTCTATCGCCTGCGCCGCTGGGTCAGCCGTCGCGACCGCGAAAATGCATCAACAAATTCTGTCGATTCCGAGCGGCCGATCGGCGGCACGGCCTGGGCCGGGCTTAGATTCGTGGTGGAGCAGCGTTATTTCTCGGCGATTGCCATGGCCTTGCTTTGCGCGAATTTCCTTGGCGGCGCGATGTACATGTACCTGGCGCAGATGGTCAGCGTTACGTTTGAAGGTGCGGATCGACAAACACAAGTGTTTGCTTTCATGGATGCTGCGATCAACGGACTATCGTTCATCGGTCAGTTACTGATCGTCAAACATTCGGTCAAAAAGCTCGGCATCGGGTGGACGCTGTCCCTGCTTCCGATTCTGTCGATTGTCGGATTTGCAGTACTTGCATTCAATCCAACGATCGTAGTCATTGCAGGATTTCAGATATTGCGTCGTTCGCTTGGCTTCGGGCTTTCTAAACCGACCAGTGACATGCTGTACTCGGTCGTTTCACCGGAGGCAAAGTACAAGGCGAAAAATTTCATCGATACGACCGTTTACCGTGGCTGGGATGTTGTGTCGACCTGGACGATAAGATCCATTGGCAGTATCGGCCTGAGCGGCGTTGCACTGGTGTGTTTGCCAATTGCCGTTATCTGGATGCTGATTGTGAGATGGATTGGCCGCGAATATCGACGCCGTGACGATGCGATGTCCGCATCGGCGCCCGCGTGAAAAATATGAAGTGGAAGCGGCGCGACGTGCTCAATGCAGCGATCGCACTGGGGTTCGCCCCCAACCTTTCTTTTTCGGAGTCCGAGAAAATGCTGACACGACCAATTCCCGGTACTGACGAATCAATTCCTGTTGTCGGACTCGGCACCTGGGAGGTATTCGATATTGCAGGCTCCTCCGAAGAAATCACAACTCGCAAGGAAATCGTCGACCAACTGCTGGCAAGCGGCGGCAGCGTAATCGATTCGTCACCCATGTACCGCCGTTCTGAAATGATCGTTGGCGATATCATTAAGGCCGGCAGTTTTCGCAACGATTTGTTTTTGGCAACGAAAGTCTGGATAGACGGCAAGTCAGCCGGAGAGGCGCAGATGCAGAAGTCGATCGACCTGATGAACGCCGGCGTCATCGACCTGATGCAGGTGCATAATCTTCGCGATGTTGACGTTCACATGGCGACCATCCGCGAATGGCAGGAGGAAGGCCGCATTCGATACAGTGGCATCACCCATTACACGGCGAGGGCACACCGCTCGATGGAAAGGGCGATGCAGGAATATAGACCGCAATTCATGCAGATCAACTATTCGATGGGTGAGCGCGAAGCGGAACAACACGTGCTGCCGCTAGCACAGGACCTGGGAATTTCGGTCCTGATCAACCGTCCGTTCATGGAAGGCAGATTGTTTTCCGCGGTTCGCGATCGGCAACTGCCTGACTGGGTGACTGAATTTGCGCAAAGCTGGGGGCAATTTTTCCTCAAGTTCATTATCAGCCATCCCGCCGTTACCTGTGTGATTCCGGGGACCAGCAAACCGCATCACATGGCCGACAATCTTGGCGCCGGTTTCGGTACGTTACCCGATGCAGCTACGCGCCAGAAAATGGCCGATTTTTGGGGTTCACTGTAGTGACCTACCCCGTGGGAATACGCGGATGACATCGGCGAGTCTGGGCCGACGATTCGGCGCGATTCTATACGACAGCTTGCTCGTACTAGCCTTGATGTTTCTTGGCACATTGCCATTCATCGCTGTTCGCGGAGGACAACCGGTTGATCCCGGAAACATCCTCTATCAAGTGATTTTGCTGTTGATCACGTACCTGTTTTTTGTCGTGTTCTGGTCCCGCTTCGGACGGACGCTGGGCTTGCAGTCATGGCGACTGCGGATAGAAACAGCCGACGGCAGCAAACCCGGTTTCGCAGCGGCTAGCTTGAGATTTTTTGCGGCGATCATTTCGTGGTTGCCGGCTGGCCTCGGATTCTGGTGGCAGCTTTGGGATAAGGACGGCCTTACCTGGCACGATCGGCTTTCGGGAACGTGCCTTCGCCATTACCCGTAGGAGCCCGGCCCACCGGGCGATATGCTTTGGTTGGGAGTAGTTGATTCATCCTTAGCAAACATTACAAGGCATGTCTTAAACATGCCCTGCAATGTTTGTCGCTCGCTCATCGCTCTCGCACATCCATGTGCTCCGCGATATACCGACATCCATGTCCAAAAGGGCGAGCTCCTACGGGACCTCGTCATATCTCTGAGCGACAAAAAAGAACCCTTTCTTATCTGACACGGCTTAAGGCCAGCGCAGTCACCATCAGCAGGGCGATCGACGGCAGCCAGGTGACAATTGCAGGATTTAGATTAAACACCTGGCCCGTGTTCGCGATCATCTCGCTCGCCAGAAAATAGGCAAGTCCGATAAGCACGCCGACAAGCAGGCGGTTGCCGGATCCCGTGGATCGTAATGATCCGAATACGAAGGCAAGTGCCAGCACCGGCATGATGACGACGGTTACGGTTTTCGAAATTCGCGACCATAACTCGGTTTCGTACCGTCCGGCGTTCAGTTCGTTTTTCCGCAAATAACTGATGTAACTCATCAGCCCGCGGGCCGACAGGCTCACCGGCTTCACGAGTGTGAAGCCTAGCAATTCACTATTTAGGTCGAACGACTCGATCGCAAGCGATGATTCAACGACCTGTACCCCATCATCACGAAACCGCGTTTCCCGGAAGTTTTCCAGGATCCAATTTTCAGAATCGTCGATTCCCGAATTTTCTGCTCGTGCGATAGAACTCAGCGTGTTGTCTTCATTAAAGCGAAACATGTAGAGCACGCCAAATTCAAATTCCGGATTGATCCGTTGCAAATGCAGTATCACCTGACCGTCCTTCACCCAGGCGGCATTACCGATATCCCTGTCTACTTGCTCATATCTTCCCTCGTCACGCATCGTTCTTGCGAAATAGTCGAGCGGCGGACCAATGTATTCGCCAATTACCGCGGTAAAGATCACAAGTACTACACCAGAAATCGCGACCATCCCGGCAAGCCGCGTAACCGACAATCCCGCTGTGCGCATCACGACCAGTTCACTATTGTTTGCGAGACCGCCGAGCCCGAGCAGTGATCCAATCAACGCGGCAATCGGTATCATCTCAAACGAAAGTTGGGGCAGTCGGAGTAATGTAAACAAAAGCGCCTGGGGAACACCGTAGTTTCCCTGCGTGTCTTCAAGCTGACTGATAAATTCGAATAGTCCGGCCAATGCGAGCAATACGAGCATGACCATGACAGTACTGGCCAGAATGGTGCGCATCAGGTAACTGCTAAGGAGTCCCATTACCCGGCACGCAAAGTGAACAGGCGGCGGTGAATACCGTTCTGTATTCCAAGCATTGTCAGCGCGAACAACAACATCAGTCCATGGACCCACCACAAGCCAACCCAAGCAGGCACAATACCTTGTTCGAGCCACGCCTTACCGGCGCTCAGCAGGTTGAAATAGATGATGAATACGAGCAGCCCGATCGCCAGGCGTCCGTATCGTCCTTGCCTCGGTTGACTTCGACTCAGCGGCACGGCGATCAATGCAAGGATTAATGTCGCGAGTGGCACGCCGATTCGCCAGTGCAATTCTGCAACATGGACCGGATCTGACGATGAAATCAGGTCAGCTGTCTGCATTGTGCGTGGTTCGAGCTCCGGATCTTCGACGCTCGGAAGCCGATAAGGAATTCCGTGTTCCGCGAATTTCATGACGCGGAAGTTGGAGGTACCAGGTATGCCTTCGTAACGCCGGCCGTTAAACAGGACAAAAAAACGAGTATTTGGATCATCCGAGTCGCGTTGCTCACCGCGTTCCGCGATAACAACTTCAATACGGCCATCGTCGGCACGCCGTTGCAGAAAAACATTCTCGACCGTTCCCGGTCCAAGCACCTTTTCAGCGTAAACGACCGCGCCCCCGGTCTTGTCACTCGTAAAACGACCAGGTTCAATACTCGCGAGATCAGCCTGCCGGCGCGCCTCCATTCCGATGCGTTCAATTTCCGTCAGTGCACGAGGCCCCACATCCATTGCAAGCCAGGCGACGCCTGCTACAAGCGGAATCATAATCCAGCACAGGGGACGGTAAATGCCGGCCGGTCCAACACGGCAAGCCATCATGGCTGGCATTTCGCTATCAGCATACAAACGACCGAGTGCAAGCATGACGGAAAGAAACAGGCCGATCGGCACCAGGATCGTCAGGTATTGCAATCCGGTTAATCCGATAATTTGAAAAATCGCATCTTTCGGCAATTTGTCCTTGGCAACATCACCAAGAACCCGGGCAAACTGGTTCGTTAGCAGGATGAAAAGCAGCACCATTGTCACTGCCAGCCAGGTCTGCGCAATCTCACGGAATATGTATCGATCCAGTATGCGAAGCATTGCTATATCTGTGATTTACCTGATATTCGGACAGCGGGACATGGCCCTTGTTCGGCCGGATCGGTTAGACTACCGCTTTTGAAATGTCCGGGACAGCCTCTGGTTCACATGAGCTGGGGATCTGCGCGGTAGAAAATATTCCTGCGACGAATATTTCCAGCTTGCAGACTCCGGAGGACGTTCAACAACAAGATCAAAGAGCCTCACCTGATCCTTCGCTGACGGCGTCCCTGGCGCCCCCGCACCGGTGAATTTGACGGCTTTGGCGAGAAAGGGCCTTTGCGTATGGAATTTTTTACGACCACAAGTGCGGCATCCCGCCGAGCGGGAGGCTGCGTCATCGTCGGCGTCTATGAAAAAGGCAAGCCTGGCTTGGGCGCTGCCGCTATCGATGCTGCAAGCAAGGGACTGATCAAACGTCATATCAAAGATGGTGATATTAGTGGCCGTTCTGGCACCTGCCTTTTGTTACCGGCGGTACCGGGGGTCCGGTCACAACGTGTCCTTGTTGTCGGTCTCGGAAAATCAGCTGATTTCGGTATCAGCCAGTTTCGATTCGCCAACGAAACCGCTATCAACCTGATCAAGGGCAGCAAAGTTCGCGACATCGTGAATTATCTGACACTTGAAGACGTAGCCGGATCCAGTCCGTATTACCTTGCGCGTTACGCCATCGAAACGGCAGGAAACTGTTTTTATTCCTTCAATGAAATGAAAAGTGGGAGGAAGCGGCGCACTCCTTTAATAAGGAAGATAGGCCTTGCCGTTAATAAGCGCGGCGACGCAGCGAAAGCAATGCTTGGCGCAGAGCACGCACAGGTCATCGTCGAGGGCATGTCGCTCGCGCGCGATCTCGGCAATCTGCCAGCAAATGTGTGCACACCTTCTTACCTTGCGCGAGCCGCACAAAAAGTCGCTCGCCAGCAACGTGGCGTGACCACAAAAGTCCTGGGTGAGGCAGAGATAAAACGACTTGGAATGCATTCTTTCCTTTCGGTCACCGGCGGCACGAGCGAACCGGCCAAACTGATCGTCATGCAATATCGGGGAGACGGAAAAGAGAAACCGGTGGTACTGGTTGGCAAAGGCATTACATTCGATGCCGGCGGCATTTCCCTGAAACCGGGTCTGGGCATGGACGAAATGAAATTCGACATGTGCGGTGCCGCCAGCGTCATTGCCACGATGTCGATAGTCGCGAAATTAAAGCTGCCCATAAATTTGAATGTTGTTGTCCCAAGTTGTGAGAACCTGCCAAGCGGGACCGCAACGCGTCCCGGCGATATCGTCACCAGCATGTCGGGAAAAACCATCGAGGTTCTCAATACTGATGCCGAGGGCCGTTTGATCTTGTGCGATGCATTGACCTACGCACGCCGCTTCAAACCGGACGTATTGATTGATGTTGCAACGCTGACCGGCGCATGCGTCATCGCCTTGGGGCATCACCGAACCGCTGTCATGAGCAAACACGATGATCTTGCCAACGACATCACCAATGCGGGTATCGCTGCTGATGATCGCGCCTGGCGCATGCCGATCGCTGACGAGTATGAAAAACAGTTGCGCAGCAATTTTGCAGATTTCGCCAATATTGGCAGTCGCGACGGCGGCGCAATCACCGCCGCTTGCTTCCTGAGCAAGTTCACGGACGGCATCAACTGGGCCCATCTCGACATTGCGGGCACCGCCTGGCGAGCCGGCGGCAAGAAAGGCAGCACCGGTCGCCCCGTACCCATGTTGACCCAATTCCTTTTGCAGCGGGCCGGCGCCCTTCCCTGACTGTGTCAAAAGTTGATTTCTATGTGATTGGCGGCTCGGGCGAACAATCCCGTCAACGTTTTGCCTGCCGCCTTGCCGAAAAAGCATACCGTCTCAACAATACCATTCACATTCACGCCGCGGATCAGCAATCAGTGCAGCAGATTGATGACCTGTTGTGGACATTCAGGGATGGAAGCTTCGTTCCGCACGAAGTTCTCGGCTCTCCGTCGGCAGAATGCCTGGCACCGATCACAATCAGCTTCGAATCCGCACCGCCCCGGGATTGTGACTTGTTAATCAATCTGGGCGAGGAAATTCCCGCGATCGCCACATCATTTCCACGCATTGCAGAAATCGTAACCTCCGACGAAGACGCCAGGGCCCGAAGCCGTAAACGATTTATTGATTATCGTGAACGGGGGGATACACTCGATACTCACAAGATGTAAGTCCGCAACGCGTTCCCGCCCCTCATTCATTCGAATTTTCCCACGTATCGATTCATGGACAAGTCATACAGCCCTAAGGACATAGAGCAGCGCCAATATGAGCGTTGGGAAAAGAATGGCTGGTTCGCACCGAGCGGCAGCGGTGAGCCGTACTGCATCGTCATACCGCCACCCAATGTCACCGGCACGCTGCACATGGGTCATGCCTTCCAGGATACGATCATGGATGCGTTGATCCGGTACCACAGGATGCAGGGCCGCAACACGCTGTGGCAGCCGGGCATGGATCACGCTGGCATCGCCACGCAAATGGTGGTCGAGCGGCAACTCCAGGACGAGGGCACGTCACGCGTTGAACTCGGGCGCGAAAAATTTATTGAGCGCGTCTGGCAATGGAAGCAGGAGTCAGGCGGTCATATTTGCAAGCAGTTGCGACGCATGGGCGCCTCCCTCGACTGGGAACGTGATCGCTTCACGATGGATCCCGAATTGACTGCAGCAGTCATAGAAGAATTCGTCCAGCTTTATGATGAAGGTCTGATTTACCGTGGCAACCGTCTCGTCAACTGGGATCCCGTATTACACACCGCACTTTCCGATCTGGAAGTACTCCCAAGCGAAGAGTCAGGACATCTCTGGTATTTACGATATCCGCTGGCGGCGGGCGGCGATCATCTCATTGTCGCAACAACCCGTCCCGAAACGATGCTCGGCGACAGTGCCGTTGCCGTTCACCCCGAGGATGATCGCTACAGACATCTCGTCGGGCAAGAAATCATTTTGCCACTCGTCGAGCGCCGACTACCGATCATCGCCGACGACTATGTCGATCCGGAATTCGGTACCGGGTGCGTCAAAATTACGCCAGCGCATGATTTCAATGATTACGAGATCGGCAAGCGGCACGACCTGCCTGAGTTCAATATTCTCGATGACAATGCAGCTATCAATGAATCGGCGCCCGAAGCTTATCGTGGCCTCGACCGGTTCGAGGCGCGCAAGAGCATCGTCAAGGACCTGGAGAAACTGGGCTTGCTGGAAAAAGTCGAGGAATACCAGCAAATTTTGCCGCGTGGTGATCGCAGCGGCGCAGTTATTGAACCGTACCTGACAGACCAGTGGTACCTCGATATCGGACCACTGGCGAAACCCGCCATCGAGGCCGTTGAATCAGGGAAAATTCGATTCATCCCGGAGAACTGGTCGAAGACATACTTCGAATGGATGTACAACATAAAGGACTGGTGCATCAGCCGGCAGCTCTGGTGGGGACACCGCATACCGGCATGGTACGACGACGCCGGTAATATTTATGTCGCGCGCAACGAGGAAGAGGTTCGCAAGAAGCACAACCTCGATGATGCTGTGGCACTGCGACAGGACGAGGACGTTCTGGACACCTGGTTCTCGTCCGGTTTGTGGCCTTTCACGACACAGGGCTGGCCGCAGGAAACTGACTCGCTAAAATTATTCTATCCAGGCCAGGTACTGGTCACGAGCTTCGACATTATCTTCTTCTGGGTTGCAAGGATGATCATGCTCGGACTCAAGTTTATGGACGAGGTTCCGTTTCACGAGGTGTACATACACGGACTGATCCGCGATTACGACGGGCAGAAAATGTCGAAGTCCAAGGGTAATGTTCTGGACCCGCTGGATTTCATCGACGGTGTCGATCTTGAAACGTTACTCAAAAAAAGAACGGCCGGGCTGATGCAGCCGCATCTGAAGCCAAAGATAGAGAAGGCGACCAGGAAGGAGTTTCCGAACGGGATCGATGCGTATGGCGCCGATGCCCTGCGTTTCACGTTTGCGTCTCTTGCGACGACTGGTCGGGACATTCGATTCGACCTTGGACGGATCGAGGGCTACAAACATTTCTGCAACAAACTCTGGAACGCGTCGCGTTTCGTGCTGATGAATACACATGCGCTCGACAAGGGAGAGTCGGAATACAGTGCCGCAGACAAATGGATTCGATCACGACTGCACGCAACAGTCGCTTCGGTGCACGATAATTTCGCAAACTATCGACTCGACCTGGTGGCGCAAGCGGTTTACGAATTTACCTGGCATGAGTTTTGTGACTGGTATCTGGAACTTTCCAAACCGGTGCTTCAATCCGATTCGGCAACGGATGCACAAAAACGCGGTACTCGCCTGACATTAGTCGAGGTCCTTGAAGAGCTGTTACGTCTGTTGCATCCGCTGATGCCTTTTATCACTGAAGAAATCTGGGCCCAAGTCGCACCAATTGCAGGCAAAGATGGTGACACCATCATGTTGCAGGATTTTCCCGGCACCAACACTCACCCGGCCGGACCTGCAGTCGAAGAAGAAATCGAGTGGGTAAAAAAATTCATCCTTGGTATCCGGCAAATTCGCGGGGAAATGGACATATCGCCCGGCAAGTCGCTTCCCGTATTATTGGAGAATTCGACCGAAAAAGACCGCGAATTTGCAGCACGAAACGCGCATTTGCTGGAACGTGTCGGACGGGTTGAGTCGGTCCGGTCACTGGCCACAGACGAAGAGGCGCCGGCGTCTGCAACGGCGCTCTTCGGCAATATGCGGCTGCTTGTGCCGATGGCAGGACTCATCGATGTCGAGGTCGAAAAATCACGTCTTGGCAAGCAACGCGAGCGCGTCGATGCCGATCTCGGGCGGATGCGCGCCAAACTCGATAATCCGGATTTTCTGAACAACGCCCCTGCCGATGTGGTCACAAGGGGCAGGCAACAGCTTGCGGAGCTTGAACTGCGAATGTCACAGCTCGATGAGCAACTTGGCCGATTGAAGGGCATCTCGTAGGAGCGGCTTTTTGTACAGGATGTACGTATGTCGCGGGGCACAGGGCCCTGATATAGCAGGATTTTGAGGATTGGTTCACAATCCTGACGGGCGCAGGATGCATTGAAACCGGTGATCCGCGATTATGGTGTCGCGATTGCCCAATCGGGCATCCGGATCACACTGGACGGGAGAGTCAGATGCAGCGCGGAAGCACCCTGGAACAATTGCCATTGGGCGTGGATGCGCAACGCGCGGCCGTCGAAAAGGCACAACAAGCGCTCGGCAGTATCATACTCGGCAAAGATCAGGAAATTTCACTCGCCCTCGCCTGCCTGCTGGCTCGCGGCCACCTGCTGATCGAAGACCTCCCCGGATTGGGCAAGACCATTCTCGCGCAGTCGCTGGCGAGGGTGCTTGGCCTGAGCTACCAGCGCATCCAGTTCACCAGCGACCTTTTACCTGCGGATATCGTGGGTGTTTCGATTTTCCAGCAGCAGCAGGGTGAATTTACGTTTAAACCGGGACCAATATTCGCGCAGCTCGTTCTTGCGGATGAAGTCAATCGCGCCACGCCAAAAGCGCAAAGCGCGCTGCTGGAGGCAATGGAGGAACACCAGGTATCGGTGGACGGGCAAACCCACGAACTGCCGACGCCCTACTTCGTCGTCGCGACGCAGAATCCATCAGATCAGATCGGCACATTTCCGTTGCCTGAATCTCAACTCGACCGCTTCCTGATGCGCCTTGAACTCGGCTATCCGAATGAAGAAAGCGAACGAGCATTGATTACGGGCATTGACCGGCGCGAAATGCTGAGCGAGATCGAACCAACACTGAACGCCGAAATTCTAATCAAACTGCAGAAATCTGCGGCGCAAATACACATGACTGATCCACTCGTTGACTACGTGCAAGCCCTGGTGCGGTTTACCCGCGAGTCACCGGAAATCGATATCGGGCTGTCACCCCGTGGTTCACTTGCCCTCGTGGCTGCCGCCCGATCACATGCATTTATCGAACACCACTCGGGGGTATTCCCGGACGATGTGCAGGCGGTATTTGGCGCTGTCGCCGGCCACCGCGTTAAGCCGGCCAGCAATTCTGCATACAGGACGCCTGCCGAGCTCAGTCGACATGTCCTCGATTCCGTGGCAATACCTTAAACCCGAGACGTACCGCCGGGCCGTCGCGGCCAAAGCGGAACGCTGGGCCCGAAAACGCCAGGGTACAGATCGCCCGGCCACAGAACTTCATTCGCGCCGCGTTTACATATTGCCGACTGCAGTAGGTCTCGTATTCGCATTGATGGCTTTTACGATGCTGCTCGGCTCGATGAACTACAATAATAACCTGTCTTTCGGACTGACATTTCTGCTGACCGGCCTTGGTTTCGTTGCGATGCACCAGTGCCAGCGCAACCTGGTTGGACTGGAACTGAGCTTCGCCGGGGTCGACCCGGTTTTCGCTGGTCAGGCTGCCGAATTCCAAATCGCAATCACCAACCATTCGAAAACCCGCCGACCGTATTTGCAGATATACGCCGATGGTGCGAGTAGCATTATCGCTGATCTTGCGCCGGGCGAAAGCCGTATCTTTCATCTAGAGATTCCGACAAAACATCGCGGTCATATTCGACTGGACAGATTTGGTATCAAGACCCTGTTCCCATTCGAACTATTTCGCGCATGGGCCTGGTTACATATGGATTTGCAGGGCATCGTTTATCCCAGGCCTGCCGATTACGTACCCGAACCACCGCCGACCCAAACAGCGCACGGCCACCGTCAACATGACGCACGCGGCGAGGAAGATTTCGCAGGGCTGCGAAAATTCCACGTCGGTGATTCGCCACGACATGTCGCCTGGAAAGCCTATGCGCGCAGCGGCGATTTATTTTCCAAACAATTTTCGGGCGCGGACACCAGTAGCCAATGGTTTGACTTCGACGGAATTGACGACGATGAGGTCGAGCAGCGTCTGTCGATATTGACGCGATGGATCATCGATGCCGATCAAACGCAGCGTGACTATGGTCTGCGTTTACCGGCGCATGATTATCCGCCAGCGCACGGTGAGGCGCATCGGCACGACTGCCTCGAGTCTCTCGCCTTTTTTGACCAGGCAGCGGCACAGGATCGGGCAGCATGAGCAAGCGTTCCGGCACCGACGGCTCACTTCTCGCCAGCCTGCCCTGGACGCTGGGTGCGCTGGCGTTCTCGGTCCTGCCACACGTCAAGTTCTTGCCGATCTGGGTGACTTTCATATTCCTGTTTTGTTGCGCGTGGCGGCTGTACGTTGAGCACGAACGACAGAGACTACCGCCAGCGTGGCTGCGCATTATCCTGTCATTGATGGCTTGCATTGGCGTTCTCGTGTCCTATGAACCTGTCAGTGGCGTCGGACCCGGTTCGGCACTACTCGCGGTCATGGCCGCACTCAAGTTGCTCGAGACAAAACGCCGCCGCGACCAGTTCGTGCTGCTCTTTATTTCAATTTTCCTGATCATGTCGTCGCTCCTGCGTGAACAGTACATCTGGTCGCTGCCGTACCTGATTGCAGGCGTGCTTTTCACAATGACCGCGTGGCTGCGAATGTCGCTCAGCAGCCAGGTGAGTGTTGCCGAAAGTTTCAAAACCGGCGCCAGACTCATGCTTTATGCGCTGCCACTAACCCTCTCGATGTGGATTTTCTTTCCGCGTATTGGCACGCCATTCTGGGCAGTACCGGTTGACACGAGCGGCGCAATCGCAGGGCTGAGCGATGAAATGAGTCCGGGCGACATTAGTTCACTGTCGCTGTCAAACGCGGTCGCATTCCGTGTCAAGTTCGAGGGCGCAATACCGCCACCGGAGCAGCGTTACTGGCGGGGACTCGTGCTGAATCGCTTCAACGGTCGCACCTGGTCCGGCAATGAGCCATCACTTGGCTCACGCGCACTACAAGATGTCGAGTATCTCGGCGAACCGGTAAGCTACCAGGTCACGATGGAACCGACCCAGCAACACTGGGTGTTCGCGCTCGATATTCCATATGAGTGGGACTTTAACCGTTTCCACATGGGCCGCCAGCAACAGCTGGCCCGCGCGCAGCCGATTGATCAGCGTATCGCCTACAACGTGATATCACATCCGAACTTTCGCCTGAACAACGAACTCAGTGAACGCGCCAGGCAATATTACGCGAGCCTGCCATACAACAGCAATCCGCGCACGCTCGAATTTTCGAAGCAACTGCGCGACGATTCTCCCAGTGACGCAGCGTTCATCAACAAGGTACTGCAGAAATTCAACAAGGAAGAATTCTTCTACACGCTCGAGCCGCCGGCGCTTGGCAGAAACCCTGTTGACGCCTTTCTGTTCGACACGAAGCGGGGCTTTTGCGAACACTATGCCTCCGCGTTCGCCGTGATGATGCGCGCCGCAGGAATACCTTCGCGAATCGTGCTTGGTTATCAGGGCGGTGAAATTAACCCGATGGGCGCATACATGATTGTCCGGCAGGCTGACGCGCATGCCTGGACCGAAGTCTGGTTGCCAGAACGCGGCTGGTATCGACTCGATCCGACTGCAGCCGTTGCCCCTGAGCGTATTGAGTCCGGGCGATCCGCTGCGATGTTTGACGGCATTGCCGCAATCTGGGGCCTG
>Ga0209987_10001349_pt1 | contig 13401 bp, 16 predicted proteins | sample N074metaG_FD_182134 | JGI IMG/M metagenome (GOLD analysis project Ga0209987, IMG submission 182134) | Deep subsurface microbial communities from Kermadec Trench to uncover new lineages of life (NeLLi) - N074 metaG (SPAdes) (version 2) | ecosystem: Environmental > Aquatic > Marine > Ocean trench... | reverse complement strand
TTCCCGCATGGGCGCCAACAATTCGTGAAACACGAACAATCCTACGACAATTTACAATAAAAACAAAGGCTCGACCGCACCGGATCCTTAATACACGGTCTTTCGTTCGCCAATTATAGTTAACATTCTCCATAAATAAAATTAAATGAAACATCTATCTTGTTTCTTAAATACTTACATAGAGAGTTTCTTCTATCAATTCCGCAACTTGCCGCATCCCCTCATCCGGCCTCGCGATTGTGCCTTTGTGGGGGCGTTTCGCCGCCTGTTCTGCTAAGCTTCGGCCCCGAACCCGCCGCGCGGCCACGATTTTGACACAGGATCGGCCGCAAGTCGGTCTTCAAGGAGGGCTTTCGAAGATGTCATTTGGCACGAACCGGGACGCCACCTATCAGATGACGCGTCTCGCCAATACCCTCGACGAGATGAACCGCAAGCTCACGCGAGCGCTGCTGGACCTGGAGCGGATCAACCGGCGGCTGGATGCCGAGAAGACGCAGACCGAGGCCGCCGAGCAGGCGCGGGCCGCGGACGCGGAAGGGGAACCGCCGCACGCCAAGGCTGCCTCCTAAAGCGGCCGTCGCGATCTAGAGCATTATCCGCCCATAGAGCCAGACCAGCCAGAGCGCGGTGGCGAGGTAGGGGCCGAAAGGCAATTCGCGCCCCATTAGGGGCCGGCCGCGCCGCCGTGCCGCCACCAGCTGCCAGACCAGCGCAGCGGCCGCGGCCAGCAGCAGCACGCTCGGCAGACCCTGCCAGGAGACCCAGGCGCCGGCGCCGGCGAACAGCTTGGCGTCACCCAGGCCCAAGCCCTCGCGCCCGCGCAGATGCCGGTAGGCGAGCCCGACCGCCGCCAGCGCCAGGAATCCGACCCCGGCGCCGAGGACGTGATCGGGCAGCTTGGCCGGCTCGACCAGCCAGGCGACGGCAAGCCCGGCCGGCACCAGGGGCAGGGTCAGGGCGTCGGGCAGCAGCAGGTGGCGGGCGTCGATCGCCGCCAGCGCGATCAGGCTCCAACCCAGCAGGCACCCGGCCCAGGCGAGCCAGCCCGGCAGCACCGCCAGGCTCCAGGCCGCGATTGCCAGCGCCGCCACCTCGATCGCCGGATACCACCATGACACGGCCGCGCCGCAGTGGCGGCAGCGCCCGCGAGCCAGCGTCCAGCCCAGAATCGGCACCAAGTCGAGGAACCCGAGCACCGTGCCGCAGTGGGGGCAGGCCGAACGCCCGCGCAACACCGAGCGCCCCTCGGGCAGGCGCGCGACCACCACGCCCAGAAAGCTGCCGACGCAGGGCGCGGCCAGCAGCAAGAACAGCCAGTGATAATCGAGCAGCTCAGCCATGAGGTAAGTAAACCACAGAGGCACAGAGGCACAGAGACACAGAGGCACAAAGTTACATATTGGTTGCGCGCTTCGCGCGCGAAAATCTTCTTCGTGTCTTCGTGGTTCCCTTGCGTTTTCTTTTTGGTCCTCTGTGCCTCTGTGTCTCTGTGGTTCAAAAATCTTTTGCGCTTAGAACCCGACTGCATCGCCGCCTTTAAGGGCCAGCATCTCGCGGGCGTCGGCGGGGCTGGCGACTTCGAGCGACATGCCTTCCAGCACCTGGCGCATCTTGGTTACCTGCTCGGCGTTGGATTCGGCCAACTTTCCTGGACCCAACCAAAGCGAATCCTCGAGCCCGACACGGACGTTGGCGCCCATTGCCGCGCCGATGGTGGCGAGTGGGATCTGATTGCGCCCGGCACCCAGGATCGACCACTGATAACCGTCGCCGAACAGCCGGTCGGCGGTGCGCCGCATGTGCATCAGGTCTTCGGGATGCCCGCCGATACCGCCCAGGATACCGAATACCGACTGCACGAACAGCGGCGGCTCGACCAAGCCGCGGTCGAGAAAGTGGGCCAGATTGTAGAGGTGGCTGATGTCGTAGCATTCGAATTCGAAGCGGGTCCCGTTGCCGCTGCACGATGTCAGAATATATTCGATGTCCTTGAAGGTGTTCTTGAACACGAAGTCGCGGCTGTTCTCCAGCTGCGCGCGCTCCCAGTCGTGCTTGAACTCCTTGAACCGGCCGAGCATGGGAAACAGGCCAAAGTTCATCGAGCCCATGTTGAGCGAGGCGACCTCGGGCTTCAATTGAAGCGCCGGTTGCAGGCGCTCCTCAACGGTCATGCCGGGACCGCCGCCGGAGGTGATGTTGACCACCGCCTCGGTCGACTGCTTGATGCGCGGCAGAAATTGTTGGAACAGCGCCGGGTCCTGACTCGGCCGGCCGTCTTCGGGATCGCGCGCGTGCAGGTGCAGCACCGTGGCGCCGGCCTCGGCGGCGGCGATCGCGGCGGTGGCGATCTCGTCGGGCGTCACCGGCAGGTACGGCGACATCGACGGCGTGTGGATCGAGCCGGTGATGGCGCAGGTGATGATAACTTTACGGCTCTTGGCCATGGTGGCGCTCCCTGTCGTTATATTGATGCTCAGTTGCTTATGATGTTGTGTTCGGGGCCGTAGGGAAAGCCCGTGATGTTGCGATTTCCGTCTTCCGTGATTACCAGGATGTCGTGCTCGCGATAACCGCCGGCGCCGGGCTGACCCTCGGGCAGCACGATCATGGGCTCCATGGAGACCACCATGCCCGGCGCCAGCGCGGTGTCGATATCCTCGCGCAGCTCCAGGCCGGCCTCGCGTCCGTAGTAGTGGCACAGCACCCCGAAGGAGTGGCCGTAACCGAAGGTGCGGTAGCGGAGCAAGTCGTGCTCGGCGTAGATCTCGTTGAGCGCGCGCGCCACGTCGCAGCAGCGCGCCCCGGGCACCAGCAGCTTCTTGCCTTCGTCGTGGACCCGGCAGTTGATCTCCCAGAGCTTGAGGTGGGCGTCGGAGGCCGCCGCGCAGAACAGGGTGCGCTCGAGCGCCACGTAGTAGCCGGCCACCATGGGAAAACAGTTGAGGCTCAGGATGTCGCCGTGGCCAATTTTGCGGCTGGTCACCGGATTATGCGCGCCGTCGGTGTTGAGGCCCGACTGGAACCAGGTCCAGCTATCCATGAGCTCGGCATGAGGCCAGGCGCGCGCGATCTCACGCACCATGGCCTGGGTGGCATGGAGCGCCACTTCGTGCTCGCCCACCCCCGGCGCGATCGCCTCGGCGCAGGCCGCCCCGCCGATGTCGGCGATGCGCGCCATCTCGGTGATGTGGGCGATCTCCTCGGCCGACTTGACCAAGCGCAAGCGCATGGCGCCCTGGGCGATATCCACGAATCTGCACCCGGGCAACGCGGCCTCGAACTTGTCCTTATTCAGCAGGCTGACGTGGTCGAACTCGAGGCCAACGTTGGCGCCCTCGGGCACCAGGTCCCGGACGGCGTGGAAGTAGTTGTCGCGCTGCCAGTCGGTATAGACCAGGTTGTCGCCGCCGAAGCCACGGCGCCAGGGCTGGCCGCCGTCGATGTTGGCGGAGACCGAGGCGATCCGCTCCTGGGTCACCACCAGCGCGTAGTCCCGTCCGAAGCGGCAATACAGGAAGTCGCTGTAGTAGCAGATGTTGTGATAGGAGGTGAACAAGGCCACGTCGATGTCCCGCGCCGCCATGAGCGCGCGCAAGCTCGCGAGCCGGGCGTTCATCTCGGCGTCCGAGAAGGTTCCCTGGACCGGTTCGCCGTTCTTGATTTCGATCGTCCGCGGCAGGTCTACGATTAAGACTCTCCCTACTTTTTTTCCCATTCCCTGGCCGGAATATATCGCACCGTCCGAACCGACCGGCAATCGGCGAATCCGGGCCCGCGCCGACAAGTTGTCCACAAAACGGAACGTATTGTGGCCACGGGCGATGCCCCGGCGCCCGATAGCTACTGGAATTCGCCCCTGCGCGCCGATAGAGCAACCGACTCGGATCGGCGGGACCGGAGGCGCACACCGGAACGCTGTCGGGCGGCAACCTGCAGAAGGCGCTGCTGGCGCGCGAGCGCGCCTTCGACCCGCTGGTGCTCTGCGGCGGTTTAGTGATACTGGCCGGCGCCATGGCGGCGTTCTCGCGCCGGGCCCGGGCGCCGGGCGCCCTGCTGCTTTCGTTCCGCCGCGAGGAACGCTAGTGGCGGCGCCAACATGGCGGAATTCCTCCGGACAACAAAGCGTTACTGAATTCAAGTATCGAAAAACGGTTTTCTAAATATTCTTTTCTTAATTACAACATTTTTATATAAATATTACATGTATTACATTCCTCAAGAACATAAAAATTTATCAATTCTCAACTTTTTTTAAACTTTTTCGATTTAGGTTGGCGTTTCCAACAGCGCTGTACGAGGAGGAATTAGGATGTTAAAGCAAATCAAGAGTTTCTGCACCGACGAGTCGGGTGCCACCGCCATCGAGTATGGCCTCATCGCCGCTCTCGTTTCCGTAGCTGCCATCGGCGCCCTGACCACCATGGGTGACACGCTGAACACCTTGTTCACTACCGTGTCGAACTCCATGAATAGCGCGGTCGCCGGGTAAACCGACGCACGCAACAGAACGTTTTGCCGGGCGCGGCGCCTCTGGCGTCGAACCTGGCGACCGCTGTTCCAGGGCAATCTGGCCCTGGTTTCAGATCGATAAGCGAAGCCCCCTCGCCCCCCCATGGCGGGGGGGTTTTTTTACGGCTCGGGCCGGGAGCGCGACGCGAACACCTCGCGGTGGGCGATGTAGGTGGCGCTTGCCACGATCAAGGCGCCGCCGATCCAGATCCAGACCTCCGGCCGCTCGGCGAAGACGTAGTAACCGAGCAGCGTTGCCCAGACCAACTGCAGGAACATGAACGGCTGGGTTACCGTGATTTCGGCGACCCGGAATGCTTGGGTCATGGTCAGGTGTCCCAGGGTCGCGAACACCGCGGTGAGGAACAGCCAACCGAGCTCCTCCAATGTGGGCGTGCGCCAATTCATGAGCGCACCAGGCAACAGCGCGATGGTCACGAAGACCGACAGGTAGGCGACGATCGCCGGGCTGGTCTCGGTTTCGGTCAGCTTCTTGGCGATCAGGATGGAGACCGCGAACAAGGGCGCCGCGGCCAACTGCGCGAGCGCACCCATCGAGACCTCCTCGAATCCCGGGCGCAGGATGATCATGGCGCCGCCGAAGGCGACCAGGACCGCGCCGATGCGCCGCGCGCGCAGGCGCTCGCCCAGGAACAAGGCGGCGCCGAGGGTGGCGAAGATCGGTCCGGTAAAGCCGATCGCGGTAACCTCGGCGATCGGGATACGCGCCATGGCGTAGAACCACAACATAACGCCGATGCCGTGGACCAGGCCGCGCAGCGCGTGTATGCCGAGGCGGCGCGCGCGCAGGGGTGCGCCGGTGGATAGCCAGGCGCTGCCCAGGCGCAGCAACAGAGGAACCAGCAGGATCAAGCCAAAGATGTAGCGGATGAAAGCCGCCTGCACGGGGCTCATGTCGGTGCCCAGATGGCGCACGATCCCGGTGACCGCGACGAACATCACCCCGCTCAGCATCATCCAGCCGATGCCCCTAAGGTTACCCGCCGCGCTTCCCGGTTCGATTTGCGATTTGGTCGCTTCCGCCATGTCCCCCGGCCCGGTCCCGTTATACCGCCGGACAGGGTACAGTCCTCGGCGGCGCGCGGGCAATCTTTGGGCTAGCCCGGACCGCCGCGCCGTGACAGACTCGGCTGGAATCGACTACGAATGGGGGCTCCCATGTTGATCCAAGGCATCAATCATCTCGCGTTCATCACCAACGACATGCCCAAGACGATTCGCTTCTACCGCGATCTCCTGGGCCTGGAGCTCAAGGCCGGGATCGGCCACGACGGCTACCGGCACTACTTCTTCCAGATGGGCACCGGCCAGGTGGCGTTCTTCGAGTACGACATCGCCCAGCCCATGCGCAAAGGCAAGTTCCACGGCACGCCAACAGACGAGCCGGTCGGCTTCGACCACGTCGCGTTCACGGTCGAGTCCAAGGAGGCGTTGTTTGCGCTCAAGGACCGGCTGGAGGCGGCCGGGGTCGAGATCCAGGGCGTGGTCGACCACGGCACGCTCTGGTCGATCTATTTCTTCGACCACAACAACATTCCGCTCGAGGCGTCCTGGGATTGTATCGAGATCTTGAAAACACCGGCGATCGAGGACGACGACCCGCTCGACATCGCCGCCGAGGGCGCGGCGCCGCAGCCGGGTCACTGGCCGGAGGTCGCCAACCCGACCCCGCCCGAGGCCATGGTCGCCCAAGCCGGCAACGGCTATCCCATGCGCCAGAGCTTCATCGCCCGCGGCATCGCCCGGCCCAACCCCGGACTGCCGGACGAGGGCGGCGGGGCGGATCAGGACGCTGCCGAATAGGATGCTGTTTTAATTGGCTTTGAGATGGGCGAAAGCGGCGTCGGGGACGATCGCCATGTCGGCGTCTTCATCACCCGGCGGCCGCCAATAAAGCTCTAGAGTCGAGGTGCCCTTGCGTTCGAAGTACAGCACTGACAGCCGATACCAGCCCGGCTGCGCGATGGCCAGTTTCTTGACTTTGGTATAGCGATCGCCGTGCACGTCCACGTCTTCAAGTATCCGCTTCCCGTCGATATCGAGCACGAAACCGTCGTTTGACCGGACCGAGAAAGCGTAGGTTCCAAGCTTGGCCAGGTGGATAAGGCCCTCGATCTCGGCGCCGACACCGTCAGTTTTTCCGCTGGTCAAGGCCGACCGGGCGGCGGTCCGGTAATTGAGCGCCGGAAGCGCCTCGCCGACCTGGCCCTCGTGCTTTCCCATATACCATTCGAGATCGTCAATCTCCCGGAAAAACGAAAAGTAATATTTGACTGAAAGGCCGGCTTCGAGCTCGGCAGACCCTGGCTGGGGGTCGAGCGGCTGCAATTCGGCGGCGCCAGCCGGCGCGGCGGCCAAGAGGCCGAGCGCAACCGACATCCCGGCAATCCCGCCGGCAATCCCGGCCCGCGCACGCAGGCAAACGCGCCCGGCCCGCGCACGCAGGCAAACGCGCGCGAAACCAAACCATTTTCCCAAGAACTCCGCCATTATCCCAGCGTCGCGCATGTTTGCTCCCGTAATTTTATTTGTTGCAATGCCTGCCGGTTTCCCGCATCAAGGCACCCGTCGATACGCTTAGATTGACCCAAAACAGACCCCGAGTCCCGTCAAATCACACTCGTGCCGAGCCTACCGCCGGCGCCGGGTGGCCGATTTGGAGAATCGGGCCCAGCGTTTCCCACTGTTTCCGCTTGCACATCGCCCTGGAATGCCTCTAATGGTGAGTAGCGGTGACGCATGACCCCGGCGTATTCGCCTTGACGCTTTCGCGATTGGCAGAGCTACCCCGAAACATTTGCGGACATGGAGTCTTGTGACGCGGCGTCGCGTGGCTTGCGTCATAACGTTAATCCGAAAGGACGAAAGATGCCGACTGGTTCTGTTAAGTGGTTCAACCCAACAAAGGGCTACGGGTTCATTCAGCCGAGCGACGGCTCCCAGGACGCCTTCGTCCATATCTCAGCCGTGGAGCGCGCCGGATTGAGGAGCCTCCAGGAGGGGCAGAAGGTCGAGTATGAGTTGGTGCCCGGCCGCAACGGAAAATCCTCCGCCGAGAACCTGGTTATCCTGGACTGACATTCGCCAGATCGGATCTCGCGCCCGGCTAAACCCTGCGGCGCGCACCGTTCCGATCCGTAAAGATCGGCGTCACAGTGGGCGGTATGGACCGGGAGACGGCAGTCCTTGGTCCCAAGCGTGTGGCGAAACTGGTCGGACCTCATTCCGCGTCGGGGAGCCGTGATCGCCCCAACCGAGGAAAGGACTATCGTGCCGCGCAAACCCAATTACAAATTCGAGCGCATGGAGCGCGATAGAGCCAAAGCCGCCAAGAAGGCCGAACGCCTGAAACTCAAGCAGGAACGCGCCGAGCAGAGGAAGACGGAACTGGCCGGTCCGACGGAATCGGCCGGGCAAGCTGGACAGGCCGGGCAGGCCGGACAGATGGAGCCGGCCGAACAGGGCGAGCAGGCCGCCGTCGAGGAGTAACCCCCCCCCCAGCCGCCTGGACGATCAAACCCACTGGCCGGCGCGGCGACCCACTACCGCGGCACCATCCGCCGAATGCCGCCGCTTAACCACCTGATATTCGCGATGCACTCGTTACCCGGAGCCGGGGATTCCACGGCTTGTTGGTGCATGACCGCGTGGCGGCCGCAAGAGCGAAGGGCGCTTATTTAATGCTCGCTTATTATAATCAAGCATACTAAATTGCCGGCATGTTCAATGACGATCCCGATACCAACGTCGGATTCCTCTTGCACGACGTCTCGCGCCTGCTTCGCGTGCGCTTCGACCGGCGCGCCCGCGCCCTCGGCCTGACCCGTGCTCAATGGCGGGTCCTGGCCCATCTGGCGCCGCGCCAGGGCATCAATCAATCGAGCCTGGCGGAGATCCTAGAGGTCGAAAACATCACACTCGGCCGCCACATCGACCGGCTCGAGCACACCGAGTGGGTCGAGCGGCGGCGCGATCCCGACGACCGCCGCGCCTGGCGCCTATTCCTGACCGACAAATCGCGGCCGGTGCTCGACCAGATGGAGGTTCTCGCCGCCGAAACCCAGGAAGAAGCCATGGCCGACCTCTCGGCCGGCGAGCGCGGTCGGCTGCTGGAATTGCTGCTGACCATGAAGCGCAGCATGGCGACGCGCGAGGCGGAAACCCGGGCCACCGACAACGGCGGACTTGCGCAGCCGGAACCTGGAGCGCTCGATGTCGGATAATGCGCCAGAACCGGCCCGACCAGAACCGGCCCGACCCGGACCGGCCCATGGTGGCGGCCGGCGTCTGGGGCGCCGCTTGGCACGCTTGATGCTGGTCGCGCTAGGGCCGATCGTTCTGTTGGCGGCGGGCGGCTACTACTACGTGACCTCGGGACGCTTCGTCGCGACCGAGAACGCCTACATCAAGATGGAAAAGATCGCGATCAGCGCGGACATCTCGGGCCCGGTCCGCTACGTCGGCGTGCGAGAGAACCAAATCGTGGAGCCGGGCACGGTGTTGTTTCAGATCCATTCCGAGAGCTACCGGATCGCGCTGGCCCGCAAGGAAGCCGAAATCGAAATCGCGCACAGCGAAGTCGAAGCCTTGCGTGCGGTGTACCGCCGGAAGACCGCCGAGCTCGGGATCGCCCGCCACAACGCCACCTTTTACCAGGCCCAGTTCGAGCGCACCGACGGCCTGAAGCGGCGGCGCCACGCCACTCAGGCCGAATTCGACGCGGCCCAACGCGATCACCGCGTCGCCCAACAGCAGTTCGAGGTGATCAAGCAGGACATCGCCAGGGTCAAGGCCAGTCTCGGCGGCGATGCCGAAATCCCGACGAAACGCCATCCTAAAGTGCTCGAAGCCATGGCCGATCGCGACCGCGCGGCACTCGATCTCGACCACACCACGGTGGTGGCGCCGCAGGCGGGTATCGTCTCCAACATCACGCTCCAGGCCGGCGAGTACGTCCAGGCGGGCAAACCGGTGTTCAGCATCGTTATCCCGGACCCGCTGTGGATCCAGGCCAATCTCAAGGAGACCGACCTGACCCACGTGCGCGAGAATCAGGAGGCCATGGTCGAGGTCGATGCCTATCCGAACCGTGCCTGGCGCGCCCGGGTCGTCAGCATCTCTCCGGCGACCGGCGCCGAGTTCGCGCTGTTGCCGCCGCAGAACGCCTCGGGCAACTGGGTCAAGGTGGTGCAGCGGGTGCCGGTTCGGCTGGAGATCCTACGGCGGCCGGACGACCCCCCGCTGCGCGCCGGCATGAGCGTCCGGGTCGAGATCGACACCAGGCGCGAACGCGACCTGCCGCCGTTGGTGCGCTCGGCGCTCGCCTGGGCCACCGGCCGCGCGCCCCTATAGCGCCCCGCCTAGCGCGGAAGAGCCTCCCTTGACAACCACCGAAGCCGCCGCCGCCCCTGCCGCCGCCCCTGCCCCTGCCCCTGCCCCCTCGACCCGGTTGAGCCGGTCCCTGACCCTGTTCACCCTGACCATGGTCACCATGCTCTATGCCATGACCGTGACCATCGCCAACGTGGCGCTGCCCAAGATGCAGGGCTCGCTGTCGGCGACTCAGGACCAGATCGCCTGGGTCGTCACCTTCAACATCGCCGCCACCGCCGTGGTCACGCCGCTGTCCGGCTGGTTGGCGGCCCGCCTCGGCCGCCGGCCGCTGATGCTCTGGGCGGTGACCGGCTTCGCGATCGCCTCTCTGCTATGCGGCACCGCGACCTCGGTCGAGGAGTTGGTGTTCTACCGTATTCTCCAGGGCGCTTGCGGTGCGCCACTGGTGCCGCTGTCCCAGGCGATCCTGCTCGATACCTACCGGCGCGAGCAGCACGGATCGGTGAACGCGATCTTCGGGGTCGGCGTCATCCTGGGACCGATCATCGCGCCCACGCTGGGCGGCTATTTGAGCGACGCCTACAGTTGGCGCTGGGTGTTTTTCATGATCGTGCCCTTTGCGCTGATCTCGCTGTTCTGCGTCTGGGCCTTCATCGCCGAGCACCGGGTCGCGCGCAGCCGGCTCGATTGGATCGGCTTCCTCGCGCTCGCCGTGGCGGTCGCCGCGCTGCAACTCATGCTCGACCGCGGCGAGCGCCACGACTGGTTCGACTCCGCCGAGATTATAATCGAGGCCGGACTCGCGCTCGGCGCCTTCTACGTCTTCGTGGTCCACAGCCTGACCGCAGAAAAGCCGTTCTTCAATCCGAAGATGTTGCGCAACCGCAACTTCGCTGTCGGTCTGGTGATCGCATTGATCTTCGGCATGCTCAATTTCACCCCGATCACGCTGCTGCCGACGCTGTTGCAGAACCTGCGCGGCTACCCGGATACGGTCATCGGCCTGGTGCTCTCGGCGCGCGGTTTCGGCACCTTGGTCGGCTTCGCGTTTATGATCTTCGCCTCGCGACTGGACCCGCGCATTCCACTCGCGGCCGGATTGATCCTGCAGGCCTACGCGGGCTGGACCATGGCCCAGTTCGACATCAACCTGACCACCTGGGGCGTAATCTGGACCACGGCGGTCCAGGGCCTGGGGGTGGGCCTGATGTGGGTGCCGCTTTCGGTCATCACGCTCTCGACCTTGGCGCCGGCGGAGCGCGCCGACGGCACTGCCTTCTTCCATCTGTTGCGCAACCTGGGCAGCAGCATTTTCATCTCCGTCAGCATCGCCCTGGTGATCCGCACCACCAAGGTCAGCTACGCCGGCATGGCCGAGAATATCTCGCCGTACAACGAGAACCTGCGCCTGCCCTGGGTCAGCGGCGCCTGGAGTACGGAGAGCACCCCGGAGCTCATGGCGCTGGGCGCCGAGGTGTTGCGCCAGGCGACCATGATCGGCTACCTCAACTCCTTCCTCGCCTTCGCGGCAATCGCATTGATCGCGCTGCCGCTGGTGTTTCTAGCCAAATGGCACCGAGATTAGCGCGCCGGGGTTCAGTAATACGTCAGGCTGTAGCGCAGACTTGGGCACAGCGGTTTCAGGCCGGCGCGGGAGTCGCGGGCGGTCCTGAGCAGGCCGGTGGCGCCGTGGATGCGCTCGGCGCGGGCTTGCCCGCCGGCGCGGGTCGCGGGGAAGACCAGATTGACGCGGCCCTGGGGTTGGTTATCGGCGGAGCGCGCAACCAGCGTCGCGCCGAGCCCGCCCAGGTCGCCATCCGAACGATTGTGGACCACGGCATCGAAGACGTAACAGCCGTTCATCTTGATCTCGAAGGCCAGCTCCCCCTCCCCGGTCACGATGTCGACGCTGTGCATGCGATTGGGCGAGGGCGTGCCGCAGGCGGCCAACATCAAGCCCAAGACGAGCGTGAACAGTTTGCATCGCAAGGCGAACCACCTCCGCGTCATGGTGTTTGGAGCGAGCGCAGGAACAGGGACAGAAGCTCGGACTGAGACGATATTTCGAGCTTGGAGTAGGCGTTCTTGCGGTGAGTCTTCACCGTGCCCAGCGAGATGCCGAGATTGAAACAAATCGACTCCGAGGAGTGGCCGCGCAGGATCAGCTGGGCGACCTCGCGCTCGCGATCGGTCAGCACCGTCACGCCGAAGTTGGCGAAGGCGTCATCGACCCGGGTGTCGGGCGGCGCGGCGCCGTTGCCAGCGGTCTTGAACTCTCTCCAGTACCGACGCATCAACGCGCGGATCAGTGGGATCGCCGCGGATACCGCCGCCAGCTCGCCATCGTCGAAGCCGCGCTTGCGCAGCGCGCGGTAGATCGACAGCTCGGCCACGACCTTGGGCTCCAGGGTCAGGGAGAGGTCGATCTCCTCCAGGCCCACCGGCCAGTGCTCGGTGATGTAGCCGATCTCCTCGGTCGAACGGGGTTGAACCCGGTAGGCATTTTGAGTTCCGCTGGTGTAGAAGTCGTCGGGCGCCAGGTCGCGAATCCGGTAGACACCGTCGGGCAGGCCGCGGAGGCTGGCCTGGTAGAAGGGATTCAGTACGTAGGTGTTCTCGATGTAAGTGGTGATGCCCTTCTTGGCCTCGCCAGAATCGAAGTTGTCGTAGATGACCAAGGGCCGCGAGCGGCCGCGGTAGATGAAAACGGCGGCCAATTCGAACGGCACCAGGTGGCCGAGCGCCCGGACCAGGCGTTCGGGCAGGTCCGCGCCGGCCGGATCCTCGACGATCCCGGCGATCTCCCGGTACCACGCGGTGGCATCGCCCGCGGCCCTCCGCGCAGCTCCGCCCCGCTTCGCCAAGTTGTCGTGCCCCGCGGTCATGGCGGCGCGCCTCCCCCAAGCTGCCATACCGGCGCTATCTCGGCCGGCTCTCATACCCGATGGGTATGTCTGGTTATATTGTAATTCATTGGTATCAAGTGATTTAATTAGATTCTGCGTCTTAGAAAGATGCAATTAAGACGCCAGTCGACGGGCCCTCCGTCGGAAAGGATAGCCTACTTCCCCTTGCCCTGCACCTTGTGGAATGCTCACAAGGCGCGGTGCGACGCAGTGCAGCGGCGCGGCGTTCAGCTTCGCCTTAAGGCGGCGATATCCAACCTGGCCTCCCTGGGCGAGGCGAATCTGTACGACGTCGAACTGGAGACCCTGAACCTGGCCCGGAGCGAACTGGTGAAGGTCGAGGCCGACATGGTCGCCGCCGGGCAGGAGCCCTGATGTCGAGCCGATCCTGGTTGCAAAGAACCTCGACGGGCTGAGAGACGGAACCCAGGTTTACGCCAGGGCGGTCGCCGCCGAGGTCGGGTCCAGCAGCGCGCTAGGTCATGGACTTGCGAGTGGCTATACCCCAGGGCTGTTCAACGCTCTTTACATAAGTTTGTATTTGGCGAGATGATCGAGGCCTCCGAGGGCGTTTCGGTAGCGGGCGTCGGTCATGTTTGTGACCTTGTTGGCGCGCAGCATGTTGGCG
>Ga0209987_10001348_pt1 | contig 13403 bp, 9 predicted proteins | sample N074metaG_FD_182134 | JGI IMG/M metagenome (GOLD analysis project Ga0209987, IMG submission 182134) | Deep subsurface microbial communities from Kermadec Trench to uncover new lineages of life (NeLLi) - N074 metaG (SPAdes) (version 2) | ecosystem: Environmental > Aquatic > Marine > Ocean trench... | reverse complement strand
CATCGGGGGCCCGAGGGTGGCCGTGGGGCTCGAGGCGTAGTAAACGATGCACCGATCCGCCAGCGGCCGGAGCTCCGGATGGTCGAACTCGCCGAACTGGTCACGAAACGCATGGTACTCGTCCTTGCGCCGCTGGCCCTCAGCCGTGAGGGGGGGAATCCGGCCGTTCGACGGGTAGGTGATGAGCGAAGTCCGAGGCTCGCCGTTGACGATGGCCACCCGCGCGCCTTGCTCGAACCAGACTTGGTTGTAGCTGCCGACCCCTTGACCCGTTGGAGGTGCCTCACGGTTCGGGTCGCTCGGCCGGGAACCACGCTCGACACGGTCCACAAATCCTTGTTCGCGCTGGGCGACCTCCTCGGGCGTGTAGACCGGCCCCTGGCCTGGCCGACGTTGGAAGGGCGTCATCGTCGCGTTTCTCCACGTTCCCTGAAGGTCCGGATGACCGTCGGGCGTGCGCGGCATCACCCACTCCTGAGCCGCAGCGGGGGAGAGAAGTCCTGCCGCTGCAGTCACGAGGCACAGCCCAAGAAGCGAAGCCGAATATCGCGTTCTCATCTCCAGTCCTCCTAAACGATGGGACTCCATCACGGATGTTCGTACATCATAGCGTTTGGAACGCGGTTTCGCCTCTCGGTTTCGTGATCCTCGGGTTGCGGAGCCCATTTGGCCATCCTTTCGATGCGCGGGTCGGGCTCGTGAGTTAAGATTGCGCAATGTCTGGGCGTGGGAGTGATCAAAGAGAGCTTTGCTCCCCTGAACGCCCTGTTTCTTGAGAGGAGTACCATCGCGGTGAGATTCCGAACGTATCCTGCTTCGGCGACGGCCCTGTTGACGATTATGGCTTTGGGGGTGTTGAGCGCATGTGCGCCTCAAGGACCGGGTGCGAACGCCCGGGCGTCGGAGGTGCTCGGAAGCTCCGATCTGAGGATCGTAAGTGTTTCGACGAGGCCTTACCTCGTCACCGGTGGCGACGTGCTTCTTCGGATCGAGGCCGGAGAGGACCTCGACCTCTCGCAAGTACGCGTGTCCGCAAACGGGATGGACGTGACGGAGCAGTTCAGCCCCGCCGTACAGGGGGGCTCGCTCATCGGGCTCGTCGACGGACTCCGCATTGGTGACAACGAGATCGAGGCTCGGATTCCAGAGTCGGACGCCATGGTGGCGCTCGAGCTCACCAACTACCCGATCTCCGGTCCGATCATCTCCGGGCCCCACGAAATGCCATACCTTTGCCAGACCGAGGAATTCATGACGGCCGGCGGCGAAACGCTCGGCGCCCCGCTCGACGAGAACTGTTCGGTCGAGACACGGGTCGAGTACGTGTACCTGTCTACCCTGGATGGTGAATTCAAGCCGTACGGCGGATCGCTGCCCCCCGACATGGCTGAAGCGACGACGTTGGACGGAGAAACCGTGCCCTTCATCGTCCGAGTCCAGACCGGGACGGTCAACCGCGCGATCTACCAGAGCGCCATGCTCCACGACCCGGCCGATCCTGCACCGGACCCCTGGACCCGGAGCCGCGGTTGGAACGGAAAGCTGGTGTACACGCACGGTGGAGGTTGCCGGAGTGGTTGGTTCCAGCAGGGACGTTCGACCGGAAGCGTACTGAGCCCGGGGCTGCTCGAAATGGGCTACGCCCTCACCTCCGCGTCCCTGAACGTGTTCGGGCAGAACTGTAACGACCTTCTGGCCTCGGAGACCCACATCATGGTGAAGGAGCGGTTCGTGGAGAGCTACGGCGAGCCGATCTACGCGATCGCCACGGGGGGCTCGGGCGGTTCGTACCAGAGCCATCAGACCGCCGACAACTACCCGGGTGTCTTCGATGGCATCATCGTCTCGTCCAGTTTTCCCGACGTGACCTCGGCCACGATCTTCACCTTGGCCGACGCGCGCCTCCTAAGCTTCTACTTTACCGAGATCGCTCCGCGCGCCTTCACCGAGGAGGAGCAGCGCTTGGTTTCGGGGTTCGGCTCCTGGGGGAGCATTCCCAACCTGGCCCGGGGCGCAGCGCGGATCGACGCCACGTACTCGGAGACGGCCTCCCTGGAGGAACAGGGAGCGGAGGTGAGCCTTCCCGAGCTGGAGCCGCTCCGTTACAGCTTGTCACAACCGGACGGGATTCGGGCCACCGTCTACGACCACACCGTGAATGTCTACGGCGTCGACCCGTCGACCGGATTCGCGGCACGACCCCTGGACAACTACGGCGTGCAGTACGGCCTCGACGCACTGAATCGAGGACAGATCACGACGGCCCAGTTCCTGAGCCTCAATCGGGATGTTGGAGGATACGACGCCGATCTCAATCATGTGCCCCAGCGGCATCGCGCCAACCCCACGGCGGCTAGGCGTGCTCTGGACACCGGGCGAATCCTCTACGGTGGCGGTGGGTTGGCCACGACTCCGGTGATCGACTACCGGAGTTACACAGACCATCGTGCGGGTGGGGATATCCACATGATCGTCCACCAGTTCTCGACGCGGGCTCGCATCGCGGCCGCCAACGGACACGCCGACAACCACGTCATGAACGTGGGTGGGCTCTGGGGCTTCACTGAAGAGCGTCCGGATCTAGGTGCGCTGTTCCGGCAGATGGATCGTTGGTTGACCAACATTCAGGCCGACGACGACCCGATCCGGCTTTCGGAGAAAGTTGTGCGGGCGAAACCTGCCGACCTGGTGGACAACTGCTGGGACACCCAGGACGGGGGACGGATGAACGTGACCGAAGCCCTCACTTACGATGGGTCTGGTGCATGTGGCGCGATCTACCCGGCCTACCCGACTCCTCGACTGGTCGCGGGGGCCCCGCTCGCCAACAATATTGTGAGCTGTCAACTGAAGAGCCTCACTGCATCCGACTACGAAGTCGAGTTTACCGGCGAGGACTGGGTTGCCCTCGAAACGATCTTCCCGAACGGCGTGTGCGATTGGACCCGGGGAGACCTCCACGCAGAGGGTTATCAGGGAACGTGGCTGTCGTTCGGTCCCTCGGAGGTGAACAGGGCCTGGTAGTGCGCTCCCCTCAGAGACCCGGAAGAATCTTCTGGGGCTCCTGGGTGGACGGGCTGATGATCGTCATCGTATCGAGCACCTGGCCGCCTGTCCCAGGCTCCCTCGATGGTGCGACGATCTATGCCCACGGGACCCCAGGCACTCAGTCCCACCTACGTATTCTGCACTCATCTACTACGTAGTTCGACGTATCATATCGGAACGCGAATGAACGCATCTTCCCCTCGGTACTCACAACGGTCGTGGAGGGGGATCAAATGAAAAGGCACACACTGCAACTCGGACGTCCCGTCGCCCGCATTACGATGTCTTGGTCGATGGCTGCCAGCGGCATTTTGGCCGTGATGCTCCTCACGGCGCCTGCCGTCTCCCCGCTCAACGCTCAGGAGCCTCCTGGCCCTACCGGATGGGAGCCCACCGGCCTTCCGGCGCTCAACTACGATTCCGACGAGGGCTTCGGTTACGGCGTCCTGTTCGAGTTGTATAACTACGGCGATGGTGGGTTCTCGCCTTATCGGTTCACCATACAGCCTACGGTGTTTCTGACCACCGGGGGCCGCCGCGAGTTCACCCTCTTCTTCGATGCTCCCCATCTGCTTCCCGAAGGATGGCGGATCGATGCGTCGCTCGGGAGTAAGCGTCAGTTCGCGATTCCCTACTATGGCCTGGGGAACACTTCCGTATACGACGCCCTCCTGGAAGACACGGAGGGCCAATACTACTACCGCTTCGGAGGCACCCAGAGGCAGGCTGCCGTGAACGTCCAACGCAGCCTTGGGGACACCCCCCTCCGAGTGCTGGCCGGCGTGGGCGCCACCCGCACGAAGGTCGATCCGCTCCCCAAGGACGCGACCACGACGCTCCTCAGTGAGGTGATCGGAAACGCCGGCGTGCCCGGCTCGATTCCCGAAACGATCCCGGGGGGTTGGTCGAATCACGTCCGGACCGGCCTCATCTGGGACACGCGCGATCGCGAAACGGGCCCGCACCGTGGAACGTGGTCGGAGGTGCTCGTCCAGGTGGTGCCGGAGTTTCTGGGGAGCGAGTCGGGATATATCAGGTGGACGCTGGTGGATCGGCGTTACGTGCCCCTTGGCGACAGGCTCACCTTCGCGAACCGGATCATCGTCCAGGACGTGCGCGGCGACGCGCCGTTTTATGACCTGAGCATCATACAGACGTCCTTCAAACAACGGGAAGGACTTGGCGGAAGCAGAACCCTCAGGGGTATCCCCCGAAACCGCTACGTGGGCAAGGGATTATTCCTCTGGAACGCCGAGCTGCGTTGGCATGCGACGGACTTCACCGTGATGGGGCGGTCCTTTCACATGATCCTCTCCACCTTCGTCGATACGGGACGGGTCTGGGAAGACGGCATCGTCCTGGGGGAGCTCCTTTCCGATCTGCACACGGCCTTCGGTGGGGGCCTGCGGGTGGGATTCGGCGAAAACTTCGTCGCAGGGGTCGATGTCGGACACTCCAGCGAATCAAGCGCGGCCCTCTACATCAACACGGGGTACATTTTCTGATTGCTCGGTGGGTCCGGGCGCCGTTTCCGATCGGGCCGACCCGGCGGGGGCTCCGAGCCTTCTACAGGTCCCCCGGCAGCCTCGGCGACGTGAGCAGCCCCAGGAAGCGATCCCAGCGGGCGTCGGGCGCAGGGTCCGCCCCGTTCCCGTCGACGAAATCTCTCACGAGATCGAGTCCGAGATTGTAGTTGATCACGTAGCTGCGGTATTGATCGATGAAACGCAGGCGTTGGCGAGCGCCCCCGGGGCTGTACATCGCGTACCGAACGAGCCAGGCAACGGCCCCATCGGCGTCGACATCACCATCGATGTAGAGTCGTGCGGCCTCGTTTCCGGCGTAATTCATTCGGTCCATGAGCTCTTGTACCCGGTAGTAGCTTTCGGCGGTAGCGGGGTCCAGACCGGCCAGGGGGAATAACACGTTGCGCTCGAACTCAAGCAGCTCGTCCCCTGGAAAGGCCATCTCGATCCCGAAGTTCGCACTACCCTCGGCGATGAGCGATTGGGGACTGAAGAGTGCATAGACCGAGAACTCGGGCCATCCCCTCCCGTTCACCAAATTGTGCTCCAACAGGACGTTGTACGTGTGATGCCCGGGATAACCCTCGTGGCAGGCCAGGTCCACGGCCCGGTCGATCGAGCTGGGGAAGTCGACATTAACCTGGATCAAGCTCTGGTATCCACCCTGGTACCAGTTGTAGCCGCTCCACGATTGATCCGTTACGTACTCGAGCACGAAGCTCTCATCGTCGGGCAGGTCGATCTGCCGAAGGGTGCGCTCACGGCACTCCTCGATGGCTCTGGTGAACACGGCGTCGAGTCGGTCGGGCGGAATCACGTACCCGGACTGAAACCGCTCGAATCGCTCCCTGATCGATCCACCCGATGGAAGCAGGTCATCCAGCTCGTCCAGAATCGAGAGGTAGTACTCCCCGGGGTTGGTCGGTGCCACCGCGTCATAGAGAGCCCGAGACTCCTCGTCGAACGTCATCGTGCGCCCCCCCAGCATGTCCACTCGAGCGGCGAGCGAACCCAACTGGGTCGAGAGGTAGGTGTAACGAAGGCGTTCCAGCTCCTGGTCCGGAGGATCGAGGGCGCGAAGCAGGTCGATCAGCGTATCGGCTCGGGCCGCTATGCCGGACAGTCCGAGCTGCTCGGCTGTGACTTCGTCGCGCCACTCCTGAGGACCGTAGTAGGCGTCGACGTAATCCACGTCGTACTCCCCCACGGCGAGGACCAGCCGCACATAGGACTCGGCAACCTGGTCCATGACACTTTGGGCTCCCACGGATGCGGAGCCGGGGGTACACGCGGCACCTACTACCGCCAGCGCGAGCCCAAAGGCCCTTACCTTGGTCATCAGTGACTCCATTTGGGGGTCCTCTGTTTTACGTGGTGGCTGGAGGGATTCTGAGCCGGGGCCTCGAGCCCCTTACCGGGCACAGAGGGAAGGAATGTTACGAGTTCAACCCGAAAAAGGCCTCGACGGGCGGCACGTGGTCGGGGGCGCCAACGCTCGCGATTCGGGGGCCGCCAGCCAACCCACGCATCGCGTTGAACAGCTCGATGTGTCCCTCTACCACTCGCCTACGGGCTACTTCGTTGGGCTCCAGCGACCAGACGCCTCGTTCGGACGTGCCGCCCAGGATGATCCCATCGCTCCGAGGCTGCATGTGAATACCGAACCCGCCTGATGTGCGGCGTAGACCGCCGAAGGTGATGTAGTCGACCTCCGGCTGGGGAACGAGCACGGTGAGCTGGCCCTTCAGGGGTATCAGCTCTCGGTCGTTGAAGAGCGTGGAGGATCCGAGACCCGTGCAGTTCACGATGACCGATTCCTCCAGCGACATCAGATCCCGTGGTCTGTCGAACTTCCGGATGACGATGTGGCCCCCGAAAAGAAGGACGTCCTCCACCAGCGCGTCGAGGTAGATCGAGGGCTCGATGCGGATCGCGGGCCGGTAGCTCACGTAAGGAGTCGGGAACGGGTGGTCTCCGGGTCCAAGCGTAACACTACCCGTCCGCAACTCGGGCGGCAGCAGGCTCGGGCGGCGTGGCCGGCTCGCAACAGACTCCGGCTGTGCCACCACGTTCGCTGGGGGGTTGGCCAGCATTGAGTAGCCGTTCATCCATGAGATCCCGTATTTCGGGCCGACCAGGAGTTGGAGCTGCTTGTAGGCAATCTCTACCGCACGCCGGAACTGAGCGTCCCACGCCCTCGTGCGCCGATCGGTCTCCACGAGCCCGGACGTAGGGGTAAAGCCGGCGAGCGACATGTTCGAGGTCGTGTTGGGCGGGACGGCCATGGCATAGATGGTGACATCGAAGCCGCGCCGTTGAAGCTGTCTCGCCGTGGTCAGCCCCACGACGCCGCAGCCGATCACGGCGGCCCTACGGTCCTCCTGCTGCGTTGCTATTTCAGCGGCCAGAAACCCCGTTCCCCAGGAGAGCGACATTCCGGAGCCCCCGTGGCCGTAGTTGTGGATGAGGGTTTTGGCGTCGAGTCTCTCGGCGCGCAGTACGAAGCCCGAGGGTCGATGTGGACGCAGGCCCACCGTGGTCCGAATGACGCGGTCCCACGAGACACGAACCGGGGCGAGCACCAGCGAGCTTCCCCGACCCGATCCCGACGCACACCCGCCGATCCCCACACCGAGCCCCCCGCCAAGCCCCAGCCCCAGGAAGCCCATCGTCCCGGTCTTGAGCATAGACCGTCTATCCATTCGGTCGCCCGCCCATTCAGCTACCTGCTTTCGTTGCTCGGTAGTTGATTCCGTTCGTTCCGAACTGCGCCGCGCTCGACTGCTGGGGCGCTCCCTCGAATACAGGTGCCCGCCAGGTGATCTCGAAATCCGTGAATCCCGCGGCCACGACCGTGGCACTGAGCTCTGCCTCCAGCAGAGCGCCCGCGATTCAGCCAGTCCAGAGTTCGATCTTCTCCTTCTCGTTTTCGGGCACCGGTCGGTCGACGAGGATGTCACCGATCTGAATGCGGCCCCCAGGCTTGAGCACCCTGGCCATCTCTGTGAAGGCCTCAGGTTTGTCCGGCATGAGGTTCACGACGCCGTTGGAGATCACGACATCCGCCCATTCGTCCGGCACTGGAAGCTCCTCTCCGAACCCGAGCAGGAACTCCACGTGGTCCAGGCCTTTCGCTCCGGCCTGCGCCTTCTCAAGCATGGACGGCGTCATGTCGATGCCTATCACCGCCCCCTCCGGGCCCACCATTCCTGCGGCGATGAGCGAGTCGATGCCGGCGCCACAGCCGATGTCCACGACCCGCTCTCCGGGGGCCAACGTTCCCAGGCTGAACGGGTTACCCGTGCCCGCGAAGGATTCGATGGAGCCCTCGGCCAATCCGTCGAGCCACTCGGCCTGATAGCCCAGAATCTCGGCGAGCGGGCGGCCCGTGTGAAAGTGGAAACCGCGCTTGGGCTCACACGCGACCATCTCGTACTCCTCCTGTATCGCCTCGCGAAGGATCTCCCGGTCCACGTTCGGTACGGTCGGTACGTTGGGTGCTGTCATTGATTCCCCCTGATTCGTGCCGAGATTCTCCGTGATCCATGCCGGTACGGAGACCCGGTATGGAGCGTAATGCACGAAGCGTGTTGTTCGTCATCAACCTGGGCAGATGGCCCACGGGTTGCAAGCGAACTGGAGGTCGCCCCCGGCGAGATCCTTGGACGGAGTCACACTTCCGCGGAACCATCGAGGATGGCCCCTGAGTTCCTGTTAATCGGAGGAGGGCCTGGCGTCTCTCTCCATATCCAAGAGAATTCCCCACGGAACTGAGGCATTGGGGTCTCTGCGCCACTTCAGATGCATCTGATACGGGAAGAGGACGGTGCCGCCCTCCTCTTGCGACAGGTAGAAATTGAACGAGAACAACGCGCCCTCGTCTCCCCGATACTGGATCGTGTAGCGTGGAAGGTCGTCGTCGATGATCCACACATCGTGGATCTTGTGTACCGAGAACGTGTCTCCCCCCTGTAGCAGATAGAGGAAATCGTCGTCGATCTCGAACGCACGATCCGCGTACAGCTCACTGGTGGTGGTCCACCTCCCCTGGACGCTCTGTAGAGGCACTTCCAGCGTTTCGGACCCACAGGCAAGCACAAGGAGGAGGGCACTCAGAGATGTGCACCATCCGCCGCCCCTCATGCTCTTACCTCCCAGCGCCGGCGAGTGTGCGGGACGACCCTACACCGGCCTCAGCAGGCACGCCGAAGGGCGCTGAGAACATCCCCATGGACGCGAGCTCTCCTTCGTCCGACGCCATGTACTCGACGAACGCAGCGACCACGTCCGGATCGAACTGGCTTCCCGAGCATAACGCGATCTCTTCGCGCGACTCGTCCGGGCTTCTTCCGGCGCGGTAAGGACGGTCGGAGCGCATCGCGTCGTAGCTGTCTGCAACGCACAGGAGCCGGGCCAATCCAGGAATATCAGTGCCGGCCAATCCGGCCTCATACCCGTTCCCGTCCCAGCGTTCATGGTGGTAGAGGACAATCGGCAACACGTCCTCGAGGGCCTTTAGCGGCTCCAGAATACGCGCGCCGACGGTCACGTGACTCCGCATGACGGCCATCTCCTCATCGGTGAGCCGTCCTTTCTTGTCGATGATGGAGATGGGTACGCCGATCTTACCGATGTCGTGGAGGAGTCCGCCGCGATACAGCCGCTCCAGCTCAGCCTCGCCTAGCCCCATAACACGTGCGATCCCCACAGACATCTGAGACACCCGTTCGGAGTGACCCGCCGTCCAGGGAGACTTCGCATCGATGGTACGTGCGAGCGTCGTGATCGTGCTCCAGTTGAGATCTCTCAACTCCTCAACCATAGCTCCGACTTTCTTGGTCATGTCGTTGAAGGATCCGGCCAACTCCTCGAACTCATCTCCACTCGTAATGATCACGCGGGCGCTGAAGTCCTGTGCGGCGAGCCGGCGTGTACCCTCCATCAGCTTGGCCAGTGGCCCCAAGCTCTGGCGAATGCCGGCAGCGCTCAACAGCAGGACAAAAGCGAATACGAGTACCAAGAGAAGCCCTAGTGTCTGTTGGAACTCCACCAACGGTCGCAGAATGGTTTGTTCGTCCCTGCCGAGCACGATGGTCCAGTTCTCGGTGTTGAAGCCGCTCAAGAACAGATGGCGATAGTGGCCTGCGTACACCGTTTCCTCAGTTGCCCAGGAGAGGGCTCCGTGAATGGCGTCCTTCGGGATGTGGACGTCCTCGGGAACCCCGTCGGTAAGCCAGCTTAGTAATGCCCCGGCACAGTCCAGCGGCCCCTGCTCCTGGTCCAGCACACAGTATCCCTTGTCGTCCTGGAAGTTGATTTCGCTGGCGGTGATTCCGACGGCGTACACCTGTGCCGTAGCCCAGAGGCTGTCTCCTATGATCCGTCCCCAGAGCACACCAGCATCGGTGCCCGCTCCCTCGGGAGCCCGTGCGATCAAGAGGTCCGGCCTGCTTCCCGTACCGGGGACCGCGACCAAAGCGCTTTCACCCCGGTCGAGATTCGCACGCGTCGCGGGTGAAAGCTCCGGCGTAACCGTCAGGTCGCCCAGGATCGGAATGGTCGCCTCCGAGGTGGTCAGGGTCAGGGCATCGAGCCGCCGCAGCGACTCCGTCCCGGTCGCGCCACCACCCGTTCCACTGAGCGCGCGTCCCACGCTGGGCGAGGTGGCCAGGAGCATCAGCTCACTCTCGACGGACTGGAGCCTTTCCAGGGCCCCCATTTGAGCGTCGGTCGCACCCAAAGCCATCAGCTCGGTGCTCTGAGCGCGTAGCTCCGACCGGACCGTGCGGTAGGAGAAGAACGACAGCGTTACGGTCGGAAGAAGCGCGCACAGGAGGAACAGGCCAACGATTTTCCGGCCGAGCTTGGTCTGGAAGTGCTCGAGGTCGAATCTCATTCGGACCGATTCATCCTGTTGAGAGCATCAGAAATCCGAAGCGGGGCCGACGAAGGCTCCGTTCCAGGCACGGAGGATGTCGTCCTGGCTCGCACTTGCGGTGAGTGCAGTCTTGCTCACACCGTCTGGTCCGGCGCTGCCCAGGTCGAAGTCGGTGTTGAGCGGCACCTGGAACTTGTTCTTCCGCGCCCCCCCATTACCATGCGACCCGGCGAGCGGCACGTACATGTAGGGGTTGCCCCACGGATCGAGCAGGGCCGCCCGATCGATCGCGGCCAGGCTCACCGGTGGCTCGAAGTTGATCTCGATATAGATCGCCAACTCCGATGAGAGGATTCTGATCTCCGCGATCGCCCGCCCGACCTGAGCCATGTCGCGCGCCCTCTGGAGTGGGGGTGCGGCCAGGGTCGAGAGCGTACCGATGATCACGGTAACCACAAGCAGTTCCAGAATGGTGAACCCCTTCGGATGGAGCTCACGCCGGGAACGGTATCGCGCCATCAACTGGCGCAACTGTTGCCATTTATGCCTCAGCATAGCCTCTCGCACAGATCGTGCTCCCCTTAACTGCTCGACGTCCCCCTACAAATCAAAGCTACAAGCGGATTCGGCGTGGTAATAAGCTTTTTTTTGTGGGTCAGCTTCCAGGCCGGTCGGGGCTCGAAAGCTGTTGAAGAGGTGGGGGGGCGACCGCTACGTGGCGATAAGGACGTATCCGACCGCGAGGGCCAGGTGCATGGCCGCGAAGGGAAACGCCTTGCGCACGAAGGCGACGAACGAGAGCGGCACGTTGTGTTTACGCATGATGGTGACAGCGACCAGCGTCGAGGCCGACCCGATCGGGGTCAGGTTGCCGCCCAGATTCGCCCCGAAGATCACGGCCCACCAGAGGGGATCTCCGGGTGGGAGTACACCCCCACCCGGGACGGGGATACCCGCGATTATCTTGGCCAGCATCGCCGCCAGCGGGATGTTGTCGGTCACCGAACTGAACGCCGCCGAGGACAGAAGAACGGCCGATGTTCCGGCCCGTGGACCGAGGGCGATCAGGGCCTCGACGCCACGGCCGATGAGCGCGAGAACCTGAGCGTGCTCCATCATGGAGATGACCACGAATAGGGCGGCGAAGAACGCCAGGAGATCCCAGTCGATGGTGCGGTAGAACTCGTCGACCTCGTGTTTATACCGGATCAACATGACGGCGGCGAACGCGAGCGCAACATAACCCATCCCGAGATCGCGTATGTACGGAGTCACGGATGCCGTTGCGATCGCTACGATAAAGAGCACGAGCATCACCGCGCCGAACCAAAAGAACCCTCGACTTTCGATACCGTCTCGCTCGTCGAAGCCCTCGACGAGGCGGGCCGCTTCCTCGATCTCCTCTGGGGTGGCGAGCCCCCGGATCTCGAAGATCCGTGCTCCCAGCAGCAGCGTGGCGATCGTGACGACGAGCACGAACGGGGCCGCCTTGATAAAGAATGCGATAAAGCTGATACCGGCCGCCGTCCCGACAATGATGTTGGGCACGGAGCTGATGAGCGTAAGGAGCCCGCCCACGTTGGTGAGGAGCCCTTCGATCAAGAGAAATCCGAGCAGCTTGTCGGACCGCTCCAGCTTGCCCAAGGAGACGGCCGAGAGTGACCCTACGATGATCATCGCCGTGACGTTGTTCAGCACGGCCGAAAACGCGACGGTCATGAGGCCGTAGTACCAGAGCAGCTTTCTTGGGTCGCCTCGAGACGCCTTGGTGAGTCGGATCGCGATCCAGGTGAAAAGCCCGGAACGGGACGTGACGTCCACGAACAGGCTTGCGCCCAAGATGATCGTGATGACACCCCAGTCGATGGCGGGAATGTATACCGGTAGGGCGACCTCGTGCTCGCCGATCAGGTAGGGTCCATATGGAAGGGGAAGGAGCACCGCCCCGGCGAACAGCGTGACCACCGCGAAGAGCCCTACGATGAGAGACTTCTGGGCGTGGAGTTTCTCTTCGAACGCCAGACACAGGATCATGCCCACAAGGAGGGCCACGAAGAAGAGTGTGACCGTCAGGGAGACCTCCGGGCTCGGACCCTGAGTGGCTTCCTGGACCATCGATGTTACGAGACGCGGCGTAGAATGAGCGATTGTCACAGGGAGCGCCTCACAGCATCAGCAGCGGAATCGTGCGTAGCTCGATTGCCAGTGAGTACGCCAGTCCGTGCATGGCGAGCTGATCCTCGTCCTTCGTGTTCATCACCAGCAGATCAACTTCATGCTCCTCAATGAGACGCTGGTAGGCCCGAAGGTGGTGTCCAGACGTGACCATCGCCTCGACCGTAAGCTCGGGCGCAATGCGGGCCAACCCCTTCCGGCACGAGTCGATGTAGTCCTCTGGATCCCTGAGCAGCCGGGCCTGGATCTCCTTGCGGGCCACGTCCGTGTTGATTGTGGAGATCTTGGCGATGGCCTCCATGTAACGCTCGAAGATCGCCTCGTCTTCGACATGACCGAGCAGGAGGCGTCCGCCGAGTTGGGTGAAGTGGGCGGCGTAGTTCACCAACCGGTGGTCCCCGGTCAGGTGATCGGTCATCGCCATGACCGAGTGCGGGTGACGTCCGGCCAGCTCCTGAAACTCCGGCCGCTCTGGATGGGGGATGACCAGCACGGGTGTGGTCGTCGCCTGGGTCAGGACGTCCACATATTCACCCAGAGTGTACGGCCATCTCCAGCTCTCGGAGTGGAGATGACGATGGGTACAGATGAGGCCGGGGCGTTCGGTTTCCACCCGGTCGAGAAGGTCGGGAACCGTGTGGAACTCACTCCCCTGCACGGTCACCCAGCGAAGGTTCTCGCGCTCGTCGAGGATGGCGAGGAATGAGTGGGACCGCGCCGTGAACTCCTCCGCGGCGGATCCGTCCGCATCAGAGACGACCAGAACGGAACCGAGT
>Ga0209987_10001347_pt1 | contig 13410 bp, 11 predicted proteins | sample N074metaG_FD_182134 | JGI IMG/M metagenome (GOLD analysis project Ga0209987, IMG submission 182134) | Deep subsurface microbial communities from Kermadec Trench to uncover new lineages of life (NeLLi) - N074 metaG (SPAdes) (version 2) | ecosystem: Environmental > Aquatic > Marine > Ocean trench... | reverse complement strand
TCACTTCTTCGGATGGCTGGATGCCGGAATCGCTGAGGTTGATGACGGCACCGGCGGCGTACAGGATCAGCTCCATCAAAATCAAGAAAATGGCGGCGAAGCAGGCCGCGCGCATCACCACGTGTTCATCACGGGCAATCAGGTAGCGGCTGGACTGCCAGGGGCTGACCGCATAGACCAGACCCCAGGCCACGGCCAGCGTGATATTCCACAGCGTGAAATCCAGCACAGACGTGAATGGCGTGTCGCTGCCCACGATACCGTGCCAGGCCATCAGGTCCGGCTTATCCGGCAGTGTTGCCAGGTCTCGCACAGCCGTTGCCCAACCCCCGGCATCCTGCACCAGGTAGACCAGGGCCAGTATGGCCACCGAAGTGAACAGTAGAAACATCAGCGTGTCGGTCAGGATTACACCGCGTGTTCCCGAATACATGGTGAACGCTGTGTAGCTGACCCAGCTGATAATCAGCGCTTGCGTGAAACTGAAATCGGTAATGTAGGTAAGCAGAAACGCCACGCCCTGGGTGACGGCCAGCAGGTAACCACCAAGACCGAAAATAATGGTAATACCCGCTGCCGTCTGGACACGTTGCGACTTGAAGCGTTGCCCGAAAAAGTCCGCCACGGTCAGGGCGCGGCTACGTCGCAGGTAGCGCCCAAATAATAACGCGCCGAATATATAGCCCATCGCTCCGATAGGAGGCCACAGCAGGTACGGACCTGCCTGACCCTCGTACACGAAGCCTGTCTCGCCGAGGAAAATATTGGTACTAAGGACACTGGCCACCAGCGTACCGACGATCAGCAGCGTGGGCGCATTTCGTCCGGCGACGAAATAGTCCTCGAGTTTCTTGACGCGGCGTCCCGCGTAATTGCCGACCAAGACATAAATGATGAGGCTAACCAGTATTGCGCCGGAATAGATGTCCATTTATTTTTATCTTTTTGTGTGAGGCAGCGACTACATACTAAGATTGAAAATATGTCTATGCAAATTCCTAACGCGCGACCATCCGCACTGGAGTTGCAGAGGCTGTTTCTGGCATAAAAAAACCCGGCATAAGCCGGGCTTTTTGGTCATGGATGACCTTGTGTCGCGAAGCACCGGGGCTACATCATGCCGCCCATGCCTCCCATGCCGCCCATGTCCGACATCCCCCCCGAACCGCCGGAGTCTTTCTGCGGCGCGTCGGCAACCATCGCTTCGGTTGTCAGCAACAAGCCAGCAACCGACGCGGCATTCTGCAATGCATAGCGTGTAACCTTGGTCGGATCCAGGATACCGGCCTCTATCATGTCGCCGTACTCGTCCGTCTGAGCGTTGTAACCGTAGTTGCCTTTGCCCTTGACAACGGCATTCAGGACGACACTTGCATCACCGCCGGCATTGATAACAATCTGGCGCAGCGGCTCTTCAACGGCCTTCTTCAAAATACTGATGCCAACATTCTGGTCGTCGTTATCACCCTTGAGCTTACTGATCATGGCGACAGCTCGAATGTATGCAACACCACCACCAGCTACGACGCCCTCTTCAACAGCCGCGCGGGTAGCGTGCAGCGCGTCTTCAACGCGTGCCTTCTTCTCTTTCATCTCAATTTCGGTAGCCGCGCCAACCTTAATGACGGCAACACCGCCAGACAACTTGGCAACGCGCTCCTGCAGCTTCTCTTTGTCGTAGTCCGATGAAGACTCTTCGATCTCTGCGTTGATCTGGTCAACACGGCCTTTAATATCATCAGACTTGCCTGCGCCGTCAATTATCGTCGTCGCTTCCTTGGTGATCTGAACCTTCTTGGCCTCACCAAGATCCTCTATTGTTGCTTTCTCAAGCGACAGGCCGACTTCCTCGGAAATCACCTGTCCGCCCGTCAGGACCGCAATGTCCTGCAACATGGCTTTGCGACGATCGCCGAAGCCTGGTGCCTTGACAGCAGCAACCTTTACGATGCCGCGGATATTGTTGACAACCAGCGTCGCCAGAGCTTCGCCTTCGACATCTTCCGCAACGATCAACAGGGGACGTCCCGCCTTGGCAACGCTTTCGAGGATCGGCAACATGTCACGAATATTCGAGATCTTCTTGTCGAACAGCAAGATCAGCGGATTTTCGTGTGTAACCTGTTGGCTCTCGGCGTCATTAATGAAGTACGGAGACAGGTAACCGCGATCGAATTGCATGCCTTCGACGACGTCGAGTTCATTAGCAAGACCAGAGCCTTCCTCAACCGTAATGACACCCTCTTTGCCAACCTTCTCCATGGCGTTAGAGATAATCTCACCGATCTCGGTATCAGCGTTTGCGGAAATGCTGCCCACCTGGGCAATTGCCTTTTCGTCTTCGCAAGGTTCCGACAAGTTCTCCAGCTCTTTAACCAAGCCTGTGCAGGCTTTGTCGATGCCACGCTTCAGGTCCATCGGGTTCATGCCGGCAGCAACTGACTTCAGTCCTTCGCGCAGGATCGCCTGAGCGATAACCGTAGCAGTCGTCGTGCCGTCACCAGCAATATCAGACGTCTGGGAAGCAACTTCCTTAACCATCTGTGCTCCCATGTTTTCAAACTTATCTTCAAGTTCGATTTCCTTGGCAACCGATACACCGTCTTTGGTGACGGTCGGTGCGCCAAAACTCTTGTCGATTATGACGTTGCGGCCTTTGGGCCCCAAGGTTACTTTTACCGCATTCGCGAGGATATTTACGCCAGCGAACATCTTCTGCCGCGCATCATCGCCAAAACGTATTTCTTTAGCAGCCATCTCTTTGATTCCTTTTTAGCTTTCGATTACTGCCATGATGTCGTCTTCCTTCATCACAAGCAGTTCTTCGCCTTCAACTTTGACCTCGGTACCGGCATACTTGCCGAACAGAACCTGGTCGCCAACTTTGACGTCAAGAGCGCGGACTTTGCCGTTCTCAAGTATCTTGCCATTGCCTGCTGCTACGACTTCACCTTTGATAGGCTTCTCTGTCGCAGAGTCAGGAATAACGATTCCGCCGGGCGATTTGCGCTCTTCTTCCATGCGCTTAACAATGACCCGATCATGAAGCGGACGCATCTTCATGGTACTTTTCTCCTGTAAACTATTGATTTATAACCGACTTAAGGCGGCTTTGCAGACCCGAGAACATTAGCACTCGACCGCAAGGAGTGCTAATAATAGGCATGAAGCACCAAATTTCAAGCGTTTTTGCATTACATTCGGTGCAAAAATATAAGAACGCGGTCGAAGACACGGACTATCACACGCGTAACAATCGCACTAATGCCCGGGTCTTTAGAGAAGGGCCGCCACTTTTGCCGCTGGGAACACCCTTTATATGACCTTTATTCGCCACTTATTCGCTGCTGTATTGCTTATCGCTTTCGCCGGCCAGACTTTCGCTGCGGACGGGCAGCCGCCACCACCTGAGGATGTTTTCCGTTACGTTATATATGACGCCGGTGACGCTATTGAAATCGACTGGGCTATCGACGCTGGCGCCTATTTATACGACAGTGCATTCGCATTCAGCGCTGCGAATCCAGCCGTAATTTTCGGCACACCGGAATTGCCCGCAGGCAAGGTTTACAGCGACGAATTCCTGGGCGAACAAGTTATCCATCGTGACAAGCTTTTTGTCCGCATTCCTTACACGATCCGTGGCGACAGGCCAGCATCTATCGTTCTCACCATCGCAAGTCGCGGCTGCCTCGACAGCGGTTACTGCTACATGCCGCAAACGTGGATCGAAACGGTGACACTCAGTCAACCGAGAAAGTCGGACGGCAAACTGACGCTTGCCGGCCTGAGCGAATATTCGAACGATGATCCAAGACCTGCGGACGAGGTATTCATTGCCGATGCTTTTGCAGTTGACGGCAACACCATCGAATTTGGCATTCGCATTCTGCCAGGCTACTACCTTTACAAGAGCAAGATCGCGCTCGTCTCTCTGCAAGACAATGCCAGGGCAGGTCAACTCGATCTGCCCAACGGGACAATCAAGACCGACGAGTGGCTGGGTGAACAGGAAGTTTACTTCGACGAAGTATTTGGCAAAGTCGCGATAGCAAGAGCCACACCCGAGGCGATGGAACTTGAAATCGAGCTTTCTTACCAGGGCTGTAAGGTCGATGGTATTTGCTACATGCCGATTTCAAAGGTACTCACCGTTAGTCTGCCCGAGGCAAACGCCGTAACCGCCATGTCACTGGCTGGTGTTCCTGTTTCAGAACAGGCGCGACTTGCAGCAATCATTACCGACTCGAGCATCTGGGTCGCCGCAGGGCTGTTCTTTCTTGCCGGACTCGGACTCGCTTTCACACCTTGTGTCTTGCCATTAGTGCCAATTCTATCCGGCATCATCGCGGGCGAAGGCGATGACGTAAGCCCGATGCGCGGCTTCACACTGGCGCTGAGTTACGTCATGGGAATGGCGATCGTCTACACCATTGCGGGAGTTGTGGCGGCGGCGGCCGGGTTGCAATTAGCGGCCACGTTTAACCAGCCGTGGATACTCATATTGTTTGCGGGACTGTTCGTCGTTCTCGCTCTCGGCATGTTCGGCGCATACGAGCTGCAAATGCCGAGTGGCCTTCAAAGCCGGCTATCCCGAATCAGCGGCAAACAAAAAAGTGGCACCATGATCGGCGCATTCATCATGGGAGCTTTGTCGTCGTTAATTGTCACGGCTTGCGTTGCACCAGCCCTGATCGCGGCGTTAACCGTCATCGCACAAACAGGTGATACGTTGCGGGGTGGCAGCGCATTGTTTGCAATGAGCCTCGGCATGGGCGCGCCATTATTGCTGGTGGGCGCCGCGCAGGGGAAAGTACTGCCCAAAGTCGGCGCCTGGATGGTCGCCGTGAAGAACGCTTTCGGCTTTATGATGCTGGGTCTCGCCGTCTGGATGCTGTCGCGAATTCTTTCCGGCCCTGTGACGATGATGCTCTGGTCCATCCTGGTGTTTATGACAGGAGTATTCATGGGCGGCCTGACGACATTGACGACGACCTCAACTGGCGTGCAGAAACTCGGCAAGGGTTTTGGCTTCCTCGCCATTATCTACGGCGTCATATTGCTGCTGGGCGCGCTGACTGGCGGCAGCAATCCCATGAAACCACTCGCCAGCATCAATCTTGGCGGCGGCGCACTCATCACCGGACAGCAACACGCATTGCCCTTCCAGCGCATCAAGACCGTTGCAGACCTGGATCGTGAGGTTAACGCAGCGGCCAGTCAGGGCAAGACGGCCCTGCTCGACTTCTACGCCGACTGGTGTGTCTCATGTAAAGAAATGGAGGCCTACACCTTCACAGACAACGGCGTTCAGGCGGCACTATCCAATACCGTCTGGCTGCAGGCGGATGTCACGGCAAATGACGCAGCCGATCAACAGCTGTTAGAGCGTTTTGGTGTATTCGGCCCACCAACAATCATTTTCTTCAGCGCTGAGGGCAATCAACTTTACGGCTATGAGGTCGTTGGCTATATGCAAGCCGATGACTTCGCCAAACATGTGCAGCAAGCGTTCACCGTATCCGCTAGCATGTCGACCCAGTTAATCAAGCCCTAGGATATTTCGTGTCACGAGTTTTCTTGTTCTTTGCTGCAGCACTGTTCGCGTTGATGGCCGGCGCACTCTTCTATGCCGCCAAAATTCCGTTGCAGCCTACGCAACAGACAGAACCGCGGCAGACCGATCAAGCCTCTGTTGCGCGACCGAATGTGCTCGAGGTTGTTTCGCATCCGTCGTTTTCACTGCCAGATGTCGCGGGTACCTCGCACGATTTTTCCGAATGGCAGGGCAAGAATCGCCTTGTCAATTTCTGGGCAACCTGGTGTGCGCCATGCCGCCGCGAAATCCCGCTGCTCAAAGCCTTTCAGGACGAGCAATCCGGCAATGGCTTCCAGGTCATTGGAATAGCTGTCGACTTCGTCGCTGAAGTTGCCCGCTATGCTGAGTCCGCCGAATTCAATTATCCGATACTGGTGGGTGAGCAAGAGGCGATGGCCATCGCTGAATCCTCGGGCATCGAATTCATAGGACTACCGTTCACGATGTTTGTGGCCTCGGACGGAGAGCTCCTGGGCACCTATGTCGGCGAGCTAAACGCCGACCACCTGCAACGCGTCGTCAGTATCATGACGCAGCTCGACCGGGCCGAAATCAGCAAAGATGCCGCCAAAGCGTTCTTCAAGCTATTCTAGCGCGGGAATTCCGCACCCATAGTTTTTGCACTAAAGTCGGTAAAAGCGTTAGACTTGCCGCTATCTTCGGCTATCTGGCTGCGAAACTCTTGAAATGTCCTCTTTCCTGCTGATTAACGGTCCCAACCTTAATCTGTTGGGTTCGCGTGAGCCCGAGGTGTACGGCGCAACGAGTCTCGAAGACATCGAGGCACACTGCATTGTGGTCGCGGAGCATTTGGGACACGAACTGGATTGTTTTCAAAGTAATGCCGAACATGAACTCATCGACCGCGTACAGCAGGCAGCCACGGATGGGGTCGACTTCATCATCCTGAATCCCGGCGGCTTCACACACACCAGTGTTGCCTTGCGCGATGCATTTCTTGCCGTTCAGATTCCTTTTATTGAGATTCATCTGAGCAACACTTTTGCTCGCGAAGAGTTTCGGCAAAACAGTTATTTTAGTGACATCGCGAAGAGCTGCCTGTTTGGGTTTGGGGCTTACGGCTACGAGCTGGCGTTGCAGGCCGCCAGTGAAAACGTGGCAAATGCCGGGGACAAGTAATGGACATCAGAAAAGTAAAAAAGCTCATCGAGTTATTGGACGAATCCGGCATAGCCGAGATCGAAATCACCGAGGGCGAGGAATCGGTGCGCATCAGCCGCTATCCGCCAGGAGTACCCGTCGCACCTATAGCTGTTGCGGCACCGGCGCCCGTCGTTGCCCCGGTTCCTGCTCCTGTAGCAGCACCGGCTGAAGCCGTCGCGCCTGTTGAGCCGGAGGAAGACGGCTTTGAAGTCACTGCCCCGATGGTGGGAACGGTATACGCCGCATCGTCTCCGGGAGCCGCTCCTTACGTCCAGGTCGGCGACCGAGTCAACGAGGGCGATATTTTGTGCGTCATCGAAGCCATGAAAATGATGAACCAGATCGAGGCCGACGTTTCGGGCGTGATTAAGTCGATACGCATTCAAAACGGTGAGCCCGTAGAGTTCGGGCAGACACTGTTCGTTATCGATCAGCGTCAAGGCGACTAAGCGGGCCGCACCAACATGCTTGAAAAAATAGTAATAGCCAATCGTGGCGAAATTGCGCTACGAATACTGCGCGCCTGCCGCGAAATGGGCATCAAGACAGTCGCCGTTCACTCAACCGCAGACAACAACCTGAAGCACGTATTGCTCGCCGATGAAACCGTTTGCATCGGACCACCTGCCTCGACCGAGAGCTATCTGAATATGCCTGCGATCATCAGTGCGGCGGAAGTCACAGACGCCACCGGGATTCACCCGGGATATGGGTTTCTGTCCGAGAACGCCGACTTCGCTGAACGCGTCGAATCCAGTGGCTTTACCTTTATCGGGCCGAGGCCCGACGCAATTCGGCTTATGGGTGACAAGGTTTCCGCCATTCGGTCGATGAAGAAAGCGGGAGTGCCCTGTGTACCGGGATCTGACGGACCGCTCGGTGAGGATGCAGACGAAAACATGCGACTCGCCAAGGATATCGGTTATCCGATCATAATTAAGGCCTCCGGCGGTGGCGGCGGTCGCGGCATGCGCGTCGTACATTCAGAGGCTTCGCTGGTAGCTGCGATTACCGTCACGAAGGCCGAAGCCAGGGCAGCATTCAACAATGATGTCGTCTATATGGAAAAATTTCTCGAGGAACCCAGGCACATCGAGTTTCAGATACTGGCGGACGAGCACGGCAATGTGATCCACCTGGGCGAACGCGATTGCTCCATGCAACGGCGCCACCAGAAAGTCATTGAAGAAGCACCTGCGCCGGGTATCACTGAAGAGCAACGGCAACGTATCGGCGCGCGGTGTGTCCAGGCCTGTAAGGATATCGGCTACCGCAGTGCCGGAACGTTTGAGTTCCTGTACGAGAACGACGAATTTTACTTCATTGAAATGAATACGCGTCTGCAGGTCGAGCATCCGGTCACCGAAATGATCACGGGTATCGACATCGTGCGCCAACAATTGCTCATCGCGAGCGGCGAGCCTCTGAAAATTGCACAGGAAGACGTGCGCTTTCAGGGACACGCCATCGAATGCCGCATCAATGCGGAAGACCCCAAGAACTTTATGCCATCACCGGGGCTGATCACGTTGTGGCACCCCCCAGGAGGCCCGGGCATTCGTGTCGAAAGCCATATCTACAGCGGCTATAGAGTTCCACCGTTTTACGATTCAATGATCGGCAAGCTCATTGCGCATGGTGAAACCCGCGACGTCGCGGTCGCTCGCATGCGGAACGCGCTCAGTGAGGTGGTCATCGAAGGTATCAAGACCAACATCCCGTTGCATCAGGAAATTTTCCAACATGCGGCCTTTCAGGCAGGCGGTACAGATATTCACTACCTCGAGAAACGTCTCGGGTTGGTGTGACTGCGGGTGGCCTGACTGTGATCTGGCAACAATTTGTCATGGACCTCGACGCGCTGGATCCACACGCTGTCGAAATGATATTCACCCGGCACGGCGCCCACTCGGTCACCCTGACTGACGCAGGAGAAAATCCGGTGTTTGAACCGGTGCCCGGCGCAACGCCGCTCTGGGCCGATACGCAGATTACCGGACTCTTTGCGGCGGATGCCGATTTGCAGGCCCTGTGCGGATCTCTTGTAGCGGAACTCAACCTCAAGTACCTGCCTGCACACCACACCGAGGAATTGCCAGACCGGGACTGGGAGCGCGAGTGGTTGCGTGATTTCGGTCCGATGCAATTCGGTCGGCGCTTATGGGTATGTCCGACGCACAGTATTGTCGAGCAAAGCAATGCTGTCATCGTGCACCTCGATCCCGGCCTCGCTTTTGGAACCGGAACACATGCCACGACCGCACTGTGTCTGGAATGGCTGGATGATGCGGCGTTAACGGGAAAATCAATGCTCGACTACGGGTGTGGCTGTGGTGTTTTGGCGATTGCCGCCCTGAAGCTCGGCTGTCAATCAGCCACGGCTATGGATATCGACCCACAGGCAATCGTTGCCACACGCCGCAACGCGGCGGAAAATGCTGTAGCGCAACACCTGAGGGTAACGGGTAGTGCCGACGATATAGTCGGTATATTCGACGTGGTTGTGGCCAATATTCTCGCCAGACCGCTTATCCAGTATGCCGAATCCATCACGTCATGCCTTGCCGGCCACGGTATGCTTGTATTGTCTGGCGTATTATGTGAACAAGCCGATGACGTAATGGTGGCCTACGAACCCTGGGTAGAATTTGATGAACCTGTATTCAGGGAGCAAGACGGCCAGGACTGGACGAGACTGACAGGAACACGGAGAGCGGGCTAGGCAATGTATACCCAGTGCCCAGATTGTGGAGTAGCGTTTCGAGTAAGCGCCAAAGTCCTGAAACAGGCCGCGGGCGACGTACGCTGTGGCAGCTGTGGACAGGCGTTCAACGCGCTGGAAAACCTGTCTGAGAAAATGCCGGCAGACGCAACCGAGTTCGACACGAACACAGACTTGCCCGAGCTGACTCCAGAAATCTCGCAGTCCATTTCGGCCGCGCAGAGTGCCGCTTTACTCAAGACACTGGACGAACTCGCCGGCTCGGATGTTCGTATCGAGGATACGGGTGTCGAATGGCGTGTTGTCGACGACGCTGAAGACGCCGAATCAGCAACGGAAGGTAGTGCCACAGAAATTTTCGCCAGCCCGGGCGAGTCAAACGTTGATGAACTGCTCGTTGAGTCGGCGACGCCAGTCGACGAAGTCCTGTCCGCAACGATCGTAGAAACGTCAATCGAAGAGCTCAGATTTGACGACAACACTCCACTGCCAGACGACTTCGGTCAAGACGATAAGTCATCCAGTGTTGAAGGTGTCAAACAGACTGTCGATATCGACGACCCGAACGAGAACGAAGTCGACGACGACAACGCACTGTCGGAAATCACGCTTAGTGAACCCGGCGAGTGGGAGGATATTCTTGACGAATTTGACGACGTTGCTGAGGAGGACTCAGGAACGGTGCTGGATATTGTGGAGGAAGATGAGGGAGACACGGCGGCACACAATCCCGATACACAAGAACCGGACGAACTCATCAGCGAAGATTCCGACGAAGAAGAGGAAGAGGCTCTCGAATTCGTGTCCGACGACGCAACAGACGGCGTAGCAGATGACGCGGCGGATGACGAATTCGACCTTGCGCCGCAGACGGAAGAAGAAATTTCGATGAACATGATGATCGACCAGGAGCTGTTGAGCCTGGCGACTGAGGACAAAGATGGCTTTGCGTCAACCATCGTCATTGCCGAAGAAGACGCCGAAGACAAGGCCATTGAGGAACCGCCAGTTGCGGCTGACGAACTAGGTGACAGCACTGGGTTTGAAGAAATCGTCATGGAAGGTGAAGTCGTTCGCACAACGCTTAGCGACATGAAGCGTCAAGCAGACATGGCCAATGCTGCTGATCTCCTGGCCATGGGAAAAACGAATGCCAACGAGGCAGGGAAGACGAAATCCGCAGGTACCAACAGTGGCATGATTGGCGGACTGGTCGTATTGATATTGCTACTCGTGATTCAGATCATGCACCAGTCTCGTGAAGCTCTGGCAACCATGCCCACATTCAATGGCCTGATTGGCCCGATCTACCGGGCGCTGGGACGGCCGTTGCAGCCGACCTGGGACATCACCGGGTGGCGCTTCGAAGCGACGAAAGGCAGCACCGACCAGAATGATTCCGAGCTAACAATCTACTCGCGCATTGGCAACAAATCCGACGGGCCGTTGCCCTATCCGTTGATCGGCATTTCGTTGACCGACCGCTTTGAAGAAACGATTGGCAGTCGCGTGCTCGATCCCGCCGAGTATCTGGCTAACGACCTGGACCCGCGTACGCTCGTGCAGCCAGGCAATACATTCAATGCGGTCATCTCCATTCAATCACCATCCGATGACGCGACGGGCTTCAAACTGAATGTATGCTACCGCTTGTCTGGCGAGCTGCTGCGCTGTGCCATCGAGGATTTCAAGTAAGCTCGTGCAACTAGCTCCACTCAAAATAGGCCCCTACACGCTTTCAAGTCCTTTCGTGCTTGCGCCAATGGCCGGCGTTACAGATGCTCCATTCCGGCGCATTTGCAGGCAATTTGGGGCCGGAATGACCACCTCGGAAATGACGACGGCCGACATCAGCTTGTGGCAGACCAAGAAATCCCGCCATCGCCTTGACCTTGACCTGGATGCTGAACCTGTCGTCGTGCAAATCGCGGGATCGGAGCCGGCACAACTCATGATCGCGGCCCGTGCCTGCGTAAAGCGCGGCGCCCAGATCATCGACATCAACATGGGTTGTCCGGCGAAAAAAGTCTGCCGGAAACATGCCGGCTCAGCGCTACTCCGGGACGAAAAGCTGGTCGAATCGATTCTCACGGGTGTCGTCTCGGCGGTCGACGTTCCCGTCACGCTGAAAATTCGAACCGGCTGGGACCCTGAGCACCGCAATGCAGAAATTATTGCCCGCATTGCAGAGGATTCAGGAATCCAGGCACTGGCCATTCATGGCCGAACTCGCGCATGCCGATACAAAGGAGCCGCCGAATTCGACACAATTGCGCGTGTAAAACACGCCGTTAAGATACCCGTAATCGCGAATGGCGATATCTCAACTCTGGAGAAGTCGCTTGAAGTTCTACGCCTAACGAATTGTGACGGCTTGATGATCGGTCGTGCTGCCCAGGGTCGCCCATGGATATTTCGCGAACTTGGACAATGTCTAACTGCAGGTCCCGGAAAAACACGACTGGAAAAAAACGAATTGCGTGATATTATGCTCGGCCACTTGGGCGAACTACACCGATTTTATGGGGATCAGACCGGGGTTCGAGTGGCACGCAAGCATCTAACCTGGTACTGCAAGAGCCTGGCAAATGCCGAGGTATTTCGTCATCAGGTGGTGCGTGTGGATAGTGCTTCAGAACAAATCAGATTGACGAGGAAATTTTTCGACCAGCAGGACGGGGGAGTTTCTTTGGCGGCATGATTTTCCTGGGGCTTGGGGAGGGAAGCTCGAATTTCGAGCAAGAGCAATTGGATTTGACTATCGTGGCCCAGAACAACAATAAGAGCAGCAAGCTCACATCAGTAGGCGGCAAGAAACCGCTTTGCAAACACACAGAAGACGCGCTGAATCAGTATTTCACATCACTTAACGGCGATCGCCCTGGTGATTTGTACGACCTTGTCATTGGTGAAGTAGAACGGCCTTTGTTGAAAGCCGTTTTGGATTATACGCACGGCAATCAAAGCCAGGCCGCCAGCATACTCGGCATCAACCGCGGCACGTTGCGCAAGAAACTCAGGACTCATTCTCTTATTCAGTAGGAGCCGTTGCGGTATTCTCCACTCCCGCCCAGGTGTATCCATGTTGAACGTACGACGTGCGCTGGTCAGTGTCTCTGACAAGCGTGACCTGATTACTTTTGTTTCAGGCCTTAGAAAGCTCGATATAGAAATAATCTCGACCGGCGGAACCTGTCGTCAACTTCGTGATGCCGGCCTCGACGTAATAGAGGTCGCCGAGAAAACCAACTTCCCGGAGATCATGGACGGCCGCGTCAAAACGCTGCACCCGGTCATTCACGGCGGGTTGCTGGGCCGTCGCGGCATCGATGAGGCAGTAATGGCCGAGCACGGAATCGAGCCTATCGATCTGCTGATCGTCAATCTGTATCCGTTCGAGCAAACGATTGCGCGCAAAAACGCAACCATCGACGATGCAATCGAGAATATTGACATCGGCGGGCCCGCGATGATTCGAGCTGCTGCGAAAAATCATGATGGGGTTGCGGTTGTCGTTGACCCAGACGACTATGAATCCGTGCTCGAAAACCTCAAGAACGACGAGTTTTCGCTCCAGAAGCGACGCCGCCTGGCCGCAAAGGCCTACGCTCACACAGCCAGCTATGACACCGCTATCACCCGGTACCTGTCGCAGTCCCTCGGTGATGACGCGCTCGGGGAGCGTTTCCTGTACTCGGGCAGCCGTTCCGAAATTCTTCGCTACGGCGAGAACCCACATCAAAATGCCGCATTTTATGTCGACCAGCGGGCAACGGCAGGATCACTGGCCGCCGCAAGACAAATTCAGGGTAAAGCGCTGTCCTATAACAACATCGCCGATAGCGACGCCGCGCTTGAGTGCGTCAAACAATTCGCCGAGCCCGCCTGCGTGATCGTCAAACATGCAAATCCATGTGGTGTTGCC
>Ga0209987_10001346_pt1 | contig 13416 bp, 24 predicted proteins | sample N074metaG_FD_182134 | JGI IMG/M metagenome (GOLD analysis project Ga0209987, IMG submission 182134) | Deep subsurface microbial communities from Kermadec Trench to uncover new lineages of life (NeLLi) - N074 metaG (SPAdes) (version 2) | ecosystem: Environmental > Aquatic > Marine > Ocean trench... | reverse complement strand
AACGGGACAGCCACTCACTAGGTCAATCCGTGATCCGATTTTCCAGAACATTCTGCGAGCGCCAGATGATTTGCGGTTCGGTGTTGCTCATCACCGTATATACCTCGAGGCCCGAGTCCCGGTAATTGTGGCCGTCGAGCCGATACGCCACTTCGAATCGCATGTGGACCATATGTATTGCTGAATCGACGCTCGTCGTGGAACCGAACGGGTAGATCTGCAATTCGGTAATACGAAATTCGCTCAACGTCGCCTGCTCGTTGAATTCTTTGTAACTTTCAATCACCGCTGTGCGCCCGTGTATCGGTTCAGCGGAATCCGGCGGTAGCAGAACAACGTTTTCGTGATAGAAGTTTTCGAGCGCGGCGAAATCTCCACGTTGCCAGGTGCTGTTGAGCTCTTGAATGAAGGTCTCGATGGATTCCGTCGTCATCGCGGTGCTCAAGTTTCGAACAACTGGCGTTCGATGTCGTTGAACGCTTTGAATTCCAGCGCGTTGCCACTTGGATCCATGAAAAACATCGTTGCCTGTTCGCCCGGTAAGCCGGCAAAACGGACATAAGGTTCGATCACGAATGACATCTGTGCAGCTTTGAGCCGCTCGGCCAGTTCTTGCCAGTCCTGCATGTTCAACACGACTCCGAAGTGAGGCACTGGCACATCTTCGCCGTCCACCGGATTCGAGTGAATCGTCTCGCAGCTGGCGCTCGGTGCGAGATGACACACTAACTGGTGTCCGCGCAGATCGAAATCGATCCACGTCTCGCTGCTGCGACCGCGTGGGCATCCCAGCAATTCGCCGTAAAACTCATCGGCGGCGGCCAGGTCGTCGACTCTGATGGCGAGATGAAACGGCGTGAGCGGCATGAGTTATGTTGCGAGAACTTTCTTTATCAGGTCGAGGTGACTGCCTACGAAGAAGTCGGAGACCACTCGATTCGCAATCCTGCTATCGCTCTTGATAAAAAAAGTTACTCTGCGAACACCGAAGCCGAGGGGACCGTCCACGCCATAGCTGCGGATGATTTTCTTGCCTTCATCACACAAAAGCGGAAATGGCAGCGAATATGCGTCGGCAAACCGACGATGGCTCCGCGCGTCTTGCGGACTGACACCCACAACCTGGACAGACAGTGCATTGAGGTCCTCAAAACGGTCACGAAATGCACAAGCTTCTCGTGTGCACACTGGCGTAAAATCCGCAGGATAGAAGTACAACACGAGTGGCCCGCTTGCCAACAATCCGGACAACGAGTGCGCGGTATCGTTCTGATCCCTCGCTTCGAAGGCAGGCGCGATGTCATCTATGTTTAGCATCTGCGAGAAAATATGGTTAAGCTTCGCACCAGTAATACCGTATAGGCACTGGGCGTTCACAATAGCGACTAACGATCCCGGCTACTAGCAAATTACGTAAGACGTCAGCTGAGTCATAGTATGAAAAAACTGTATGTTGGAAATCTCCCCTGGAGTGTAGACGATGGGGAATTAGAATCGATGTTTTCGGGCCTGGGAACGGTTCATTCCGCTCGTGTCATCACCGATCGGGAATCCGGCCGCTCGCGCGGCTTCGGATTTGTCGAACTCGATGATGATGCTGCGAGCAAGGCCATCGAAGAATTGAATGGAAAAGATGTTGGCGGGCGTCCGTTACGAGTCAACGAAGCCAACGATAAAGGACGGTAGTCCGGCCGCGTCAGTCACGCTGGGCTGACCAGGTCGCAGACACCTGCGCGCAACACTTGATCATGTCTGAAGTAGCTACTGCGAGTTCCAGTCCGCGTTTGCCTGCGCTGGCGTAGATCACGTCGAAGTCGAGTGTCTGTTGCGCGAGATAGGTTGGAATTATCTGCCAGTGTCCGAATGGACCGATGCCACCCGCAACATATCCGGTGCGCGTTCGGCTGCAGAACGCTCTGCCAGGCTCGCAGACTAGACCGCAGCGGCTCTTGCGAGAGATTTCAATCGGAGCGTTCTGTCTCCAGGTAATACCACACAAGCGAGCTGACCGCCGTCGAGTTCGGCGATCAGCGTCTTGAATACCTGAGCGCTGTCCAGGCCCATCGCGCGCGCGGCAGCCATACCCAGATTGTTTTCGTCGGGATCGATTTCGTATCGCAATATGCGATGGCTGATCGCCCGCGCCTGCAACGTCTTGATGGCTGGTGTCATGGCGTCATCAGAGCACTCGCGAAAGCAGCGCAACCCGTTTGGATCCGCCGTGGGTGTCCTGTTCGGCGACCTTCTCGAAACCAAGGTTTTCGTGAAAGGCCATCGAATCTGGATTTGGTGGTTGCAGGTTCACCTCACAAGTCACGCGTACTTTATCCGCAGCAATCTCAAAGAGCTTTGCGTACAGTCTCGCGCCGATACCAAGCCGTCGATAGTTTGAATTAACGACGATTCTGTCGACGTAGGCAAACTCCGGATAGTTGGCCTTGAAATATTGAAAATTAGCGCTCTGATAGTCCGCCGTCTCCGGCAGCGCCAGAAGGAAGCCGGCAATGTCGTTCGAATCCCGTGCGACGATCAGCGCGAGGCTCTGCTGGTGCAGATGAGTTAACTCGGCACGATCGATGCTGTTGACCGCAGGCACCGCCGCGTCGTTCATTGCCAGCAGGTGCGGATAGTCGGGCGTCCGGGCTTCGTCGAACAGGAGTTCGTCGCTCATCGGTGCCGGTTTGAGGTGCGAGGCTCGGATCGCACGACGCGGCAGGTGTGTGCGGCCATGGCTACTGTGCGGTTTGGATGAGCAGACGTTCTCCCAGAAAACCTTCCAGTGGCAACTCGCCGAGATTTATCTGCCGGCTGTGGGCTACCGCATCGGCCAGAGCAACACCCTGGTATCGGGTCAGATACGCAGTCCACAGATGGCTCGCGCGCCAGGCGACCGTGCAGTGGAGGAGCACTTTGCCGTCCGCTTCTGCGAGAGCGGTTGCGAATCGTTCGACCATCTCCGGTGCGTAGGGAGTCGCGGGACCGCCGGCGGGAATGTGGACGTAGTTCATACCCAGAGATGCGAGAACCTCCGCCTCATCGAAAGGGACGATTTCCCGGGAATCCATCTCGCTGACCGTTCGCAGGTTGACGACCGTAGTGACGCCCAATGCCTGCAGACGCTCGAGACCAACTGGCGTGGGTTGGCCGCTGATGTAGACGTCGCCCACCTGCACCAGCACTTCCTTGAAACCCTCGGCGTCGAGTCTCTCCGGCGCGGCTATGTCGGTCTGCGCTGCGGCGTGGGCAGTGGCGGTTGCGATGATTGCAAAAACACAGGCGGCCTGGAGCGTTCTTAATATGCGGATGAGGTATCTCACTGAAGGTCTCCGTTAAGGACTGGGCAACTCGTTGCACGATATTACAGGAGTGTCCGGATGCAGGGTGAACACAAAGAACACCCCGGTTGATAAGTCGAAGCGCCAGGCGTCCGGATTGTTCAGCCGGGTGATCCCACTCAATGTTGGCCGGTCGTCGAACGCAATGACAACCTCGGCCGTGAGATCGCGCCAGCGCCGCTTAGCGGTAACACCCGGCGGCCGTGGTGGGTCAGCATAGAGTTCGCCGCTGCGATGATCGAAAACGACGATGCCACCGTGCTTTGTTTCGATTTCCAGATGATGCAACCGAGATTCTGCGCCATCGTCCGCCGACCAGCACGTGCTGCGGAGCGCAGCCAGTGGAACGTGCAACAGGCGCTCGATGATGGCTGCATCACCGCTGCTTCCCGCGCTTTGCGTCAAACCTGACTCCCTGATCTAAGGTTTCTGTTTAATTGATTCCTGACCGGAAATTCGCATCCTGCGAATTTTCATCCGTCGGTTGCTTCGCATCGTTGCGCTGCTGTTTGGTAACAACCTTTAGCGACGAACGTACCTCTTCTTGTTTTTTGACGAACACGACGGCGAAGTCTTTTCCTGCGGTGCTGCTGCGAAGTGATAGTTCAACAACTCTCGGTTTGTTGAGCACCTTTCCCTGCATGCCCTATTTGATCTGCAATTTTTCCACAAGGTCCATTCGCAAACCTCCCATGTTCAGCCATAATCCCTAGTCCATGCCCTGCACAATGGCAAGATTCGCCGCGGACGCTGCGAATCGATGTTGCGCTAATGCCTGGTACTCCGCCGAGTCGTACCACGACCGGGCTGCGGTTTCGTCGGGAAAACGTAGAATGACTGTTCGCGTGTAATCCCAACTGCCTTCGAGTTCCGTAACCGCTTCATCAACGGCGAGCAGTTCGCCGTCATAGCGGTCGAATATCTCCATGAAACCCGCTTCGTATCGGGCGTAGGTATCCCGATCTTCGATGTTGATCTGGGCGACAAGATAGATCGACATGGATTTTCCCCCGAGATGTCCGCAATTACCCCGCAGGCAGATAGTACTGCGTTCGTATGAAATTCACTGACTCAAACGGCCAGTCGTCACTCAACCAGTCCTTTACTTGAGCATACAGCTTAGCCGTCAGACCTGCGCGATGATCACTGTCGCGCGTCCACAAATAGACGTCAACATCCATATGGGGTGTCTGTGTCGGATTGAGGTAAACACAGCCAAGCACTGCCGATTCATCCGGTCGAACCACGGTGTAGGCAAACGCCTCACGTGCCAGAAACTCGCGTTCGTGACGGCGCAGGTCCGCGCGATTTTCCTCGAGTGTGAAGCCTTCGCACGGCCAACCGTTCGGGGAACCTGCACGCAGCCGACTCTGGCTTTCCATCACCGCTGCGTAATCCAGCTCCGCATCATCGCTTGCAAGCATTCGCAGGCGATACCGGCCGCATTCCCAGACTTTCGGTACGGCAAAGTCTTCAGGTATGAATGGCGCGTGCATCGGGCGGTCTATACCGGCTGGTCTGTCACATGTGTGGAGTTGACTGTAAATATATGACCGCCGGGTTCTTTGAGTGTGAAGTGCTGGTGAATGCTGCCTTCGCGCATCTCACCGGGACTAAGACCGGCAGCCACGAATTGCTCCCTTGTTGCGGCGATGTCGTCCACCATCAGGTCGAATGGCGCTGGTGTGTTTGCGGGAATGGGCTCTTCGCCCGGCAACAACACGAGGTGAGTGCCACCGCGTAGTTCGAGTACGCAGACACCGTCATCTGTCAGCACCACGTCACGCATGCCGATCGCTATGCAGAATTCGCGGGAGGCTTTGACGTCCGGTACTTTCATAGTGACGTGACCTACCCACACCGCTGGTCGTGGATCCGGGGCAGCCATCAGTGTTCGTCTCGCAACTGATCCAGATAGAACACGTTGCCATCTGGATCCTGCAACATCGCCATGTATCCACCCCACGGCTGTTCTTGTGGCGGACTTGTGAACTCGACGCCTCGTTGCCGCAGTTCGTTGTATGTGTCGTCGACGTTTTCCACGCCCCAACCTATGCCCGTTTGCCGGCCGACGAGAGCGGACTGCTCGGAATCGGGCTGCACGGCCGCGATGGCGAATCCAGCACCCTGTGTATCGAAGGACGCGTAGCCGAATTTGGTATCCTCCATTACCACGCTCAGGCCCATCGTATCGCGATAGAACTCGAGCGATCTGTTGAAGTCGCTGACATATACGTTCACGTACCAGATTCTGGCATTGTCCATGGTTCCCCTCCACTCAGCCGGCTAACGGTAGATCTTCTCCTTGCCGTGCTTCACTTCCAGCGAAACACGCTCAGCTCGTCGCATTCCCTTGACGACGAGACCGTACGATCGGTCGATCATGCGCTCGATCTCACCCGTTGGTATAGAACCATCGAGAATAACCGTGTTCCAGTGCGCCTTGTTCATGTGATAACCAGGAACGACGGCTTCGAATATATCCCGCAATGCCAGGGCCTCCTCCGGATCGCATTTGAGATTGATGCGAGCCACATCGCCTTCGTAGCCGAAGGTGGCGAACATCTTTTTACGAATTTTCATCACGGCCACGTCGGGGCCAAATGGGTAGTCCTCCCAGGCATCCGGCCTGCTGAGCAGATAGGCTTTTGTTTGCCGGGCGGTCATGTGGCTTGGGTTGTTTCAGGTGACCGTGAGAAAAAACCGGCGTCTTATCCAACCGGTCAGTGCACCGACGATTACCATCGGTATCGCCAGTAAGGTCAGCAAGAAGGTGGCAAGTGGCAGGAGATCGAAGTCATCCGGTAGAATCAGCAACGGTAGTTGCGCGTAGCAGAGCACGAATCCGTAACTCCACGCGCGATGGTGAAAGATCCAGGCGAGCACGGCGCACATGACAATCTGCGACGGATATACGACCGGGAAGTACACATCCGAATCCCAGGCATCAGGCACGCCATCGAGAAGAACGATCAGCCACCACAGCACAATGCTGGTGGCGGCTGCTATGCCGTAAGGTCTGGCAAGGCCTATTTTCGTTTTGTCTTGTGTCATCTCGTGTGATCCTTATGAACTTGTCTCGTGACGAAGGCGCTGGGCCAATGCAGTGGGTCGAATTCCACCGTCGCCATCAGCGGTAATAGGTTGGCTATTTTATGATCGAGGTGAGCCAGGCTGCTGCTGCGTCGTAGTCATTCTGGAATATCCGAACTTTGTTTTGCCAGTCATATTTACCCAGCAATTCTACGGCGACCTGCGCTGCAATGGACGATCCAAAAACCCATGCGGTTTTGTACCCCGGACGTTTTTCGTTCGTCAGCTCAAGGAGCCGGTCGGCCAGTTGCTCGATCGCTGCAGACGATAGATCGAATTCGGCAATTCTGAAATCCCACAGCACCGGTATCTCGGGATTGAAATCCGAATGTTCAAACCAGCCCCGCATCGCGGCCAGGATTCCGTCGACTGTGACGGCGGAGTCGGCAGTGTGGATAACGAGCCTGTCGGTGATGTTTGTCGAGAACACGGTTGGCCAGCATGGTTCGCGTCAGAGGTGCGATGGTAAACCTTTGAAACCGTCGAGACCAAATGTCCGCACACAACGGTATTGCGTGTCGCTTGGGGGCCGCAGCTCTTCACTCAGCCCTGTGTGGGGCAAATGCCGCCAATTTTGCTGAGGTAGTGTCTGGCGAGCCCAAGACGGTCGTTACCCCAGAAGAGCTCATCGTCGATGAGCAGCGTGGGCGTGCCGAATACGCCATTCGCGACAGCACTCTGGCTATTGGATCCCATACAGGTCCGCCCAGGCTTCCGCATCGCGGTACCGATAGTCCCAATCGTATTGCCCCAATTGCGCTGGACCGGCGAACGGGTCCACGCCCCGGATGGCGCGAATGCGTGCACCGACTACCGGGATCCAGTTGAACGTGATGTGCAGGGAAGCCTCGAGATCGGGCATCTGACTCAGTGCCAGGTAGGAATAGCGACTGCCGGGGAATAATGGAATGCGCAGTTTTCTGCAGCGTTCATGGCACCGTTCGCTACAGGAAGATCGAACTAAAACGCATTGTTTGTCTATTCTACGGGTGCTGCGGGTCGCCGGACCGGTCGCGCTGAAAAACTGCCGCCGCAGTTCGGACAGACACCGTCGAACTCCTCGCTTGCGCAGGTCGTGCAGAAGGTGCACTCGTAAGAGCAGATGACCGCATCCGTGCAGTCGATCGCAAGCGGCCTGTGGCAATTTTCACAGGCCAATTTCATCTCGAGCATTTGTGTCAGTCCTCGTCGTATGTCTTGAACAAGCAGCTCGTTGCGAACTCCGTCGCTTCGTTGATGCTCCAGTCACCTTTCGACTTCTCGGCCAGGGCCTCGCACCAGGCCTCGCTGGCAACTTCCGGCGCGCATCCTGCCACCCCGAGAAGGGCGGTCAGGAGTGCCGGAAACCTGACGCTCGGCAAGTGCGCTGCACGGATCAATGCGCGATTCTGCCGGTTCACTAGGCTTCAGCGGTCACGGGATCGATCATGGTCTTCACGAGGCTGATAGTGGTTGCGGGAAAGCCGCTGCGCTCGGCATGTTCGTGGATCAGCGCTTCATTGTCTGCGATATAGATGCAGAAGGTCTTGTCGCCAGCAACATAGGAGTGTTCCCACTGGATGTTCTTGCTTTCCGATTTCATCGCGGCAAGCACGCTGTTCGACTGCTGGGAAGCCTCCCGCAGGGCGTCGCGTTCCGCCGAGCCGATTTCAGGGATGTCGCGTTCGATTACGTATCGTGGCATTTTTCTTCTTCCTTCTGGTGAGAAGGTCTGTATACGCCTATGGGCTGCCGGTCTGCAAGCAGCGGCGGCGCTGCTGCCGATGAATCTTAGCGGACGCAGAGTGAACGGCACTGGATTACGATCTTGCAGCGTGTTGGAAAACACGCTGCCAGCCTCGCGACCGGGCTTTTTTCAACAGGCTGCTAGGTTTGCTGCGCCAACCGCGTCAGGAACCGATCCAGTTGATTCGCAAAAGTTTGAATTTCGGCCTTGCCCAGCGGCGGCGGACCGTCGGTAACCGTACCGGTCGAACGAAGTTCCTCCAGCCGGTTGCGGCGAGCGAGATGGCGGGCGATGTTGTCGCGGTCGTAAAAAGTACCCCGCGGATTCAAAGCGGTTCCGCCTGTGGCGATGACCTCGCTGGCCAGCGGGATATCCGCTGTGATGACGAGATCGCCCGCCTGCATGTTGGCAACGATTGTGTCGTCTGCGACATCAAAACCACTGGGAACCTGGATCGACTTGATGAATTTGGATTTCGGTACGCGAATGAACTGATTGGCCACGAGAGTTGTTGCTATCTCGCGGCGCTGGGCGGCGCGGAATATGATCTCTTTGACAGCGTTCGGGCAGGCATCCGCGTCCACCCAGATGCGAAACGACTGAAGCGTTGTCATACGGCCTTCGCTCCACTATTCACGGTCAATAATCTCCGTCCAGCTCTGCGCGTCGTAAATCGCAGTTGCCGCGTGCTTAGCGGCTTGTTGAAAAACGATTTACAATCGTTTTTCAACCACCTCAGGCCATCCCTGGCCATCGTCGAGCACGACAGATCACACTACCCACCGCGCGGTTACGTGATTGATTTGTGCCTGTGCCACGAGTTCGCGAATGCGAATTCCCGCGTGGCTAGACCAGCGACTCGGTCAGTTTCGATTCGCGCCGCAGATAGCTGTCGAGACCACCGGGAACCTTGTCAAATATCGCCTGCCATTCGTCGGTCGAGAAAACTTCGGCCATGCGCCGCTCGCGCTCGGCAGCGTTCTCCCAGCGGATAATCCAGGTGATGTTGGCTGTGCCAAGCTCGTCGGTCGGGACGCCAAGCACCTCAGGGTCAGTATCCGTGTTGACCCAGAATCCGACCAGATCGAGTTCCCTACTCAGATACGGCAGCGCGTGGTCCTTCGCCCATGCCCGGTAATCCGCGAAACGCTCGGGCGCGAAATGATAGTTTCTGATCTCGTACATGATTCCTCGCAGCTGTTGTTATTAGTGTATTTGTTGGCGTTTCGTTCACGGCGACCCCACGCACGGACGAGGCCTGCCGGAATATCTAACAGTCTATGCCGAACGACTGCAATATTTCGCGCAGCTGATTCGCGCCATGCTGCGCCTCGAAAACGACTGCGTTCAGGCCAATGGACTGCGCGGCCTCTACGTTGGTCCTGTTGTCGTCCAGAAACAGCAGATTAACCGGCAGAATCTCGAGCCTCCTGGCGACCTCGAGGAAGTACCGTGCCGATGGCTTCATGACACCAAGGTGACAGGAATAGAAAGAATCGTCGAAGAGATTGGCGTAGCGCAATTCACGCGACATGTATTGCGCGCGGTGTCGCTGCTGATTGGTCGCCAGGCAGCAACGAATGTCCAACGATTCGATCACCGATATGATCTCGGCGTTCGGTTCGATCATCGTCCAGATTTGCAGAATCTCGGCCACCGGTGCATCAATGCTCCAGCGTGCGAGAACTTCCGAAAGCGCAGTGGAAAATTCAGCCTGCCCCGTCAGACAGGGTTTTTCGGCGGTGAAGATTTCACCAAGAAACGCAGCGACCCGCTCGGGATGACCTGCAAGCTCTGCCAGTGCCGGTTGCCAGTCTGCCGATGGAGTCTGGATGACGCCGTCGGCATCAAACAGTACTGCTTCGATCTTCACCAGGCCATTCGTCGTTCCGCTGCGGTTAGCCCGCAAGGTTACGATTGTGTGGATAGCCGGACAAGTCAACGCAGCAAGCCACTACCCCTGCAGCACGTCAATCCCTTTGCTTGTCACCCCTTTTGTTTGCACTGTCTGTGCGCGCATTGCCTTGTATCTGCACAACTTTTGCCTGCATTACCGGTGAATGTCACGCGGTTGCAAAAGCGACTACCATTGAGCAGCGATCGTCGGGAAGGGAGGGTCCAGTGTCCGATTACGATGCAACTGCCACGCCGGAACGCGGCCGCGGCAAACTATGCGCTAGGCTCGTTGAACCTGGAGAGTTGGTACCCGATGCCGGTAACGGGTTGCTGGGCAGGCGCAGCTTTCTCAGAGCCGGGCTCGGTGCTGCAGGTGGCATTGCGCTCATGCAAGCGGTGCCGGCGTCCGCGGCGCGCCCCGGACACATGCGCTCACCGGGGCCAGGGATGAGTGAATATGGCTCTCCGGCGCCTGCCGAAGCAAACGTAAAGCGAATCGGCATAGGCTCACAGCGCGGGACCACCGGCAGTGGTGCTTCGCGCTCGCCGCTGGAGCACCTCCACGGCATTGTGACCCCCAGTGGGTTGCATTTCGAACGCCACCACGCCGGTGTTCCCGAGATTGATCCGGATCGGCACAACATTTTGATCCACGGCCTGGTGAAGCGACCGCTACTTTTCAGTATGGAGGCGTTGGCGCGCTATCCCACGGTCTCTCGATTGCAGTTTCTGGAGTGTTCGGGCAACAGTGGTACGTTGCTCGCCGCCGAACCGCCTCAACTCAGCTGCGGCGAACTGCACGGCCTCGTATCCGGCAGTGAATGGGGTGGAGTGCCCTTAGCGCTGTTGCTCGATGAAGCCGGCGTGCTGCCGGCTGCGCGTTGGCTCGTCGCTGAGGGTGCGGACGCCGCGGTGATGAGCAGGAGCGTACCGCTGGCCAAGGGCATGGATGATGCAATCATCGCGCTCTACCAGAATGGCGAGCGATTGCGGCCTGAAAACGGTTACCCCGCGCGGCTGTTTCTGCCGGGCTGGGAAGGCAACATGAGCGTGAAATGGCTGCGCCGCATCAACGTCACCGCCCAACCGGCGATGACGAAGGATGAAACTTCTAAATACTCGGATCTGCAGCCCGACGGATCCTCGTTGCTGTTTACCTTCCCGATGGCCGTTAAATCAGTCATCACCAGTCCCTCGCCGGGTCTCGGTATGCAGGGTCCCGGCCTCTATCAGATCTCGGGTATCGCCTGGTCGGGTAACGGTCGAATCCGTCGGGTTGATGTATCCGCCGATGGTGGCACGTCGTGGGCGCCGGCAGCCCTGGATGACCCGGTGTTGCCGAAATCGCTTACCCGGTTCACAACGGCCTGGCGCTGGGATGGCTCAGCGGGTGTTCTTCTGAGTCGGGCGGTCGATGAGACGGGCGCGGTTCAGCCCACGCGTGAATCACTGATGAGACAGCGGGCTGCCGGTGCCTTTTATCACTACAACGCGATCCAGGCCTGGCGTGTAAGCGAGGCTGGTGAGGTCAACAATGTCTACGTCTAAAACCCTCGGCGGTTTGCTCGCGATCGCGTTCGCTACGCTCGCCCATGCTGCTGAGTCACCCAATCTAGGCAGGCCCGCAAGCGCTGCGGAAATCGCTGCCTACGATCTGACGGTGATGCCCGATGGTACGGGGCTGCCCGCCGGTTCGGGCAGCGTGGCCGAAGGCATGCAACTCTACGCTCAGCAGTGCCTTGCCTGCCACGGTGATGCGGGCGAGGGCGGTCTCAACGACAGGCTTGCGGGTGGCCACGGCTCGCTCGCCACTCGTGCACCGGTGAAAACGATTGGCAGCTTCTGGCCCTACGCCACTACCGTGTTCGACTATATCCGCCGCGCGATGCCTTACACCGAGCCCGGATCGCTCAGCAGTGATGAGATCTATTCGCTTACCGCCTACCTGCTCTACATCAATGGCGTGGTCGACGACGAGGCCGTTATGGATGCCCGCGCCCTGCCCGCAGTCGTGATGCCGAATCGAGATAACTTCGTCTGGGCTTACGAGCCCTGAAACGGGCTTGACCGCAGACCCGATCACAGACCGGCAGGGAGGCATTCATACATGCACGTCGTTATCGCTCAGATGAGCCACGAAACGAATACGTTTTCCCCCGTGGTCACGGACCTTGCCCGGTTTTCCAGTGGCAGGGACAGGCCTCTGGCAGGACCGGCGGCTGAGCGAGTCTACGCGGGTACCGCAAGTTGTATGGGTGGGTATCTGCAGGCGGCGGCGGAGTTCGGCGTCGACGTGAGCATCCCTGTTGTCGCCGGCGCGCAGCCTTCCGGGCCAGTGGAAGACGCTGCGTTTGAGTACATCACCGGTAAGATCGTTGCCGCGGCGCAGAAAGGCTGCGATGCGATGATGCTCGACCTGCATGGCGCCATGGTGACCCGCTCGCATGAAGATGGCGAAGGGGAACTGCTGCGGCGTATCCGGGCGGTTGCGCCGGATATTCCCATTGCGGTGGCCCTCGACATGCACGCCAATCTGTACCCGGCCATCGTCGAACTGGCCACCGTCGTCTGTGGCTATCACACCTACCCGCACATCGACATGGATTCTACGGCGTTGCGCGGTGGTCGATTGCTGCTCCAAGCGATTGCCGGTGAGACCAAGCCGACGATGGTGTGGGGCAATGCGCCGATGCTGCCGCACATCATGCGGCAGGGCACCGATGATTTTCCGAACCGTGAACTGCAGGAACGTGTTGTGCAGATGGAAGCTTCAGGCGCGCTCGCGGTGAGCCTGTTCACCGGCTTTCCTCATGCAGACATTCACAACGCAGGATTGTCGGTCGTCGTTGTGACGGATGATGACCCGGCCCTGGCTGAACAATGGCGTGACGAATTGCTCGATCAGGCGTGGGCGGACCGCGAAGCCTTCGTGTATGCACCCGAACCTCTCGAGGATTCGGTTGCGCGCGCCAAATCGCTCGAAAGCGACGAGGGCCCGGTGTTGCTGCTGGATCACTACGACAACACGGCATCGGGCGGCACGATGGACACGACCGAGGTGCTTGCCGAGATTCTGCGCCAGGGCCTCGATGATGTGGCCGTGTTCGGCTTTTATGATCCCGAGGTGGTCCAGCAGATGACGGCGGCCGGCGTTGGCAACGAGGTTAGCGTCTCGCTCGGCGGTAAGTTGCCCATGCCCGCGCTCGAACAACAGAGCGCGCCGCTGCAATTACGCGGTCGCGTAAAGCTTCTGTCAGACGGTCGATTTCCCGCTACCGTTGCGATGTCGCGGGGGCTGACGATGAACATGGGGCTTGCCGGGGTGTTGCGCGTCGGCTCGGTCGACATCGTGGTCGTCTCCCGCCA
>Ga0209987_10001344_pt1 | contig 13432 bp, 14 predicted proteins | sample N074metaG_FD_182134 | JGI IMG/M metagenome (GOLD analysis project Ga0209987, IMG submission 182134) | Deep subsurface microbial communities from Kermadec Trench to uncover new lineages of life (NeLLi) - N074 metaG (SPAdes) (version 2) | ecosystem: Environmental > Aquatic > Marine > Ocean trench... | reverse complement strand
GGGCTCAGGCAATTTCCTGACCAGGACAACAACCGTACTCGCATTTTTGTTTTTAAGTAACAGTTTGGCCCTGGGCTACATAGCAACGCAGAGAGTTGTAGAACCCATGAGTATCATGGAAAGCGAAGCAGTGGTCGTGGAAGAAGTTATGATTACAGATATCCCGACAATAGATGCAGCCGAATCTGATATTCCTTCTATTCCCAAAGAGTAGACTTCACTGGTTTTATCTCTTTGGGTTTAATCTTCATTGGGCTTAATAATTTGCCGATGTGGTGGAATTGGTAGACACGCTATCTTGAGGGGGTAGTTCCGTAAGGAGTGCCGGTTCGACTCCGGCCATCGGCACCAATTAAATTCGAATCGATATTTTTATTTCCACGCTTTAATCATTTATGTGACCGGCACATCATTTTTATGGGCGGTCACCCTTGTGCATCCTTCGTCCGCCCCCTGCGCTCGAGCCAGATCACGCGCAGGGTCATCGCGGCGAGCAACAGGGCCAAACCATACCAGGTTAGTGCGTAGACGAGGTGGGCGTTACGATAGTAGAGTCGGGTCAGGCCGCCGATCGGCAATCCGCCGGGATTGGCGGTGTCGTCTGCATCGATAAAATACGGTGCGACATTGTTCAGCTCCCTGGCACGCGCGATCGCGCCGACATCGCGTGAATACCAGCGTTCCGCGGCCGGATCATTGTCGCGTAGCGGGATTCCACCGGGTTCGCTGATACGCAGCAAGCCCGTGACCGAGATCTCCCCGTCGATCTGCCCAGCCTCGCGTTGTGCCGGGTTCGCGGCGGCGGCAGGTACGTAGCCACGGTTGATCAGAACCGTTTCACCGGCAGGAGTCAGCAGCGGCGTCAGCACCCAGTAGCCATTGCCGCGTTCGGTCAATGCCAGGACCAGGGTTTCCCGCTCGTGTAAAAATCGCCCATAGATCACGACACGCCGGTATTCCTCTGTTTCCCGGGTGATGCCGGACCAGGCGGCAGCAGTGGGCGCGGCGACCGGCGTTGCGAACGCGCGATTTTCGACGCGCTCGATCAGCGAGAGCTTCCAGTCGAGACGCCTGAGTTGCCAGTTACCGAGCAGCACCAGGCCCAGGATCGCGATGCTGATCGCACCCAGAATTAGCAAATTCGGTAATTCGTATTTTGACTGCGGAGGTTTACCGTCCCGATCTGACGCGGTCATTGGAGAAGCCCGCCGCGGTTCAGGGCAGTGCGCGGGCAGCTTCTATCATCAATGGCATCATATTTTGATCGAGATGCCACATAATCCATACTGAACCAGATATCGCTATCACCACAAGCATCAGGGTGAAGGCGAGTGAGATGAGAATCCATCCAGCCTCTGACTTGGTGTTCAAGTGCAGAAAATAGATCATATGCACGATCATTTGCATGATTGCGAAAAAAATGATGATAAAAATGGTCAGGTTTGCGCTTTCAAGTACATCGCCGAGAACCAGCCAGAACGGGATGACGGTCAGTACTACTGACAGCCAGAAGCCAATCATATACTCCCGGAAACTAGCGTGCGGTGCGCCCTCAACATGCTGTTCTATATCGGCATGTGCGCTCATAGCAATACTCCGGTCAGATACACGAGTGAAAAAACGCCGAGCCACACGAGGTCAAGAAAATGCCAGAACATGCTCAGACAAAACAGGCGGCGCATGTTGGCAACCGTTAAAGCGTACATCTTCACCTGCACCATCAGCACAACCATCCACAGCAGGCCGAAGGACACATGCAGACCATGGGTGCCGACCAGTGCATAGAACGAGGACCAGGAGGCGCTTGATTGAGGTGAGGCACCAGCATGGATCAAATGGTTGAATTCGTATAGTTCGATGCCAATAAACGCAGCCCCCAACAGCCCGGTGATCGCCAGCCACATCAGGGTGCCGTTGACCTTGTTCTGCTGCATTTGCAACACGGCAAAACCGTAGGTAATCGAGGAAAACAACAGACAAAAGGTCGAAACCAGGATCAACTCGATATTGAACACGTCTTTCGGTAACGGTGAGCCCATGTAGTTAGATCCGACCACCGCGCGGGTGGCGAACAACGCAGCAAAGATCAGGCAATCGCTCATCAGGTAAATCCAGAACCCGAGCAATGTCCCGGGTGCATGGTGTGGTTCTTCTTTCAGGTAAAAAACAGGTGTCTCGTCAACCTGATCGGCTGTTGGATTTACACTGTTCATGCCGGATTCCCCTTAGCCAGTTGCTCACTGCGCCTGGCCTCGACAGCTTCGATTTCTTCCACCGGAATATAGTACTCCCGGTCGTAATTGAAGGTATGAATGATGGCACCAACAACCGCAGCGAAGAAAGCGCATGCCGCCAGCCACCAGATTTGCCATATCAGGCCAAAGCCCATCACCGTACAGAGCATCGCCAGAACAAATCCGGCACCAGTGTTTTTCGGCATATGGATCGGATTGAAGCCGTCAACAGGGCGCACATAGCCACGCTGTTTCATGTCCCACCAGGTATCGAATTTGTGAACCTGCGGTGTAAACGCGAAATTGTATTTCGGCGGTGGCGACGAGGTCGACCATTCCAGCGTACGTCCATCTCCACCCCATGGATCGCCACTGTCGTCGCGCAGTTCGTCCCTTTTCAGGTAACTCAAAACCATTTGTAAGACAAAGGCGGCGATGCCGACCGCTATAAACAAGGCACCGACCGTGGCGACATGGAAATAGGTACTAAGCGTGGTATCCGGAAACTGGCTCAGGCGACGCGTGACGCCCATCAGGCCGAGTGCATAGAGTGGCATGAATGCCAGGTAAAAGCCGATCACCCAGAACCAGAAGGATACCTTGCCCCAGTAAGGATCGAGGCGGTAACCGAAGGCCTTCGGAAACCAAAAAGTGATGCCGGCAAATACACCAAACACGACCCCGCCAATAATGACATTGTGAAAATGCGCAACCAGAAACAGGCTGTTGTGCAACACGAAGTCCGCTGGCGGCACCGCCAGCAGTACGCCGGTCATACCGCCTATGACGAAGGTGATGATAAAGGCGATGGTCCACATCATCGGCAATTCGTAAGTGATGCGACCCTTGTACATGGTGAACAGCCAGTTGAATATCTTGGCCCCGGTCGGGATCGAGATAATCATGGTCGTGATACCGAAAAAGGCGTTGACACTGGCCCCTGACCCCATGGTGAAAAAATGGTGCAACCAGACGATATAGGACAGGATCGTGATCACCACAATCGCGTACACCATTGAGTCATAGCCGAAGATCTGTTTGCGGCAATGGGTTGCGACCACCTCGGTAAAGACGCCGAAAACGGGCAGGATCAGGATATAAACTTCGGGGTGGCCCCAGATCCAGATCAGGTTGATGTACATCATGGCGTTGCCGCCGAGATCGTTGGTGAAGAAATGCATATCGAGAAAACGATCAAGGCTCAACAGCGCCAGCACCACGGTCAACACCGGGAATGACGCGACGATCAGGACATTAGTCGCCAGCGTAGTCCAGGTGAACACCGGCATTTTCATGAACGTCATGCCCGGCGCGCGCATCTTGACGATGGTCACCAGCAGATTGATACCGGACAGGGTCGTGCCAATGCCTGCGATCTGTAACGCCCAGATATAATAATCGACACCGACGCTGGGGCTAAAATTGATCCCCGATAGCGGCGGATAGGCGAGCCAGCCAGTCTGGCCGAATTCACCGATAAACAGGGAGACGTTGACCAGCATGGCACCACCGATAGTCATCCATAGACTGAAATTATTGAGGAACGGGAAGGCGACATCGCGCGCACCGATCTGTAGTGGCATCACATAGTTCATCAGCCCGGTCACGAATGGCATGGCAACAAAAAAGATCATAATCATGCCATGCGCGGTAAATATCTGGTCGTAGTGATGCGCATCCAGATAACCATCGAACCCGCTCGACGTCAAGGATTGCTGCACGCGCATCATTATGGCATCGGCGAAGCCACGCATCAGCATGACCAGACCGAGGATGATGTACATAATGCCGATTTTCTTGTGGTCTATACTGGTAAACCATTCGGTCCACAGATAACCCCAGAGCTTTTTGTAGGTGACCCAGCCGAATAGTGCGCCGCCGCCGATGACGACGCCGATGAAGGACATCAGCACTAGCGGTTCGTAGTAGGGGATGACGTCCCAGGACAGTTTTCCGAACACTGGAGACCAGCGATCGTCGGCGTAAATTGCTTCGTAGTCACTAGCCATACTCGTTTATTTCCTCTGGTACTTAGCTGTTTTATGAGACCCATGCGTATCACGGTGCATGAGTTCATCCATGCAGGTCGTGCCTGCTTTGACGCATTGGTTCAGGATATCGTGATAAAGACGCTCATCGACATTGCCGTAATAGACCACGGGATGGCCTGTCGTCTTTTTTTCCAGTTCGAGATAGGTTTTACTGCCAAGCGGTTCGCCAGAGATCCGCAGTTTTTCGATCCAGGCATCGAACCCTTTCTCATCCATGCCATGAAACTTGAAGCGCATCTGCGAAAAACCGTGGCCGCTGTAGTTGGCAGAAAAACCATCGAAAACGCCTTTTTCGTTGATCACTGCGTGCATCTTGGTTTCCATACCTGCCATTGCGTAAATCTGCCCCGCGAGTGCGGGAATATAAAATGAGTTCATCACCGAGCCTGAGGTAATCTTGAACTTGATGGGCCGGTCGATCGGTGCCGCAACCTCATTGACCGTTGCCACGCCCTGCTCGGGATAAAGGAACAACCACTTCCAGTCCAGAGCCACTACCTCGATGACTAGGGTCTCGACATTTTCAGGAACGGGTATGTCCGCACTTATCTGGCGGATCGGCATATAGGGATCCAGCCGATGGGTAGCAACGAAAGTGATACCGCTCAACACGAGAATGATAGCCAGTGGAGCCGTCCAGATGATGGTCTCGAGCGTGGCCGAGTGGTGCCAGTCAGGATCGTACTCGGCCTTACTGTTCGACGCCCGGTATTTCCAGGCGTAGAGGATGGTCAGGATGATTACTGGCACGATGACTATCAGCATCAGCAGTGTGGAGATGGTGATCAGGAACGCCTGTTGTTTGGCGATGTCGCCAGAAGGATTCATTACCACCCAATTGCAACCGGACAGTGCAAGTACGCTGGCCAGCAATAGCAAGATAGCGACAAGCCGACTTATCGTCGGTATCTTGTTTAACCCCATTATAACTTTTGCCCTCGGACTCTATAAGCCTCAGTTCGTTCAGTTCGAAGTTTCCCTTGTGCCAGCCCTGAGCCAGATGCCCCGATTTGTTTCAACCTTACCAGTTTCGATGTTTTAGTTTTTGCAAGGCGACGTGGGTATGTGCTGGCATAATACATGACTTCAATGCGTTCGATCAAACAAACCCAAGTTTTACTGTATTGCGCCGTTGGGCTAAACTGGCGCGAAGACTTAGTACAGAGCTTGGTTGAATTCACAGGTCAGGAGCCGGAGAATTGAATATGAATATAAGTACCGCGAATCACGAACAGGATCTGCCACCAGCAGACGCGGATACTCTGCACCCTGACCAGATAGTCGCGACCGTCATCATGACACGCGTTTCCGAATACTTCGGTTTTTTCGTTTTTGCCATTGCCTGTGCGCTGGTGTTCCCTAAAGTATTCTTTCCGAACTACGAGCTGGTTACCGCTATGTTGATATCATTCAGTGTATTTTCGCTAGCTTTTATCTCGCGCTGTTTTGCACGATTGATTTTCGTGCCGCTCGAGAAGCGGATCGGCCGTGCCGCGAGAGTCACAGTGGCGATGTTCTTGCTCGGCGGTTCGACAATTTTCATCGGTTTCATTCCGGGCTACGCTGACATCGGCATTGTCGCGCCTATACTGCTCTGCGTTGCACGCATCGGTCAGGGCGTCGGTTCTGGCGGCGTGCCGGAAGGCTTGCCGATCATCATGATGCTGAATGCACCAGAGCACAAAAAGAGCTGGTACTCCATGGTGCCACAGCTCGGCGGCCTCATCGGTTTTGCCATCGCGGCATCGATTTTTTTCGTACTGACCAATTACCTGACCCCCGAGGAATTCATCGACTGGGGCTGGCGCTTCCCGTTCATGGTCGTGTTGTCGTTGCAAGTCGTCGCGCTGTTCACGCGCCTGCGCCTGATCGATACCCCGGAGTACGAAAATGCGGTCAGCCATCACTTTCTGCACGGTAGCCCAGTGCGCGAGGTCGTGAAAAAACACTGGTCGGCGATCATTCTCGGTGCCTATTTACCGCTCGCCTCCTATGCGCTGTTTCACATAGTCACCATTTTCCTGCTGGGTTACATCATGTTGTTCCAGGTCATGTCGATCCCCGAGTTGTTGTTCATGCAAACGGCCGGTGGTGTCCTAGCCATATTTACCTGTGTCCTGTCGGGTCTGTTGGCGGATCGCTTCGGTCGTCGGCATTTTCTGATGGTGGTTACCGCGATGGTTGGCGTGCTCAGTTTTTTCATCGGCAGTATGCAGGATAACGCCTGGATCTTTGTGCTGTTTGGTTTCGGCCTGCTCGGCCTGTGCTTTGGCCAATCGGGCGGCACGCTGCCGCACCGCTTTGAACGTGAATACCGTTTCACAGGTGTCGCATTGAGCACCGATCTTGGATGGCTGTTCGGAGCGGCCTTCGCGCCGATTATCGCCATCAGCCTGACGGTCTGGCTCGGTGTCGAATACGCGGGCTATTACCTGCTGTCGGGTGTGGTCGCGACCCTGATCGCACTATACATCGCCGATCGTCTGCCCAGCATCAGCGACTGAACGATAGCCGCGCATAGGTTCCACTATCGGGTCGTACATCGAGCCTAAGGCGCCGTAAGGTACTCCCTCTGTAAAGGTTGCCTGGAATTGACGAGGCCTTTGCTAAGGATACAGGCTAGGCGACTGTCACTGTATAAATTGAACAGAAACACAACAGAATCCAGCAAAGTCCAGTCGAAACTGTTGGAAATTCGAATGTGAGTCTGGTCTAAGCTGTTATCCATGTATGTACTTCCTGTTCACTAAAAACTAATTTAACTGTTTTAAAACTGCATCCAGACTTTCCTTGGCATCACCAAAATACATACGCGTATTTTCCAGGAAGCAGAGAATGATTTCCCAATCACCAAATATGTGTAGAAATCTAATGAGTCTTTCCCAGGGCTTGTTGCCCACCTGTGAGTGAGTGTAGAGGCCATTTTCTGGCGTAAAATTTACAAAATTGTGATTTATACTTGCAACAGGATGATTGAAAAGCAAATGGAAACTGATAATATCAGGGTAACAATTACAATGAAACTCAGGAGATTAGGCTATGTTTTTCTGTAAAAAGGGTTCTGGTGATACCGCTGAGCTGGAAAGGCAAATCAAGATTATGCAATCTGCCCTTGAATTTTATGCGAATGTAGAAAGCTGGGAAGGGGGTCATAAATATACCGATGCCGATGATGCCACTATTTTTACCGATGGTTCGGAATCCGCGGCAACTGTCGACAAAGGTAGCCGTGCCTTCAAGGCATTAAAGGCCTGTAAATCCTGATTACTTTATTATTCTTCATCCCTCTCTCTCTAATATGCCATGGCCCTGAGTAGTTCGGTGTTGCAAGGGATTGTCATTTTGCCACCACCTAATCCCATTAACTAGATCCTGATGGAAAATTCACAAGCATCCTCTGATCCGATAACTCTGCCTGTTGATTATGAACTGAATATTTATAAGATTAAAAGCATCCTTGGACAGGGTGGTTTCGGTATTACCTATCTGGCGCATGACAGCAGCCTGGATCGTGATGTGGCAATCAAGGAGTTCATGCCGCAAGGGATGGCAACCAGGAGCGAAGATTATACTTTACATTCTGTAAAAGCAGACGACGATAGTGTCTGTACACTAGAATGGGGTCTCGAGCGATTTATCAGAGAGGCAAAGACCTTATCCAAATTTAACCACCCAAATATCGTACGTGTTCACACCGTGTTTGAAGCCAATAATACGGCCTACATGGTGATGAGTTATGAGAAAGGTGTAACTTTTCAGGAAATACTTAAAAAAGGACAACCTTCGGAAGATGATCTCACTGATATGATCATGGGCATACTGGATGGTTTAGAGGGTATGCATGCTGAAGGTTTCATACATAGAGACATCAAACCAGGCAATATTTTTATTCGTGCAGATGGTTCAGCACTATTACTGGATTTTGGATCAGCCCGTCAGGCAATCGGAGAAGAAACCCATACGCTAACCAAAGTTGCTTCCCCGGGTTATGCCCCGTTTGAACAGTATTATGGTAGAAGTGATATGCAGGGTCCCTGGACTGATATCTACGGCCTGGGTGCTACTCTGTATCGGGCAATAACGGGTGAGGCACCCATTGATGCAACTTTTCGTAACCGAAGTAGCGGTGAGGAGGCGATACAGGAAATCGTGGATATTCTGGATCAACATAATGATAAATATTCACCATTTCTGTTACGGGCTGTTGAACATGCAATCCGCACGAATCACAAGGACCGGCCGCAAACGGTAGCAGAATGGCGACAAATGCTTGCTGATCCCAGTATCTCGACTGTTACCCAATGGCGTTATGCAGCGAGTAGTTTCAGGAATAAATCAGCAAACAAACCGGAAGAGAAGAAAAATACACACTGGAAGGACTATCTGGTATTTGCATCACTGTTAATAGCGTTGCTGGCTATTCTATCTACTCATTTATAAGACTATTTGGAGTATTCAGCTACAGGTATTGGCTTTTCCAGACAAATTACAGAAAAGTTCATTATTAACCCCAAATTCAATGTAATTTCTCATCATGAGGCTGCCAACGCAGTGTTGTCTATGACAACAAACGCGTTATTTTTTCGTTTAAATAAACAGATTTTTTCAATCAAAATAATTCACTATTTCAGTGATTGATGCGTTGCAAGATTGTATACTGTCAATATCGTTAAACTGGTACAGACAAATATGAATATTCATTACTTATTTGCGTGTCATTTTCTTCAATTATTTGGATTGAAACGGGCATAACACACGAAGATGCTGGAAAATTATTTCCCCATTCTTGTATTTATTGTCATCGGTCTGGTGCTGGGCGCTGCGATGATCATTATCGGCTTTGGTTTAGGTAAGCTCATGGGTCATGCTCGTCCGTATGAGGCAAAACAATCCCCCTATGAGTGTGGTTTCGAAGCATTTGAGAATGCCCGTATTAAATTTGACGTTCGTTATTATCTCGTTGCCATCCTGTTTATCATCTTTGATCTTGAAATCGCATTTCTATTTCCATGGGCAGTTGTCCTTGACGAAATAGGCATGGCCGGGTTCTGGGCGATGATGATTTTTCTTGGCTTACTTGTGATTGGCTTTATTTATGAATGGCGCAAAGGAGCTCTGGAATGGGAGTAGCACAGCAAACTGGAGTGTTGGATACGGCACAGGAGATGGAAGCTACCGTTCACGAAAAAGGAATTGTGACGACGACAGTAGATAACGTTGTTAATTGGGCCAGAACAGGATCTATGTGGCCGATGACCTTTGGTCTGGCATGTTGTGCCGTAGAAATGATGCAGGCAGGTGCTTCACGCTATGACCTGGATCGTTTTGGTGTGATATTCAGAGCAAGCCCTCGTCAATCTGATGTCATGATAGTTGCTGGTACACTGGTTAATAAGATGGCACCTGCGCTACGCAAGGTTTATGACCAGATGGCCGAACCGCGCTGGGTGATTTCCATGGGCTCATGTGCGAATGGGGGTGGTTATTATCATTATTCCTATGCCGTGGTCAGAGGCTGTGATCGGATTGTCCCTGTAGATGTTTATGTGCCAGGTTGCCCACCAACTGCAGAAGCACTTTTATTCGGGATCATACAACTACAAAATAAAATCAAACGAACTAACACGATTGCGCGTTAGTTTGAAACAGTACAAATAATAATTCCAATAGTATGGCAATTTCTGCTAGAAGATTAGTGAATTCCCTGAAGCAATGTTTTGGTGAAACCTTGCTTGATGCTCATGTTGCCTTTGGACAGGCAGTCATTGAGATAACACCGGAACATTTGCTTGAAGTTTGCCAGTCACTTAAAGATGAGAAAGAATTTTCCTTTGAGCAATTAATTGATCTTTGTGGTGTTGATTACTCAACTTTTGGCCAGGCAGACTGGGAGACAAATAGCACTACCAATACCGGATTTAGTCGTGGCGTGAGTAAGGGAGTTTTTGATGACGAAGTACAGGCAAAGCCGCGCTTTGCTGTGGTCTATCATCTATTATCGATTAAACATAATCATCGTTTGCGCGTTCGTTGCATGATTGATGATGTACCCGCAAAGATTGAATCAGTGGTCAAACTCTGGGCATCAGCAAACTGGTATGAGCGTGAGGCTTTTGATTTATTCGGCATCCTTTTTGAAGGACATCCTGATCTGAGAAGAATTCTGACCGATTATGGTTTTGTCGGGCATCCGTTCAGGAAAGATTTTCCGCTAGTAGGTAATGTTGAGGTGCGTTACGATCCTGAACAAAAACGTGTTATTTATCAACCTGTTACTATCACTAATCGTGTTCTGGTTCCCAGAGTCATTCGTCATGACTATCGTTATGAAGAAGTGAAGGGTGATTAATAATAGGTGGTAGGTTGGGAAAGACACCTACTATCTACTACCCACAGCAGAAACGAGAAATTTTGATATTTTATTATGATTAAAATACAGGAAAAACAGAGAAGTGCCTGAGATCCGCAACATGACCATGAACTTTGGGCCGCAACATCCTGCTGCCCATGGTGTCCTGCGTCTGGTGCTGGAGATGGATGGTGAAGTAATTGAAAGAGCTGATCCGCATATTGGTTTGTTGCACCGGGGCACGGAAAAATTAGCTGAGTACAAGCCATACAATCAAAGTATCGGTTACATGGACAGACTCGATTATGTCTCCATGATGTGTAATGAGCATGCCTATGTGATGGCGATTGAAAAACTCATGGGCATTACGCCGCCGATTCGTGCGCAATATATCCGTGTTATGTTTGACGAGATCACTCGTGTGTTGAATCATCTCATGTGGTTGGGAACACATGCACTTGATGTTGGTGCCATGACCATGTTTCTGTATTGTTTTCGTGAGCGTGAAGATCTTATGGATTGTTATGAAGCGGTCTCGGGCACGCGTATGCATGCAACTTACTATCGTCCGGGCGGTGTCTACAGGGATCTGCCTGATGATATGCCTCAATATGAAGCATCAAAATGGCATAGCGAAAAAGAAGTCAAAAATATGAATCAGGATCGACAGGGTTCTCTGCTTGATTTCATCGAAAGATTCACAGAAAAATTTCCCGGTTGTATCGATGAATATGAAACATTATTAACGGACAATAGAATATGGAAACAGCGGACCGTTGATATTGGTATAGTTTCGGCTGAAAGGGCATTACAGCTAGGATTTACCGGTCCCATGTTGAGAGGCTCCGGTGTTGAATGGGATCTTCGTAAAAAACAAACCTACGACATATATGACAGGGTCGAGTTTGATATACCTGTCGGAACCAATGGTGATTGTTATGACCGCTACCTGGTTCGAGTCGAAGAGATGCGTCAATCGAATCGAATTATTAAGCAATGTGTAGACTGGTTAAATCAAAATCCAGGTCCGGTGATTCTGGATGATCCTAAATTAGTCCCGCCAAAGCGTGAAGAGATGAAGGGCGATATGGAAGCTCTTATTCATCACTTTAAATTATTTACCGAAGGCTATTGTGTCCCCGAAGGTGAAACCTATGCAGCTGTGGAACATCCCAAAGGCGAGTTTGGAATTTATCTGATTTCTGATGGGGCGAATAAACCTTACCGGCTGAAAATTCGTGCACCCGGCTTTGCCCATTTGTCAGCCATGGATGAGATGGTTAGAGGTCATATGTTATCAGATGTGGTGACGGTTATAGGCTCACAGGACATTGTGTTTGGGGAAATTGATCGATGATTTTAGCTTCGTCTTTTCTCTCAATATATCGTTGTTTCACTTTTTTAAAATGCTCATGTATTCACACATACACTGCGCGTTTAAAAAAGCTTACGCCTCATCTTGAAAGAAAATACTCGCTAAAAGATAAATACGTTAGTGTTGAGGTTTTTGTATGAAAGAACTGAGTTCACACGTTAAAGTCGAAATCGACCGCTGGATTGCAAAATATCCTGCGGATTGGAAACAATCTGCAGTGCTGGCTGCTCTGCGTGAAGTGCAGCATGAAAATCAGGGTTATTTAACAATCGAATTAATGGATGTAGTCGCAGAATATCTGGATATGCCAGATATTGCTGTCTACGAAGTTGGCTCCTTTTACTCCATGCTGGAAACGGAAAAATGTGGTCGACATAGTATTTCTGTGTGTACCAACATCTCATGCATGCTGAATGGTTCCAGTGAGATTATGCAACACATTGAGAAAAAGCTGGGAATCAAGGAAGGTGAGTCAACTGAGGATGGTCGTTTTCACATTAAGCAGGAAGAGGAATGTCTTGCAGCCTGTTGTGGTGCACCGATGATGATGGTTGATCATGTTTATCATGAAAACCTGACCCCTGAAAAGGTCGACGAAATCCTGGATAAACTGGAGTAACTTGCGCGTGGAAAAGTTAAATCAAGTTTGCTACGCAACTCTCCAGTTTGAAGAACCCTGGACACTTGAGAACTATCGTCGGGTCGGTGGCTATGAAGCGTGGTCAAAAATCATTAATGAAAAGATTCCTCCTGAAGATGTAGTTGAAATCGTAAAAGACTCTGGTTTGCGTGGTCGTGGTGGTGCTGGTTTTCCAACGGGACTGAAATGGAGTTTTATGCCACGCGATATGGATGTCCAAAAGTACGTTGTATGTAACTCGGATGAAAGCGAACCGGGGACCTGTAAAGACCGCGATATTTTACGCTTTAATCCGCACTCTTTAGTCGAAGGGATGGCGATTGCCTGTTATGCGATGAATACCAAAGTAGCATATAACTATGTGCGTGGTGAATTCATGGATGAACCTTATCAACGTTTTGAACAAGCATTAAAGGAAGCTTACGAGCAAGGTTATCTGGGTAAGAATGTCATGGGCTCCGGGGTGGAAGTAGAAATCTATGGCACTTTAGGTGCCGGTGCCTATATCTGTGGTGAAGAAACCGCATTGCTCGAATCACTGGAAGGTAAAAAAGGTCAACCACGTTTCAAGCCACCTTTTCCTGCCAACTTTGGTTTGTATGGTAAACCGACCACGATTAATAACACTGAATCCTTTGCATCGGTGCCATCTATTATAAGAAATGGCGCCGACTGGTTTGCTGAAATTGGCGTGCCCAATAGCGGTGGTAGTAAATGCTTTTCAGTCAGTGGGCATGTAAACAATCCGGGTAATTTCGAAGTGCCTCTGGGTACGCCTTTTGC
>Ga0209987_10001341_pt1 | contig 13445 bp, 12 predicted proteins | sample N074metaG_FD_182134 | JGI IMG/M metagenome (GOLD analysis project Ga0209987, IMG submission 182134) | Deep subsurface microbial communities from Kermadec Trench to uncover new lineages of life (NeLLi) - N074 metaG (SPAdes) (version 2) | ecosystem: Environmental > Aquatic > Marine > Ocean trench... | reverse complement strand
AGGAGATACAAAATGAAAATATCATCAAAGCTTATCCGGAGAACTTTTCTTCTTTTATCCCCGTTTCTTCTTGCTACTACTATGGGGAAGTGCAGTTTTTTAAATCATCTTTTTTTTCTTCTTTGCCTATCACAGCCGCCCGAATATGTTGATAATTCTTTTGGATATTGGCCTGATCCAGCTAAATTTGAATGGCATGTCGGTGATGAAGGAAAAATGTATGTGGTAAGAGAGCTTTGTGGGTGGCAATTCTTAGACACAGTACCAGGACAACCTGATCTCAATGATATTACATTCAGGGCTGATCAGAATGGAAATACTATAATAGTTGGTGATAACGGGACAATTTACCGGATGTCCAGTCCTTTTGAGCAAGGAGAATTCATCACAAATCCAGCAGGTTCACAAAACTTATATGCGATTGACCAGGATTTACCATTACCGAACCTTGTTGCAGTTGGTGATAGTGGAACAGTAATTAAATCAACCGATAATGGTTTTACCTGGGCTGTTGTAAATTTTCCAGATTTTACCAATCTTCAAACTTGCGAAATTAGAGGAGATTATATTTTGGTAGGTGGATCGAGTCCTTTTATATATCAATCGGAGGACTGTGGTGGAACATGGAAAATGATTGGGGTTGGGGAAAATTTTAGTCCGGATGGACCGTTCAGCTTTAACGCAATATTTTTTTATGATGATAATGTGGGATATATAGGCGGACCATTTGGATTGTTGGGAAAAACAACCGACGCTGGAGCTAACTGGGCGACTTTGCTTATACCTGATTTTGAACAAATAAACGACCTGTTTTTTATTTCACCCGATTCGGGAGTTGCTGTAGGAACTAATGGATTAGTGCGGTTTACTGCTGATGGCGGTATTACGTGGGAGGAGGATACTGAGGTGACCAAATTAATTGGTGGTAAAAACATTAAAAAGATAGCTGTTGCAGATGAAGTTTCTGGAAGAGTAATTGGAGATGATGGATTGAATATTATTTTTACAACGGATTCAAGTATACTTACGGCTATTAGCGAAGATGAAATTCATATACACAACTATTCACTATCAAATAATTATCCAAATCCTTTTAATCCATCAACAATAATTGAATATAGTTTACCTCAATACGGGTTTGTAACTTTAATAATTTACGATATGCTTGGAAGAGAAATAGCAACTTTGGTAAATGAGGAAAAACCTGCGGGTAATTACAAGTTTGAATTCAATGCTAGTGATTTAGTGAGTGGAGTTTATTACTACCACATTACAGTCGGGAATGAATTTGTTGAAACAAAGAAGATGGTTCTCCTTCGCTAAAGCTACGAAGGACAGGTTTTAATGAGATGATTTATTTTATAGCCTGCACTCAGGTCGATTGGGTGCAGGCTTTTATTTTCAAACCCAAAACAAATGTACTTTATTTCTTTTCCATCCTCCAAATATTGCTTTTCATATTTTGTTTTAATTGTATGGTAATTAACTAAACCTTGTTCGGCATAGAGGTTTGAAGTTGCGAAATGAATTTTACAATTTTCCTTGTTCAAAATATTTAAAGTATAATTATATATCTCTTCGCTATCAGTTTTAAGGTGTCCCTTCGCTTTTTCAGTTACAATGCTTTTATAAATATTTAAAAAATTTTTAGCCAGAAGTCTTTTAAAACTTTTTCGCGGGTAATGCGGATCAGGGAAAGGAATAAATATCTCTTCAACTTTTACTTTACTAAATATTTCCGACAGCTTCTCTGCGCCGCTTACAAGAAACGCAGTATTTTTCAAATTAAGTCCAATTGCTTTTTTAGCAGCGGCATAAATACGGTCACCTTTGTAATCAATCCCGATAAAATTTCTTTCAGGATACATTTTAGCTAATTCAATCGTGTAATCTCCGTGTCCGCATCCGATTTCTAAAGTAAATGGTTCGCCGTTGCCAAAGTAATAATCTAACAGCTCTTCAACATTTTCATTCTCACTACTAAACACATTTGGAAGCTCTTGTACTTCATTCAATCGTTTAAGTTTTTTTCTTGCCATTAAATTTATATAGATAATAATTTTGGGAGCTAAAATACTTATTTGATTTTAATTATCTGAAGAGCTCTTGCATTAATTTAGATAAGGTTGTTCGCTTTGATCCCAAAACAAGAACATTTAATTCTATTGAAGAACTAGTCAATCGCTCATTAATAAAACCGGGGAATATGAAAGAGTAGCATCAGCTTTGAATGTTTAATTATTTTTCTTTTTTATAGAAATTGTACGCCGACTAAATTTTAGGTAAATATTTGATTCTGACAATATTATACCTCATTTTAGATATACGTTTGAATAAATATTCAGTAATTCAATTAGTTATTGCATACATATTACTCATACATTTCGATCCCCAATCAATGCTTTTGCTTGCATAAGGTTAAATTTATCTTTCTTCAAAAAATAATAAAGAAATAATTATGAAAAACCGAACAACTTTTCCAAAAGTCTTTTGGGTAGCAAACGGAATAGAAATTCTTGAACGTTTTGCTTACTACGGAATTTACATGGGCTTTGGGATTTACCTTCAGCAGCTTGGATATTCCAAGGGCGACCTGGGTATTATCCAGAGTATCTTCCTGGCTTTGTCATATCTTATTCCATTATTCTCCGGAACCTTTGCAGATAAATATGGCTTTAAAAAGGTATTGATAATATCTTACCTTGTTTACCTACCGACTATACTTTTACTAATCGTAACCAAATCCTTTTCAGGTATTGCAATAACAATGCTAAGTATTGGTTTCGCAGCAGGTATTTTCAAACCATTAATTTCCGGCACTGTAAGGGTTGTAACCGATAAGACAAATAAAACTATTGGATTCGGAATTTTTTATGCGATGGTAAATGTTGGGGCTTCCTTCGGTCCTATTATAATGGGAAAACTAAGAGCAATTTCCTGGGATTATGTTTTTTATACTGCTGCCGCTGCTGTTGCATTAATGTTCATAATAACTCTCCTGTTTTACAAAGAACCTCCGCGTGAAATTGAAGGAGTTACGCTTAAGCAAAAATTCAAAGAAATGAAAGAAGTGCTCACCGATAAAAAATATCTTTTATTTATTATTTTACTCGGTGTCTTTTTCTGGTTACCTTTTTGGGCATTCTTCAACGTACTCGCAATTTACATTAACGATTATATGAACACCGCAGCTTTATATGAAGGAGTAAAGTCAATATTAGGTTCAGGAATAACAAATCTCATTTCAAGCAACGATGGTGGGGTTTGGAAAATTAATGCTGAAGCTATTTCACATACAGGTTATATAATTATTGTCTTCCAGCTGCTTATTTCACGAACATTTGAAAAACGACCTGCTATACCTTCTTTTCTATTTGGTATTTTTATTGCAGCAGCAGGATTTGTGGTTCTTGGTCTCGCGGTTACTACATCCAATAATCTTGTATTCTTTGGAATATTTTTATTTGCAATAGGCGAGATGATTTCTTCACCAAGAATTCAGGAATATATCACCTGGATTGCGCCAAAAGAAAAAGCCGGACTTTATATGGGAACAAACTTCCTTGCTACATTTATTGGTGCAACTCTTAGCGGTATTTACACAGGTGTTATGGGAGGCTTTGAAGAAGCCGGTACACCTGAATATATTATGTATACACTCGCTGTCCATTCTATAGTTGGAATAATTGCAATTTATATCTTCACCAAAACTATGGGTGAGTTTAAAGAACTTGATGAATAATTTCAGCTCTAAAAGTTGAATAAAGGGGCTCCTTTATATAAAGAGCCCTTTGTTCTTATGATTTTAAACCTGCGCTAACCCGCCGTCAGCGGCTATATCTGCACCTGTCACATACGAAGAATCATTAGTGGCGAGAAACAATGCAACACTAGCCATTTCACTTGCATCTCCCATTCTCTGCAAAGGAACCATTGAAGTAAATTGTTCTTTTGTTTTATCAACATCGCCCTCAGGAATTCCAAGCCTGTTAAATATTGGTGTGTCTATTGGTCCCGGACTTAGCGAATTAACTCTGATTCCTCGTGGAGCTAATTCGGCGGCAAGAGTTCTTGCTAACGATCTAACCGCAGCTTTCGTGGCACTGTAAACTGTCATACCGGCAATACCCTTTACATTTGTGATCGATGAAATAAGAATGATTGTACTTCCCTCCTTCAAAAGAGGCAATGCTTTCTGAACTGTGAAATATGCTCCTTTGAAATTAGTATTGCTAATTTCATCGAAGTGTTCTTCATCAACATTTTCTATCGGCATAAACTTACCACCGCCAGCGTTTACAACCAGAGTATCGATTTTACCATGTTTACTTTTCACTTCATCAAACAAATTATCCAGGTCAGATAGATTTGTCACATCTCCCTGAACTGTGATTGTTCCATTCCCGATTTCACTTGCAGCATTATTCAGGGATGCTTCATTTCTGCCAAATAATACTAAATCCGCACCTTCTTCACTGAATAATTTGGCTATAGCCAAACCAATGCCGCTGTTTCCACCTGTTATTACAGCAACTTTTTTTGGAAGTTTTCCCATTTTTTACTCCTTTGTTTTTATGATTGTTTATTACCTAAAAATATTTATTAGACCGATTGATCTATAAATGTTTAAAAAAAATTATTTGGCTGCTAAAAATTCGAAAGTCATTTTCATAAATACATTAAATGAATTTATATCCTTCTCCGCCTTGGCTTTTAATTGGGCACCATAAAAATTATTCTGCACATAAACTGCCAGATCCTTTGCTGAAAAATCATCTCTTATTTCTCCTGACCTCTGTCCTTCAATAATACAATCGCTAATCAGATCACTGATCATTTTCAAATCTTTATTAGCTTCGGTTATAATACCATCACTAATACCGGACATTTCCTGTGTCATATTCCCTATTAAACAGCCATAAGTAAATTTTTCCTCTTTATTGATATCCGTCATTAAATTATAAAGCTTTTTTAAACGGTTGATTGGTTTTATTTTTTTGTTTGTCAAATATTTCTTAACAATCTTATACTGTTTTTCAGTGTAATAATTAAGAGCTTTTATTCCAAAATCTTCTTTACTCTTAAAAAAATTATAGAATGATCCCTTCGGAATACCACATACATTAATTATTTCTTGAACACCGGTTTTATTATAACCCTTTTGCCTAATAATCTCGAGTCCCATTTCAAGTACATTTTCTATATTGTGTTTGCGTCTCATTTAATTAATTTATTTATTAGACTGACTGGTCTAAATATAGAATATGGGGATCAACTTGTCAAATAGTTTTTCAATTTAATTACATAAGGTGATTAAAATCACATTTGTAGTTGATTAAATAAAATTTGAATAGGACAAAAGAATTAATTGAAATTACAAAAAAGGTTGGTTATTCCTCCGAGGCCTCATTCATCAGAGCTTTCAAAAAACAATTCAAGCGCAATCCGGGTGCAATGATAAGCACTTTTCAGTCATCATCATTATTAAACTGATAGGGTATTTTAAATAGTTTAGTATTTTTCGCAATAATACTTTACTATTAATCCGTTAACTAAAATTATTACACTGTTATCGGTACAAAAGTTATGATTAAAAGATTGCTACTTCCTTTTTTTACCTTACTACTCTTTACCCTTTTACTTTATCGGTGCAGCGATTCAATAATTGTCCCTGGGAATGAGAATAATCTTATCACCAATCCATCGTTCGAAGAAAATGGAAATGCATCCTTAAACGGGTGGATTATTGCCGGCGATACAATAAATCAGTTCACTACTGATATACCTCCGAATGGCGGGAATTGGGCAATTACTATTAACAGCGTTTGGATTTCTCCACTCACAAACGGTATCTATACAACTGTTAAACTTTCCACGGGAATACATATCTACCGCTTCTCAGTCTGGGCAAAATATCAGGAAGTTACCGGCAGTACAAATATGTTAATCATAAAACCGGACACAACAATAGTATTAAGATCAATTCAAATAACCGATACTCTGTGGAAAGAATATTCAGTAATCGATACAATAGCTGCGGATGTAAGCGATAGTTTAAGAATTATTCTTTCTGGTGGAGGTTCACAGATATTATTTGGAAAGTCCTATTTCGATCTCTGCACACTTGAGCTTTTAGAATAATTCAACAAATCACTAACTTTACGTTTACATTAATTACTAAACAAAAAATATTTTTATGCATAGAACTATTTTATTATTTTCTGTTTTAATCATCTTAATTTCGTTAACTACTTTTGCGCAGATGACGGAAGAAGAATATAACTCTAAAATGGAATCGCTTACTCTTCAAAAAAAAGAATTGAAAAAGGAGATTGAAGCACTAAAAAAAGAAATCGAAAATTTGCCAAATCGTATTCCTGAATTAGAACAAGAAATGATAACAGCATTCCGTGAATTATACGTTCTAAAATACGGCGAAGATATTGGTCAGCGTGTTGCTTACAAACAGATTTGGAAAGGAATGACCGATGAAATGGTGAGAGATGGCTGGGGAGAACCGGAAACGATTAATAGAAATGTGGAGAAGTGGGGAGTATTTGAACAGTGGAATTACGGCAACATCACTTTCTTTTTCAAAGATGGAAAATTGACTGATTGGGATGAAGAATAGATTCGTTACATTTGGTCTTGTATCGGTTGTTATTCTTTTCATTCTTCATGCAATTTATCTGGCTGTTCCCGCCGAAGATTCATTTATCAGTTTTCGTTTTGCAAAAAATCTTGCTGAAGGTTATGGACTTGTTTGGAATATTGGGGAACTTCCGGTTGAAGGATATACCAATTTTCTCTGGGTTATAATCTGCACACTTGGTACAATTGCCGGATTTAATATTATCCTCTTTGCACAATTTTTTGGTATTACTGCAGGCATTTTTACTTTATTTTATGTTTATAATATCTCAAGGGAAATCGGTTTCGACGAATCGACTGCCCTCCTTCCCTGCCTCTTCCTGGCCGTTTCAGGTCCCTTTGCAACATGGGCAGCGAGTGGAATGGAGACAAATCTTTTTACACTATTTATTGTTGGATCTGCTTATTACACAATTTCTTTTTGGAAATCGGGTGACAATAAATCGTTACAATTATCTTTTTTTCTTTGCCTGCTTTCAACATTAACAAGACCTGAAGGATTCGGGATATTTTTGATGCTTCTCTTCTTTCATGTAATTTATTATTTGAAAAAGGCACGACCTGAAAGAAATGTAAAACAATTAATCATGGCAGTTTTAATCTATCTGATTCCCTTTATTATCTATTTTACATGGCGTTATTCTTATTTTGGATATTTACTTCCTCTAACTTTTTATGCGAAGACAGGTGGAACATTTTATCAATGGTTAAGGGGATTAAAGTATTTAATATATTTCTCTGTTCATTTCCTTTTGCCATTCCTGCCGCTGCTGCTTTACCTTTTCTGGAAAAGGAAAGACCTGGTAAAGAATAAAAAGTTTTCCCTATCCGAATGGTTAAGTAAACCCTTAAGCAGTAGTAGCTTTAGTTTGATGTTTTGCGGAGTTTTCTGCTCAGCTTATATTTTCTACATAATATTAGTTGGCGGTGATTACATGGCGATGTACAGGTTCTTTGTTCCGGTTCTTCCACTCATCTATATTTTACTTGCAGCAGGTTTTAATCTTATGAAAAATTCCGGACAAACATTAGGTAAAAATTCTTTGGCTGTAATATTTATTCTTATAGCTTTAACCGGTACAATACTTCAATCTACTCCATTAGAAAAAGTCTTGTTTCACAAACCCGGAATAACACATGGGCAATACCAGGGAGTTTGCATAGAACGGTGGCACACAAACAGACTTACACTAATTGGGAAGTTCTTTAATGAATATAAAAAAAGTGATGATGAATCTATTGCAACAGATGCAATTGGAGCAATATCATTTTATTCAAACCTTAAGGTTTATGATTTTCATGGGCTTGTAGACCCTGTAATTGCCAGAATGCAAATTGAAAATCTTGGCAAAGGATTTCCCGGTCACGAAAAAATAAATTTGTTATACACTCTTTCAAAGCAGCCAACTTACTTTATAAATAACCGCAAGTTTACAAACGAACCGGCAGACTATCCATCATATTCACCTGAAGTAAATAAAGTATTGCAATCTGAGTATAGAGTTGTATCAAAATGGCTTGTTGATGAAAAAAATAATGAAGAAGGTTATTTTACATTTTTAGAACGAATCGAAAATTAAAACAGGAAATACAAAATGGTTACATTTATTAAATCTCCTTCCATAATTGAAGCTGCGGGAAACAAACCAAAAATAATCGAAGAATTTATCGGCAGAGTAAATTCTAAAACGGAAGTGATAAGCATTGCAAAAATGAAAAGTCCAGGCGGATGGATTGAACCAGGGCAAACGCCGGAATTTGATGAATACACAATAGTGTTAAAGGGAACATTGCGGGTTGAATCAAAAGGTAAAACAATTGATGTAAAACAAGGTGAAGCTATAATTGCACATAAAGGAGAATCGGTAAGGTACAGTTCACCTTTACCCGAAGGTGCAGAATATATTGCTGTTTGTTTACCTGCTTTCACCCCTGAAATTGTAAATAGGGATAAAGATTAAAATACAACAACAAATGTTTCCATTGTAACCCGCTCGATTTTTAGCAAATTTGTTTCAATCCTTCAAGTACAAATAATTTTACTTGATGAATTCCTGCCTTTTATTCCAGCCTGTTCAGCACAATATTTGGAATGCAAAAAATGATGATGTCTGATCATCTCCTTCTATAATCTGACCACACCTGTCTTGTGCAGAAGCCTCCTATAGTGGTCAGATTAGGCAGTCGGGTAAAATTGGTAATACTACTGAAGTCCTCCTCACTATATTCTCATTACTAATGAACCCGGCTGTCTGTTTTTATTTTGGTTGAAATCCTCAATAACAATTCTACTTTGATTCATGGTTTTCAGTTTCAAATAATTCATCCGGAAGACCTTGATTTACTTCATAGTTCGTATAAGTTATGTAAACCTTTCCCGTCTTGCTATCTGATTTATAGTTGCTATCTTCGTCGTCCGCCTGTCCATCCATTCCTCGCGGGAACATCATTCTGTCAACAGTAAATGTAAATTCCATTTTGGATGGCAGCTCATAATAATCATCATATTTCTCATAAGTAAAATCGATTGTGAATGTTCCGGTTGGTTTTTTTGTTGATTCCACCCGGATGATCAAATTCCTGGATTGATCGACCCAAAATGTACTGAGAATAATATCGCCATCATTCCCCAAAGGAATAATTTTTACAACAGAAGTTGGAATGTTTCGTATTGTATCTTCCTGCTCGTATAATGCTGTGTATTTACCGCTTAACAAACCTAACGGTGAAAAATCCAAACCCTGCCTTGGTAAAAGTGCAAATTTCTCCGACTCAACATGAATTTTATTCGGCTGCTTAAAATAAAGTTTGGCTTCCGAATCAGGAACTTTTAAAAAGTCCACATCAATTATTACACGAATATCAACTTCATAATCTTCAATCTTTGTAAAGGCTTCTTTAACCCCCTCTAATATTTCATCCGGGTCTGTACTCTGCGGAGAAAATTCATTCACAGTAATAAAGAACATCAAAAACAGGAAAACAAATTTTAGCTTACTCATAGTTTTCATCTGCATTTTCAAGATAAAATATCCTTTCTTTTAAAAATGAATGCTGTAACACCGTATAATAAAACTATATGACCCAACAATATCAAGACTGCATTTAATAACTTCGAAGTATTAATAGGATCGCTAAAAATAAGGCGCCAGGAAAGAATATAATTTGTAAAAAGATATGGTTTGATTGAACTAAAAATCTCAATATTAATTGCCGAAACAATTACAAAAACAATTATTACTGCCATGGTTGCAACAATCGGTCCGATTGCATTTTCAACAAGCGATGAAAAGAAAAAAGCCAGACTGCAGACAACAGACATTCCTAAAGCAGCAAAACCATAAGCCAAAAGAAAACGCCAAAGCACATCGTTTCTATCAAATATTATTACGGTGCTGGATTTGATAACAATTAACTCCCCAAACCCAAATAGAATTGCACCTATTCCTAAACTAACAATTGCAAGCCAAAGAATTAAAGAGAACGTATAAATATTTCCTGCTATAAATTTTGAAGTGAGAACCTGCATTCGGGATACTGGTCTGGTAAGCAAAATCCTGTATGTTCCCGCAGTTGATTCCCCTGCAAGCAAATCTCCCGCAACAAGTGTGATAAGAAACGGGATATGAACTGCAAGCATATTGAGTATCAAATACGATATAAAAAATCCGTTTAACAAATTACCGACGAACAAGAAGGAATCTTGCAAGTTGCGTGTCATAAAATCAAGCGATTTTTGACCTTCGAAAACCATAGCAGTTTGAATTATTGCAACAAGCAACCCGATTGCGATAAAGCCGATATATGTCCTCCACTTTTTGAATATCTTGTACAATTCTATTTTAATTAGTCCTGTCATCATACCTTATCTACTGTTATCTTTAGGAAGTATTCTTCAAGCGATCTGGTTGGAATAACTGCACTAACTGAAATATCATTATCTACAAAGTACTTATTTAACTTTGCTATTTCTTCAGATGAGAGGTTAAAAATCAGCTTATTGTTTGAGAAAGATTCAACTTTATTATCCCAACGAGATTGGTTTATTAATTGTTTCGCGGAATCTAAATCATCCACTTCAAAAGTAACTTTTAGCTCGGTAGAGTTAAGCAAATCCTGCACATATCCTTCAACCACAGTTTTGCCTTTATTAATTATTATCATCCTGTTTGCAATCTGCTCGACTTCCGAAAGTAAGTGTGAAGAAAGAAATATTGTTTTATTCTTCTCATCTCGCAGATGAATTATTAGATCACGTATTTCTTTCATTCCCTGCGGATCTAAACCTGTTGTAGGTTCATCCAGAATTATCAAATCAGGATCGTGCATAAGAGCTTGTGCAATTCCCAATCTTTGCTTCATACCGTGTGAATAAGTTTTTACTTTACTTGTTCTTCTCTCTTTCAGCCCAACGGTTTCAAGGATTTCCATAATTCTGTTAGATGATACTTCTTTGCCTGAAATACGTCCTAAAATTTCGAGGTTTTTATAAGCAGATAAATAATTGTAGAAATCCGGTTTCTCCACAATAGCCCCAACGTCCCTTAATATAAGGGCTCTCTCCTTATTTAAATTTTTACCAAATAGCTTAATGTTTCCAGCGTTCGGACGAATAAGAGTAAGCAGCATTCTTATTGTAGTACTTTTTCCAGCACCGTTTGGCCCTAAAAATCCGAATATATCTCCTTTATATACATTCAGGGAGAGTTCATCTACAGCTTTTACATCCTTGAACTTTTTAGTTAAGCCCTTAATTTCAATTATTTTTTCTTCGGTATTCATTCCATTTAATTCAGATGATTGCCATTTGTTTTGAAATATTCGAAACGTGTTTTACAAAAATTTAACTATTAATATAATGCATTGAATAGCTTAAAGCGACTTTAATTTTTTTCTAATATTTGATGGATACTTCGAGGCAAAAAAATTAACAAGGCAATAATCTTTTTTGCAAATTATTCTTTGTTTTCTAACTAAAATTAAGTCTTCAGAATTTAAAATAATTTTAATTTGTTTTTGTTTGAAATTATTCTAAAGTTAGCTTTGTTCTTAAGTGGGTCGAAAAAATATTTTTACTTTTTGTGGCAATCAATTTCATTTTAATATTTTTTTTCATAACTTCTTTCAGACCCCTATCATGAATAGAAATTTTAAAGATCAAATTAATTAATCGTGGGAAATTGAACCCTTCAAAATTTTATAACGTATAACTATTAATTATTGCTGGAACTATGAACCAAAACTCTGGAGAATTGAATGCAAATTACTAGACTATTTACAAAAGCAGGAGATGATCCTTTAGCATCCTTAAAATTTTTTAAAACCACTTCAGAAATAAAAAACCCCGATGGTTCCTTAGTCTTCAGAATGGAAGACGTAATGGTTCCGGAGGGCTGGTCTCAGGTTGCTATAGATATTATAGCACAAAAGTATTTCAGAAAGGCAGGAGTTCCTAAGTTACTATCGCGGTTAGATGAAGAAGGCGTTCCTGAATGGCTTCAACCATCTGTTCCTGATGAAGAAAAATTAATCCAGCTTCCTGAGGAAGACAGGTTTACTTCTGAAAAAGATTCTAGGCAGGTTTTTCATCGTTTAGCTGGTAACTGGTCTTACTGGGGATGGAAAGCGAATTACTTCGATACTGAAGAAGATGCACTGGCATACTATGATGAAATGAAATTTATGCTTGCAAACCAGATGGCTGCACCCAACAGCCCTCAATGGTTTAACACCGGCTTAAACTGGGCTTATGGTATCTCAGGTCCTTCACAAGGTCATTACTATGTAGATCATGAAACGGGTGAATTAACTCAATCATCGGATGCCTATACACACCCGCAGCCACACGCTTGTTTTATCCAATCAATAAATGATGATCTGGTTAACGAAGGCGGCATAATGGATCTCTGGGTAAGAGAGGCAAGACTTTTTAAATATGGTTCAGGAACAGGTTCTAACTTTTCGAATATTAGAGGTGCTGATGAAACTTTAAGCGGTGGAGGAAAATCATCCGGGTTGATGTCGTTCTTAAAAATTGGTGACCGTTCAGCGGGCGCTATTAAATCCGGCGGCACAACAAGAAGAGCAGCTAAAATGGTTACTCTGGATTTGGACCATCCGGATATAGAAGAATATATAAACTGGAAAGTTATTGAGGAACAAAAAGTTGCTGCTTTGGTTGTAGGTTCCAACCTTACAAATTATCACCTTAACTCTATTATGAAAGCGTGTTACGCTGAACATCCTGAGAACGATAGATTTAACAAGAAAGAAAACAAGAAATTAAAGCGAGCAATAATAGAAGCACGAAAAGTAATGATTCCGTACAATTACATCGATAGAGTTATTCACCTTGCAAAACTTGGATTCAAATCAATTGAATTTCCTGTGTACGATGTTGATTGGACTTCTGAAGCATACATAACTGTTTCGGGTCAAAATTCAAATAACTCAATACGCGTAACAAATGAGTATATGAACGCAGTTATTGATGACGGAGAATGGAATCTATACTGGCGCATAGAAAAGAAAAAAGCGTTAGAGGAAGGAAGAGAACCAAAACCTTGCAAAACATTAAACGCAAGAGATCTTTGGGATCAGATTTCATATTCTGCATGGTCCAGTGCGGATCCGGGTATTCAATATCACACAACAATTAATGAGTGGCATACATGCCCTGAAGACGGCGAAATTAATGCTTCCAATCCTTGCAGTGAGTATATGTTTTTAGACGATACAGCCTGCAATCTTGCTTCGCTTAACCTGGTTAAATTTTATAATAATAAAACACGTAA
>Ga0209987_10001340_pt1 | contig 13455 bp, 9 predicted proteins | sample N074metaG_FD_182134 | JGI IMG/M metagenome (GOLD analysis project Ga0209987, IMG submission 182134) | Deep subsurface microbial communities from Kermadec Trench to uncover new lineages of life (NeLLi) - N074 metaG (SPAdes) (version 2) | ecosystem: Environmental > Aquatic > Marine > Ocean trench... | reverse complement strand
AACAGCAACAAGATGTTTGCGGCAAGAAAGTCGAATGCTACGAATATCGTCTGACCGGCAAATGCTGGAATAAAATCCAGGGGATAGAATTCCGACCAGTCACCCAGCGACATAATCGACAGCAAGCCGAGAACCCAGCCCGCGCCTACAGTCAACAGAGCACCCTTTTCACGTTTGATGCCCCAGTGCGCATCAATCCAGGACACTACCCCCTCGGCAAGACCCAGGCACGAGGAGATCGCGGCACTGATCAATAATACGAAAAAGATCGAACCGAATATTCGTCCACCAGGCATCTGTCCGAAGGCCAGCGGCAGGGTTTCGAAAATAAGGCCGGTCCCGCTTGATGGATCGAGGTTGTAGGCGAACACGAGAGGGAAAATTGCGAATCCCGCCAGCAACGCGACGCCTGTATCGAGGAAAATCACAATGGTTGCGGAGCGGGGAATCGAGAAATCTTTGGGCATGTACGAGCCGAAAACGATCAATGAGCCCATGCCAATGCCAATCGAGAAAAATGCCTGGCCGATCGCACTCATGGCGGTGCCAAACGTCACTTTGGAGAAGTCCGGTTCCAGGAGATATTTCATTGCGGCAGCCATGTCGCCCGCAACGACGCCGTAAATCACCATGACGATGAGCGTAACAAATAGTGCGGGCATCAGAACTTTGACCGCGCGTTCGATCCCGGCCTGGACGCCACGGCGTATGATCAACACAATTATTATGTGGACGACTGTATTCCAGAAGATGAGTCTAACGGGGTTGGCCATCAGGCTGTTCCACATTGATTTGGACCCGCTGGCGGTAATGTTTTCCAGGTCCCCGCTGGCGGCACGGACGAAATAATCGAGCGTCCATCCGGAAATAACTGTGTAATAGGAAAGAATGACAAAGGCACAAAAGACGCCGAGGCTGCCGACACGTCCCCAACCCTTCCTGATTCCCGTTTCGGCGGAAACTGCCTCAATACTGCCCGAAGCGCTCCGTCCGCCACGTCGGCCGATCGTGAGTTCGGTAATTAGTAGCGGTAAACCGATGCCCAATGCGAACGCGAGATAGATGAATAGAAAGGCACTGCCGCCATTCTCTCCGAGGACGTAGGGAAATCGCCAGATATTGCCCATGCCGACAGCAAACCCGACCGCTGCCAATAAAAATCCCCATTGTGATGACCACTGCTCTCCCGAGCTCGCAGGTCCCGCCATAGTCTCCCCCCTATCTTGATCTGCTTGTTTTTGACCGCCGTATTCTCGCACATTTGCCAACTTGAGCGGCGGAGTCTGTCTGGCAATCTGAAATATTAATTCGCGCGGCATCATTGGACGCAACAAACCATGCCGGCCCCGATTGTTTGAGTCTTGATCATCACGTTAAGATGACAGGCGAATTATCCAATGATCCAAAATCGATGGAGACACCCTCATGACACGCTTTATCACGACACTGCTTGGTCTGGTTCTGATCGCTAACGTTGCCAGCACGGATACGCTTATCCACGCGGGCCGCCTGATTGACGGCGAATCAAATCACGCCGCGACTGAAATGACCGTGCGCATCGACGGATCGACGATCAAAGCCATTGAAAAAGGCTATACGGCCGCCAGATCCGGCGACACAGTTATCGATCTCAGGGACCAGACTGTACTACCGGGCCTGATGGACACCCACGTCCACCTTACTAGTCAATATAGTGCAGATAGCCGGCTCAACCGGTTCATTATGAATGAAGCCGATTACGCCTATGACGCGGCGCTATATGCCCGACGTACGCTCGAGGCGGGCTTTACCGTCGTACGAAATCTTGGCGATGCATTCAATGTCACGGTTGCTTTGAGGAAGGCCGTTGCGGCAGGAGATGTGGTAGGTCCGAAAATCATTACAGCCGCTAAATCCCTGGCATCAACGGGCGGTCATGCCGACTCGACCAATGGCTTTGCCCGGCATCTAATGGGTGACCCGGGCCCACGTGAGGGCGTCGTAAACAGTGTTGAAGATGCACGTAAAGCTGTCCGACAGCGTTACAAAGACGGCGCCGACTGGATCAAGATTACCGCAACCGGTGGTGTGTTGAGTGTCGCAAAAAGCGGGCTAAACCCGCAGTTTACGGATGAGGAATTCCTGGCCATTGTGGAAACCGCCACTGACTACGGGTTGCGGGTAGCGGCGCATGCCCACGGTACTGAAGGAATGAAACGTGCAGTGCTTGCAGGCGTGGCGTCGATCGAACACGGCACCTACATGGACGAGGAAGTGATGGGGTTGATGAAGGAACGTGGCACGTACTTTGTGCCGACGATTCTGGCAGGCAACTGGGTCGCAGAGAAAGCGAAGATAGACGGATTTTTTCCGGAATTGGTGCGGCCGAAAGCCGCAGCAATCGGGCCACTGATCGAAGGTACTTTTGCGGCAGCGTATAAGTTTGGTGTGCCGATTGTTTTTGGCACGGATACGGGCGTCTCTCCGCATGGCGATAATGCGAAGGAGTTTGCGTTGATGGTGCGGGCGGGAATGCCGGAAATGGAGGCGCTGCAGTCGGCGACGAGTGTGGCGGCAGCTTTTCTTGATATTGCAGATACGCACGGCAGCCTGGTGGCTGGCAAGCAGGCCGATGTAATTGCGGTTCCGGGCAATCCGCTCGAAGACATCAGTGTGATGGAGCAGGTCAGTTTTGTCATGAAGGGTGGTACGGTTTATAAGGATTAGTTGTTGGTTTGATGGGGATTTTGGCTGGCCTTTGTCGCGCGTCGGGAGGCGCGACAAGAGCAATGAAATCACCAACCCGGAAAGATTCGCGCGAGCACGGCCCCGGCGTGGGCATCCACTCACTCGAAAGACTTTAACTCGATCGCCGGATGCCCACACCAGAACCGCGCTGAAACATCTGCGCAGAATCCCCGGACCCTACCTGGGCGGCAAGGTCTCATCCCAGTTCAACACCCCATACTTTTCCAGGATCCGCTTCAGGTCTTCAATCGGAATCGCCCGCCGTTCACCGCGCGAACTGGTCACGGTCGTCGCTTTGAAGATGGCGTTATAGATCGCTTCCTCGGTTGCTTCTGCGGTCGCTGCAAACAGCGGCGACATTGACGCGTTCACCAGCACCTCTGTTTTCACCGCCGTATCGCTTGTCCGTGGCTTGCGTACTGACGGGTGCGTTGAAAAAGCGATGACGTAATCTCCCGAACCGTTGCTCGCAAACGAGCCCGTCCGTGCAAGACCCATGATCGCCCTCAATCCCAGTCGGTCCAGGCTACGCGCGTTTAACGGAGCGTCGGTCGCAACCACCATCATTATCGAGCCATCTACCTTGTCGCCATCCGATTTCGCTGCCTCCAGTTCACCACTGAACTGATACGTGCCTAATTCGCGGCCAACAGGCGCACCGTTGATCGAAAGCGTTCCGCCAAAGTTCGTTTGCACCAAAACACCTATCGTGTAGCCACCGAGCGCTGCGGGCAATTTTCGCGAACTCGTGCCGATGCCACCTTTCCAGCCGAATGCCTGGGTTCCTGTACCGGCGCCAACGCTGCCCTCTTCCACAGGACCGTCGCTGGCATTCTCGAGCGCGGCAAATACCTCTTCACGCTGTATCGGGTCAGCCCACATGTTGTTCACATGTCCGTCATTGGTTTCACCAACAATCGGGTTAACCGTATGCTCACCCATACCCGGCTGTTCGTAGACCCATTCCTTGAGCGCGTTCGCCGCGCTCCAGACGCACAAGGTGCAGGTCAGGAGAATGGGCGTTTCGATTTCGCCAAACTCACGGACCTGTGTCTCGCCAATCATCTTGCCGTAGCCATTGCCGACATGAATCCAGGCTGGAATGGGGTGCGTATAAAGATTGCCTGCTGCGGGAATAATCGCCGTCACGCCGGTGCGAATATCATCACCCCTGATTACGGTTTCGTGACCGACTTTAACGCCCGCCACATCGGTGATCGCATTCAGGGGGCCTGTCTCAAACGTGCCCACAACGAGTCCGATATCGCGGGCTCTCGGCCTTTGCTCCTCGGCATTAGCCCATCCGGCAAGCGCCAGGCAGACGATGAGGCTTGCCAGGACTGTCTTTGACTTCACATGAATCATTTTGGACACCGTGCGCTTTCGCGTGTTGTTTCCGAATAGCACACTGTATTGCCTGACGAGGAAATTGGGAAGATCGATCGATCCACTGCTGGCGAAATTCCGGAGGTTCCGCATAAAAAAAGGCGACTGAATGGCCAGCCGCCTTATCTATTACTTGAAGACATCAAACATGTAGTTGTACTTGATAATGAATTCTTTGCCCTTTGGCAACGCACCCGGGATTTGCTCATCAAACTCATTGTAAACAATAAAAAGCCCGGTATTTGCAGTGCGCAACATAGAGAAACGCAAATTTGTCGCCAACACTCTCGAATCGTCGTTGTACTGCACCAATGCCTGCAGCAACATCTGCGGCGTGAACGAATACGACACGCGCATTCGAGAGAGCGTTACCGAAAAATCACCACCGGGAACCGGCAAGTCAAAGTCATTGTATACGACCGCAAATTCGGTGCTGAAAGTCTCGCCGATACGGAATTTCACTGTCGGTTGAATCAACGTCCGGTCACCGCCAAACCGATCGCCCTTATTCACACGCAAATTAAAACTCAGCGGCGCGGAAAGATCCGTATGAAAGGCAAGCGCCGCTTCCGGGCCGGAATAGGTGCCCGGCTGGACAAAAACCCCATCCACAATCTCAAACGGTTCTTTCAGGCCATCGGTCAGGTAGTTGATGCCGGTGTCGAGCCGGTAGCCATTCTTGAATTCCCAATGCGTGTCGTAGTGCTGGAACCCGGTCTCCAGAAACCCGTCCTGGTCCCAATAATTCTGCACCATGGCGTGCGGTCTGACTTCTAGCAGACCCCACAGATCGTCCGGCCGGAATCGCCTCATGATGAATACCTGCGCGCGCTTGTAGTCGTCGCGGCGCAGGAATCCGACCTCTGGGTTAAAGTCCTCGGTAACTTCGGTGAATTCGACTCGCGACGACCACTTGGCCGAGTCGTAATTCATTTTCAGCGCGAACGCGTGGTCGTCATCATTCAGACCAGGTGTTGAGGTTTTCGCCAGCCAGCCTTCGAAAATCAGGTTATCCCCAACCCCCCAGCGGCCGTCGATTGCATACGTTTGGTTTTCGTCCTTTTCGCCCGGAGCACTCAGACTTCCGTCGCCGTCCCGACTGACAATCAGTGCGCCAATGGACGATCGATTCGACAGCTCCTGATTCACTCTCGCAACGACATAGTTATTTTGTGGTGCGATACCATCGATGCCTTCATCGGCCATATAAAGAAAGCCAACGTTGGTGCTGTTGCCCACTTTTCCCGATAACCGGACACCGCCTTCAATTGGCACGGCCTCGCCATCGCCAATACCAATGCGCCTGCTGAAAAACAGTTCTACCTCACGGCCGTTGCCCACGGTGAATTGCCCCGCATTCTCCAGGAAGAACGGTCTTTTCTCAGGAAGGAAAATACTGAACCGATCGAGGTTGACCACGAATTCATCGGATTCAACCTGGGCGAAGTCGGTGTTATAGGTAGCGTCGAGCGTAAGGCTTGGGGTCAAGGAATACTTGATGTCGAAGCCAATTTCCTGGTCACTGTCGGTGCCTTCAATGGTGCCGCCCTCTTGCCACTTTGTCAGCGCGTATGGCGTGATTTGCAAGTTCCTCGCAGCCGGCGGCGCTATTCCCTGGAGTGAACCCGCTTCCGAGACCCTGTTCAGATTTCGCTGTCGGCTTAGTGGTGCCCAATAGACGATTTCATTGTTGTGCCGAATATTGCGTTGGAAATTTATGCCCCATTCCTGATTCTCACCCCGGGCATAACGAAGCGTCGTGAATGGAATTTCCATTTCGGCGCTCCAGCCAACGTCCGTGATCGTTGCCTGAACGGTCCAGCTGCCATCCCAGTTCAGATTGAAGCCACCACCTCCGGAACCAAATTGTCCGGTCGATCCTTCTTTGATAACTTGAGCATCATATTGCATGCCCGCTGGATTGGTGCCAAAAATATACCCGTTCTGCCGATCCAGCTGACCGTCAATTATGACCTGGAAACTATCGGTATTAGCCAGTGAAGAATCACGTCGGGAGTCAGAAACAATCAGGCGGCTTGGATCTTCTTCGTATGCGATCAAGCCGATGAACAACGACGTTTCGGTGTAACCAATATAGACTTCGGTTCGCTGGGTCGCTGGCATTCCTTCGTCCGGCTGAACCTGGCTAAATCCGGTCGCAGGAACCACGCCAGCCCACGCCGGATCTCCGGCTACCTGCCCGTCCATTTGCGGCGCGATCGATAGCTGAGATGCACCCATCGTCGGTCGAGGTCTTTGCTCCGGAGGCACATCAGACTGGGCTAACGCACTTGCGCTGCATGTTGCCACCGCAATCAGCGCTAAAAACCCACGCACGACCGTGCGATATCTTCCTTGCCTCATTCGTTTTTTCCCTCGAGTAGTTGCGACAGCAACAATAACTATTCCAGCACACGGAATTTGGCCGGCAATTCTAAAGGCTTATGGACAATTATCAATACGTAAAGTTCGCTATACGATACGCTTGATCGCGGGAATTTAGTCCGTGGACAGGCGGTCCCTGTACGCAAAGAGCCCGGCAGATCCGCCAGTGTGGATGAAGACAATATTTTCTGCGTCGCTGAATTCACCCTTGGCAATCAGGTCAATCATGCCGGCGAGGCCCTTGCCGCTGTATACGGGATCGAACAGCAGCCCTTCGAGCCGAGCCAGCAGCAATACGGCATCATTCATGCCCTTTGTAGGCACACCGTAGCCCCCACCCACATAGTCACAATTTGCAACGATGTCGTCACGATCGACCAATCCAGGCGCACCGATAAATTCGGCCGTCATGCACGCCAGTTTATAGACCTTTTCTTCCTGGTCATTCCTGGCAATATTTACGCCAATACCCAGCAAGGGTATGCCGCTGTGCATCGCCTTGAGACCGACGATAAGTCCAGCCTGCGTTCCGGCGCTGCCGGTTGCGTGCACGACATGGTCGATGACAAGATTACGTTTGTTAGCCTGCACGATTAATTCAAGCGCACAATCTACGTAACCCAGCGCGCCTATCGGGTTGGAACCACCGCCCGGAATAATGTACGGAGTTTCGCCTGCAGCACTGAGTTCGTCTGCGACGTCCTGCATCGCGGCGTCCATATCCGTACCTTTGGCAACTTCGCGGATGCTGGCACCGAACAGACGATCGAGAAAAACATTACCGGACTCCAGATACGGTTCGGTTGCATCGCCCACTCGTTTTTCGAACACGAGTTCGCATTTAAGGCCGAGTTTGCAGGCGGCTGCCGCTGTCTGGCGGGCGTGATTCGATTGCACAGCTCCTTGCGTGATTACCGCAGTCGCATTTTTCGCCAACGCATCTGCCATCAGGAATTCAAGTTTGCGAGTCTTGTTGCCGCCCGTTCCCAGGCCGGTGCAGTCGTCCCGCTTGACGTAGATGTTGGGCCCTCCCAGATGTTTGCTCAATCGAGGTAGCAGTTCGAGAGGTGTGGGCAGATGAGCAAGTGACACTCGGGGGAAGCGTGATAGCAGCACTTTTTAATCCTTCTTGGTAGCGCATTCCGGCAAATCGATCAGCCCGGTTGCAAAAGCGACGGTACGTTTTGCCAGTACCGCAGTCGATGAAATGAGAGGAGCCTTTATACCACTGTTCTCCAGCACCAATGGAATTTCAGTGCAGCCGGCAATAACCGCATCGGCGCCGCTGGCGACCAGCCGCTCGGCCAGGTCGGCCATTTTCTGGCGCACCTGGCTGCCGGTATCTCCCGCCTTGATGCTTGCGATCAGAGACATGCACTTCTGCTGGTCTTCAGTGCCGAGCAAGATTGCCGTCTTGCCTTTCGCCCGCAGTTCATTTTGATAAACACCTGCAAGCAAACATGCATCGGTCGCGAGAATTCCGACCCGCTCGACCTGCGGATAAGCGTTCTCGATCTCTTTGACGGTTTCCCGAATTATGTGCACGAAAGGAATGGAGACGGACTGTATTGCATCATCAACAAACGCGTGCGCCGTGTTGCATGGCATGACCAGGAAATCTGCGCCTGACGCCTCAAGTTGTTGCCCCATCGAAACCAGCTCAGCCCGGACCGCTGTGTCGTTGCCACGAATTGCATCCTGGCGATCCGGAACTTGCGGATTGCTGTCTACGAGCATTCGTATGTGATCCCGGTCTCCGCTCGCGGGCGTCATGGCGATCACTTCGGACATGAAGTGCACAGTCGCCTCCGGGCCCATGCCACCAAGAACACCGACGACGTACTTCTTGCCAGGCTCTTCGTTCTTCAATTCAGGCACTCATTTCTTATTTCGTCCGCGGTGGCCGGCCGTCGTCCATGCACCGCCGCGGACGCGCAATAGGCATTGATCAGCTCGGCATTGTCTCCGGCGATTGAGCCGTCGGGCAAATACAGATTATTCTCGAAGCCGATGCGTACGTGACCGCCAGCGCGTGTCGCTTCCAGCATCGCCTCATTCTCAAGTTTGCCGAAACAACAAACAGCCCACGGAAAATTGTCGCAGTTTGACGCGGCACGCATTACGCTAAGTTCGGACAGGCTTCCCTCAAGCGCTTCAGAATATCGACCCATGACCATCAGGCAAAACGGATGATCTTCAGAAAACATGCCACGCCGACGCATGTCATCGAAACGTTCAACGTCTTCGGCCGAATACAGGATGTACTGTGGCCAGACACTCTCTTTGCGCAACCAGGCGAAAAACCTGGCGGCATCCGGCTCGGCTCTCTCATCGGGGCAAAGTTCGCTAAGTCCCAGCGAAACGGCCTCAGGCCGGAGAGACCTGACAACCGCCATCTGGTGCTCTCGGGAATACATGCCGACTGCCTCAGTGGTGATTTGCAGGATCAGCGCGTCGCCGACTCGCGTTTTGATCGCGTCGATTGCGCTGCGGTAGCGGCCGTCATCAAGACTATGTTTCAGCTCCTCGTCACGCACATGAAGATGCAACACTGCAACGCCTTCCTCCAGCAGTGACTCCGCACAGTCCGCCAGCTCCGCCGGTGTAATTGGCAATGCCTGGTGATCTTTCGATGTCCTGCGCGCACCGTTCGGTGCTGAAATAATAATGACACGGTCCCGGGCGAACGCTAGATGATCCGCCGACATTACTTATGCAACGGCGAAATCAGTAAGCGTAGCACCCAGTTTCTCCACCAATTCATCTGCATTCGCCTCCGTGTAAATAAATGGTGGCGCCAACATGACGTGTAAACCATCTTTACCATCTGCAGTGCCTGGCGCGGGGTAACAAATGAGCCCGTTATCCATCGCCCTGTTACGAAGCTTGACCGCCAGGCCGAGCTCTGCCTTTGGTGGCTCCCTGGTCTCGCGATCGACGACAAGTTCGATGCCGAAAAACAATCCACGCCCACGTATGTCGCCGACATGCGGATGCTCGCGGAACGTTTCATTCATTTGATCGAAAAGATAAGCACCAATTTTTCTCACATCGGTCAGCAAGTCCCTGTCTTCAATTTCCTTTGCTACTGCAACGCCGGCAGCACACGCCGTCGGATGGCCGACGTAGGTATGGCCGTGCGCAAACGCACCGAAGCGTTCAACGATCGTCGAATGAATGAATTCACGCGACAAGGTCGCGGCAATTGGCTGGTAGCCGCCACCCAGCCCTTTCGCCATTGTGACAATATCGGGTCGTACGTTTTCCTTCTCGAATGCGAAGTAACTGCCACTGCGGCCGCAACCCGACATCACTTCATCGAGAATCAACAAGATATTATGGCGATCGCAGATTTCACGAATTTCACGAAAATAGCCTTCTGCCGCCGCAACCGCGCCCATCGTTGCTCCAACAATGGTCTCGGCAAAAAATGCCGCAACATTTTCGGCGCCGACCCTTTCGATCTCCTTTTCCAGTTCGCGAGCGGCGCGCAAACCGTATTCCGTTTCCGTCTCATCTGAACGTTGTAATCGGTATACGTAACAGGGATCAATTTTCGGCCAGTCTTGCAACAGGGGTGTGAATACTTCGCGCCGGCCGGGATTTCCTGACAATGACAAAGCACCAAGCGTGTTGCCGTGATAGCTCTGTTTACGACTTATAAACAAACATTTGTCCGCTTCTCCTTTCGCAACCCAGTACTGGCGCGCCAGCTTGATCGCAGCCTCATTCGCTTCGGAACCACCGGACAGGAAATAGACTTTGGCACCCGTCTCGCCGAATTTTTCGGCAAGTCCAGCAGCCAGTTCTTCTTGCGGCGAGTTGGTGAAGAAAGAGGTATGGGCGAACGCGAGGGCATCGAGTTGCTTCTTGATCGCTTGAATCACGGCCTGGTTGCCATGCCCCAGGCAGGACACCGCCGCCCCACCGCTGCCATCGAGATAGCGCTTGCCATTGGCATCGGTCAGGTGCACACCCTCACCACTCACGGCCTTAGGGTAGTCGTGCTCCGGTTCTCGATAGAATACGTGCGTCATATTGAATTTCACACAAAGTATCAGCGCTGAGTTGAGACTAGCACTCCTGGTGATTCGTCGTCGACGTCTGCAAGCCGGCCATGAAATCGGGTACCCTGTGCCGCTGAATATCAGCACGAACAATTGATTTGGTGAGGATCATGCTTTCACGAGTAACTACCCGGACACTGTGCGGCATTGTCCTGCTACTGGGCGTAAGCCAAAATTCATCAGCCCAGTACACACAAGCTGTTGACGCGCGCTCTTACAACCTCGGCATCATGGGCGGCTTCGCGGAGGTCGTCCGACTGGGCGTTAAGGAACTGGCTCTTTCGGAAGTCATGTCCCCCGAAGAAATGGATGACATTTTTCCCGACGCGAAAATCGTCGCAGAAAGAAACGCTGTGCAACTCTATCGTGAAGCCGATTTACTGGTCACGGATTTGTATCCGGCCGACGTCGCTGTCGGCAAGGACGTGTTGCTGATTTATACCGGTGATACGCTCGAAAAATACTTTGCGCTCAAAGCTGACAAGGAAAAACTGGTCAATGCCGGACAGTACGAAGGTCAGAATCGAATTGAAATCGCACGTCGATTTGGCCGACTTTTAAGCTACCCTTCGTCTGTTATCGATGACCTCATCATGCAGCAAAATGGCGAATAGGCCATCCTCGCAGAAATAATAAATGTGGTATTCCACGAATCGACCAGAGGCATAATTGTCCTATGAAAAATTTACTCCCACTTGTTGTTACATCCATCCTGCTAGCGGTTTTTCCGGGCAGCGCCGCCAATTCAGCGACTGACGAAACCCCGGCCTTCGAGAAACCCATCGACTACATTCCCGCAGCACTCGGTGATTACTCGTGGTCAATCACGACAGATGTTCCGCAAGCACAGGAGTATTTCACGCAAGCCATGCAACTGCGTTATGCGTTCAACGTCAACGAAGCTGCGCGCTCGATGGCCGAAGCCAGGCGACTCGATCCTGAATGCGCCATGTGCTACTGGGGCGAAGCGTTCGCGCTCGGTTCATTCCTGAATGGCGGCATGAGTGCCGAAAAAGCACCCTACGCGCATGCGGCTATCGTCAAGGCAGCTGAGCTTTCTGCCGCGCACGCAAATGAGATGGAACGGGATTTGATTGCTGCGGCGCAGGTCAGGTACCCGGCAGATTACGATCCGGACAACCGTCGTCCGGTTGACGAAGCCTTCGCCACCGAGATGGCAAAGGTGTACAAGAAGTATCCCGACAACCACGAAGTTGCAGTCGTTTATGCCGTCTCGCTGTTCATGCTGGAGGAGCGACGAGGCTACCGCGATGTCGCGGACCCGGATCTCATTCGTTTGCACAGCGTCTTAACGGGAGTTATGGCCGAAGACATCAAACATCCGGGCGCCTGTCACCTTTACATTCACGCGACCGAATCCAGCCAGGACCCGGGGCTTGCCCTCGAATGTGCGGACTATCTTGGCAGTTCAATACCGGTTGCCAGTCATATTCAACACATGCCGTCACACACATGGAACAAAGTTGGCTATTGGGGCAAATCGGTTCGTGCAAACATCATCGCACACCAGTCGGACCAGAAAGCCGCGAAAAACCAGGGTTTTTCCTACGCGCCCAATCACAACCTGCACATGCTCCTGTTCGCTGCCTCTTATGACGGACAAGGTGCCGTGGCAACACAAGCGGCCAAGGACTATCGCAAATTAGGCGGCAATCCGATGTACGAGGTATTGACCCTGATCCGCTTCGGTCGTTTTGACGAGGTCCTTGAGAAGACCAACCGACCCAAAATAAATGTCGTCGCAGCAGCAATCTGGGATTTCGCATACGGTTACGCAAGCCTGAAAGAAGGCGATATCGAAACGGCAAAAGCGATGCTTGATGCAACACTGAAATTCGCAGCAACAACGGACGCCAAATTTCGATTCCACCCTGCGGGCCGGGTCGTCGGTCCACTCGCTCATATTCTCGAAGGTGAAATTCTGTGGACACAAGACGATCTCGACGGTGCTATCGCAGCATTCGAGAATTCGGTAGAGCTTGAGGACTCAATGGACTATGACGAACCCGAACCATTGCCGTTCGCATCACGCCACTGGCTGGGTGCAGCCTTGCTGGAAGCCAGTCGCTACGAGGACGCTGAAAAGGCGTATCGCGAAGAACTGGCCGATCACCCGCATAACGGCTGGTCACTTTTTGGCTTACAAGCGGCGCTTGCTGCGCAGGGCAAGACCGATGATGCGGTCGATGCAGATTTCCTCGAGAGCTGGGCGAGATCCGATGTCTGGATAACCGCATCTAAAATGTGACGTCGAGCACGCGGGTCAGATTGCCAGGGCACCCTCAGTAGTGGCGTTGAGGGTCGTAGGGGCAGGGTTGGGTCGCACGGGGACCCATTCCCTGAAGCTTGCGCTGGAACATCTGCTGCAGCGACCCTGCTACCACATGTGGGAGGTGTTTTCGCATCCGGAGCACGCGCCCGTGTGGACAGCGGCAACAAATGGGGCCATGCCCGATTGGGATAGTTTTCTCCATGAATATGGTGCGACCATAGACTTTCCGGCCGCCGCATTCTGGCCGGAGCTAATGGAGGCCTATCCGCAATCGCTGGTCCTTTTGTCAGTTCGCGATACAAATGACTGGTGGGAGAGCTGCAGGAAAACGATCTTCAGCGCTGACTATCCGCTACCGCCCGAGTCAATTGGGGAGATGATCGAGGCTATGTGGGAAAATCGCTTCACGCACGACATCGGCAATGAATCTGCGGTGAAAGAAGCCTATGAGGTGTTTAACGCAACAGTTCGCCGTCGCGTACCACCGGAGCGATTGCTGGAATGGCGGCCCGGGGACGGCTGGGCCCCAATCTGTGCCGCTCTGGGCCTTGAGATTCCTGACGAGCCGTTCCCACACGTCAATACATCGGCTGACTT
>Ga0209987_10001339_pt1 | contig 13457 bp, 13 predicted proteins | sample N074metaG_FD_182134 | JGI IMG/M metagenome (GOLD analysis project Ga0209987, IMG submission 182134) | Deep subsurface microbial communities from Kermadec Trench to uncover new lineages of life (NeLLi) - N074 metaG (SPAdes) (version 2) | ecosystem: Environmental > Aquatic > Marine > Ocean trench... | reverse complement strand
TTCGCAAGCCGGAATAGTTGCGGGGCTAGTTGTTCAGATCGAGCCCGATGATGATGGGGTCGTGGTCAGACGCCCGGTAGGGCGTCGAGCCGTCGAAAATAGCGGGATCACGACCGTTCTCGAGGTTGTAGTCATGTGCCGGTGATTCGTCGGCGTTGATGTGCCATTCGATGGTTTGTGCAACCTGTGATGACAGGCTCGGCGATGCCAGCGCATGATCGAGTGCGCCGGACTGGCTACCGAAGATATACGAATAGGCCTCGGCACTGCTCCCAAATTCGAGCAGATTGACGAAACCGGCATGGGCCAACACCTGTAAAGGATCCTCCAGCCCGTAAGCGTTCAAGTCGCCGATAATCAGGAAGTCCGGGTCGCCGCTAGCCGTTGGGTCCGATGCCAGCCAGTTGACGACCGCCGTGGCCGCAGCGCTGCGTGTTTGATTGCAATTGCCCTGGCCGTCTTGTCTGTTGGGGTCGCCGTCCCTCTCGCAGCTCGAACCTTTGGACTTGAAATGATTCACCACGATCGTCAGTCGCGCGTCATTGCTGCGTTGTGAAAACGTCTGCGCCAGCGCAGCACGGTTTCGATGGTCTTTAAACCGCGGATCGATACTTGAATCCAGAACTGCATGCCTGCCGATTGTCCTGACGCGCGCCGGCTTGAAGACAAAGCCCGTCTTGATTGCGTCATTACCGACGGTGCCTGTGTCCAGAAACGCGTATGTGTTGGCTCCTGCCGTCGTATTCAGTGAATCGACAATCACCTGCAGAGAGTCATGCGCATTATTCTCCAGCTCAATCAGGCCGACGATGTCGGCGTCGATCATTAGCAAGGCGGTCGTGGTTTTCTCGAGTTGTCGCAGCCGTTCTGCCGCACTGTCGGCACCGCGGCAGCCGCTGCGAGAAGCGGGCCCGCAAATTCTGTCACCGCTATCGACGGTCGAAAACAGGTTAAGCACGTTGAAGCTCGCGACACGCAGCTCACCGCCAATATCCGGAGCACCGGGCCGCGGATTGTCTGCGACGAATTTCGGCCTGGATGTCGGCATCAATCGCCAGGTTTCCCTGCCGTTGCCGCCGCTGCCGCGCGCAAAGCGCAGGTTGCCCGTCAGATTTTCCACCGAGTCGCCGACGCGTATGCTGCTGCCCGACGTCAATGCAGTTTCGAGGTGCCGGATCGGTGAATTGGATTGATTGCGATAGCCATCGTCGAGTACGAGCATGCGAGCAGCAATGGCCTCGCGGTGCGACGCGTAGCCCGTCACGTCGGGCGAATTGCCGTTCGTAAACTGAAACAGTCGGCCACCAGAGGCCAGCGTCAGCTCGCCATAGCGTTCGAGGAAATAAAGCTCATTGATCGTCAGCGGCTCAGCGATTCGTACCAACATGCCTTCGAATCGCTCGAGGTCGGCGATCGGCTCGCCATCCGAATTGGCAATAGTGTTTGTCGCTGGAAGGACTAATGAAATGGCCTGGACTGTTCCCGTGCCGATGATCGATACCGTTGCCGCGTTGATCTGGGTTTCGCCGAAGTATTCTTTCACGACGCCCGTCACGATGACTTTGTTACCGACACGTACATCGATCAATGCGTGCGCGCCTTCGTACACAAACACACCATCGGAAGTTGCTGCATCCGCATCCGGGTGTTCGGCCTGAAGATAGAACCCGCCCAGATCGCCATGTTCGCCTTTGCCATCGCTCTGAAAGTCGCCTGTGACGATTCCTTCGACACTGACAGTCTCACCTTCCATCGGGCTGGCCGGCCCGTTGCCCTGGACATCGGAAATGGTGATTCCGTCGATCGCGCTGCCGCTACAAGCGGCGATCGGCAACAGAATGAGTGCGAACACGTAGCAGGAGTTTTTCATGGCTGCGGTCAGGCTATTGACCGATTGAATATTAGCAGTATCCTGCTGACCTTGTTCCTCCGAAAGTTTTAACAATAATGTCGCTATCATCCGCAGAGTTTCGCGCCACCATGTCGCTGTATCCGACGGGCGTTTGCATCATTGCCACGCAGATTGAAACACAAGCGCCGTTCGGTATAACGGTAAATTCGCTCACGTCATTGTCACTCGAGCCGCCATTATTGATGTGGAATCTGCAAAAGAGCTCCGATACTTACAAGGACTGGCGGGATGCGGAGTTTTTTGGCGTCAGCATGTTACGGATCGAGCAAGCTCACCTGGCGCAACGCTTCGCAGTCCGCGGCCAACACGATTTTGAGCAAGGCGAGCTGGCGCGCAGTGAAACGGGCTGCCCAATATTGGAAGAATGCCTCGCGACGTTCGAGTGCAAGCTGCACGCACGTTACGAGGAGGGTGATCACGTCATCATGATCGGTGAGGTACTCGCGGCATCGCCACGCTCTGATTTGGCGCCATTGACCTACCACAAGGGTCTTTACGGTAGCGTCGATACAGGGCGAGTGCTGAATCAGGCGACGAATGACGCCAATCGCGGTCGGAGATAGGCTAAGCTATTGCTGGCGGGCAACAAGCAAACAGAACACAGGAAATAGCGCCATGAAAGTGACACTCACCCTGGCGGCAGCGGCAGTTGCCGTGCTGCTCTCATCAGCTGTAAACAGCAAAAGCGTTGTTCGGGAATTCTCGGGAGACAAGGACGCGATAACCGCGCCGTTCACGGTCGATGGCCCCTGGCTGCTCGATTGGCGACTCGACACGGACTACGAACACTTCGCGGTACTCGATATCAGCTTGATCGAGGCGGGCACAGGTCGCCACATGGGGCGGGTCTTGCACACGAAATACAGAGGCAATGGCCTCAAGTTGTTTGAGGACGGCGGCACGTATCAGCTGCGTATCAGTGCAACGCTGGCGCGCTGGCGCGTAAAGATCGAACAGATCACGCCCGAGGAAATGGAGCAGTACACACCCAGGCGAGACAACAAATAGGTCAGGCGTGAATACCGATGACGTTGACACCGGAACATAAGAGCAGCGCCGTCATCAGCCTGGCGGCTGTGATCGTGATTATTTACGGCCTGCAAATGGCCAAGGTTTTGCTCGTGCCGTTTCTTCTGGCCGCTTTCCTCGCAATGATTACGGTTCGACCGATGCTGTGGATGCAGCAGCGGCGCGTTCCGGCCGTGCTTGCCGCACTCATCATTGTCGGTTTCATGGCGCTGATCATCGTCGTCGCCGGCGCCATTCTCGGACGTTCAATCGCTGATTTCACGGCGGCATTGCCGGAGTATCAGGAGCGCCTCGATTCCATGATTGACGGCTTCCTCGTCTTCGCCGTGGATCGCCTGGGATTAGACGATTCGGTCGAGAGCATCGGCGACATGATCAACCCCGGTTGGGCAATGGGTTTCGCCGCGACGCTCCTGAACGGTTTGAAAGACGTACTGACGAACGTGTTTCTGATCATCTTCACGATGATTTTCATCCTGCTGGAAGCCTCGAGTATTACTACAAAGGTAGAGGCGGCTTTCGGTAAAAGCGCCGACTCGCTCGAAAGGCCGCGCGTGTTCCTGGACAACCTGGGTCGCTATCTGGGTATTAAGACTGTGGTCAGTTTCGGCACGGGCCTGTGCGCATGGCTGCTCACGTGGTCGATCGGCCTCGATTTTCCATTGCTGTGGGCGATGCTGGCATTTTTGCTGAATTACCTGCCGACAATTGGTTCGATCATCGCGGCCGTGCCGGCGATCCTGTTGGCGCTGGTGCAACTGGGGCCCGGAGCAGCGGCTGCCACGCTGGCTGGATTTGCTGTGATAAACGTGGTCATCGGCAACGTCATCGAGCCCCGGCTGATGGGCTATGGCGTTGGTATTTCGCCACTCGTGGTGTTCATCGGCTTGCTGTTTTGGGGCTGGGTATTTGGCCCTGTTGGCATGTTGTTGTCGGTGCCATTAACGATGACACTCAAGCTCGGCCTGGAAAGCGACGAGCGCACGCGCTGGATTGCGATTTTTCTGGGCTCGGAACGGGATGCGAAGCACGCGCTCGCATCGCGAGCGGCTGCGGAGTAGCCATCAACTCATCGATAACAGGACATTCGTTCAGGGTCTCGTCGATACACTTCGCCTCGAGACGCAGCAACGAGGATTCGAGTTGTTGCAAGTCCCGCAACCGGGCTCGCACGTCGTCGATGTGCGCCAGTATCAAACGGTGTACGTCTTTGCAGGTCGAGTTTGGCGTATCGGCCAGGTTGGTCAATCGACGTACCTCGTTCTGGCTGAACCCCAGTGCCTTGCTGCGCAGGATGAACATCAGCCATTTTTGATGCGATGCGTCATAGCTTCGATAGCCATTGGAGGACCGCATGGCGGGCGGCAGCAAGCCGATTTTCTCGTAGTAGCGAATAGTTTCTCGCGAGCAATCGCAGCTGTCTGCGAGGCGTCCGATACGCATGATTGCTTGACCTTGTAGTTACTACAGGGATTAGTCTAACACGCTCTCTTTAAACGAGCGGAGAAGACCTCCATGAGTAGCGCACCCGACCAGGTAGTTGAGCTGGAATCGACAATTACCTGCCCGATTTGCGGTCATGAGGAGACCGAAACCATGCTCACCAATGCCTGCCAGTTTTATTACCAGTGCGAGGGCTGCAGCGAGCTATTGCGACCACTGCCGGGTGATTGTTGCGTTTTTTGCTCTTACGGATCCGTCGTGTGTCCGCCCATACAGCTGGGCGATGGTTGCTGCTGAGGGCCACAGAATGAACAACGAGCAAAAAGTAGCAGCAACGACAGGTGGCGCAATCGGAGCGAGTGTCTTCGCGTCCTTCATCGGCCTTTGCTGCATCGGACCGTGGGCCGTTGTGTTGTTCGGCGTGTCGGGTGCCGTAACAATGGCGCGTTGGGCGCCACTAAGGCCTTACATTATTGTTGTCGCGGCCGTCTTACTGGCGTGGGCATTCTGGCGCGCTTACCGACCGCAAGAGAATTGTGACGACGGCTCGTGTCCGACAGGCCCGTCAACATGGCTGAAGGTCATGCTTTGGGTTGCGGCACTCATGCTTGTTACCGCTTTTCTTGCAGATGACCTGCAGTGGATACTGTTCGATGCAACGCCCGAAGGCTTAAGAAATTGAAAAGCATATTTTTGATCGCGGTCCTGGCTGTTTCACTGCTTGCTTGCAGCGAGTCGCCGGCGCCTGTTCCTGCAGAGGCCGCGCCCGATGCCGCTCAGGACGCCCCATACGAGGTGATCAGTGACGATCTGCAAAGCTTGAAGGATGCATTCAACGCGAACGAAGGTCGCGTACGCTTGCTGTTCCTGAGTGGCCCGACCTGTGGAATTTGTCTTCGCGGCATGGCAGATCTGAATGACGAGTTTTTGGCCGAGAGACAAAACGATGACCGGCTCGTAAGCTTTGTAGTACACGTCCCAACCATGGGTGCCAAAGAACGGCATGTCATCGAAACAATCCCTCTGTTGCAGGGCCCGAGAATTCATCATTACTGGGAAGACTCGGGCATCATCGGACAACACTTCAGCGACACCATGGACGTCGCATTCTATGTCTGGGACTTCTGGGCGATCTACGGCCCGGACGCGCGGTGGGACGGGACCTTGCCACCGAAGCCACTGTATTACGAACATCAGCTTGGAGGCTCGGGAGGTTTCCCGCAGGAGTTACTCCTGGACGCAAAGCGTTTCGCTCAAAAAACCATGGCAGCGCTTGCTTCCGTCGATGCGAGTCGTTTCACAAATCAGGCCATGTCTTCTCAGAACCAATCCGGCCGCAATGCCGATGGCACGGAAATATCGGTCGTTGGCCAGCCGCGCAACGTAGCGGTTGCACTGCATATTCGGGGGCGAGGCGGATACGCGAACCTGAAACGTGTGCAAAGTGTTGTCTCTACAGGGCGCATAGAAACGGATTTTCAAGCCTTCGAGCTAACCGTCAGTAGGAGCAGACCGAATATTATTCAGCGCGACTTGCTGCTTATTGATGCATCTTCGACGGACGAGGCCGGAAAAACCAGCTCTGCCGCGGCAGCAGCACAAAACAGGCGCTTGCTAAGTTCGCTTGAGACAACGCTTCTCGATACCTTCGAGTTCGACGGGCTGTTCGTCGAATGGCCCGCCAAAGGTCATGCAGTCGAAATGCTGGGGATGCGGAAGATTGGCGACATCCTCACCTGGAAACTGGCCTTGCAACAGAATGGTGGGCCTGATTGGTATATGTATGTGGACAGCCACAGTGGCGATCTCGTGCGCATGGAGATGTTTGATGAAGGAGACATTGCGCTAGCCATTGTACAAAGCGATTTTCGAGCATCCTCAGGAATTCGCTTCCCCTATCGAATTGAGTACCGGGCTGCGGATGGCGCTGTTATTGCAACGGAAATCACCGATTCGATCATTCTTGAAGTCGACTTGTTCGAGATCGACGACGCAAATGTGAGTCACTAATGGCGGCGACGGACCTGCAGCTTGAGGCGCCTGGGACCATAGCCAGACCGGGCCCGGTAGGGCGCTTGGCGCGACTCGCGTTCGGTGCGATGTGTGTATTTTACGTGGTCGGGCTGATCGATGTGCAACACAGCATGCTGAACACCGCGGGACATATCCGCGGCGTGATCTGGAACGGAATCCTGCCGGGTCTTTTCCTCGTCAGCTACGTGGTCAATATTGGCTATTCCCGAGGCTGGAAAAAATGGCCGGCAATCGTCAGCGGCGGCGCACTCCTGCTCGTTGCCGCTTACGGATTCCATGCTCAGGGCATGCTGGAGACTGAGATACTGGCTCAGGCGATCTGGGTTTGGGAACTGTACATTTTCGCTCACCTCAGCCTGTCGTTTCTGCTGTCCGCTTTGCTTGGCACACCCGGCTGCGAGATGCGGGCGATGCATGACCTGTGGGCGAAACTAGCGGGCAATCAAGCCAGGGAGCACTTATGCCCGGTTGGCCCCTTGCGCAGTATTGACCGCTGGGAGTCCGGCCGCTAACGTCACCTGACCATCAATATTAAAAGGGGTCGGATCCAATTTCTCAACACGCAGACAGGTTTACTCTCAAACTCGCCGTTGCCGCCCTGTTGCTGGCGCTATTGTCGGCTTGCTCGGTGAACCCGGTGACCGGTGAGCGGCAATTCATGACCGTCAGCACTGAGTCTGATTTGCAGCTGGGTGAGCGCAATTACAGGCCCATGCAGCAATCGCAGGGCGGCTTGCACGATGTGGACCCGGTGCTGACAGCTTACGTAAGTAGCGTCGGCGCAAAGCTTGCGGCAGAAAGCGGCGTGGCTCTGCCCTACGAGTTTGTCGTCCTTAATAATTCCGTACCCAACGCATGGGCGCTGCCGGGCGGCAAAATCGCGATCAATCGCGGCTTGTTGACGGAACTCCAGTCTGAGGCGGAGCTCGCGGCGGTATTGAGCCATGAAATCGTACACGCGGCTGCCCGGCACAGTGCCCAGCAGCGTTCACGCAGCATGATCATGGAGGGACTTGTTGTGGCGACAGCCGCTGTGGCGAGTGATGGCGACTACGGTGAGCTCGCCGTCGGCGGTGCGAGTACCGCCGCTGCGCTAATTACGCAGAAATACGGGCGTGGCGCGGAGCTTGAGTCGGACCGCTACGGCATGCAGTACATGTCCAAAGCCGGCTATGACCCGGTCGGCGCAGTGTATTTGCAAGAGACCTTTGTTCGACTCAACGATAGCCATCAGTCGGACTGGGTGAGCGGTTTGTTTGCCTCCCATCCACCGTCGCAGGAACGCGTAAACGCAAATCGTGCGACCGCAGCGACGTTGCCCGAGGGTGGCATTCTCGGCAAAGAAGCGTTTCAGCGTGCGATGCGAATAACCCTGGACGCCGGTCCTGCGTACAAGGCCTACGACGAGGGGCGCAAGGCACTGTCCGAAAACAAGCCTGAAGAAGCGTTGGCGCTGGCGAACAAGGCGTTGGACTTATTCCCTGACGAAGCGAACTTTCATGCCTTACGCGGTGACGTTCGATTGCTAGAGCATAACTATGAGTGGGCTGTCACAAATTACACGCGCGCGCTCGATCGACGCGACGGATTTTTCTATTACTACGCACAACGCGGAATTGCGAAGAAGGAGTTGCAACAATTTGACGGCGCCGTTGCCGACCTGGAGCGCAGTATTGAGCTCCTGCCCACGGTGCCGGCGCATTTCATGCTTGGTGAAATCTCGGAACAACGCGGACAAACGGCGGTCGCAATAAAACATTACAGGCTTATTTCGACGTCGGGCGGCAAATACGGTAAAGCGGCGGCAGAGGCGCTTGCAAGGCTTGAATCGACAACGAATCCAGCAGCGAACGTCAGCCACTGAGGTGACGCAGGTAATGCCCAAACTCACGATCGCTATCGTTGTTAGCCTGCTGGTCGGGTTTGCCATTGCAGCCCTTTATATCGATGTGCCGGAGTCTACCCAGCCGGTTGCAACAGGTCTTGAGCCCAACACGAACATCAACGAGCGCCTTCGCGCCCTCGAAACCGCCATCAATGTTGAACGCCAGGCCCGGCAGCTACTCGAAGAAGAAATCTTCAGTCTTTATGCGGAGCTGGAGTCGCTCGATGTCGTCAGACAAGCCATCGACGCGCAGCGTTTGGAAAATTTACCTATTGAGGCGGGTAGCGACGTTGGCGAGGCCCGCAGAAGACAGCGCAGTGATCGACCGAGCGAATCAGAACGACGGCTTGCCAGGCTCACTGATGCTGGTTTTTCAGCCGCTAGAGCCAACTGGGTTGTTCGGCGAGAGTCGGAATTGCAAATGGACGTATTGCGGAATCAATACGATCTGATGCGCACATACGAGCCAATGAACCCGATGAATCCGGACCTGAACATGAATGCCATGTTGCGCGAGGAACTGGGAGATGTGCAGTACGAGATGTATCTGCAGGCTGGAGGCCGATCGACAGCCGTCGGCATCGGGTCGGTGTTCGAGTCCTCCCCGGCGCAGACAGCGGGCCTGCGGCCCGGCGATGAAATCACTCACTACGATGGTGTACGCGTTTTCAGCTCCTACGATTTGACCCGGCAGGCGATGCAGGGCGATGAGGGGGAGCGCGTTGCGGTTAGTTTCATGCGCGACGGAATCGCGATGCAAATCGTGATGCCGCGGGGACCGCTCGGCGTCAGCACACGAGGTCGGCGTTAGCCGGAAGCCGCGTCAAAACTGGATAAAGATCGGCCCCCATTGCAGAATGGGCACTGTCCTATGTCAATCCTTCGGTGATCGGCCGTTTCCATTATCCGTTACAGCATTCCCAACAGCCTTACAGCCCTGAGTCTTGTTTTCGGATTGTCGTCGATCGTGTCGACGCAGTTCGGCAACCTGGAAATTGCTGCCTGGCTGATCGTCTGGTGCGGCTTGCTCGATACGCTCGATGGCATGGTGGCGAGGCTGTTGAAGGCGACTTCGAACTTCGGCGCCGAATTCGATTCCATGTCGGATCTGATTTCCTTCGGCGTTGCGCCGTCGGTACTGGTATTGAATGCCGGCATCGAAATTGGCGGAGTGGAAGTCGACTCTGGCCAGTTCTGGGTGCTGGCGGCGTCTTGCGGCGCTTTTACACTTGCCGGCGCCATGCGCCTGGCGAGATTCAATCTGGACACGTCGAAACCGCGTACCGGTTGGTTTGCAGGGATTCCGATTACGGTTGCCGGCGGTGGCTTACTGTCCTCCCTGATTCTCGTGTTATTGCATCACGAAGCAATCGCGACAGGGATGCCCCTGCAGCTTTACCTGCCTATCCTGATGTTTGTATTCGCTTTACTAATGATCTCGCGCCTGCGATTTCCAAAAATGACGATCCGCAAGAGCAGATTCATCAACGTATTTCAGTTCGCAAACCTGGCATTGATTTTCTATTGCGGCGTAACCCGTCGTTATCCTGAATACCTGTTCGGCATTGGCGTATTCTCACTGGTCGCCGGAATCATCGCGGGGCGAATAACACGGGACGCTGAACTCGACCAGGAATAATAATCAGGAGTACGAATGCTGCACCGTTTTCTGCTATTACTCATACTGGCGTGTCTTGCTGCATGTGGCGGCGGTGGCTCTGCCACCGACCGTGGTATGTCCGCCGACGACTACGAAGTTCTCGATGGTTTCGTGACGCTTTACTGGGACGAACAGCAGGCTCGCTTGCTGTTTCGCATCGATGAGTTCGACACGCCCTTGTTGTATCAATCCTCGTTGCCGCGCGGTGTCGGGTCCAACGACCTTGGCCTTGATCGTGGCCAGCTTGGCGCAACGCGCATTGTGCGATTCGTTCGCAGCGGCTCGAAAGTATTGCTGATCGCAGACAACCTCGACTACCGGGCAATCAGTGGTGATGCGGACGAGCGGCAGGCCGTCGATGAGTCCTTTGCACGTTCGGTTATTTGGGGATTTGAAGTTGCCAGCGAGAGCGACGGCGCGGTGCTGGTTGATGGCACGGATTTCTTCCTGCGTGACGCACATGAATTCTCGGCAAGCTTGAATGAGTCTGCGGAAGGCTCTTACTCGGTTGATGCCTCGCGCTCGATGATGTTCATGCCACGCACAAAGGCATTCCCGGACAACACCGAAATTGAAGCGGTCGTGACCTATACCGGCAAGCCGGCGGGCGAACACTTGCCGACCGTCGTTCCCGATCCGACCTCGATAACAGTGCACTCCCATCATTCCTTTATTCGATTGCCGGATGCGGATTTCGAGCCGCTGGCCTACGATCCACGCGCCGGGATTATCGGGCTGTCCTACGAGCGTGCGGGTTTCCTGGATTATGCGAGTGACATTGGCGAACCCCTGCGCGTGAATTACGGCCGTCGCCACCGGCTGAAGAAGAAGAACCCGGAGGCCGATGTCAGCGAGGCCGTCGAAGCGATTGTTTATTACGTTGATCGTGGCGCTCCGGAGCCCGTGCGATCAGCGCTAATCGAGGGCGCGCTCTGGTGGAATCAGGCCTTCGAGGCAGCCGGTTATCGCGACGCGTTCCAGGTGAAGCTGATGCCTGAAGACGCCGACCCGATGGACGTCCGTTACAACGTCATCCAGTGGGTTCATCGTTCGACGCGCGGCTGGTCTTACGGTTCGTCAATTCTGGATCCTCGTACCGGGGAGATCATGAAAGGGCATGTCACGCTGGGCTCGCTGCGCGTGCGTCAGGACTACATGATTGCCGAGGGGCTGCTCGCGCCCTACATTGACGAAAATGTGCCGGACGACATGATCGACATGGCACTCGCACGTATTCGTCAGTTAGCGGCGCACGAAGTAGGGCATACGCTTGGTTTCGAACACAATTTCGCCGCGAGTACGCAGGACCGGTCATCGGTCATGGATTACCCGTTTCCGTTGATCACATTTGATGAAAACGGCGACATCGACCTGTCCGATGCTTACGGTATTGGTATTGGCGACTGGGACAAGCGCACGGTTCTCTACGCTTACCAGGATTTTCCGATTGAGATGGATGCGGATGCGGAGCGCCAGTCAATCATTGAACAAACGATTGCGGATAATTACGCCTTCGTGGCAGACGGTGATTCTCGCTCGCTCGGCGCGGCGCATCCGGACGGCAATCTATGGGACAACGGCGCCAATGCAATCGCTGAGCTGGAGCATCTTCTGGATGTGAGAGCGTATGCGCTGAATCGTTTTTCCGAGAACGTGATTCGGGATGGTCGTCCAATGGCAAGGCTCGAAGAAGTGCTGGTGCCAATTTATCTCCTGCATCGTTTTCAACTGCAAGCAGTCGGGAAGTTGATCGGTGGCAGTTATTTCGATTATGCGCTGCGCGGCGACGGCCAGGATGTGCCGGCTGCCGTCAGTGAGGCACGCCAGCGGCAAGCCATGGACGTGATGTACGGTACGCTGCAGGCAGATGTATTGAGTTTGTCCGCTGATCTGGTCGCGATCATTCCGCCGCGACCGCCCGGAAATCCGAAATCTCGCGAAGCGTTCACGGGGGCAACGGGCGGGACATTCGACCCGCTGGCACCAGCCGCAAGCTCGGTGACGCTCACGCTGCAGGTGTTGCTCCATCCTCAGCGTGCAGCACGTATGAGCAGATCCGGATCGCCGTCTTTTTCGGAATTAGTCGACGGCCTGCTTGCTGCAAGCTGGGACAAAAGAACAAGTGCCGACAACGCAATGCTGCAACGACAAACCAACATGCTGGTGCTCGATGGGCTGCTACGGCTCGCCGTCACCGAGTCTGTCGACAATGCGGTTCGCGCAACGGCGCTTGCGGCCGTTGATCGTCTGCGCGGCCGGACACAGAGGCTGGTGTCGGCCGATAACGATGAGCTCGCGTTTTTGCGTCTCGCGCAACTGAAAATAGACAGGGTGCTTGCGGACCCTGCAAGCATTGAGACTTTGCCGGCAGTGACCGTACCGCCGGGCTCGCCGATCGGAGCGCTGGGCGCGCTGCTGCAACAGGGGTATTAAGTGAGCACTCCGATACTGGTACTGGGCGCGTATCTGCTGGTATTGATCGCGCTTGCGCTCTGGAGTCGCCGCGACTCGCAATCGCTGGAAGGCTACTTTATTGCGGACAAGAAACTGCCGTTCTGGGTGGTCGCGTTTAGCGCCAATGCGACGGGTGAGTCGGGGTGGCTGTTGCTGGGCCTGACAGGCATGGGTTATACGGTTGGCGCACAGGCTTATTGGGTTGTCATCGGCGAGATCATCGGGCTGACAGCGTCCTGGGGGCTGATTTCCAGAAAACTCAAGAAGCTCGGCGACGAGACCGACTCGATAACACTCCCGGACGTTATGGCCGCGAAGTTCGATGACAAGATGCATCTTATCCGCGGTGTAGCCGTCGCGATCATCCTGATCATGGTGACGACCTACGTCACGGCACAAATGGTCGCGTCAGGCAAAGCCTTGAGCAGCTTTGTGGGTTGGGACTACGAAACGGGCGTCATTATCGGTGCCATCATTATCGTTGGCTATACCTTTATTGGTGGTTACAAGGCCGTTTCCTACACCGACGTTGTACAAGGCGTGCTGATGTTACTGGGCCTGATCCTGGTGCCGGCCGCAGCGATCTATGCGTCCGGCGGCTGGAGCGGTGTTACAGAATCACTGCAGCAACAAGATCCGAATCTGCTGGATATGTTTGCCGTGACGAGCGACGGCATTTCCGGTTGGGTCATTATCCTGAGTTTCATGGCGATCGGACTGCCGTTCCTCGGTGTGCCGCAGATGTTGATCCGCTACATGTCGGCACGAGACGACGGCGCAGTGCGCAAGGCGCGTGTCATGTCGATCGGCGTGATGATTATCTATCTGACGGGTGCCGTGACCGTGGGTGTCGCCGGGCGCGCGTTGTTCCCGGGTCTGGAGGATGCAGACACGATATTCCCGACCATATCGAGCAACCTGTTTCCGCCGTTGATTGCGGGCTTGCTGCTCGTCGTCGTGTTGGCAGCGATCATGTCCACAGTCGATTCATTGTTACTGCTGTCGTCGTCCGCCGTGGTCCGGGACACAATGCAGAAAAT
>Ga0209987_10001336_pt1 | contig 13470 bp, 12 predicted proteins | sample N074metaG_FD_182134 | JGI IMG/M metagenome (GOLD analysis project Ga0209987, IMG submission 182134) | Deep subsurface microbial communities from Kermadec Trench to uncover new lineages of life (NeLLi) - N074 metaG (SPAdes) (version 2) | ecosystem: Environmental > Aquatic > Marine > Ocean trench... | reverse complement strand
CTGCAATCAGTGACATCTCTGGGCTGCCCCGGCTGAACCAGACCGTTGGATGCTTATTCTACCCAGATCTCATGAGGATGGCGGCTAGCCTTCGTTCGGCCTTGGTGGCGGGGATCGCTCGGAAATTCGGGGGCGATTCTGGGGCGATTGTAGCCTCCACCCGGGCGAACAGATCCGGCCAGACGTCTCCGGTAACCAACTCCAAAGTGAACTGCCTGTAGGATCGGAGGGGTCTTCGACCGCACAGGCACCAGAAGCGGCCATCCCATGTTGTACGACACTTACCCAAGTAGTTGCATGAGAGGTGCCTGCGTGTGACTGCTGACCAGGGGATCGTCCTGACACCAAATTTTGCCCACTACCACTCACTTAACGCGGCAGAGCAACCAGTCGGCTGTTTTGCCATCACAATTGTGGCGCGAAGTTGGGAAAATCATGACGAACGACGCAAAAAGCGGGCAAAGATACCAACCGCTACAGGCGATAGTCCTTTCACTGTGCTTGGGGATCACTGTGGTCGCTTGCTCGATCAATCGCACCAGCTCGACTACGTCCGTCGAACCCACGGTGGATCGGTACTGTGCTGATTGGGCCAGCCAATCGTTCTCTGAACCGTCTCCAGTCCAAGATGAGGCGTTCATCGACTGCATCGTCAGGCGCAATCCGTCTACCACGACCAATGAGCTACGCCATAGGCTCGCAACCGGTGATGGAGACAACCTCTTCGACCGATTGATGACCGGAGAGGATCTACCGATCACGTCCAATTTTAACTGCCCTTTCGTGCGCGTGGCCGTCGAATCGCCAGTTGGATCCGATGACGCGCACCAAAAGCCGATGCGAGATTTGTTTTCGACAGCACTAGCGCGAGCGGGATTCAAAGTGGTGGAATCCAACACGCTCCACAAGTGGTGGGCGAGTAGTTTGGCGTTCGATACGGGCGCCGATCCCGCGGCGTGGACGGTCCTCGTGCGAGCCGTGCCCGAAATTGGAAGAGGTGAAATCCAGTTCACGTCGGTCCGGAAAACCGTGAGCGGCCAGGAAGGCTCGTTCTCCGGCATGCAGTTACTACGCGTGTTTTCCAAAGCGGAAGCGCCGGAAGTAGCAAGGCTAGCAGCGGAAGGAATTGCCAGAGAACTCCTTCCTGCCGCACATCGCCGATGCAATGACATCGACGGCACACTCCAGAATGCCCGCACACCTCTCGAACTGCTTCGAAGCGAGCTGGTGGATGAAATCGAGAGCGTTCGGCGTGCGAAGGCGCGGCGTCAAGACGCCGGCGACTACAAGCAGCTACAGATCGAAGTCGAGGGCTAAACGTCAGGAGCCGTGAGGACTTCGGGCACTCTGTGCTTTGCAAAGATCCCACTACTCGACTTTGCGCCGACACGCTCAGGCAAGCCAGCCTCTTTTTAGACGCCTGAGGGAGGCCCATTCATTCCGGGGCGATTCGGGCGCGATTGTGACCTCCACTCGGGCCAACAGGTCTGGCCATACGTCCCCGGAATCCAGCTCCGAAGTGAACGGCCGCCCGGCCGCGTCATCCATCCATCGCGCGTAGTGCCGGGCGGTTATGATAGGCCGAGAGCCACGCGGCCCCCATGCCGTGCTGTAGTCTGAGAAGTTCTGACGACGTACAGGGGGAGAATGTGAATCGACTATGGACAGTCGCAACAGCAGGCCTGCTCGCAGTTTCCATCGCCGCCCCGGTCACTGCCGAGGAAACGGTGACGAGCCTGGACGCGCTACTCGAGTCGTTTGGCTGGGACCTCGCGACAGCAGAGATCACCAGCCAGAAGCTGGGGGAGGGACTCTATGTCCTCTTCGGGATGGGCGGTAACATAGCGGTCTCTATTGGCGAGAGCGGTACGCTGATCGTAGACGACCAATTTCCCGAACTGATGCCGAGGATCGAAGCCGAGATTGCGAAGATCGGCGGAGGCCGCGTCGATTTCGCGATCAACACGCACTGGCATTTCGACCACGCGCAGGGGAACCTCGCCCTCGGCCCCGCAGGTACCTGGATCGTGAGCCAGGCCAACTCTCGCGACAGGATGGCAAAGTCGAACATCGTCAATATGATCGTGTCGAAGTACCGCCAGGACGCCTATCCCGAGAAGGCGCTTCCGATCATCAGCTACGCCGACCGAATGTCCTTTCACTTCAATGGCGAGCGAATCGATCTGATCCACTCCGGTCCGGCGCACACCACCGGCGATACCGCCGTGATCTTTCGCGGTCACAATGCCGCGCACATGGGCGACGTCTTCAACAACACCGGCTACCCCTTCATCGACGCGGACAGTGGCGGCGAGATCGACGGCATGATCGACTTCTGTGAGGCCGTGTTGGCAGAGTTGCAGCCCGGCGCCATCGTGATCCCGGGCCACGGCAAGGTGACAGACTACGCAGCGATGCAGCGCTACGTCGAGATGCTGAAGACCGTCCGAGATCGCGTCTCTGAAATGATCGATAAGGGAATGAGTCTCGAGCAGGTCATCGCCGCCAAGCCCACGGCCGACCTGGACGCCCGCTACGGCGACGTGGCCAATTCACTGGGCTTCGTGGACCGCGTGTACACCAGTCTGAAGAAAAAGCGATAGATGAGGGGTCCAGCCGTTGTTCGTAGATGTCTGCAGCATGGCGCATTGGTGTCCAATGTTTTCCGACGCGCCGCAATCCCCGGCTGGTTCACCAAAGACGGCTCTTGTAGCCTAGACGCGTGACAGAATTCGACGTCGTGATCGTAGGCGCTGGTGTCGCCGGGATGTCGGCAGCTCGGGCCCTGCAGGACACCGGCCTTAGCGTGCAGATTCTCGAGTCCAAAGACAGAATCGGTGGCCGCGCCTATACCGACAACCACACCTTCGCGGTTCCCTTCGATCATGGTTGTGCTTGGATGTCGGGGGGGCCTTACAACCCGCTCGTCCAATTCGCCGATGAGTGCGGCTTCGAAAGCGTCGAGCGAGGCCATACCTTGATCGACGACAAGGTCTTCGTTGGAACGGCCGCTGGTGCCTGGCTGAACGATGAAGACGCGCGAAAACGAGACCGCTACGTCGAAGGCTGCTACCGCGCGATCGACACCGAAGCCCGGAAAGGACGCGATGTCTCGATTGCGGATGTCATCGACACGACGTCGACCTGGACTTCTCACCTGGACAATTATCTTACGTTGGTTCAGGGCGGTGAAATGGCAACGCTTTCAATTCTGGATTTTGTGAATGGTGAGGCGGACGGCGACAGGTTTCAACTTCTCCGCGGCTACGGATCTCTCATTCACGAATTCGGTAAGGGGCTACCCGTCGATTTAGGCGCGGCGGTAGAGAGCATCGACTGGAGCGGAGACGGAGTAGAGACTCTCACCTCCAAGGAGACCGTCTCGAGCAAAGTTGCGATCGTTACTGTGTCGACCGGCGTTCTCGCCGCCAACCGCATTCGCTTCGAGCCCGGCTTGCCGGACACGACTCGCGCGGCCATTTCCGCGCTGCCCATGGGAAGGCTCACCAAAGTCGCGATCCAGTTCGACCGGAACGTATACGGGCCGTTTACCGATGATTGCTTCATCTACTACGACGGCCCGGGATCGTCGCTAAACATCGTCACCAGCTACGTGGGTTCTACCATGACAGTGGCATCCGCCGGAGGCTCACTGGCGGACGAACTCGAAGCGCTTGATGTGGAGGATGCCGCAGACTACCTGCTCGACCGGCTCGAGAAGGCATTCGACTCGAAACTCCGGCAATACGTCACCGCGACGGATCGCACGCAGTGGGGACGTGATCCCGACGTTGGCGGAAGTTATTCGGCCGCGATTGCAGGGCATTCTGGAGCGAGACTCGCGCTCGCGGAGCCCGTCGCGAACCGATTGTTCTTCGCGGGCGAGGCCACGTCGGTGCACCACTACGGGTTGGTGCACGGAGCGTTCCTCGAAGGGCGAGCAGCCGCAGAAAGAGTTGTCGCGCTGCTCCGTTGATACGCCCCGCGGCACCGAGCGCCCAGGGATCGCCAACAGGAAAAGACCCCCGGCATGGGGCAGCCTTGCCTCTATTCAAGTCGGCTGAACGGAATGCCTCATATCGGACCCTGCGAAAACGTAGCTTGTATTTCCTATAAGCCGATCCTCAACGGCTGGTGTTAGCGCAGAGGTCTCAGCTGAAGTTCCCAGTCTGCGTGATCATCCGGGCCGGCAGGTCCAATTTTTCCCTCGGCAGATCGAAGTAGTGTCTCGGGGTCGTGCACATAACCCGCTTTGATGACATACCTGATGTTGCGCGCAACCTTGATGTCAGCCAGGGGGTTGCCCTTGACCACCACCAGATCAGCAAGCTTGCCAACTTCTATGGAACCGAGTTTCTCCTCTATGCCAAGCGCGTTGGCACCGTTGATGGTGGCGGCCTTCAACACCGCTGCCGGTGGTATTCCGGCATAGGTCAGAGCCAGTAATTCCCGGTGATAAGCGAACCCCGGCAACAGGTTGGTATAGACCGGCTCATCGGTGCCGACGATTAACAGGCGCTCGCCGCCGGCTTCGAAAAAGGTCTTCAGTTCCAGCACACGTTGCGAGAACTCCGCTTCATCTGATTCCGGAGAAGGGGGCCCGCGCTTCTCCAGCAAGGTTTGTGCATAGGGCGTGAAGTACTTCGCTTCATTGGTCCAGATCATTTCAGATAAATGTGCCCGCCGTAGATTTATGCCACCGTACATCTGCAGGTTGGCATCGTAGTAAACCTGGTGTGACAGCATCAGTTTGACCATCTGCTGCATTTCTGCACTACGCGGACCGCCACTCCCAAGTGTGAGCTGGTGTTCAACCCGATCTATCCCCAAGAGGATGGCATCGCGCAAATCTACATCGTATTCGGCGTTGTAGTTAGCCAGGTGTGCCGCTGTGGTCATGCCATTTTTGTGCGCTTGTTCGATCAGTATTTTCGCTTCGCCGGGTGTCGCCTGCTTGATCTTGATGCTAATCACGCCTTGCTCAGCCCACTTGTCAACTTCCTGCCGAATTTCTTGCTCAGTGATGTCGTTGGGCCAGGCAATGCAATCGTCTGCCGCTGTCTTGATGCTGTATTCGCAGCGGAAGGCGCCGAAGTAGGGACCGGATGCGAACAGGCGCGGGCCGGTCGCCTGGCCAGCATCGATCAAGTCGCGCTGTGCAATGACACGCTCGGGATAGTATTCGCCGGCGGACCAGGTTGAAGTAACTCCATTGGCCAAAAATAGTAGACCGTTATAGACCACCTCCTCGACTCGGCCATTATCGACCAGGTCGAGGTTGTAGTGGGCATGCAAATCGATCATGCCGGGCAGTATGGTGTCGGAATCCTCCAACTCTATTATCGTGGCAGCACTCTGACGGTGTTGTCTGGCATCTGCGTCAACTTCGACGATTTCCCCATTTCGAATAAAGATGCCGCTGTTGCGACGCCGGCTATCGCTCACACTGTCAAACAACCAGCCGCCATGAATGAAGAGTTCTCCTTGCTCTGGTTCCGACCACTGAGCCTGGGTTACGTGTGGCGCCAGAAAAATCAGTACTGTACTTGCATGCAATGCGAAACGGCTGAATTGATTCATGTTCGTCCTGTTCCACTGTTGGATTGATTCTGATTCGTCTCCAATACATCCGCATAGTGAGTGCGTAAGCACCCAGCACGGGGCGGGGCCACTGTTCCCCGCTACGTAACTGAATCCCTCTTCTCGCACACGGGGCGTCCCAGCATCAAGAGCCCCATCCGGCCCGACAATATCTCCGATGAACCGGCCTCCGTCACGCTCTGGTTCTCGCGGATCTTCGCATGGCTACACCTTGGCGCGGCGGCAGAGAGCACTCTTGTCGTATAATCCGTCTCTGATCGTCATTTGAGCAGGGGAAATCGAAATGAAAAACAGCAAACAAATCATCACATTATTCGTGGCAATCATAGCCGGCTTGGCAGTTTTCACTTCATTTGGAGCAGCAGGTGAAATCGACGTCGGTATATCGGACAAAGAAGAAGATGCTTTTATTCTCTATAAATACTCCCTGATAGACGCAAAGAGGAATCGTTCCCCAAAAATCACGGAAAGCACTGAAGCCAACAAAACCATCTACAAATACGATGGACATGCACTATCGTGCAGAACCGTGATGAAGGGCTCCATCTCCAACACAACATTGGAAAACAGAACTCATGTTATTGGTGATTTCGAAGTAAGCAACAACTCATACGGAATCACACAATTGTCTTTTGATTTCTATGACGAGGGGCGAAAAACCAGAACTGGAACCATGACTGTCAACGGCAAGGTGATCGATATCAAACATTTCGATTACCAATAGCGTGTAGAAACGGCTAGACGGACTACCGCAAGGTGAGCCTGGTCAATTGCGACGTCGAGCAGGGGCGATAGCCTACCCCCTAACTTTTCAGCCGGGCCGATAACTCGCTACTTCTCGGGTCGTCGGTGTCGATGTGTTCCGTGGGTTGCGGCGTGATCGTCATCAGCGTGACCCCATCCGGGGCTTGAAATAAATGCCAATGTCCCTGCGGAATCACGATCATCATGCCGGCGCCCATCTCGAAAGACTGTGGCCCATCCTCCATCATGATCGTCAGGGTTGTCGCACCATCCAGGATGTGCACGATCTCGTCACCATTTTGATGCCGCTCCCATTGACTATCGCCCCAAAAGCTACCGCTGAAGATTCCGCCGTCACGGTAGGGGGCCAAGGTGATGAACGCATCACTCTGTTCGGCGGCTGTCGCGGCTTTGCCGCGTCCGTGTGTGGATGATGACTTTGCCAGCTCTGCCTTGATGTCAATTACCTTCAGCATCTCATTTTCTCCCGACATGTCGTTGCTTGCCCATTTCGCTCTGCCGCGGGGCGTTGCGAACGGCCTTCTCCACAGCTGCACCGCACCGTTTGCGATGCACGAAAACCAGCGCGAGCCAGAGTCCGGCGCCGAGGCCGGAGAGGATCACCCCGATTCGGCGTGACAGAGAGGGCCGGCGAGCCATAACCTCCGTAGAGGTTGGGCGGCCCAATGCGGCGAAAACTGGCCCTCGCCGAGCGCGTGTGAGTACTCGTCGACGCGGGCGAGTTCGAACGCCCAATCGTGGCCTTGTGGAAAGCCGCCGACAATCAGAGGCGCGCACGAGACCAGCGCCGCGAGATAGGGAATTGCTTCGAGCCAGCGGTAATTTCGCTTCATATCCAGCCGATCATAGCCGCGCTTGCCGTGTAGAGGCGATTGCGACCGTGGTGCTCTGCCCGTGTTCTTCTCGCCCGCCTTCTACCGACGCTGGGTCAATCGAAACGCGGCCATTCCATCAGATGCGGTGCACTGAAGAGCGAAAGCTCCGGCGCGCCGCTAAGGAATTTGTGTTAGAACCTCGGCACCTTCGAGGTGTAGATGGTCCGTTCGATCACGCAATGTTTGCTCGCAATCCTCGCAATAGCCTGTTCGGAGAGCGGACCAGAACCCTGGAGCGCTGCGGAGATGCGCGCGCTATCCGAGAAATTCAGCCACATCGCCGAGGCCTACGCGGTCGTCGATGTCTGCATGCCGATGATCGATGCGAACAAGGATGCCAAGCGCAGCGTCATTTCCAAGATTGAAATACGCCACTACTCGCAGCTCTCACGGATGGATACCGAGGCCGAACTCGCGAACTTCTTCGCCTATCACCGACAGGACGGCGGAACCGATGAGCAGGCCGCGGAGCTGGATCGGATCTATCGCGAATCCCATCAGGCGGCCGCGCGGCTACTGAAATCGCTCGACGGCTGCGTAGAGACCGCGACCGACTACGCGAACACGATCCTGAACACGAAAGTTCGATCCGCTCCGTGAACGCCTGGCCCAGAGTCGGACTCGCCTCGTGAACGCCTGGCCCAGAGTTCGACGCTTCTAACGGCCGGGCGGACCTGAAAGCTCACGCGCTTCGACGGAGAGATCGACCACGAGGCCGGAGTGGTCGGAGCCCCGGATCGCGACCACCTGGAAATCGTCGACCTGCACACCGCTACCAAAGCAGTGATCGATCCTGAGTAGCGGCGGCCCCCCGACCCAGCGCGCCCAGGTTTTGGCGGGCCTCGCGCCGCGTCTTCGCGCGTGGGTCAGCGCCAGATCCTCCAGCTGCCCCGCAATCACCCGGTAGAGGGGCCACGCGGGTGTGGCGTTGAAGTCACCCAGCACGACGCGGGTCTGCCCCCGGGTCCGGTCCAGATATTCGCGCAGGCCGCGACCCTGCGCGCGGCGAAGCGCAAATTGGGACCGGCTGCGTCTACCCCAGGCCGGCGAGGCAACGTGTACGTTGACGATCTCGATCGCACCGGTCAGCGCGGGCCAATGCGCAGGTTCGAGTCGTGCGATCCGCGCATCCCGATACGCGAGCGGCACGCGATCGAACTCGGCAGGATGGCGAACGGCAATTCCCATCCCGGTGAAGTCGCGCGCGGGCTCGAGGCGTCCATGGGAAAACACCCGACCCAGTGCGCGGGCCTGCTCGGGTGAAAGCTCCTGCACGACGACGACGTCCGCACCGCTGCCGCGGACCAGATCCGCAAAGGCTTCGGGATCGGCCCTGCCGTTCATCAGATTTCCCGAAAAGACCCGTAGATGGGACCCCACCCTGCCTCCGACGTGCCCGATGCAGGCTTCTCGGCCAGTCGTGTTCGAAATTTGAGTAGAAAGGCGGTGCGGTTCGCCGTCTAGATCGGGCGGAAGGGGTCGTTCCTCGCGATCGTCTCATCGCGCCCGGGACCCACGGAGATGATCTCCACCGGGACCGCAACGAGCGCCTCCACACGGTCCACGTAGTTTCGAGCAGCCTCGGGGAGGTCCTCGTAGCGACGACATCCCGTGATGTCCTCGTCCCATCCCGGCAGGGTTTCGTAGACGGGTTCGGCTCGCTCGATTTCCGCGAGCGTCATCGGAAAGCCGTTGGTCAATTTGCCATCGACGCGATAGGCGGTTGCAATGCGGAGTTCGCCAATTCCCGAGAGCACGTCGAGCTTGTTGATCGCGAGCGCCGTGAAACCGTTTACCATCGCGGCTTCGCGGAGCATGACGACATCGAGCGACCCGCAGCGCCGCGGCCTTCCGGTGGTCGCGCCGAACTCCGAACCGGCCTTTCGCAGCGCTTCGCCGAACTCACCGGTGTCTTCGGTCGGAAAGGGGCCACCGCCGACGCGCGTCGTATACGCCTTGGTGATTCCCAGTACGCGATCGATGCGGGTGGGCCCAATGCCGGCGCCGGCACACACGGCGCCCGCGACGCAGTTGGACGACGTCACGTAGGGATAGGTGCCGTGATCGATATCGAGAAAGGTGCCCTGCGCACCCTCGAAGAGAACGTTCTTGCCTGCGCTCAGCGCCTCTTCGAGCGTGTGGACCGTGTGATCCACATACGGCTCGAGCTGCCGCCCCCACGAGACCGCCTGCTCGTAGAGTGCGTCAACGTCGATTGGCTCCCAGTTGTAGTACTCGACGAGCTCGAAGTTCTTCTGCTTCGCGATGCGCCTCAGCGACTCGCGAAGCCCCTTCGGGTCCAGCAGATCCGCCACCCGGATTCCGCGGCGAGTCACCTTGTCCTCGTAGGCGGGGCCGATTCCGCGCCCGGTGGTTCCGATCGCGAGCTCACCCGCCGCTTCCTCGCGAGCCTTGTCGAGGGTCGTGTGCCAGGGAAGAATGACGTGAGCGCGACCGGAGAGCCGAATCCGCGACGGATCGCGCAACAGCCCGCGCTCTTTCAGTGCCTCGAGTTCGGCCAGCAAAGCCTCCGGATTGACGACCACACCGGGTCCGATCAGATTGATGGTCGAGGGATTCAGGACGCCCGCCGGCACGACGTGAAGCACGGTCTTGACGCCGTCGACCACGAGCGTGTGGCCGGCGTTGTTGCCGCCGTGGAAACGGACCACGAGCTGCGCGTGGGGAGCGAGCCAATCGACGAGTTTGCCCTTGCCCTCGTCGCCCCACTGCGCGCCGACTGCAACCAGCGCCGTCACGGTCCGAGCTCCACGAGTTGTGCAGAAATCAAGTGAGGCAGATCGTGCAACTGCTTCATCACCGCTTCCTCCGGCGCGCGGTCGATATTCACGAGCATTGCCGCGAGGGAGCGCTCTGGTATCAGCGCGAGCTGCATGCGCGAAATGTTGATGCCGCCCTGCCCCAGCACGGTGCCGACGGCTCCCACGACGCCAGGCTGGTCTTGATTCTGGATGAAGAGCGTCGATCCCTCGGGGATCGCCTCCAACATGAAGTCGTCGATTCGGACGATGCGCGGCTGCTCACCGTGAAACACGGCTCCGACGATAAAGCGATCGCCACCGCCCACGACACGGGTAGAAATCGTACTCGCGAAGTCGCGCGATCGGCTCACCTTCGACTCGACCACTTCGATGCCGTGCTGCTTCGCGATCAGCGGAGCATTGACGAGGTTCACCTCATCGCTCAACGATTCCAGGATTCCCTTCAAGATCGACACCGTGATCGGAGCGACTTCAAGCTCCGCGGCGTCCCCCGAATACTCGATCTCGATCCGATCGATCGAACCCGGGCGAAGTTGCCCTTGGAAACGCCCCAATTTTTCGCCGAGTTCGAGATAGGGGCGAATCTGCGCGTAGAGCTCCTTTGAAATCGATGGGACGTTGATCGCGTTTCCCACGATGCCGTCTACGAGATAGTCGCGGACCTGCTCGGCTACCGCGATCGCGACGTTTACCTGGGCTTGTTCGGTAGACGCCCCAAGGTGCGGGGTACAGATGACACGATCGTGCAGAATCAGCGGATCATCGGCGCTCGGCGGCTCCTTTTCGAAGACATCCATCGCGGCGCCGCCGACCTGGCCAGCGTCGAGCGCGCGCAGCAGTGCGGCTTCGTCGATGATTCCACCCCGCGCCGCGTTGATGATCAGCACATCCGGTCGCATCTTCGCGAATGCCGCGTCATTCAAGAGGCCGGTGGTCTCCGGAGTGCGCGGAACGTGAATCGAGATCGCGTCCGCGCGCGTCAGCATCTCTTCGAACGAAACGAGCTCCACGCCCGCTGCCACTTTGGCCGCCTCGGACAGGAACGGATCGTACGCGATCACCTTCATCCCGAGACCCTTGGCGCGTTCTGCAACGAGACGGCCGATGTTTCCCAGGCCGATGACCGCGAGGGTTCGGTTGTAGATTTCCATTCCGACGAACCGCGACTTCTCCCATTTTCCAGCTTTCATCGATGTGGTTGCCTGGGGGATGTGGCGCGCAAGCGAAACCAACAGTGCAATCGCGTGTTCGGCAGTGGTAATGTTGTTACCGCTCGGCGTGTTCATCACCACGATGCCGCGCGAGGTCGCAGCGGGAAGGTCGACGTTGTCGACGCCGATCCCAGCCCGACCAATCACCCTGAGCTTATCGGCAACCTCGATGACCTCGGCGGTGACCTGGGTGCCACTGCGAATCACCAGCCCTTCTGCATCGGCGATGGCTGCGAGCAATTCGTCGCCCTTCAGCCCAGGCTCGGCGACCACCGTGATGCCGGGCGCGTGCTCGAGAATTTCGAGTCCCTCAGTGGCCAGCTTGTCCGTCACGAGAACTTTTGCCACGCTTCATCTCTCCCGGGCACTCGGGCACAAATCGCCCCGCAGCCGCTGAGCGCCCACCCACCAGAACCTCAATTCACCTGCCAAACGGCCACTAAGCCCATGGTTTCATTGGGAAAAGAGGCGAGAAGTGGATTGTGCCCAAGGCTTCGGAGGGTGTCAACGCCGACCCGTTCGCGGCCTACGATGGCCCGGGCGGTCCTACCGCAGCTCCTTCGGCCGGCGTTGGTGGAAGAATCGTCTGGGCCGTGCGTAGAGCCACGGCTCGGGAACGCCGTCCGACTCCGCTCGGACCCCGGGCCGCCCTTCCGCACACGCAGTGCTGCAGTGCCAGGCGCCATCTACCTTGATCGAAGCGAGTCCGAGGCTGTCCTGGCAGCGCGTACAAGAACCCGATCCGCTGGCGGGGCGATAATCGACCTTCTTCATGCGGCGGTCAAGAATCCCTTGGCTTCGGTTTCGTCGCCAGCGCGATGCCGCGGGCACCGGCTTGCTGGGCGACGTCGAGGATGTTGACGGCCTGTCCGAGCAGCACCGCCCGGTCGCCGCGCAATACGACGATCTTCTCGCGGGCATCGGCCAGCGCCGCCTTGAGTACCTCGAAGAGTTGATCTTCCGTCACGACGGCGTCGTTGATCATCATTTCGCCGTCTGCCCCCACGGTTACGGTCACGCCCTGGGGCGTCTCGTCGTGGACATCCGCGCCGGGAAGATCGATGTTCTTGCCTTGATTCTGGATCACCGACGTCGTGACCATGAAGATGACCAGCAGCACCAGAAACACGTCGGTCAGGGGCGTGATGTTGATTTCGGCGACGATGGCGCCGTCTGAATCGTCGTGATCAGGCTGGTACGAAGTCGCCACCCTGCACCTCCGCTCGTTTGGACCCGTTGCTCTGTGTGGTCTCGACAAAGATCAGGGCCTGTAGGAAACGCTCGCAGGATCGCGCGTAGGTGGTACCCAGTTCGTTGGCGCGCGTCTGAAGATAGTTGAAGAACATCAGCGCAACGATCGCGACGAAGAGCCCCGCGGCGGTTGCAATCAGCGCTTCGGAAATACCGGAGGCCACGACCTCGAATCCGCCGACACCTTCGATCGCCATGGCCCGAAACGCGCGGATGATTCCGATGACCGTTCCGAACAGACCCACGTAGGGGGCGAGCGAGCCGATCGTTCCGATCACCCAGAGGCCGCGCTTGAGATCCGTGACGACCTCCTGACGCGCGGTCAGCAGCACGCGATCCAGGTCCTCGATTGCGATGTTCTTCCAACCCATCGCCTCGAGGAAGATCTTCGCAACCGGTGTCTCGTGTTGCTCACAAATCGACCGAGCACCTTCGACGTCTCGCTTCACGAGCGACTCGATGGTATCGCGGGTCACTGCGCGGGTTTGGCTCTTGAGGCCCTGATAGCGCCACATGCGCTCGAAAAGGATCGTGAGCGTGACCACAGAAGCAATGAACAACGGAATGACCGTAAGGCGACCGTCGTACAGCAGCTGAATTAGTTCTTGCGCATTCATCGGCGCCCCTCCTCGCTTGAATCACCCCAGAATCCCGGACGAAGTGTTCCGCCGGCATCCGCTCCAACGCCATTCTTGCTGTTAATTCGCAAGGTTACCCGAACGAACACGCCCCACCAGCGCAAGCCAGCTGCATCGGAAACCGGGGGGAACGAGCAACACCATCAGACTCGCGTCTGGCGCTTCGCAATTGGCCCTTCGACGCTTTGTCCCCCACAACTTGAACGGAAAATTTTTCAGATCTCATTTAAGCGCTGTTCGACCGAAGAAGCCAGTAGGCGTGTGCGTCCTACCGGCATCGCTATCATCGCATCGGAAACCCAGGCGGCGTTTTCGGGGTCCAAACGGGTCGGGGCGTATACCCGAA
>Ga0209987_10001335_pt1 | contig 13473 bp, 10 predicted proteins | sample N074metaG_FD_182134 | JGI IMG/M metagenome (GOLD analysis project Ga0209987, IMG submission 182134) | Deep subsurface microbial communities from Kermadec Trench to uncover new lineages of life (NeLLi) - N074 metaG (SPAdes) (version 2) | ecosystem: Environmental > Aquatic > Marine > Ocean trench... | reverse complement strand
CCATCGGGCATGGCGCGGGCACAGCAACAGGCGGGCATCCGCTCACTCGGAGGGCCTTGACTCGATCGCCGGATGCCCACCTGCCGCTGCGCTTTGACAGGTTCGCGGGATTTTTCTTTGCACATTGGTGTGGTCTGACACTGATTACGTGCCGACAGTTGCCATCGGGCATGGCGCGGGCACAGCAACAGGCGGGCATCCGCTCACTCGGAGGGCCCTGACTTGATCGCTGGATGCCCACCTGCCGCTGTGCTTTGACAGCTGTGTGGGATTTTCATTCTGTCGTTGATTATGGAGCCTCAAACGCTAGCCGGTGTTTTGCAAGCCCTGTGCGATGCCGTTGACGCTTGCCAGCAGCGCATCAAGCAGCTCGGGGTTTTCCCTGTCCGATGCGCGCCAGCGTCGCAGCAGGTCAACCTGCATCAGGCTCATTGGATCGACGTACGGGTTGCGCAGCATGATCGCTCGTTGCAGCGTTCGGTCCCCCTCAAGAAGCTCTTGATGATCGGAATAGTCGAGGATTAACTTTCGAGTGAGCACGAATTCCTGCTCTATTAATGGAAAAAACCTGTCGTGAAGATCGCCGGCAAGTTCTGAGTAGGTTCTTGCTATTTCGAGGTCAGCCTTGGCCAGTACCATTTCGGCATCCGCAATCAGCGCGCGCATGAAATACCATTCCTGGAACATGCTGCGGAATGCAGAATCCTCAAATTTACGGGCGGCGGTGGCCAGGCCGGTTCCGAGTCCAAACCATCCTGACAGGATGAGGCGACTTTGCGTCCACGCAAATACCCACGGTATGGCGCGCAGGTCGTCGACACCGACGCCACCGCGACGGGATGATGGTCGCGAACCAATGCGCATGCGCTCGATCAGGTCGATAGGCGTTGCGGCGCGAAAGTATGCATAGAAATCGGGAGTTTCAAACACCAGCTTGCGATAGAAGTCTTTGCTGGAATCGGCGATGACCTGCATCATCGTGTGCCATTCCGGCATGTCATTGCCACGATGATGCGGCATGGCGGTTGCCAGTGCTACCGATCCTGTTGCTTGTTCGAGAGTGCGCAACGCAATGCCGCGAAGCCCATACTTTTCGTTGATTATTTCTCCCTGTTCAGTCACACGAAGATAACCATTTACTGTCCCGGGCGGGGCGCCCAATACCGCAGCATGAGTCTTCCCGCCACCACGACTGATCGTGCCACCGCGGCCATGAAAAAGATGCAGCTCGATGTTTTCGCTGGCAACCGAATCGACCAGAGCCACCTGCGCGTTTTGCAACGCCCAACGAGCGGACGCCAGACCGGCATTCTTGTTGCTGTCAGAATAGCCAATCATGATCATCTGCTGGTTCTGGCGGTAATCCAGATGCTCGCGATAAAGCTTGTTGGCGAGCAGCGTCTTGAGAATTTCGGGGCCGCGCTCAAGGTCCTCGACAGTTTCAAGCAGGGGCGCAATATCCAGCGGTACATTGCCTCGGCGGGTATGCAATTCGCTCCAGTTCGCAAGCAACAGGATCGACAAGATGTCGTCCGCATCCTGTGTCATGCTGATAATGAAAGGGCCGATCGCCCTCTCGCCGTATTTTCTGCGACAAAACGCAATCGCCTGAAAAACAGCAAGCGTCTTGCGCGCCTGGATGCTTGGGCTGTCGGGCGCTGACTCCTTCGCAACAATCGCCTCCACAATTCGCGTCGCCCGATCCTCCGCACTCCATTCCAGCCAGTCCTCCTCGCCCAGGCACTCACCCACCACCTGCCGATGCACCATCGCGTCCTGGCGGACATCGAGCGTAACGAGATGAAAACCAAACGTGTCGATGCGGCGTAGCAAACGGCGTACTGCGAACAAGCCTGCGTGTACACCACGATGATCCTTGAGGCTGTCGGCGATAATCTGAATATCTTCCCGCAGTTGCAGCGCCGATTCATAGGGATACGCTTCGTCATCGTAAGTGGCCTGCAGCCGCTGCTGGATCAGGCGCAGTAATACTCGATACGGCATATCTCTGTGGCGGCTGGGGACTGCATGGTAGGCGTTCGGGAACACATCGCGATATTCTGCGATTTTTCTGTGAACCGCTTCACTCACATCGACCCGACTCTCGGATTGGCTCAGCTTGTCCGACAACGATGCGCATTCATTGAAATACAGATCGAGAACCAGCCGCCGCTGGCGCGCCATCGTCGAGCGGATCGTTTTCGCGTTTACGTTCGGATTGCCGTCCATGTCGCCGCCTACCCAGGAGGCGAAATGCAAAATGTTCGGAATAACCAGGTCCTTCGCGTCATCGCCAAAAATGCGGATCGCCGCATTCTCGATGTCTTCATAAAAAGGAGGGATTGCCCGGTACAACACGTCCGTAACGAAAAACAAAACGTGCTCGAGTTCATCCGACACTGTCATTCGTTCCGCCGGATGCTCCTGTGTTTGCCAGCCGGTCGTAACGTCAAGTTTAATGTTCTCAATGCAGGCGTGCTTTTCCTGCGCCGTCATTGTCGGGTTGAGCATGTCGATAAGACGACGCACGATGCGTTGCTCTTTGCGCAGGACTGTGCGACGCGTTGGTTCCGTGGGATGGGCTGTGAAAACGGGCTCTATTCGCATTGAGTTCAGGAGCTTTTGCAGCGCGGATGCGTCGAATCCGGCGGCCTTGAGTTTCACCAGCGTCTCTTCGAGCCCACCTGGCTGGTACTGCCCGACCTCCTGCAGATACTCCCGTCGCCGGCGAATGCGATGAACTTTTTCTGCGGTGTTCGTTACATGGAAGTAGGTCGAAAAAGCCCGGATAACACCCCCCGCAAGTGACAGGTCGAGATCCTTCAGGAATTCTGCCAGTGTCTCGTCCGGGCGCTCATTGCCCTCGCGTCTGCGAATCGCACGCAATCGTGCGGTCTCGACAAAATCGAACAGTTCGTCCCCACCCTGTTCGCGGAGCAGATCGCCAACCAGTGCGCCAAGCAAGTGGACGTCTGCGCGTAGCGCCTGATCTTTGTCCTCGAAAGTAATGTCCTGCCGCCGCAATGCTATTTGCCCGTAGTGGATCGGATCTGAGTTATTTGCCGGGTGGTCTTAAGTCCAGGGGTTGTCTTCAGTGGTGATTATACGTGTCGTAGCGAAAACTGGCAGCCTGCCGAAAGCGATGATTTTCAAATAACGACGTTGAAATGGCCATGGATAGCTTCTTCGCCAAAGCGCTAATCGCGGAAATTTTCATACTGCAACGGAATATCGACCTCGGCGTCCTTCAAAAGCGCAATGATCGCCTGCAGGTCATCGCGTTTCTTGCCGGATATGCGCAATTTCTCGCCCTGAATGGCGCTTTGAACCTTGATCTTGCTGGCCTTGATTTTCTTGACCAGGTCGCGGGCCAGCGGCGTCTCGATACCCTGGCGTAAAATAACCTTCTGGCGCGCCTCGCTGCCGGACATCTCCACTTCTTCCTCTTTCATGCACGCGATATCGATGCCTCTTTTACTTAATTTCTGCCGCAGGATATCCAGCATTTGCTGCAGTTGAAATTCCGATTGGCTGGTCAGTTGTACGACGTTCGCTTCCAGGACGAATTTGGAGCCCGTGCCTTTGAAATCGAAGCGCGTGTTGACATCCCGATTCGCTTGATCAAGTGCATTGGTGGCTTCGTGGGCATCAAACTCGCTAACTACGTCAAACGATGGCATCGACTGGTCTCCCTTGGTGCAGCGACAGGACAATAGCAAAATCTGTACATGCTGCCCAGTTAGTCAGGCCGCGTGGTGCGTCCCGTTGCGCGAGAATACGAAGCAGTCCACGGAAGGGCCAAAATGTTGCAGACAATACTAAAAAAGCCGGAACCGACCGGTGTGTCACCGCCGCCCGGCGAGCACACGATCTCGGAGCGCGTGGAGGGCATCACACGGCGGCTTCGATTGCTCGGCATTACGCCGCAGATATGGCAGCGATCCTCGGGTTTTTCGGCGGGTGGCGTGGCGATGCGTATTCATGTCCGGGAATTGGCGAATTCACCCGGCTTGCTGGCCGAGAGCCTGGAGAACATCCGGGTTGCACTTGCGGCGGGTGTTTCGCTGAATGTGTCGTTGGATAACCTGGGGCCGGGAGATCGAAGCATCGAGGGCCTGCAGAGCTTCTGTAATGATGTAAGAGGCATTCTGCAAAGCAGTGACTCTCGCAATGGGGAGTTGGGGTTGTGTGTTGCCGCAAGTGATATCACTTTGCCGGCATTCCAGGTCATCTCAAGCGCGGTGCTTGGCTACGGGCATCGCTATGTGGCGCTGGATGCCTCACATATGGACGCGAGTGCTGTTGACCGATGTGCGAATTCAGACTGGGCGGCACTATTTGCTCGTGGTTCGGGTCCGGCGCCGCTTTGGCCGGTTTACGACGCCGCCGTGCGGACCCGCTGCCCGCTCCTCAACAATGAGGCAAGCGATGCGTTGCTCCCGGGCTCGGGAATTGCCGTGCCGGCCGGAACCGCGTGGCTGCCCATGGAATTCGATGTAAGCCGCTTCGCTGACGCTGATGGTGTTGTTCAAACTGACCCTCTGGCGCAAGCGATCGATGCGTGCGTTGAGCTTGGCGATGAACTATTCAGCCTGTTGTCATGGCCGGGTGAGCGGCAGCTCGAGGACGCGAGACTGAATCGCCGGCTGGCCGTGATGCTGACGGGGATTGGCGATCTCGTGTTGCTGCGCGGCGCAGATCCGACCGACCTTGGTTGCTTGCGGGACCTCGATCGCCTGGTTGGGCACATTCACAACGGTTTGTGGGAGAAGACGAAATACCTCGCAGAAGTTCACGGACCGTTGCCCGCGCTCGAGAAACAACATCCGGCAGGGCGCTGGCAGGACGAGAGACATTGCCAGGATTGGGTCCTGCGCTGGCAAAAGGCGATGAGCACGGAGCAGGTGCGGCACCGAAACCTGCTGGTAATGTCGCCCTATTCGGTGCTGCCACGACACACTCCGGCGCACCGGGACTTCGTGGATCTGCTGCCTCTGATTGCCCACGCAGACGCGCTGAGTTTCGCTGGTCCGCCGAGCTTGCAGAACTGGACTGCCGCCGACTTCACGGTCTTTCACCGCAGGGCCTGGGCGGTCATTCAGCGCCGTGATGCGGCATCATTCGTTGCGGCCAGGGTATGAACTGATATACGGTGGCAAATCTTCGGGTAGATCGGCAGAGAATTCATTGCAGGCAATTACGGCCGACATTCACGGTGTTGCTGTGCTGCTGCTTACGGCGGTTGCACTGTTTCTTTTTACGCGTGATCGAATACCGCTGGAAACATCAAGTCTTGCTGTACTGATCGTACTGGTTGTGGGCTTCCAGATTTTTCCATATGTGCGGGATGATACCGCGCTGCGTGCGGTTGATTTTTTTGCGGGATTCGGCAACGAAGCGTTGGTCGCGATTTGTGCATTGATGATTGTCGGCAAAGCTCTCGAGACCACCGGCGCACTGCAACCACTGGCGACAATCGTCGCTCGCGCCTGGACGACACGGCCCGTGCTGGCGCTGTTCATAACGCTTATTGCTGCAGCGGTGCTCAGCGCCTTCATGAACAACACGCCGATCGTGGTTTTGTTGATGCCGATTCTGGTCGGCGTTTCGCTGCGCGTTAAATTTCCGGTATCCGGCGTGATGATGCCAATGGGTCTTGCCACGATCATCGGCGGCATGTCGACGACCATTGGTACGTCAACCAATTTGCTGGTGGTGGGAATCGCACGCGATATGGGTGCTCAGGAATTTGGCATGTTTGATTTCATGCTGCCGGCATTTATCGTTGGCGGCGTTGGTATAGTTTTTCTGTGGTTGATCGCACCAAAGTTATTGCCCGACCGGATCCCGCCAATGGCCGATACGACGCCGCGTGTATTTAACGGCCAACTGAACATCAAAGAGGGTGGTTTCGCTGCAGGTAAAACCCTTTCCGAGGTGTTGGCGAAAACAAACGGCGAGATGCGAGTCGAAAAAATCCAGCGTACCGAAACATTGTTCCTGGCCAAGCTTCCGTCGGTCGTATTGCAGCCGGGCGACAGATTGTTCGTTAAGGACTCTCCGGAAAACCTGAAGCACTTCGAAGGATTGCTGGAGGCAACGCTTTATAATATTTCTGACAGCGAACACCCGATCGACGACGAGACACCACTGCTCGCTGCAGGCCAGCAACTCGCTGAGGTAGTCGTAACCCGTGGCTCGCCACTTCATTTGCGTACCCTGGAAACCGCTAGCTTCAGTGCAAGTTACGGGCTGATGCCGCTGGCCATTCACCGCGCACGGGCGCCAAGTTCGCAGATAACCGGCGACCTGACGACCATTCGCCTGCGCGCCGGTGATGTATTGCTGGTGCAGGGCAGTCGCGATGCTATTGATAAATTGAAAGCCAGCGGCACGATGCTGGTTCTCGATGGTACGACCGACCTGCCGCACACGCACAAAGCCAATCGAGCGCTGGCGGTGATGGGAGGTGTCGTTCTGGTTGCGGCAGTTGGTTTCCTGCCAATCTCGGTCAGCGCGCTGATCGGCGTAGGTCTGATGCTTTCAATGGGGTGCCTGACGTGGAGGGATGCGGCAGGCGCGCTGTCGGCGCCGGTCATCATGATCATTGTTGCAAGCCTGGCGCTGGGCAAAGCCCTGACTGTGACGGGGATGTCTGAATACCTCGCGATGGGATTCGTCAACATGGCTACTGGCATGCCCGTTCCGGTTATCCTGAGCGCCTTCATTCTCATCATGACGATCCTGACGAACGTGGTGTCCAATAGTGCGGCAGCGGTTATCGGCACACCGATCGCCATCGCGATCGCGAAGCAACTCGGCGTCGATCCGGAACCGTTCATTCTGGCGGTACTGTTCGGCGCCAACATGAGCTACGCAACGCCCTACGGCTACCAGACCAATCTCCTGATTCTGAGTGCCGGCGGCTACAAGTTCTCCGATTTCTTGCGGGTGGGCATTCCCCTGACGATTATCATGTGGATAGGATTTTCGCTGCTGCTGCCGGTTCTCTACGATCTGTAAATTTTCCGCGACCGGGTGCGATAGCCGTTGACGCCCGAAGCCCGACGCCCGGGGGTCCCGGAGTGGATTACTCTTGACGTAGGAGACCGGGCTGGTGATACTCGGCCCATGACCGCAATCGCTCAGAAAAGCTGGAACTGGCTGTGGCTACCCCGACAGGAGTGGGTGGCAGGCTGATTTATAGCTAAAGCGTTTGTAAACGAAGCCCTCTCCGCCACGAAAGTGGGAGCGGGTTTTTTTTTGCCGGACATATTTGACTGAAATTTCAGAGAATAAATTACCAATGAGCATGCAGCCGCCATTTGATATTGCCGCAGACCTCGATACACCTGTATCGGCGTACCTTAAATTGCGTGATATGAAACCGCGCTTTCTGCTGGAAAGCGTCGAGGGTGGCGAGCGACTGGCGCGTTATTCTTTCCTGGGTTTTGGTGATGCATCCGAGATACGGCTCGATGCCAGTGGTTTGCATGTAGACGGAAAGGTCTCGGCGCGCCCAACTACGCAAGACGAATACCTTGAGGCGTTGCGCACTGCTCTGGCCAATGCGCCACGTCCCAGTCCCGACGTGGAAGGCCTGCCTTTTTCCGGTGGGCTCGTTGGCGTGACCGGATACGATGTTGTCCGCATGTTCGAACGCCTGCCACAAACCAGCATTCCGCAAGAGGGCATTCCGGAGGCCGCTTTCACCGCACCTTCCTCAGTTCTGGTGTTCGATCACCTCACGCGGCGAGTGGCACTTTTGCACGATGGTTCGGCGGCGGAGCGGGCAAGCCTTCGCAATGAGGTTGTCAAACGACTGCGTGGGCCGGTGCCGACGAAGGGCGTGCAGGCGAAGGTGTCCTCCCCCGTGGCCGGCATGTCGGAGGCGGACTACGTTGAGCGGGTCGAGGCGTGCAAGGAATATATCGCCGCCGGTGACATCTACCAGATAGTGCTATCGGTGCTGTTCAAAGGGCAATCAGATCTTGATCCATTTGAAGTGTACCGTGCACTGCGACTTCTAAATCCGTCGCCGTACATGTTTTTTCTTGAGTTTGGCGATTTGCGTGTTGTAGGTTCATCGCCGGAGGCGCTGGTCAAACTCCACGGCGATACAGCCTCACTGCGGCCAATAGCGGGAACCGTACCCCGTGGCGAAAACCGCGAAGAAGACCTGGCCTTCGAGAAACAATTGCTGGCCGATCCAAAGGAGTCAGCCGAGCACGTCATGCTCGTCGATCTGGCGAGAAACGATCTTGGCCGGGTTGCCACGGCGGGTAGTATTCATGTTGATCCCTATCGCTCTATTGAACGTTACAGCCATGTCATGCATATCGTGAGCGGCGTCAAAGGAACGCTCGCTCCCGGTCACGATGCGTTCGACCTGTTCGCCGCGAGTTTCCCGGCCGGGACGCTGGTCGGCGCGCCCAAGGTGAGAGCGATGGAAATCATCGAGGAAATGGAACAAACCGGCCGTGGTTTGTATGCGGGCACTGCCGGTTACTTCGATATCAACGGTGATATGGATCAGGCCATTACGATCCGCACACTGGTGTTTAATGGAGATGAGTACAGCTTCCAGGCGGGTGCGGGCATCGTTGCTGACAGCGTGCCGAAAAAAGAGTACGCGGAAGTCCTGGCAAAAAGCGCCATCTTGAGACGCGCGCTGGATATCGCGGGAGCCGGATTGTGAGCTTCGAAAACGTCCGCATTCTACTGATCGACAACTACGATTCGTTTACTTACAACATCGTCCAGGCTTTTCGCGCCCAAGGCGCCGAGGTTCTCATTTACCGCAATGACAAACTCGACGTTGCCGGGGCGCTACAGCTCGAACCAACGCACCTGGTTATTTCACCGGGTCCCGGACAGCCGCGGGATGCCGGCAATTCGCTGAATATGATCGCCGCGTTTGCCGAGCGCACTCCCATACTTGGCGTATGTCTCGGTCACCAGTGTCTTGTCAGTCATTTTGGCGGAGAGATTGTGCGCGCCGACAGATTGATGCACGGCAAGACATCGCTGATTAATCATGATGGCCGGACGGTATTCGACGGTTTGCCGGCGGGGATGGAAGCTGGGCGCTATCATTCGCTGATCGCCACCGCAAAAAGCCTGCCCGCCATGCTGGAAGTCAGTGCACAGACAGACCGCAATGAGATCATGGGTGTTCGACATCGGGAGCTGCCTCTTGAGGGCGTGCAGTTTCATCCCGAGAGTGTGCTGACGCCCGATGGTGATGCCTTGATGGCGAATTTCATGAGGATGACATCGGCATGAGTGGCGAATATTCCGCTTTATTGAATCGTGTGCTGGACGGATCGTCATTGACTCAAACCGAAGCCGCCGAGCTAATGCATGCCATGGCTGGTGGCGAAATTGAAAACGCCCTGGCGGGTGCGTTGCTTGCGGGACTTCGTGCCAAGGGCGAAACCGCTGACGAGATTCGTGGTTTCGCCACAGCAATGCGAAAGCTCGCCAGAAAACCTGTGATCGGGGACGGCATACCCACCGTCGATACAGTTGGCACCGGTGGCGACGGTTCTGGCAGCCTCAATCTGTCGACGGGAACAGCATTGCTCGCGGCAGCGTGCGGCGCGCGCGTGGTCAAGCACGGCAACCGATCAATCTCGAGCCGCTCGGGCAGTGCTGACATGCTGGAATGCCTCGGCATGCCGTTGCCGCAGGAAGGGCGGGCGATTGGCGATGCGCTGGAGGCGCTTGGATTTACCTTTCTGTTCGCACCGGCATTTCACCCGGCGATGAAAGAGATCATGCCGGTTCGCAATGCATTGGGTGTACGCACGGTGTTTAACCTGCTCGGCCCGCTTACCAATCCAGCCGAACCGCCTTTCATGTTGATCGGTGCATTCAGCCCCGGTGCGGCGAAACTCATGGCGGATGCGCTTGCGGGCATGCCAATTGAGCGCGCATTCGTCGTGCACGGTGAGCCCGGCTGGGACGAGGCAACCCCCGTCGGGGAGTTTCTAATCTATGACGTTGCGCCTGGCTCGGTGAAGCAAAGTCATCGCAATCCGGAAGACTACGGTCTGCCACGCTGCAGACCCGAAGATCTCGCCGGTGGCGACGCGGACCACAATGCGCGAGAGCTCAAGCGAGTTTTCAGTGGCGATGACAAAGGAGCGCATCGCGATGCGTTGCTGATGGGAACATCACTCGTGCTTGAGGTGACGGGAGTGGTCGATAGCATGCGGGAAGGCGTAACACTCGCGGCCGATGCCATTGACTCTGGCCGGACCAGCGATTTTCTCGACCGCTTTAGCGAGTTTTATTCCACCTGATGTCTGACTTCCTGACACAGATGGCCGCCTCAAGTCGGGAACGCGCCGCCTCAATTCCTGCAACATTCCCTGCTGCCATGCTTGACCGACCGGCATTTCCCCTGCGCCTGAAGTCTTTTGATCTGATCGCAGAAATCAAGGATTCGTCACCGGCCGAAGGTGTGTTGGCGAGTGGCGGGGCTGATCGTGTTGCGCGAGCAATTCAATACATACAGGGCGGTGCTGCAGCAATTTCGGTTTTGACCGAGCCATCGCGATTCGCAGGGAGCACCGATCATCTCGATGAGGTGGCGAACGCTGTTGCGGACTTCCGTGTTCCTGTAATGCGCAAGGATTTCCTGGTCGACACCCGACAAATACTTGAGGCGAAGACTTGTGGTGCGAGCGGCGTCCTTTTGATCGCCGCACTGCTTTCGGATTCCGAGCTGGGCGACATGCTCGATTGCGCATTGGAACACTCGTTGTTTGTTTTGCTCGAGGCCTTTGACGCTGCGGACCTCGATCGCTCGTCAAAGCTGCTACGCACGAATCGCTACGCCACGCACATCGCCAACGGCCAGTTGCTGATGGGTATCAACACGCGGAACCTGCGCACGCTTGCGGTCGATCCCGAAAGACTCAAGTTGCTATCGCAGCAACTTCCTCCGGGTGTCGTCGCGGTTGCGGAAAGCGGCCAAAAGTCTGTAACGGACATAGCCCAGGTTGCCCAGTGGGGCTATTCCGTGGCGTTGGTCGGCACCGCGTTGATGCGCAGCGAGGATCCGGAACAACTCATCGTGGAAATGCTGGCAGCGGGCAGGCAGGCCCGATCGGCATGAGTGTGCTGGTCAAAATCTGCGGCCTGAGTGACAGGCATACTGTATCCTCCGCGGTCGACGCGGGTGCCGACGCAATCGGTTTCGTTTTTGCCAGGTCAATTCGAAGAGTGTCTGTAGATGTCGCGCTGGAAGCCAGCCGGCATGTATCGAAAGACGTGTTGCGAGTTGCCGTAATGCAGCATCCAACACAAGAGGAGTGGCAGCGGGTCGCTGACGGTTTCTGCCCGGACATTTTGCAAACTGACGCAGATGATTTTGATTATCTTGAGGTGGCAGAAAATTTTGATCGCTGGCCGGTTTATCGCGAAGGGCGATTGTCAGCAAACACGAGAATGCCGGATACTTTTGTGTACGAAGGCATGAAAAGCGGCCAGGGTGACACGGTCGACTGGCAAGCGGCCGGAAAAATCGCCCGGCACGGAAAAATGATTCTTGCCGGCGGGCTGGGAGCGCATAATGTGGCGGACGCGATCCGCCGGGTGCGACCTTTCGGCGTCGATGTTTCAAGTGCCGTCGAGGCGTCGCCGGGAAAAAAGGACGCCGGGAAAATTGCAGCGTTTGTAGCGGCGGCAAAAAACACAGAATTTAGTTAAGGAACCTCTGATGTATTCTAGGCGAAGTGGATTGGGAGCCAAAATATCCAGATTCAAGGCGCGGATGACCCGTAATGGTTAGCCATTGCGAAGATTCGCAACGCCGAAGCTGGATATTTTGGGCCAAAGAGTCGAGTTCACGAATAGATCAGAGGTTCCTTGATGCGATTCCAAGGATGACAAAACGATGAGTGCCTTGTTGACAGCTGCGGAAGCTGCATCACTGCTCGATGCCTCGATCAAGGGAGAGTTGCCCGATGAACGCGGGCGGTTTGGCCCCTTCGGCGGGCGATACATACCGGAAACGCTGGTGCCGGCATTTGAGCGCCTCGAAGAGGGCGTGCGGCATTATTTGCCGGAAGCGGAATTTCAGCAGGCATTTCGCCGCGAACTTCGCGAGTGGGTAGGCCGGCCAACGGCGCTGACTTTTGCGTCGCGACTTAGTGAGCGTTGGGGAACAGAGGTCTGGTTGAAGCGCGAAGATCTCGCCCATACGGGCGCACACAAAATCAACAATGCCATTGGACAGGCGTTGCTTGCCAGGCGGCTTGGCGCAAAGCGAGTCATCGCCGAGACCGGTGCCGGGCAACACGGTGTTGCCTCTGCTGCGGCCTGTGCACGGGTTGGACTTCCCTGTCGTGTTTATATGGGCGCGGTGGACATAAAACGTCAGGCGCCCAACGTCGATCGAATGTTGCGCCTGGGGGCCGAGGTGTTTCCCGTTGAAACGGGTGACAAGACCCTGCGTGCCGCGATCGACGAAGCAATGCGCGAGTGGGTTTCCGATCCAAACGATATTTATTATCTCCTTGGTTCGGCGGTGGGCCCGCACCCGTACCCGTATCTTGTACGTGAATTACAGTCGATTATTGGCAAAGAGGCCCGCCAACAAATGCTTGACCAGGCGGGCGCGCTGCCGGATGTTGCTTTCGCCTGTGTCGGCGGCGGCTCCAATGCGATTGGGCTGTTTTATCCATTGCTTGGCGATGAGCAGATAGAACTCATTGGTGTGGAAGCCGGGGGAACGGGCAGCGGCCTCGGGCAAAATGCTGCAACCCTGGCAACCGGCACGCCCGGTGTATTGCAGGGATGCTATTCGCTGATTCTGCAGAATGCAGATGGCCAGGTACAGGAAACGCACTCGATCTCGGCGGGCCTTGATTACTCGGGAGTCGGTCCGGAGCATGCCTTGTTACAGGCGGTCGGTCGGGTGAGTTACGTTACCGCCAGCGACGATGAAGCGCTCGCGGCCCTTGAAGAGGTTTGTGCGGCGGAGGGTATCCTGACAGCGCTGGAAACGGCGCACGCCTATGCGGCAGCGAAACGCTGGTCAAAAGACAATCCCGGCAAGCGAGTCTTGATCGGCAATTCCGGCCGTGGTGATAAAGATATGCCGACATTGACGCAACACCCGATAAGGATGCCCATCAATGCACGCGCATGAGAAAATTGGTGTCGCCATTAACAAGGCCCGCGACGATGGCCGGACGGCCCTGATTCCGTTTGTCACGGCTGGATACCCGAAGTTGGAAACATTCGTTGAGACGTTGGCAGCCATCAGCACCATAGGTGACGTGGTTGAAATCGGTGTACCGTTTTCCGACCCGATGGCGGATGGCATGACGATTCAGCGTTCCAGTCATGCAGCCATCCAGAACGGAGTCAGCCTGAAATGGATTTTCGAACAACTCGATTCCGCGGTCGGCAAAATCAGCGCACCGCTGGTATTGATGTCGTACATTAATCCGCTCATGG